>BNJV01002526.1_pt1 | contig 110144 bp, 140 predicted proteins | sample 8540591 | NCBI WGS metagenome assembly BNJV01 (sample SAMD00202457, study PRJDB9452) | human saliva metagenome | host: Homo sapiens
GTTACGTATTGCTATCCGCATGATCCGCGACTCCTGAGCCTACGCTGAAGCCGAGCTGAGGCTCTAAACCGCCGCGGTGGACGGGAGGACCGGCTATCCTCGAAAGGCAAGACGACGGCAGGAGGACGGTCATGATGGCGCGCACGCGGCGCATATCCGCTGTCCTCGCATGCGCCGTCCTCCTGACTGGATGCTCGTCGCCGTTAGGCGACAGAACACCCCATGACGACCGCTTCGCCGAGTTCACCCAAGTCCTGGCGGACGAGAACAAGAACCTGGAGATCCAGACCGACGCCGAACGGCTCACGCGGCGCCTGCCCGGCCTTCACGCGAGCGAAGCGCACTTCGTCGCCCAGAGTCGGGTGCGCAGTCAACGCGAGCTCCTCCCCGAGCCGGATCGCCCCTACTGATCTCACGCCGTAGCCGTCGTCGAGCCCAGCGCCGCCCAGGCCCCTCGACGACGCCTCCGCCGGCGAGGCCAAGCCCCTTCCCCGGCATCTACCCCTACCTCCACCAGTACGTCCCCAAGGACTGCACCTTCAACACCGTCGCCCGTGAGGACGCCGACAAGCCCTCGACGTCGAGCACGCGGAATTCGAGGCCACTAATCACTGGATCAACACCGATGAGGTCGCCGTCTCCGCGCAGTGCAACCTCGTCATCCCTCATGGCCACGGTCTCCCACAGCTGACGTTCACGAGCCGCCCGGCGCCCGCAATCCGCATCATCGATATCCGCGATACCCGCGATACCCGCCGAGAGAAGCTGGAGACCCGCCATGACCGCCACCCCCGACCGCAGCGACCTCGCCCCTCCTACGACCGCCCGGCGATCACGACCGGAATCGTCCACATCGGCGTCGGCGGATTCCACCGCGCCCACCAGGCCATGTACATCGACCGCCCTCATGCGGGACGGCTCGGCACCCGGCGGCCCGCAGGAGACCCAGCCTGACTGGGGCATCTGCGGGTCGGGCCCTGCCGGGCGACACCCGCATGCGCGACGCGCTCGCCTCCCAGGACCACACCTACACCCTCGACCCTCAAAGCACCCTGACGGCCGCCACGAGTACACCGTCATCGGCTCGATCCACGACTACCCTCTTCGCCCCCGACGACCCCGAGGCCGTCCTGAGCCCCATGGCCGCACCCACCACGCGGATCGTCTCCCCTGACGGTGACCGAGGGCGGCTACAACATCGACGACGCCACCGGCGCCTTCCGCACCGAGACCCCGGCGCCGCCCACGACGCCGCCCACCCCCGCGAGCCCACCACCGCCTTCGGCTACATCGTGGAGGCCATGCGCCGTCGCCGCGCGGCCGGCATCACGCCTTTCACGGTCATGAGCTGCGACAACCTGCCCGGCAACGGCAGGATCGCCCTGCACCGCCGTCGTCTCCCCAGGCCGCCATGAGCGACCCGGAGCTGGCCGGCTGGATCGAGGAGCACGTCGCCTTCCCCAACTGCATGGTCGACCGCATCACCCCGCAGACCACGCCGGAGGACATCGCGGAGCTCCGCTCCGATCTGGGCATCCAGGACGCCTGGCCGGTGGTGTGCGAGCCCTTCACCCAGTGGGTGCTCGAGGACGACTTCCCCGCCGGCCGCCCGCCCTTCGAGAGGGTCGGGGTGCAGATGGTCGAGGACGTCGTGCCCCTACGAGCTGATGAAGCTGCGCCTGCTCAACGCCTCCCACCAGGGCCTGGGACACTGGGGGCGTCTGCTCGGCATGACCTACGGGCACGAGGCCGCCGGGGACGCCGACGTCGCCGCCTGGGCTGCGAGCCTTCCTGAGCGCGAGGCACCGCCGCGTCTCCCTGCCGGTGCCGGGCATCGACCTGGCGGAGTACGTGGACACGCTCTTCGAGCGCTTCACCAACGCCTCCATCGCCGACACGCTGGAGCGGCTGGCCTCTTCGGTCCCAGCGGCATGCCCAAGTTCGTCTGCCGACGGTGCGCGACAACCTCGCCGCTGGCGGGCTGATCCGACTCGGCGCCGCCCCTGTGCGCCGCCTGGTCGCTGGGGGTGCTCGGCACCGACGAGAACGGCCGGACGATCCCCGGGTCGACGACCTGCGCCCCCTGGCCGAGCGGGCAGGAGGCCGGGGACGAGACCGCGTTCATCGCCAACGAGGAGATCTTCGGGGACCTCGCGGAGAATGAGCGCTTCCGCACCACCCTATCTCGAAGAGCTCGCGGCGCTGCGCTCCCAGGGGCGCGGGCGCGCCTGCGGGCGCTCGCGGCCGAGGGCTGATGGAGAGCTGACGGAGGGCCGTCCACGGCGGCGGTTTAGAGCGGTTCAAAACCGTCATCGCGACAACAATGGGGAGAAGAATCCGCATGATTCCGGGACCTCTGAGTCTACGCTGAGGCCATGACGAGACTCTATACCGCCGCCGTGGACAGGTCACGGATCGCCGTCCCCTCACCGGCAGGTACGCGCGGTCTGGGACGCGCAGTCCATCACCGTCTACCAGGCTTACGGACCCGCCATCGCCGAGCCCGCCATCGCGGCCGGTCGCTTCGTTGCGCCCTTCAGCCGCAGCCCGGATGACATGGGTCAAACCGTCCTTCCTGTGGATGATGTACCGCAGCGGCTGGGCGACGAAGCCCGGCCAGGAGCGCGTCCTCGCCATGTCGAGGTCCGGCTTCGAGGAGGCCCTGGGCCTCTCGTGCCTGAGCCACATGGACCCTGCAGTCCACAACGACCGCGAGCAGTGGGTCGCACTCAAGGCGCGCAGCCCCGTCCGTATCCAGTGGGACCCCGAGCGCGACACCTCACTGAACCCGCTGCCGTACCGCTCTCTGCAGGTAGGTATCGGCCCGGGCGCCGTCGACGACTACGTCGACCACTGGGTCCTCGCTCCTGCGGGACATCACCGACGAGGTCGCCCGCCTGCGCGCCCCTGCCCAGGGTGACCGCAGCGGATCTTCCTCAGGAGCGCCCGTACCCGCTGCCCGACGCGCTGGTGGCACGGATCGGCGCCACCCCCGCACCACCAGCAGGGGCGCCGTGACTCCCGGGGCGGGCGACCCCTCACTCACGCGGGCCGGCCTACGCCCGCGCGGGCGAACGTGAACGTACCTTTTCCCGCATCCTTCTGAGCTCTACCCACTCAGTAGGGATGCGAGAAAAGGTACGTTCATGCGACGAACCTCCGTTGACGTTGAGCACCCGGCCCACCGGCGCCGACCCCCGAATCATCTAAGACCGGGCGCCGGCCGGCGGCGCATTGACCACCGCCGCCGCGCAGCCGGAATAATGACCGGCAGCATGGAGACGGCGATGACGACGAGCATGACGCCCTCAATGGAGTCCGCAATCCCTGGGAATCCCAGACAGGAGCACGCCTGACCGCCGTCATGAGGCCGACCCACGCGATCGCCCCTGAGCACGTTCCAGGTGACGAAGCGGCGGTAGGGCATCCGAGCCGTCCCGGCAGCGAAGGGCACGTAGGTGCGCACCACCGGCACGAAGCGCCCCAGGACGAGGGCAAGCGGCCCGTGACGGGTGAAGAACGCCCCGGCCGCCTCCAGCCGATCGGTGCGCAGGATCCGGGCGTCGTCCCTGAACAGTCGGCGCCCGAAGCGCGAGCCGAGCCAGTAGCCGGCCTGATCACCGGCGATCGCCGCCACCACGCATACGCTCACGATCTGCCACAGGCCCAGGCCCAGCGAGCCGTGGAGGACGGCGGCCGTCACCAGCAGCGAGTCCCCGGCAGGAAGGGGAACAGGACGCCGGACTCGATGAAGACGATGACGGCCATTCCGACCAGCACCCAGGGGCCCAGGGCCGCGAGCAGCGCCCCGGCGTCGGAGACGGTGCCGGCGAGGCCGGCGATCCAGCTGATGATGTCCACATGCGCTCCTCGCGTCCGCACCGCCCGTGCGGCGGCGTCCGAGACGAGCCTGCGGCACCGCCCCTGTGCCGGACCGTGACGACGGCAGACAACGGCATAGAACTGCTCTGACATGGGACTGCGCCGACCCGCCCTGAGACCACGCGCCGAGGATGAGGACGAGCCCGGGACCGGGGCACGCTGGCCCAGCGCCGCACCAGGCCTGGCACTGCGCGCTCTCAGGTCCGGCCAGTGCCGTGAGCCTCCTGGCGCCGCAGCAGATCGGGCCACCAGCGCCGCCTGTCCTGACACCGCACGGGCTCGCCACCCGGCCGCGCAGTGCTTCACGCGCCCCAAGCGCACCTCGACCTCATCTCAACCCACTACACCACGCGCGTATACCCCATGTGTATACTCTGTGTATGGACACTCGCCTTACGCTTCTCGGCCTCCTGGGCTCCGGTCCCGGGTACGGCTACGACCTCAAGCTCAGCTGGGACCGCTGGTCTCGCCCAGACTCAGCTGCTGGCCTTCGGCCAGGTCTACTCCTCCCTCGCCCGCCTTCTGCGCGACAACCTCATCAGCCAGGTCGGCGCCGAGCCCGGGGCCGGCCCCGCCCGCAAGCGCTACGAGATCACCAAGGCCGGCCGCGCCGCCGTCGAGGAGTGGATCCGCCGCCCGGAGATCCCTCCGACTCGATCCAGGCGGACCTGTTCGCCAAGACCGTGATCGCCCTGCTCCTGGACGACGACGCCGAGCACCTCCTCGACCTGCAGCGCACCGCCCACACCGCGAGCGCATGCGCGAGCTCACCCGCCTCAGCAGGGACGGCGACCTGCACACCGTGCTGCTCGCCGACCACGCCCCTGTTCCACCTGGAGGCCGACCTGCGCTGGATCGACCTGACGGCCGCCCGCCCTGACCGAGCTGCGCGAGGAGGTGCGCGCATGAGCACCGCGACCGGCTCCGACCGCAGCAGCAGCCCGGCCGAAGAAGCCGCAGCCCCAGCAGCCCCTCGCGACCCCCTGCGCCCCCGCAGACCCCGCAGGCGCCCCGCCCCGCGTCATCATGCGCGCCCGCGGCCTGGAGCTCGCCTTCGGCACCACCCTGCGCCCTGCGCGGCATCGACCTCGACGTCGTCGCCGGGGAGGTCCTGGCCGTCACCGGGCCGTCCGGGTCGGGCAAGTCCACGCTCCCTGCACGTCACGGCCGGGGTCCTGATCCCCGACGCCGGACGCGTGGACTACGCCGGACGCGACGTCGCCGCCATGGACGAGGCCGAGCGCTCGCGGCTGCGACTGGCCGAATTCGGCTTCGTCTTCCAGTTCGGCCAGCTCCTGCCGGACCTGTCCGCCCTGGACAATGTCACCATCCCCCTGCTGCTGGCGAGGGCGCCGCGCAGGCAGGCCCTGGAGCGCGCCCGCGAGCAGCTGGCCGCCCTCGGCCTGGACGGGCACGAGGGCAAGCGCCCCACCCAGCTCTCCGGCGGGCAGGCCCAGCGGGTCGCCGTCGCCCGCGCCCTGGTGACCCGCCCCCGGATCCTCTTCGCGGACGAGCCCACCGGCGCCCTGGACCCCTGGCCGCCGAGCAGACCATGCAGGCCCTGACCAGCGCCACCCGGGCCGCGCACGCCGCACTGGTCATCATCACCCACGACCCGCGCACCGCCGCCTACGCCGACCGCGAGGTCGTCGTGCGCGACGGGCGCCTGAGCGCCGGGACCGGGATCGCGGAGGATGCGCGATGAAGGACCTGCCACTCGCCCGCCCTCGTCATCGCCGGCGATCGCTCGTCGCGACGCCGCCTGCTGGGCATCGTCGCCGGGGTCATGGTCGGGATCACCGTCTTCCTCATGCTGGCGGCGGCCTCGCAGGCGTTCGGCGAGCGCAGCCGGCGCTCCACCTGGAACCAGCCCGTCTCGGCCAACCCCACCTACCTGGAGCCGGACACGGTCCTGACCCCGGCCACGGCGGCGATCGCCTCAACCACCGACCACTACGAGGGTCGGGTCATCACCATCATGCTCGTGGCCGCCACGCCCGACACGAGCGTGCGCGTCCCCGGCTCCGACGTCGTGCCCCGGCCGGGCCAGTACCTGGCCTCGCCGGCGCTGGCCGAGCTCATCGACTCCGCGCCCGCCGACCAGCTCGGGGAGCGCTACGGCGAGCAGGTCGGCGCCCCGTCCAATGACGCCGTCGAGGGCCCGGACTCGCTGGTGGCGGTGATCGGGGCGGATCAGTCCCAGGTCCTGGGCCGGCAGGGCCCGGGCATGCCGCCGCCGCAGGTCGTCACCGAGCTCGTCGGCCACGACTACGCCTCCCAGGTCTGGCGGATCGTCGCCGCCATCGGCGCGATCGCCACCCTCGTCCCGGTGCTCCTCCTGATCGCCATCGTCACCGACCTGGGCGCCGCCCAGCGCGCCGAGCGCTTCGCGACCCTGCGCCTGATCGGGGCCACGCCCGGGCAGGTGGCCCGGATCGCCGCGGCGGAGACGGCGGCCACGACCCTGCTGGGGCGCTGCTCGGCGTCGGCGCCTCACCTCGCCCCTCATCCCGGCGGCGGCGCGCATCGTGATCAACTCCTCCCGCTTCTTCCCCCACGATCTGCTCGCCTCCCCGCGGTCATCGCGGCCAGCGTCCTGGGCACGACGCTCGGCGCCGCCGCCGTGGCCTGGTGGCGCACCCGGCGGGCGGGCATCGGCCCGCTGGGGGCGTCCCGCGAGCGCAGTGAGCGCCCGCCCCGGCTCCCGGGTCCCTGCTCCCGCTACTGACGGGCCTGGCCGGACTCACGGCGGTGCGAGTCGTGTCCCGAGGCTCCGAAGTCTCGGTCACGACCATCGGCCTCCCTCCTCGTGGGCTCCTTCTGCCTGACCATGCTGGGGCTGCTGTGGGCCGGGCCGCTCCTGACCTCCTGGAGCGCACGACTGGCGCGGCGCGGCGCCCGCAGCGCGGCCCAGGTCATCAGCCTGGGGCGGCTGGCGCAGCACCCGCGGGCGGCCTTCCGGGCGGTGGGCGGGCTCGTCATCGCCGTCTACGTCGTCACGCTCTTCGCGGTCGCCATCACGGCGGCGGTCGGCACCGCCGTGCCCGCCCAGGGGAGCCGGGTATCTCCCGACGACGACGCTCTACACCATCGCAGGGCCGAGCGACCCGAGCGACCCGAGCGATCCGGCTGCCCTGGCCGACCCTCGAGACCGCGGTGAGACGGCTCGGCGACGTCGAGGGCGTGGAGACCGTCGCCCTGGCGCGGATGGAGGCGCCGCGCGGGAGCGGGGGCTCCGGGGACTCCGAGAATCAGGACGAGGAGCAGAACAGGGCCGGCAGGCTGACGCTGTCCGTCGAGGACGCCCGCGCCCTGGGGGCGGTCGATGCGCAGTCGGACACGGGCTGGGTGAGCGTGTCCTCAGGTGGCTGGTCGACGCCGCCGCCGATCCGCAGCCCGCCGAGGCGCCCGGGAGGCCGGCACCGACGGTGCTGCTCGCGGGCACCGATGGCGGCGCGGGCGTACTGGAGCGGGCGCGCACCCTCATGGAGACCTCCGGCCTGAACCTGACGATGTACCCGATCACGCGCAACGACAGAACCGCGGTCATGGCCACGGCCGTGGAGAACCAGTTCGCGACGCTGGGATACATCGGCATCCCTCATCGCGGCGGGCGTGTCCACCGCCTCGCTGGCGGTGTCGACCATCGCCTCCCTGCTGGCGCGGCGCCGGGTGCTGTCACTGCTGCGCCTGGTGGGCATGCCGCGCGACGTCCTGCGCCGCTCGGTGGCCTACGAGACCCTTCTGCCGGTGGCCGGCGTGCTGGCCCTGGGCATCGGGGCGGCGGTGTACGGCCTGGATTCTGGTCACGGGCACGTCCTCGCGCTCGATCGGCTGGGCCGACGGGCCCCTACTACGCCGTCGTCGGGCGTGCCTGGCGCTGACGGGACTGGCGATCGTGGCCAGCGCGAGAGCGGCGGGCCGGATGGTCTCGGGAAGCGCGGGAGGCACGGTCCGCTTCGAGTAGTGCCGTCAGCGCGGCGGGCGGCGGACACGGCTGAGGGCGGCGGGCGCTACCCGCCCCGTCAACACGGTCATGAGGTGAGGCGTGCCTTTTTCCTGGGTCGTTCGTCCCTGATAGTCTTGCGGAGCAGACGTTGCGTCGGCACCCTGTCACGTGCGTTCGTACTGTCATACTCGCTCAACGACGAGGTCCACCGCCATGGTCAAGCGCCAGATCCCCAATCCGAATGAGATCTTCGATCTGCTTCATTTCAAGAAGCCCGATCTGAACGCCAAGCACCGGAGGCTCCAGTCGGCCCAGACCATCTGGGACCTGCGGAAGATCGCCGCGCCGCACGCCCGCCGCCGCCTTCGACTACACCGACGGCGCCGCCGAGGGCGAGATCTCCCTGCGCCGCGCCCGCCAGGGCCTTCCGCGACGTCGAGTTCCACCCTCGACATCCTGCGGCCGGCGCCCAGTGTGGACACCTCCTGCCAGATCCTCGGGGGCCGTCGGCCATGCCCTTCGGCATCGCCCCCGACCGGCTTCACCCGCCCCATGCAGACCGAGGGCGAGATCGCGGGCGCCGGGCCGCGGGCGCCGCCGGCATCCCGTTCACGCTGTCCACTCTGGGCACGTCCTCCATCGAGGAGGTCAGGGCGGCCAACCCGCACGGGCGGAACTGGTTCCAGCTCTACGTCATGCGCAAGCGGGAGATCTCCTACGGCCTGGTCGAGCGCGCCGAGCAGGCGGGCTTCGACACCCCTCATGTTCACCGTGGACACCCTGGTGGCCGGGGCGCGCCTGCGCGACCGGCGCAACGGCTTCTCCATCCCGCCGCAGATCACCGCGGGCACCGTCCTCAACGCGATCCCCCGGCCGTGGTGGTGGTTCGACTTCCTGACCACCCCGAAGCTCGAGTTCGCCTCGCTGAAGAGCACGGGCGGCACGGTCGGCGAGCTGCTGGACTCCGCCATGGACCCGACGATCAGCTACGAGGACCTCGAGGTCATCCGCTCCATGTGGTCCGGCAAGATCGTCATCAAGGGCGTGCAGAACATTCCGGACGCCAAGCGGCTGCTCGACCACGGCGTGGACGGCATCATCCTGTCCAACCACGGCGGGACGCCAGCTCGACCGCGCCCCTGTGCCCTTCCGGCTCCTGCCCGAGCTCGTCCGTGAGGTCGGCTCCGACGCCACCATCATGATCGACACCGGCATTATGAACGGCGCCGACATTATCGCCGCCGTCGCCCTGGGCGCGAAGTTCACGATCATCGGCCGCGCCTACCTCTACGGCCCTCATGGCGGGCGGTCGCGCCGGGGTGGACCGGACCATCGAGATCCTGTCGGAGGAGATCGTGCGCACCATGAAGCTCCTGGGCGTCTCGAGCATCGAGGAGCTCGAACCGCGCCACGTCACCCAGCTGACGCGCCTGGTGCCGGTCCGCGGTCAGGTCAAGGCGGCCGCCGACGCCGTCTCGCGCTAGCAGAGCCGGGCGCGGAGGGCTCGTCCTGCCCTGGCCTCCGCGCCCGTCGCCCTCCACCCCTTATGCAAGATCGGTCGGGTTCCGCCTCCGGAACCCGACCGATCTTTCGCTATCATCGGCGGATCTACGGCGGTGCTACCGTCATGGAGCAAGGCGGAAACCGGTTGCGCAACCGCCCTGTCGTCATCGACGGCCGTTCGCCGCCTCATCCCTCTCTCCTCGCATATTCCCCTGCATATCCTCGACGCATGTATCCCGGGACCGCTTCCCAGACCCGCCATCGCCCTCGCATCGGACTGAGGAACCCGCTATGACACTGACGACGACAAGGGCCTCGCACACGACCTCATCCTGACAAGATTCAAGACGGTACAGCACGCAGGAGGTGGACGCCTTCATGCAGGAATTCACGCAGCGCTGCGCTCATGGGAGACCGGCACGCGCCTATGGGTGCTGACGTCCCACGACGCGTGACGAGCAGGGCTTTCACACCCGGTTCCACGACGGCTACGAGCAGGGCGGAGTCGACGCCTTCATGCGGAGGCCGCCGCAACCTGCAGGGCCTGGGAGATGGGCACCATCACCGGGCCGCCTGATGACGATCTTGAAGCCCTCGGGATACGCGCGCCAGCCGGTCGGCGCGCCCCAGCCGGTCGACGCATAGCTCAGCAAGCCAGCACACCTGCCGGAGTACTCACGTCCCAGGAGGTGATGAACGCGAGTTCTCAGCCACCAGATTCTCCGAGGGCTACGAGCAGGGCGCGGTCGACGCATTCCCCGGACCGGGTCATCACGACCCCTGCGAGCCTGGGAGACGGGTACCGCGACCAGCACAGCCGGCGCAGCCGCTACGCCCGCCGAGCTGTTGACCTTCTACGATGTGATGGACGCGAAATTCTTGGGGACCAAGTTCGAGGGCTACGAGCAGCGCGAGGTCGACGCATTCTGGACCGGGTCATCACGACCCTGAGGCCTGGGAGACGGACTCTTCCGTTCCGTCTAGCGACCCCTCAAACAGCACTGACGTCCCAGGACGTGTTGAACAAGAAGTTCTCAGCCACCAGATTCTCCGAGGGCTAGCGAGCAGGACGAGATCGATGAGTTCCTGGACGAGATCACCGAGACCCTGCGCGCCCTGGGAAAAAGAGGACGGCGGAGGCGCCTCCCCGATCCGCCGACGCTCCGGCATCTCTCACGTCCGGACGTGTTGAACGAGAAGTTCTCGGTCGGCAAATTCTTCGGGGGCTACGAGCAGAGCGAAGTCGACGCATTCCTGGACGAGATCATGCGCGCCCGCAGGAACTATGAGGCTCGCGCCGGTCGCTGAAGGCCGGGCTCCGAGATGCGAGCCGTCCCGTCACTCGAGGTCGGGCGGCCTTCCATCATCCCGCCTGCCCTCACCTGCATTCCAGCTCCGATTGAGGTATACTCAGATTTCCGCGCGCAGGTAACCTGCCCAGTGACATCTGTGGCCAGATTCAGCTCTCCATCAGAACCGCCCCCGGCCGCAGGAGAGAGAAATGATATGACAACCACCCAACCGACCAAGGCGGCCGTTGGACGCAGCGCACTGCGCACTGGCCCCCTCCGAGGAGGACCGCTGGACTGCTCGGTCAGCCCAGGGGACTTCCCTGGATGCTGTCAATGTCGAGATGTGGAACGGTTCTCTACTATGGAATGCGGGCCATCTCCTCCTCTTCATCACCGATGAGATCGCCAATGGCGGTCGTGAAATCGCCCAGAACACCGGCGAAACCATTCTGGCTGACCGTCGGCGCGGGCAGATCTTTCTGCTGTCGATTCGGCGGCATCTTCGCCGACGCATCATCGGCCTGTCGCGATCCAGCCCTTTACGGGGGCGTCGTCATTATGGCGGGCCACCCTGTGCCTCTCAACCCCCATCAACTCCCCTGTCCTGGACTGGCATCGTCCTGGTCGCCATCGGCACCGGATTCATCAAGCCCAACCTCTCCACGATCGTCGGCGGCCTGTACGACGAGGGCGACCGCCGCGATGCCGGCTTCCAGCTGTTCTACATATCCGTCAATATCGGGCGCCTTTCGCCTCACCGCTGGTCACCGGGTGGCTGCGAGAGCACTACACTGTCACGCGAGGCTTCGCGGCCGCCGCGATCGGCATGGCCTTCGCACTCGTAGCCTTCTGTCTACGGACGCAGCAAGCTCTCCACCTTCGCCTTCGATGTAACTCGATTGAGCCCGAGGGCGACAAATTGCTCCCTGACTACTCTGGGTTCGCGTGGCGATCATTGGTCTAGTGACGTGGACCCTCTACAAATTCCCTGGGATCCTGCCCGACGCCATCGCATACACGATCTTCGTCATCGCCCTGGGCGCTTCCATCTCCCTACCTCGTCATTATGTTCCGTTCCTCCAAAGGTTCATCACCAGGGAGTCGACATCCACATGCGCGCCCTACATCGCCCTGCAGGTGGACCGGCGCGGTAAGCATGCTTCATGATCACCTGAGCTGGGCCCTCCCGGGAAAGATGGCCACCTTCTCCAAAGACCACCTCACCATGATGGCACCACACTTTCTTTGGATGGGTCATCGTTCTGAGGCGTATCCAGTCCGTCAACCTGCAAGACCATTGTCGTGCTCGCCCGCTCGGTCGGCTGGTTCTTCTCCCAACGTCTGCGGACCATTCCCACCGTGGTGGCGTTCGCTGGCGGCAGCCGCCCTCATCATCCGGCTTCTCCGCGCCTGCACGATGGGCCAGTGGCTTCCGCCCTGGACGGGCGGCGACAACGCACCGTGGTGGTTCCCGGCACGTCTCATCACAGCACCGTCGGCGAACTGTTCCTCCTCACCGGTGGGCCTGTCCACCACAACGGCACTGGCCCTGAAGACTTCGCATCCCAGGCGATGGTCCTGTGGCTGCTGCCCTCGGCCACCGGACGACTGGCCGCCGTCATCATTACCGCGAACAATTTGCCGGGCGAGCTCGACGCTCGAGCATGCGACGGCGGCGTCATCACACACAATCGTCGCCATCGCGTGCTCGGCGGTCGGCCTGGACGCGGCGTCGGACGGCCGATATCGGCACGGTGCACGGAGTAGGCACGGAGTGGGAACCCGGTGAACCGAGGTGACGCAGAGTCAGGCGGAATCTCGCCGCCCGAGCGGTCCGGGGAACGTCCGGAGCCATCCGGTAGGCATCATCCCGCTGCTGTCGGAACCGCCAAACCGGTTCCGACGGCAGCTGCTTCACTGGTGACTCCGCGCAACCATCGTAGGCGGCGCCTTCGCGCCCAGCGCACAGAAAGCGGCTCAGGGTCAGAAGCTGCCGCACCAGCGGGAAGGTGGATGGTCTCGGGTGATGCCCGGGCCGTGGTGAGCACCATGAGCAGGCGGTCGATGCCCATGCCGCGCCGCCGCCAGGGCGGGAAACCTCGCGCCATGGCCACCAGGAAGTCCCTCGTCCAGCACACCATGCAGCCTCGGGGTCATGCTGCGGCAGCGGCCGCCTGACCTCGAAGCGCTCGCGACTGGACCACGGCGGCCGTCGGAGTGGGCGGTGGCCGACCTCGAATCCGCGCACGTACAGGTCCCACCTTCTCCGTCAGACGGGCTTGAGGCGGTGGTAGCGGGTCAGCGGCGAGGGTGTCCTCGGAAGTCAGTACGACGGTGGGCGCCCAGAGCTCGTTGCCCACCAGCTCCTCGAGATGTCCTCCACGACCCGCCGGCCACGGCGGCGGTCGTCCACCCCCAGGCCGATCTCGCTCGGCGTGGGCCACGAGCTGCTGCCATGAGGGTGTCCACGGCGATCTCCTCCCAGCGCCCTCGAGACGGAGGTGCAGAGGCCGATCTCGGTCCCACTCTCGCCGGAGAGGTCGTGCTCGGCGCCATCACTGCCATGAGGTCACGGATCCCGCCGCCTCTGCGAGCAGGTCGAAGGCGTCGCGCGCGGCCTGCTGGACCAGGTTGCCGGCTGCCATGCCGTCGCGTCGGAGTAGGCCCTCGTGGGCCTCCAGGCGGTGAACTCCGGGAGTGGAGGTCGGCGCCCCATTGCCGGAAGCCAGCGGTTGATCTCGAAGACGCGGTCCTGCGCCGCCCACCACGGGTGCGCGCTTGAGGTAGATCTCCGTGGCGATGCGCAGGTAGAGAGGTCCAGTGCTCGTCAGGCGTTCATGTGGGTGATGAACGGCGAGCCGCCGCGCTGCTGCGTGGGATGACCTGGAGCATGGAAGGTCTCCAGCTCCGAGGTAGGTGCGGCGGTGGAATTGTCTGTCGCAGGTGGCGGCATGACGGCGGCGTGCACGTGCGCATGCGCAGTGCGGCGCGGATCCAGCAGGTCTGACTGCGCAAGACGGCGCGGCGGTCCGTCCCCGCCTCAGGCGACCTCTCGCCCTCCTGGCTGGTCCGTGAGAGCCTCTCGGCGGCGGGCGCGCGCGGCCTTCGGAGGCAGCGCCAGGCGCTGCGCGGGTATCGCATCACGCTGGCGTCCCTGCGCTCGGCCGGCTCGACGGCGCCGGCGCGCCTCGCGCAGTGACGGCTCGGGCCAGTGGTCGCACGGACAGCTCGCCGCGCGCGCGTGGATGACGCGGCCGTGGATCGAAAGAGGTGATCGCCCAGATCCACGCACGCCCGAAGGCCGCCAGACGTGGGCGGAGCCGGGCGGGAGCCTTGGCGGACAGGCAATCGCCTGAGGGAGGGTGCCCGCGCCAGGCCTGGCGAGGGAGACGAAGCGAGAGCGGCCGGTGTTGCAGGAGAGCCACGCGCCCGGCCACGCCGCATTACGATGTCCTCGATGCTCCTTGACCGACCTCGAGATGAGATGGCGGCGCCGCGCACGGCGGCGATGGTCGGTGGTGATCGGGAGCTGGACCGGGTAGGGCCCCAGCCCTCGAGCGCGCAGCCGCTCCCGCTTGGCGGCGCGGACCGCGAACTGCTCGCCGCGGATCCTGCCTGGGCTGACCGGCCTGACCGGCCTGCTGCCTGCTCGTCCCGCCGAGTCTGCAGCCGGTCTGCTGTCAGGTTCCGCTGCCCGCTGGGCCCGCCTGGAGCCACCGCGCTCGCTCGGAGGGCGCGGCGCCGCTGCGAGGCCTGGGCGTTGGTCTGGCCCGGGGACGGGTGTTCCGCCGGGTCTCGTCACTCACGCGCGCAGAGTCTATTCGGCCGGGAGAAGCACCACCCCCTCTCCAACTCGCGAGGAATTTCGGCCGCGCGAGCGCACCCGCCGACTGCTCGTCCGCGGAACAGAGCGGAGCACGGTGCGCGCTCGCCTTCGCGGCCATCGTCACGTGCGCCAGCGCTGCTCGTGTACTCGGCGCTGCATGTGGCACCCGTCGCGCGAGTTCCACATCGCGCCGTCCCTAGGGACCGTTCGTTAGTACGCGCATCAGCGAGCAGACCTCTCACCGATATTCGCAGACCACCGGCCCGGCGAAAACGCCGGCGACAGACGAAGCCGACGACTTGCCCGGTTCAGTCGGCCGAGGTCGCTCGCCTGCGCCCTGACCTGCCTGGACGAGCCTCGACGCGATCTGTGCGTCGCGTGACGGCGGCACTCAAAACCACAGACACGACGAGGAGGAGATCGCCGAAGCTGCTGGTCGGCCGCTTATTCGAAGCGGCCGCGCACGCCTGGATCGGGCCGACGCGGCCGCCCGCTCCCATGTGAGAACGTGGCCTGGCTGTGCCTGCGAAACCGGCTGCGGGGTCGAGACCGGCAACGTCGTGCTCCGAGGGCATCTGGCGAGGCCGTGACCGCTCACCTGTCGAGGTGCTGCGTACTCGGCACAGAGACGACGGGTCTGAGTCTCATCCTCCAAGGAGCAGTCTCGTCGCGCATTCGGCACCCGCGACCCGAAGGCGCCCTCGCCGCCGGTGTGCTGCGCTCGGCTGACTCATGTACGACGTCGTTGCCGTTTCGGCGAGAGGGCGATCGTGGGCATTGTGGAGCAGGGACGCGCCAGGGCGTGCACACTGCGTGCGTCTCTACATTCCAGAAACCGCACCGTTCTTGCTATGGGAAATCTGAGCTGGGTCAGATGAGCCTGCGCTCCCATGTGCACGCACCCCTGACCGCACACATGGGAGGAGCAGGAACATCGTGGGATCTCACCAGACAGGCGATTTCGAGAATGGGCACCTGCCCGCGTGTGATTCAAATGAGGCCGCGCCGAGAGGTACCTGCGCTACGTGAATGCGCACAACCATAGTTTCCATCTTCATGAACGGTACATCGACAGCCTGACACCAGCAGCAGAACAGCTCACAACCTCACAAGGGTAGAAGTACATCCGCGCCGCCAGACCGGGTTCCCTGGGAATACAGCGGGAGGGCCGCCGATGTGCTCGACGGTACTGCGCAGCAGCAGGGTATGGGCGGGCGAAGTGGTCATTTACTCGGTGCCCACCACGGTAAAGGCGGCCGAGCCGCCATCAGGATGAACCGCGCGCCGCTGGGCCTCATCGGCCGCAGCGGCCTTCGGCCTGATCGACTCCGACCGCCAGCGCCTCTCCATCTGCCCCTCGGATACCGTCATCAACCTCGGCAACGGAACCGGAAATCAAACCCAACAAACCCCACCGCCAGGCAGAAATATCCGAGCAAAACCCGCTCAAAGGGCCCGTTGTCGAATTCAGCAGCCTGAGCCAGCAGCAGCCCTCCCCGAACACGAAACACGTCCCTGCAGCGGACAGCGCGATCGTATTGCGGCCCAGACTGAACTCCCCCGACGACATATCCGACACATCTCCCCATAGTCACTGTCCGAGAACATCGCAAACCACCAGTCACCAGCCACCCACACCCAACGCCAAACGTCCTGCGGCCGTACAACACATCCTCAGTCACCAACTCACCACCCTCACACGATACGTGCAAGGTGTTGATACTGCTGATACCGCCGACATGCTTGGTAAACAAATGCGACTCGGAGGGTGGGCGGGGTGGTCATTTGCGGTTTACCACGGTAAGGCGGCCGAGAACCCGTCATCGATGGTCCCGCGCGCCGCTGGAGCCTCATCAGCCGCAGCGGCCTCAGCCTGCGGTCGACTCCGCCAACGCCTCTCCATCTGCCCCTCCGATACATCAACCTCGGCAACGGAAACCGGAACCAAACCTAACACCCCGCACCACCATACATCAAATGATCCGCCCGCAGAAAACCCACATCAACGGCCCTCGCCGAACGCAACTAAAGCACACCGTACCGAAGACCATACACGCCCTGCAGTGTTGAATGATCGCGACCTGTATTGCGACCCAGACTGAACTCCCCGACGACATGTCCCGACACTCTCCCCATAGTCACTGTCCGAGAACATCGCAAACCACCAAATCACCAGCACCCACAACCCCGCCACAAGGCCTCGCAGCCGTACGAGCACATTCTCAGACACACCAACTCACCACATCACACGATACTGCAGGGGGCTGTTGATACCGCTGATACCGCCACATGCTTGGCGATATCAACGACCCTGGAGGTGCGGGCGGGGGTGGTCATTTGCGGCTTACCACAGTGAGGCCGAGAACCGTCATCGGGATGGGTCCGGCGCGCCGCTGAGCCTCATCAGCCGCAGCAGCCTCAGCCGCGGTCCGACTCGGCTGCCAGCGCCTTCCATCTGCCTCCGGATACATCAACCGCGGCAACGGAACCGGAATCAAAACCCAACAAACCCACCACCAGAGACAGCAATGCTCCCGCCAGAAAAACCATGCCAAAGGGCCCTCATCATAGCCAAGGCCGGCAGCCTCGAATGGCAGCAACCTCCTCCGAATACGAAAAAGCGTCCCTACAGCAGGCTGAATAACCCGCGACCGTGTTACGGCCCAGACTGAACTCACCCGCAAGCATGTCACGACACATCTCCCCATAATCACCGTCCGAGAACATCGCAAACCACCAATTCACCACCGTCACCCCACCCAACGCCAAACTTCCCAGGCCGTACAACACATCCTCAGACACACCAACTCACCACCTCACAGACCACTAACCGTCAATGCCACAACTTATGAATCCCAGCATTAATGCCATCGCAACCTTACTCGCGACCTCGGATCCGATGGCTCCGCCGACGAGTACCGCCGACCGCGGCCCCTACCGGCCGCCAACACACGCACCGATCGCGGCACCGCCCGGCGCCGGCCCACGCACCACCCGCAGAAACGGCACCCTTCGTCGCCGCCCGGGTCACCTTCTCACCAGTGCCGATCGAGGGATCCTTCGAGTCCTTCTGCCACTGCTGATAGGCATCAACACCGAAACTCACCGCGGTGCCCGCACGACCGGTATACTTCAGCGCATTGCTATCCGCAATCTTTCCCGGCCGCTTTCGCTACCTTCGCACTCCTGGACCCTTCCGCGACTCCGGCACCTTCCAATTCCCGAGCTTGCGGTCATGAACGCATGCTTCCACCCCCGCGTCCCTTACCGCCAGCCTCCGTCATGACCGGATTCTTACCCCTGGATCCACCTACGAGCAGGCGCTCCCGGCTTGGCCGAATGCGACGTCGCCCACTTGCGATAACGAGCAACATCCGCACCACTGGCCCGCAAAGCAGCAGCCCTCGTCAGTTTAACGGCGTCCTTAGCGCGGCTCACACCCCATTTACCCGCAGTCGCCGCCGCGATCCAACCACCACCCTTAGTCGACGGCCTGATATAGTCCTTCACCCCAGCGGCCACTCGGCATGGTACACAGGATTAGTGATCTTCCGGACAGGCATCCACAAAATCCCCGCCGAGCCTCTCTCCCGAGTACGAATATCACTCGTCTCAGTCGTCAACGTGGTATACAATATCATTTTCTGCTGAAATTCAGCATCACTATTATCAACCTCCGTCCCACTAGGACTATCCCCAGGAACAGAAGACGAACCACCAGCAGAGGATGACGAAGACGACGATGAGGGCGTCGGCGCATAAATAGTCTCATCAAAAAGAGTCAAGCCACCCTCAGTGGCCCTACTACGGATACCCTCCAAATCGGTCTTAATCGACCCCAGAGCACTCGCAGATTATCCAAAGCAGTCTTATAACTACCCAGATTCGACACCAAAGTTTCACAATTAGTGACACACGAATTAACCATCGGATACACAGCACCCGCCGTCGTCCCCCGCAAATCCGCCACACTACTACGCGCGCTAATCATATCAGTCTCGGCGCTATCAACATGCGACTTAATATCACCGATCTTCGTCGCCGACGAGGTAATATCAGACGGCGTCGCATCCAAATGAGTATCAATCGACATAATCACTAACCTCCGCACTCACAACCACATCACCAACCGGGCCCCGATCAGCGCCCATTAGGATTCGAACTCATACCCGCATACGACGACGTCCCCGAACCAGACCCTGACGACGACCCACCAGAAGAGCCACTCCACGTCGACCCCGCATCCGCAGACAACCCGGGATGCGAAGACGAATGAGGCTTCCCACCCCCTGAACCACCCTTCGACGACGAACCCGAACCCAGCGTCGACCCCGGATCCGTCCCCGACTGCGCCGGCGAACACTGCGGCACACTACTGCACTCTGCGTATCAGCCGACGTCATATTCGAATCAGCGGACGACATACTGCTCGACAACGACGGAATACTCGATCGACAACCCTCGACAACGCCAATTGAAAACTCGACACCACTCGCCGTCGCAGCCGACGCCGACGACCCGCAACCCGACGGCGACTCACCGAATCCCCACTAATATGCGACCACTCGCCGAATCCATACTCGACTTCGCAGATTGCGCCTGATCATGGTACCACTTTCAAACTACCCGCCATTTGATAACCTCTCATTACTCATCAATGGCACTACTCAACGCGGAAAAGGGACATCACCGACGGTACCACTCCACTCACCCCAGGCACCAGCAACCGCCCCTGTAAACCATCCTGACCACGTCTCACATACCAACACACTCAGCTACGGACACCTGGACAGCGGCCCGTACGAACACAAGACGTATGCTCTCTTTACGTGAAATCCGTGGGTATCCGCGAGATGAAAACCGTCATGTCCGAGTCCGACGATCTCGGGCAGGAACCGACGCACCCAGTTCCAGTCCGGCAGGGCGGGGCGCCGTACAGGGTGCTCTCGGGAACCACCGCGGCTGCAGCGACATGCAGAAGTCGGCGGGGAACCAGTCCGACGGCAGCTCCTCGGCCGGGACGGGTGACCCGCTGAGCCTCACGTCGAGACCGCGAGCGGTGCGCAGGCGCTTCCACTGCGCCGGGGCACCGGACAGGAAACCGGAGAGCAGCCGTGCGTAGGCGGGACCGAAGCAGCACCACAGGGCACCGGGCGCATCGAGCAGTCCTCGCGACCACCATGTCGCCCATGCCGAGCTCCTGGGGGGTACTGCGCCTGCGCGATCCGGGCATGACGCTCCCGTTGTACGTGTGTGATCCCAGTTCTCCAGAACCTCGGCCAGCGCCAACTCGGCCCCCAGCTCATCAGCGACCGCGATGAACATCTCGTGGAGCCGATCCAGCGCGGCCCCGTCGAGCACGGCGAGCTCGACCGCGCACTCGACGCAGTACATGCCGTACGGCTCCTGCGGGGCGCTGGGGAGCATCTCCACCGCATGGATCGGTTCAGGACCGGTCAGGAACACCCTCGTAGTCGCCGGTGCGCCTCATATCGTCCGCCGCGTCGATGGTCGCCCTCGGTCAGCGCCAGCATGCGCGCCCTGCCGGCGTACTCGGTGGGCAGCCAGTCGGGCGCCACCCGCCCGACGGCCCGCATCCAGGCGGCAACCGGGACATCGCACACGGTCTCGCGCACGAACCACCGCAACTGCACAACCTGGAAGGACTCCTCCGGGCGTCGTAGAGATCGGAGTCGAAGTCGGGAGGCGGCGACTCGCTGACCGGCCACACCACCCGCTTGTGGAAGTCGGCGACGACGCCGTCGCAACGACGCGCCAGATCCTCGGCGATCTCAAGACCGGGGTCGCCCACCGAGGCGACGTGCCGTCCGTCTGGCCATTCGAGCTCGTAACAGAAGGGGAGCTCATCGCGGCCTGAGACCTCTGGACGTAATCGACGAAGTCGAGGGAGACGTCGATGGACGCCTCGTCGAGTTTCAGGACCAGCCGCACGCCATCGCGGATGAGGATGCTCGTTCCATCGCCGTCGTGTCCTTCGATGGTGAGATCGGGGGCCGCCGCACGCACATCGTGCAGCGTCAACTCGCGGCGCGTGTAGAGCTCGAACAGTTCGGGAAGATCCTTGCCCTGCATGCCCACCAGCCACTCGATGGTGAGCATGCTCGCAACGGGCTCAGCCCGGCCGCGGCGAAGGAGAGGCCGGGGCGCCAGCCCCTGGAGCCGGGCGGCGTCGGAGTCGACGGGATCTGCCCAGGCTCGCTGCCCCGCTCCACGATGCGGTTGTGCTTATCGACGAAGACGACGTGCGGCAGGTACGTGCGGGCCTCGGCGTCCTCCATCTGGGAATGAGCGATGAGGGATGACGGTGTGCGCCGAGCTGATCAGGTGGTGACGGTCGTCACTGATGCGAGACCTGCCCGGCCCGCGCTCGCCGAGGATGACGTGGGTGGACAGGCGGTTGCCGCTGACGCAGTCGCAGATGTCCACGCGCTCGCCGGGCGCCCGAGATCGGCGGCATCAAGGAGATCGGCGTCCACGGTGACGGAGCCCGACGTAGCCGAGGCGGCCTGGGTCACTGTGGCGCGGGTGCTCTGGACGTCGTCATCGTCTCGCAAGCGTGAAGTCATCGCGGCAAGATTATGCAGGACGGCGCGCCCATGCCAAAGCCCGGTCTCCCGATGGTGATCTGCTCGACAGCGGCGTCTGGCAGTACCTACGCCGGTCCCGGCACTGCGGTGCGGGACCGCCCGGTCCGGCCCGGCCTGCCAATGATCCGCCTTTCCGGTGGGTACGGGGCGCCATCGCAGGGAGGCGCCCAAGAAGGCGCGATCTCGGTGAACCAGTGAGTCACCCGGGTCACCCGGGTCCCCTGAGTAACGCGAGTCACCGCAGGTCGATGAGGGGCAAGTTTGTCGATGACAGGCGGGTCGTGACTGGGCGGCCAGCGCCAGCAGGGACCGGCTCCCACCGGCTGAGAGGGCTCCTGCCGGTCAGAAAGGGCAACTCTGCCAGCTCAACTGCCCCGGCGGGCTGAACGGACCGCCGGGCAGGCTGCACCGCACGGCCGACAGATCCACGGAAGCTGTCGGTGACTCGACCCACGGCCGCGTAGTCCACCTCAACGCCCGGCGCCTTCTCCAGCGCACCTCCAGCGCCGCCGTCCCTCACCCTGGCCGCACCAGCCCCGGCCCGCGCCGCTCCCGGCCCCGCGGCCCACGCCCGGGACAGGGCCAGGGGCCTGCTCGCGCTCCCTCGCACTTGCACTCGAATGGGCGTTGCGCGAACTCATGGCCAGACCGTCGCAGCGGCGGATGATCGACCGGCACGATCTCCACCGGCACGGCGAGATCGCGTGACCGTGGCGCACGAGCGCCAGCTGCCGAGCGTCCTTGCGGCCGAACAGCGCCCAGTGCGGGCGGGTCGGGTAGCATGAGGGCCGGGCACCGCCACCCGCAGGACGCGCCCGCGAAATGCGTGGGCCTGTGCGGCGCCCTCGGGACGGTGGCGATCCGGGCGTCGAGGCGCACGGAGGGCTCTCCATTCGGGTACATGACCTCGGCGCAGGCGCGCGGACGATGAGCCGTCCGACGGCGAGGCAGACCGTCCTCTCGCGCGCGCGCAGAGCGGCGGTCAGACCCTCGACGTCGGCCTCCAGTTGCGCGGGTGGGCGTCCAGATCCTCGGCGGCGAACTGGAGCGGGTTGACGAAGATGGTGACGACGACGGTCCTGTCCGCGCCTCACCCTGCGGGCGGCCTCGGCCACGAGATCGAAGTGCCCCTGGTGGAGCGCGCCCATGGTCATGACGACGGCGCGCGGGACGCCACCTGCACCGGCAGAAATCGCCGGAATGACGAAGCGCGCCAGCGCTTCCGGCCTTGGCTGCGTCGCTCTGTCGCCCCGTTGACCCTGTCGGCCCTATCGGTCTTGTCGGCCTGCGACTGACTGCTGACCTCCCGCCGGCTCCCCTCATCAACGAGCGAGCGCGGCGGCGAGCTCTTGTCGCGACTGCAGCACCAGAGTTACCCGATCGCAGCGAGGGGCAGGCGCGGCTGAGATGCGGATGCGGGGGCGGAGGCGGCGCGAGAGCGGGAGTCGCCGCGAGCGCACGCCAGATGATCGAGCCGATGGGCGGCCGACTCGAGCGTCGGGGATCGAGGTCGAGAGTCGACATCCTCGAACAGTCGACGGTGCCACCCGTCGATCTCGTTCGAAAAGTCGATCGTCGTCGCCCACCTCGGCATCGCGCTCGACATCACTGGCGAGCCCGACTCACCTGGCGTCATCCCGCGGGCGCGAGCGCCTCGCGCGCAGACCCCTCGGCCTGGGCTCCGGTGATCCGACGCGTGTCCTCCACACGCCGGGTCGTGGCCAGCGCGAGCGCCCGGTAGGTGTCCACCACGTCCTCCCGCAGCCCGCGCCTCGTCATCGCTGCGGGCCTCCAGCGCCTCGATGAGAGCGGACGGTGCTGCCAGCGTCGCCGCCAGCGAGACTTCGCCGGTCAGCGGTCAGCGCAGAATCAGCGTCCTCGGTCGGTGCCCGATCCAGCGCGGCGCCGGGCAGCGGGCCGAGCGCGTGGCGGCACCGCCCTCGACGCCCGCAGCCGTCGGGATGCGCACGGCACAATGATCGACCCAGGGTCACCAGGATGGTCTCGCTCCATGAGCCAGCGCCGCACGCGGTGACCGCGGGCATCCTCGGCCAGCGTAGGACGAGCCTCGCCGCCGAGCTCGACGGCCAGAGCCTGCGCAATGGGCAGAGACGGCGTCGGGAGCAGGCGCTTGACGGCCATGGGCACAGCCGGTCAGGCCGGGCCGCTGACATCGGTGGAGAACCCGCCGAAGGTCGCGGCCCGGGACGAGGGCGAGGCGGGATGGCGCCCAGTAGTCTGCGGGCGGGTTCGAGGGATGCCGATCCCGCCAGCGCGAGGTGTGGACGACCAGAAGCTGACCGGGCTGCCACCGGCACGAGATCCGCCAGGCCCCTTGACGAGCGTGGCCAGGGGCGTCGTCCGGGGACGGCGAGCATCACCAGTTCGGCGCGCTCGACGATCTCCTCGACGTCGAGCGCAGAGACTCGGGCAGAAGCGCCTCGGCGCGCCCCGGCTGGCCTCCGAGACGGCGGTGCACACCGATCACCTGAGTGGTCGACCGCGCGCAGGGCGCTTCCGACGCACCGCGCCCACGCGCCCTGCGGGAGATGATGCGCTGCCGACGCCGAGCCGACCTGGTCGCGAGCCGGCGGATACCCAGCCTCGAGGGAGTCGAGGAGTTCGCGCGGAGTCTCAGACGTACGCACCGATCGTCCTCCGCCGCCCCGGCGGAGCCAGCTGGCGACCGCCGCGATCGTCGGAGGCCCTCGCGCCTAACCCTGAGAGCCCTCGTCGCTCAGGGCCGCCAGGGCGCCATCAGTGCTCGACGGCTCGGGCGAAGGCCGTCGAGCTCTCGGCACTTTGTCGACGGCGCAGCGCGCGCTCGAGAGACGACCCTCTGGATCGCAGCCGCCCTCGGTCGCCTCGAGGCTGCTCAGGAGTCGTGCCCACCGCGTGGTCCACCATGTCGAGGTGGATGCCGGCGGCCGAGTCCGTCGACGGGCCGAAGCGGCCCCCGGCGCACCCGCATCGATCGAATGCGCTCATAGCCACCACACTGGTGCGACGCCGCAGCGGCCACGCCTGCGCAGCACGACGCACGTACCGGTCGTCAGGGCGATTCGCCCCACGACGCCAGGCCAGGCGGCGAGAAAGATCCCGCGGCGCGGCGAGATGCGGATGAAGCCGCGCTCCGCGCGACGATCAGCGCGGCAAACGGCCTGCCGACGCCGCCGTCGTCGGCGGACAGCGCCGCGGTGAGGAAAAGCCGTCGGGACCGGGCACGCGGGTCGGGCACCACCAGCCACAGCGCCCGCAGCGCGGTGCGCCGCTCACGGGCGGCAGCATCGCTGCCGGTACACTGCCGTTGCGCTGCTCGCGAGGAGCCAGTCGGATTTCGCTTCCTGCCCGGTCCTGCCCGCGCGCCGACCTAACGACCCGCCACCAGTCCCTGCGCCGCCACAGCGGAGCTCTGCTCGATGCCCACGCGTGAGACTCCGCGGCGGAAGGAGTCAGCGGAGACCTCGGTGGTGAGCTCGAACCGCCACGGATGCCCGTCGGCTACCCGCCGCGGCCCGGAACTTGCCGCAGTTGAAACGGTTCCACACGGCTCCGATGATCGCGGACGAGCGGCGAGGCTCGATAGCAGAACACCGCCTCCCAGCATGCCATCGAAGACGAGTCGCAATGACAACCGCTGCGACAGCGGCGACGTTTACGGTCAAGACGGCCCACAGGGGCTCGCTGACCGAGCGGAGAATCGAAGCCGACGAGGATCGCATGCTCACGGTGCACAGCGGATGCTCCTGGCGCCCGCCAGCACTCGCGCAGCGGCGGGGCGCTCATCGCATCCTCGAAGCCGAGGAAGCCGCTGCTGATCCGAGCCGCCGCGCGCGCCAGGGACCGTCGGCGTCGTCGGCTCCGGGTGCGAGGAGCAGCCTGGCCGGGAGCTTGAGGTCGTGTCGGTCTGTCTGGCAGGGGCGCCCCGGCGTCGTCGGCAGCGCAGACGTGGACGGCGGGAGGCGCCGGCCGTGGAAAGCGGCATCAGCAGCAGCCCCGGCTCCGGCGTGCGAGGTCGGTGGCCGCGGTCGCGCAGGGCGAGGCGAGCGGTGGTCAGGCAGCCGATGACGATCCATGCGGTCTGAGCCGCCCGCGACCTCCACCGCAGCCCGCTGACCGAAGACCCTCGAGCAGCGCTGGATGACGATCGACGGATTGGATGCGCGGCAGGCGCGGGCGATCCGCAGCCGGTGCGAGCGAGGATGCCGCTGCGCGGGTAGACGCCGCCGTCGCGGTCCACGCAGGCGCAACTTCTTCGCCCACCACACCGCAGGAAGGGGAAGGCGCATCACCGCCGCGATCGCGGCCAGACTCCCCACAACGACCCAGCGCACGACGCCGTGGGCAAGATCGATCCCGCGATTGCCGTGGCATACCGGTAGGCCTCGACCAGGTGATTATCGACGTTGCGGACGGTGAGGACGGCAATGACCGCCGTCACTGACCTGCCCAGCCACTCGGAGCGGAGAGACGGGTGCATGCGGCGCCAGTCGACGCCGCCGTCCGGCACGGCGATGCGGCGCCCGGCAGCGGCGCCTGGTGCCGGCCATTCTCTCGCTCACCGCGGTCGGCGAGCAGACGACGGTGATGCTCGGCCTCCTTGACCGGCAGCCCGTTGATGGTCGCATCTCGTGCTCGCCACAGCCGTGTACAGCCGGACTTCGGCGATCCCCAACCGCGGCGCAGGCGCCTGCGAGGTATCGACGTACCGCATCCGCCCGTAGGGGACCACGCAGATGCGCCGGAACACGATGCCCTTGCGCCACGGCAGGGTGATCCCGAGCGGTCAGGGCGCGTAGCGCACCGCGAGCATAAGGACGAGCGAAACGGCCCGCGACGACCCGCCACCACCGCGGCGCCGACCCACATCCACGAGTACCGCACGAAGCGCGCTGCCGACGAAGACGGGCCGCAAGCGCCCGAGGCCGAGGACGCTCCACGACGCGGACGGCGAGTGAGCCCGCGCGAGACGGGCTGGAGAGACGACGCCATCCGGGTTGAAGGGCCGCCTGCACTGGCTCGAGCCGAGTCGGCGCGACTCGCAGCACCCACAGCAATCTCATAGTCGCTGGGCAGCGCGCACTGCAGCGCCTCACGGGGCGGGTTCGTGCACGCGTGTGCCCATGCTGCTCCTCCCACTGCTCCTCGAGGGAACTCCTTCGAGGCTCCCTTGAGGTCCTCTCAAGCTCCTCACCGCTCTTGAGGCTCCTCGCTCAGGACGCTTGGCTGACGGGCGAACCGCCTCATCCCCTCAAATCCCCAATCCGGCCGATCCGGGATCCGGCCTGATGAGCCTGGCCGGGATCGGGCCCGTCAAGCAGGGGCGCCGCTAATCGGGACGGAAGGGACTCTCGAGCCGTGCCCGCCGTGATCGTCGTCGTCATCCATGTCGATGGCGCACCAGTGCTCCACGAGCAGACGACGACGCCGCCCACAGGACGCACGCACGACGCCGGGCAGGCGGCAGCGCCACGCCAGCGAGGACATGGCGGGCGGGGCGAAAGGGCCAGGAGAGCCGTGGCGATCTCCCCGGCGTGGCCCACTCCGACGCGCCGTGCGTCGCCGAGCCTGGGCGGCGACGGCGGTCGTGGCCGCACCGGTGGGCGTGATCCAGGTGGGCTCTCGTGAGCGCGCAGGCGCGCGCGCGAGGTCCGGCGATGAACACGATCACGGGTAGATGCAAAGGGACAGCGGCAGGGCGTCAGCGACGGCAATTTCCGACCGTCGTGGTGGCGCAGCGAGAGGTCAGTAGACATGACCCAGGTGACGACCGCTGCGCGCGATGAGGCAACGCGAGGACCGTGAGTCCCGCGCGCAGGAACAATCGGAGTCCCTGCCCATTTCCCAGGCCCTACCGATGACGTCCACTCCCAGGTTCAGGGCGCAGCCGCCCAGGGCTCGTCCTGGCGAACCGCTCGACCTGCGGGAGCGGAGGCCGGCCTGAGGCGCAGAACGGCCTGGAGCAGACGACCGGCCTGCGGAGCGGAGCCCACCTGCGGGCAGAACCCACCTGAGGCGGAGCGCGGCAGGCCGGGTCCTGAGGCATCTGCTGACCAGCGGGCATCGCGCCGGCGCTCCGCAGCGTGTGCGGGCATGGCAGCGGCATCGCCGGCCGACCCGGGCGCCGAATCAGCAGCCATGCCGATGTCGGGCATGCCGGGGACCTCGGGCCTGTTCCGCCGCGTCGGCCACCGGGGCGCCCGCCTGGCGAGGCATCGCGTCGGGCATCGCGTCGGGCATCGCATCCACGTGACCGGCTCGGCCGAGCGCGCCCTCTCACCTCCGGCGTCCGCGGGCATGCACCGCCGTCTCGCCGGGGAACCGGCGCCGTCACACCGCCGCCCCCGATCTCCGGAATCGCCCACGGTCATCCCGCGCTGGTCGTCCCCGGAGTCGAGCCACGTACCGGGCCGGTCGGCAGCGCGGGAAGGTGGTACGGAGTCCAGCCAGTCGAGCGCGAGGCCAGCGCACGCCAGATCGCGGTCGGAGGCGGCCTCGGCGAGGAGGCGACGTACTGCTGCCGATCTCGGCGAAGGGATCGGCCTGCGCCCGGGAACCAGGACGAAGGCGCGCTGGGCCGCGCGGATGCGGCAGAATCTGTTCAGGATCATCGGAGGTGACGCCCTCGTAGGTGACGATGTCCACGTCCAGGGTGCGCGGACCTCTGGGCTCGGTGCGCACGCCGCGCCCGGCGTCGTCCTCCAGGCCCTGCAGAGGTCGAGAGCTTCCACGCGGTGAGAGCGTCGTCGCTATCAGCACAACGGTGTTGAGGTGTCGGCTGCCCTGAGCCGCCGGGCCTGACGATGGCGCCGTGCGGGCCAGCGTAGGGCGCGACGCTGGTGACCTCGATGCCGTCGGTCTCCCGCAGGTGCGCACTGTCGCCCGCAGAGCGGGAACGACCCCACCGACGTTGCTCCCGCGCAATGACCGCATCGATCGGCTCTCACGGGCGCCGCCCCAGGACATCACGGCAATCGGGCGCATTGACCGGTGCCCCCCACTGCGGTGGCGGCGTCGGCTGCGTCTCGTCCCAGCGATGTCGTTCTGCCACGGCTGGATCCCCGGCGGGCGGTCCGGCAACGGGGCCGGCCGGAGCCGCGCCCGTCGGCCGGTACGTCTCTGCCGCGGTTGGAGCTGCCTCATGGGAGGCGACGGCGGTTTATGGGTGCTCAGTCTCCCACGCGCGCTGGCTGAATCACCGGGAGCCGGGGGCGCTGGACGCACTGGGATACCTGGAACGCCGGCTGCAATGGAGGCGCTGGACTGCCGGGAGCACCGACAGCACTGCCCACCGGCGACCCGGCCTACACGGCTCAGCGCGCCGTCGCGACCGGAGCGGCCTGGGGACCAGCTCAAAGCGCATTCCTTGAGACGCCCGCCGCGCTGACCATTCCGTGGCGCCTGCAGCGGCAGGGGACCTGGTAGATGCGAGTCTGGCTGTCGGGGGCGGTCACCGCACGGTAGCGGCGGACCGCCCGCGCGTGGCCGATAGGGGTTGCCTTCTGCCGCCGGTGATGAATCGTCACCGAGACGTCCTCGAAGCTATGACGTCCAGGGCGCCCTTGCGGCTTTGCGGATGGTGACCGACAGGTCGCGCGGGAAGGTTAGCACGTCCCCGCTGACACGAGCGGCGAGGGTCTGATGAGACTCACTGGCTCCCCTCGATCATGGCGATGACCGCCCGGGCGACCTCGGCGAAGTCGACGGCGTCCTGACCGCATCGGTGGCTTGGAGGCGGTCGCAAACGCGCCGCTCGCCCAGGCCGAGGGTGCATACCGGCGGTGAAGAGCTGGCCTCGGTGTGTCTGAAGGGAGTGACGCCGTGGCAGTGGAAGGACAGGCCTGACAGCCGGATCCGATCGGGCGGCGGTGGTCAATGGTGTTCCTCCAGAGTGAGGCGGTTCGACGGCGTCCCGCTACGGATCCGGATCACCGCCCGCGCCGGCGAGGGCGAGACGAGGGCCGTGGTGGCTGTGGTGGCGTCCGGGCGATCGGCCGCCGCGGACCCGTGCAGACCCAGGGCTGCGAAGCGCTTGCGAGAGCCGAGCGAGGACGGGCAGGCCCAGCTCCCGGCGCAGACGCCTGCGGCGGCCAGGAGCCGCCACGACCGTTGATGGGTCTCTGGCGAAGCTGAGGCCGGGATCAACGACCACCTGATTAGTCGATCGACCCGGCAGCATTTGAGCTGTTCAGGCGCTCGTTAACTCGGTTCCTCGACATATCGACACTCACATCGCCGTAGCGCTGTAGCCCAGCCGCGATCCATGTCCAGGGTCGCCGCGCCAGCGCTGGCAAGACGTAGACGACGCCGCGGAAGCGACCACCTGGTGCATATCGGCGTCGGCCAGGCCCCCGGAGACGTCAGTCGACGACAACGGCGGCACCGTCGACGGCCGCCCGGCGGTGGCGGCGTGAAAGTGGTGTCGATGGAGACGGCCCGCGCCATCGTCCGCGAAGCGCGCGCGCGACGGGGATGACGCGCGCCTGCTGCTCGACCTCGTGACGCGGGCGCTGCCAGGACGGGTGGACTCGCCGCCGACGTCCACGATGTCGGCGCCCCTGGGCGAGAAGCTGACGGCCGTGGGCGACGGCGAGGTCCGCGGTCCTGCAACGGGCGCCGTCGGAGAATGAGGTCCGAGTAACTGGCTGATGATGCCTGCTCATCGGCCGACCGGCCGCCGAGGCCTCCGCGAGAGGAGGGACGGCAGAGGCACCGCAATTGCAGGGCGTGGGACATCAGCCACCCTCCCAGGGTAACGCGCACGCGGATTTCCTTCGGGCAGCGAGCGGACGTGAAAGGTCGGACGGCGAGTCCGCCCACAGCCGACCGAGGATGCTCCGCGGGCATCTCCGCGTCCCGCTCCTTCGCCTCCCCGACCCGTCCTTCGCGCGAGATCGGTCGTATTCCGCGTCAAGATCGGTTCAGTTCCGGCTCGAGATCGGTTTCGCCCCGCGGGTACTCTCGTCCAGGCGTCGACGACGCAGGCCGTCGACGGTCGGGGATGTTCACGATGAGTGAGAACGTGTCCCGGGTCCGGGAGCGGTTGAGCATAAGGATGCGACCCTCGCGGGCGATGAGCCTGTCGGGGGCGGGTCGTCCCACCCGCACCGCTAGGGCGTCAGAATGCGACCCGTGAGAGCTCAGCGAGCCTCTTGGTCGTCCCGCCCGCACTGGTGGTCCCGCCGACGCGGGCATTCCGAGCGCGTCCTCCGCCTCCTCCAGGATCTGCCGCTGATAGCCCCGCCGACGTGAGCATTCCTGTTCGAGTCCGACGACGGCGCGGGGCCAGGAGCGGGCCCGATCCTGCGTCCGCGGAGGGAACAGCCCCCACTGGCGCACGGCCTCGGCACATCGGAACTCGACATTTCTGCGTGAGTCGACGACGGCCCCGTTGACTCGCGCGGAAATGCAGTTCGTGCAGAGATGCCCGTCTCGTGACCCACGGCTGGGCGCGGCCCCGCGGACCGATCTCGATGCGGAACTGAACCGATCTCGGCAGAAGAAGACGGGTCCGGGTCCGGGCGCCGCCCGCCCGCACAGATCGGAAGCCGCCCCGGCCCGCCTCCCCTTTCGTCGGACATCCTGGCCACGTCGGCCCTTCGACGCATTCCAGCGCCATGACGCCGATTCTAGCGGGCCTCGAGCGGGACCTCGCTCAGCTCGGTCATCTCGCATCCTAGTCACCTCGAAGAAGGAGACGGTCATGCCTCACGCTCCCGCATCCCTCCCGCACCGGTCCTCCCAGCCGGCGCCGGGACCCACCACCGCCCCGCCCACCGACGTCGTGGTCGGGGCCCGGGACCTCACCAAGATCTGCGGCTCCGGCGAGGCGCGGGTGGCTGCCTGGACGGCGTGAGCCTGACCGTGAGCGGGCTGGCCTGTCGCGCCGTCATGGGTCATTCCGTCAGCCTCGGCAAGTCCACTCTGCACTGCTTGGCCCGGCTCTGGCGCATCCAAGAATAAACTTATCGCCGGGCGTGCTCACTGCCATGAATCCAGATCTGGCCAGCATGAACATTCAACGTGACCGCCGTACTCTGACCAGCTCGGCTTCGTCTTCCAGGCCTTCAACCTCCTGCCCACCCTCACCGCGGAGGAGAACATCCTCCTGCCCACCCGCCTGGCACCGCACGGACCCGAACTGGCATGACGCCGTCATCGCAGCCCCTGGCATCGGCGACCGCCTCGCCCACCGCCCCGCTGAGCTCTCCGGCGGCCAGCAGCAGAGAGTCGCCATCGCCCGCGCTCTCATCAGCCGCCCCAGGTCGTCTTCGCCGACAGAGCCCACCGGGGCCCTCGACACCGCCTCGGCCGCGTCCTCCTGCAGGCGCTGGCCCGCATGTGCGACAACCTCGGTCAGACCGTCGTCATGGTCACCCACGACGAGAACGCAGCGGCCGCCACCAACCGCGTGATCCGCCTGCGCGACGGACGGATCATCGGCGACGACGCCGTGCGCCGCCCGACCAGCACGCACGCCGCGGCGGCTTCGGCGAGGCCGGCGGGTCCAGCGACCTCGGCAGGCCCGGCGCGCCCCACGGGCACGGGACCACCGCCAGCACCGCCGCGACTCCGCAGGAGGCCCGCTGATGCCCTCCCTGCTCGACGCGCGCCGCGCCGCTGCGGCCTTCGTGGCCGTGGCCATGAGCGCCGCCCTTATCGCCTTCGCCTTCATCCTCTCCGACTCCTTCCGCACCCAGATGCGGGCCGAGGCCCGCTGCCATCAGTCGGCGCCGGCGACGTCGTCGTCGCCTCGGGACGCCAGCTCAGCAGCACCGACGGCCACCCGACGACAACCTCATCTCCCCACTCGCCGACCTCGACGGCGTCTGCCCCGATGCGCGGCGAGCACTGGGGCATCCTCAACTCGACCTGCCGCGCCAGCTCGCGGGCACCGTGGGCAGCGCGATCATCGATTCGGGACGCCCGTGCTCAGCCAGCACACCACCCTGGCGGCCGGGCGTCTGCCGATCGGCACCGGCGAGGTCGCCATCGACACCCGCCTCGCCGAGCAGCAGGGGCTCGGCGTCGGGGACTACCATCCGCCTCAAGAACGGCTAGCGACCGCGGCACCAGCAGCACCAACGGCACCGGCGACGCCGACGGCACGGATGACATAGTCCATACCAGCCTGACCATCGTGGGCGTGGTCTCCCCCAGGGCCGACGCAGGGCCTGGACAAGTGGACAGGGGGCACCGTCTGCGCCACGGTCGACCAGTTCGAGGCCATGGGCGCGATCACCAGCTACAACCACCTGTACGTGACGGCGGAGGCCGGGGACCAGTACCGGCGCCCTGGTGGACGAGGTCGCCGAGACCGTCCACGCCGTCCGACCCAGCGCCTTCGTGGTGGACGCCGACGACGCCGTCGCCGAACGCGCCGCCTCCGCCCAATCGGGCGGCACGATGGTCGCCATGGTCCTCAACCCGCTGACGCCCGTGTGCGCGGTGGTCGCGGCATCGTCATCGCCACCACTCACCACCCTCGTGGCACGTCAGAACCGCACCATCGGCCTCGTGCGCTGCATCGGCGCGAGCCGCAGGCAGATCATGCTCGCCGTGCTGCGCACCGCCGTCGTCACCGGAACGGCCGGGTCCGTCGTCGGCGTCATCGCAGGGACCGCGGGGCCGCCCTCCTCATCCGCTCGGGGTCATCGAGAACCTGGACGCCCACCTCACCATCTCCCCGTCTCCCTGGCGGGCGCCGTCGTGCTCGGCACGCTGGTCACGCTCGCGGCCGTGCTGCGCCCCGCGCACCGGGCCACCGCATCTCCCCGCTCGTCGCCCTGAGCGGCAGCACGGTCGGCGCCAAGCGCGTCGGACGCGGGCGGCGGCTGGCCGCCATCACCGGACTCATCATCGCCCTGGCCGGCGCCGTCCTCGTCGTCCCGGGGACGACCGGGCACAACCTCTACATCGTGGCCGGCGGCGCCGTCCTCGTCGTCCTCGGGCTCTGGCGGCCCTGCCCCTGCTGGTGAGCCTCATCGTCGGTCTCATCGGACGCGCCGGCTCCGATGGCCGCTACCCGATCCTCCACCTGGCCGCCCGCAACCTGGTCCGCAACCCCGGACGCTCGGCGGCGACAGCCGCCACGCCTCGTCTGCGTCCTGGTCGGCTCGGTCCTGTTCGTGAGCCTGTTCTCCTTCAACTCCTCCTTCCAGAGCATCGAACCAGGGCTCGCCCACCGACATCACGGTCTTCGGTGTGACCCCGCAGACCGACACCGCCGCGCTCACCTCCACCGTCGAGGTCGACCGAGGGCGTGGAGTCCACGATCCTCGTCCCCAGCCTCGACCTCACCCAGACCGTGGACGGCGCGACCGACAGCATCGACGTCCTGTCCATCAACACCTCCGCGGTCGCCCCGTCGTCGCGCTCCACCAAGGGCCTGGAGGACCTCGACGACCGCACGCTCATCGTCGGGGAGCCACCGCATCCCCGACGGCGCCGCCGTGACCCTCACCGGCCCGGCGGGCGACGTCGAGCTGACCGCCCGCGTGAGGGAGGGGTGGGGCGCCGCCATCACCCCCGCCACCGCCGAGCGCCTGACCGGCGGGAGCCGACCGACGCCATCATGTGGGTGCGCACCACGGGCGCCGGTTCCTCGGAATCGGTCGAGAATGCCGTCCGTCAGGCCACCCGCGGCCAGGATCTCGCGGTCGGGGAGCGCGGAGGACGCAACGAGTTCACTGACCTGATGCACCGGACGGTGTTCACCATCTGCCTGGTCATGGCGGCGGCCCTCATCATCGCCCTGAGCGGGCTGGCCAGACACCACGGACGTGAGCGTCCTGGGAGCGCACCCGCGAGATCGGCCTGCTGCGAGCCACCGGCACCGACCGCTCGCAGGTCAGACGCCTCATCGTCATCGAGCCTCCCTCCTGGCCCTCATCGGCGGTGTCCTGGGCGTCGTCATCGGGACCGCGCTGGGGCGGCGGGCACGCTCGCGGTCCCGAGCGACGGGGAATCAGCGTTCATCCCCTACCTCCCGCTGGCCGGCGTCCTCGCCGTCACGCTGCTCGTCGCCTCGCAGCCGCACTGCGACCGGCCGGGCGCGCGGGCCGGGTGACGCCGGTAACGGCCCTGGCGACGGACTGGTGCAGGGCCCTCCCAGGCGCGGCCTCCCGCCGGTGCACGGCGACGACGAGCTTGAGGCGGGAGGCCGCCCGTACTTCCTCATGAGGTGGGAGACGTGGGTCTTGACGGTGGACTCGGCGACGACGAGGCTGCGCGATCTCCGCATTGGAGTAGCCCTCGCACAGCTGGGCGAGAACCTCCTGCTCGGCCTCGGTCAGGTCGGGGCGGGTGCCCTGGCGAGCGGACGCAGATGGCGGGCCACCAACCGGGATGCGGTGGCCGGGAGATGGTGGTGCCGCCATCGGCCGCGGCGACGGCCCGCACGATCTCCTCGGGGCCGAGTCCTTGAGGAGGAAGCCATTGGCCGACTGCGACAGGGCGGCGAGCATGGCCCTCGTCGTCATCGAAGGAGGTCAGGACGACGACGGCGATCCCCGGATGCTCGGCCCGACGCGGCTCAGGGAGCTCCAGCCCGTCCATGCCGGGCATGCGCACATCGGTGAGCAGGACGTCGACGGGCACCCTCCGCAGAAAGGCGAGCATCCCGGCCGCGGTCGAAGGCGGAGGCGACCTCGATCCGCTCCGAGGAGGCCAGGTAGTTGCGCAGAGCGGTCAGGACGAAGGAGTCGTCGTCGACGAGCGCGACCCGGACCGCCGACGACGGGATCCGGGCGGGTTCGTGGGAGCCATGGCAGGATGCTAACCATTGAGAGGCAGGTGGTCATGAGACTCGGGGCAGGGACCGACCGGGGCGGCGGAGGGCGCGGGGCTCGCAGTGGGCGCGGTGGGCCCAGGACCCGCAACAGACGCAAGGCCCGCAGCGGCCCCAGCAGGCCCAGGACCCGCAGCAGGCGCAAGACCCGCAGCAGGCGCAAGACCCCAACGGGCCCAGAACCCGCGGCGAAACCAGTGACCCAGGGCTCACAGTGGGCGCAACGAACCCAGGACCCGCAGCAGACGCAGCGAGCACCACCGGACTGCTGGCCCGCACGCGATTCTCCACCTGGACGCCCGGGTGGCGCACCCACCTGCTGGGCCTGGCCTGCGCCGGCCTGCTCACCCTGATCTCCGTCGTGGCTCTCGAGCCCTTCGAGGCCACCGATGCGTACATCGTCGTGGTCAGCGGCATCGGGATCGCGATGCCTCGGTGTGGCCGCTGGGGGCCAGCGCGATCAGTCTCCTGACCTCCTGCATCTTCCTCCTGGCACTCGACCACGGCGCCTATCTCAGCCCGGTCGCTTCCGGGCCATGGGGCCCTGGCTGTGCACCGCGGTGCTCCTGACTCGCGGCTTCAGCAGGGTCGGCGCCTACGGCCTGCTGGCCGCGAACGTCGTGGCGACTTTCGTCTTCTTCCTGTTGAGCCCACCGAACGAGTTCGCGGTGTGGCAGGGGTACCTCCCCGTCCTGTTCATGGGAGCCACCTGCCTCGTCGTCGCCGAGCTCCTGCGTCAGCCGCGGATGCGGGTCGACGCGGCGGCCGCCCAGCACCGGGCGGACCTGGAGCGCCAGCGCCTCCTCGTCATCTCCGAGCTGCACGACACGGTGGTGCGCGATCTCACCCAGGCGGTCATGACCGCCGAGCAGGCCCGGCTCGTCCGACCCGACGCCGCACTCGCCGGCGATCTGCGCGCGCTCACCGCCTCCGTGCGCACCGCCGTCGAGCAGCTGCGGAACAGCCTGCGGACCCTGAGCGACGCCGGGGTGGAGCCGGCATGGACGTCCTGGCCTCCTCCGCCCCACGACCCCTAGAGTTGAGGTCGTCGCCGAGGCGCGCGCGTTCTGGCGTCGCCGGGTCACCCTGGAGACCGAGGGGCTGGACGCACTGGAGTCAGGGCCGCCGTACCGCCTGGAGTGCGCCAGCAGCTGGTACGGGTGCTCGGCGAGCTGGTGAGCAATATGGTCAAGCACGCAGCGCCCGGCAGTGCACGGCTCCTCATCGAGGCCGATGGCCGGAGCCTGGAGGCCATGGCCTCCAACGCCTCCGGGCCGGGGCATCGGGATGAACGGCGCGGTGAGTGCTGGGAGGCGCAGCGCCGTGATCTCGTCCGCTCGGCCTGGCGGGCGCGCAGCGACGGTGGAGGCCCTGAGCGGAACCTTCGACGTCACTCGTACGACCGAGCGATTCACCGCGGTCCTGTCCGGCCCGCTCAGGACCGCCGCCCCAGGATGAGACTCATGGCCTCGCTGCGGGTGGCGGCGTTGCGCATAATGCCGCGCACCGCACTCGTGACGGTGTTCGCACCGGGTTTGCGCACCCGCGCATGGACATGCACAGGTGCTCGGCCTCCACCACCACCAGCACGCCCCGGCAGCCCAGGCGCTCGACCATCGCATCGGCCGCCTGCGCAGTCAGGCGCTCCTGCACCTGGGGACGGCGCATAGCCGATCCACGAGCCGCGCCACCTTGCTCAAGCCCGTCACCCGCCCGTCCTCACCGGGGATGTAGGCCACATGCGCGGCCCCGTGGAAGGGCAGCAGATGATGCTCGCACACGGGTACAGGGGATGTCCCGCACGAGCACCATCTCAGAGTGCCCGACGTCGAAAGCCCTCTCGACATGCGCCCCGGGATCCTCGTCGAGCCCCGAGAACATCTCGGCGTAGGCGCGAGCCATCCGCTCCGGCGTATCGCGCAGGCCCTCACGGTCGGGATCCTCCCCCACAGCCGCCAGCAGATCGCGCACGGCCCGACGCACGGCGTCGGCGTCGTAGGTCACGACCCCGAGCTCTCAGCGCCTTCGGGGCCGTCAGCGTCCTCAGAGCTCTCAGACCCCTCCGCGCCCTTCTCATTCTCAGAGTCGTCAGGGCCGTCAGAGTCGTCGGAACCACCAGCGCCGTCAGAGCCTTCAGGGCCCTCAGAAGCCGAGGAATCCTGATCGTCCCCGGCATCCCACAGCGTCCTCGCCACCGGAGCCCTGACTCTCGGAGTCCTGCTCGGTACCGCTGCCGGAGTCCAGCCCATCCGCGGCGCTCTCAGCGACCTCAAAGTCTCCAGAGCCCTCAGCGACCTCGCTCTCGGCGCCCGCAGCCCCCTCAGCACTCTCAGACTCCATGAGCAGCCCTCAGCGTCCTCGTCACCGCCCTCGCCGTTCCGGGAGAGCGCCTGGGCGGCCGCGGGGAAGTCAGGCGGGCCACCGCCTCCTCCACCACGAGGGTGTCGTCGGCCCGCCACAGCGGTCGCTCGGGCTGCTTGACGACAGGGGCGAAGATGCGCTCGAGGTCCTTCTCCAGCAGCGTCTCCCTTCTCCAGCAGCTGGCTGGCCAGGTCCTCCAGGACGGCGTGGTTGCGGGTCAGGATCTCCCATGCCCTCGCGGTGGGCGGCGTCCACGAGAGCGCGCACCTCGGCATCAACGGTCGCGGCGACGTCCTCGGAGAAGTCGCGGCTGGTGGCGGACAACCCCAGGACCGTCTCATTCTCGGTGGTCCCGAGCTGACAGCGCCGACCGTGCGGGTCATGCCGAAGTCGGTCACCATCTTGCGGGCGGTGCCCGTGGCCTTCTCGATGTCGTTGGAGGCGCCGGTAGTGGGGTCGCGGAAGACGAGCTCCTCGGCGGCCCGCCCGCCCATGGCGTAGACGAGCTGATCGAGCAGCTCGTTGCGGGTCGTCGTACTGTCGTCGCTGGGCATGACCATGGTGTAGCCCAGGGGCCTTCCCGCGCGCGGCAGGATCGTCACCTTGGTGACCGGGTCGAGTAGGCCCCGGCGGCGCGCACAGGGCGTGACCGGCCTCGTGGTAGGCGGTGACGGCCTTCTCGTGGTCGTTCATGACCCGGGTGCGCTTCTGGGGGCCGGCGATGACGCGGTCGATGGCCTCGTCCAGGGCGCGGTTGTCGATGAGCTGGGCGTTGGAACGAGCGGTGAGCAGGTGCGGCCTCGTTGAGGACATTGGCCAGGTCCGCACCGGTGAAGCCCGGTGTGCGCTTGGCGACCAGGTCGAGGTCGACGTCGCGGGTCATGGGCTTACCCTTGGCGTGCACGCGCAGGATGGCGGAGCGGCCCGCCATATCGGGGGCCTCGACGCTCACCTGCCGGTCGAAGCGCCCGGGACGCAGAAGAGCCGGGTCGAGCACATCGGGGCGGTTGGTGGCGGCGATGAGAATGACGTTGGTGTTGGCGTCGAAGCCGTCCATCTCGACCAGCAGCTGGTTGAGGGTCTGCTCGCGCTCGTCGTGACCGCCGCCCATGCCGGAACCGCGGTGACGCCCGACGGCGTCGATCTCATCGACGAAGATGATGGCGGGGCGTTCTCCTTGGCCTGCTCGAACAGATCGCGCACGCGCGAAGCACCCACGCCGACGAACATCTCGACGAACTCCGAGCCGGACATGGAGAAGAAGGGCACGCCCGCCTCTCCGGCCACCGCCCGGGCCAACAGCGTCTTACCGGTTCGGGCGGACCGTAGCAGCAGGACGCCCTTGGGGATCTTGGCGCCCACGGCCTGGAACTTCTCCGGGCTCGGAGAGGAACTCGCGGATCTCCTCGAGCTCCTCGACGGCCTCGTCCTCTCCGGCGACGTCGTCGAAGGTGACGTCGGGCATCTCCTTCTGCCCCACCTTCGCCTTGGACCGGCCCAGAGCCCATGGCCCCGCCGAGCCGCCGCTCATGCGCCCGACCAGCCACCACATGGCTCCCAGGAAGAGCGCCATCGGAAGCATCAGCTGGAGCATGGAGGACCACCAGCTCGCCGTCGGGACGACCGAGTTGAAGCCGCCCGACGGGGCGGCCGCCTGGACCAGCTCGTCAACCTGGACCGACTGGGCCTCGGTGTGAGTTGAACTGGACCTTCTTGCCCACCGGCTTGCCGGTCTCGCCGAGCTCGGAGGGCACCGTGGTGTAGCTCTCGGTCAGCTCGAGCTCGACGCGCTGATTCCCGTCGATCACCGTGACGGACTTGACGGTCCCGGCCTGGTCCCTGAGGATCGCCAGACCCTCTGAGGTATCGATGCTGTGGTATCCGCCCAGCCCCGACACCAGTGCCCAGACGAGCAGCGCGATCAGGATAATGGGCGCAACCCATAGCAGGGGCTGCCAGAGCGGGCTGCGGCGTTCTTATCCCCTGCTTGGAGCCGCCCTTGTCGCCCTTCTTCTCGGGTCGGTTGTTCGGGCGGTTCTGTCCGGTCTGACCGGGTACTTTCATCGGCGTTGGTCCCTTCGCGCGTCCGATTCCCCGACGTTAGCCGACAAGGACCGCTTTCTGCCGCGAGGACGGTCACCGTTCGCGGCAGGCGTGCAGGTCCGAGGCGGATACCGGTCAGGCCTTGTGCTCGCCGGGCGACGCCGCGCCCTCAGCAGCGCTCCGATCCCCAGGAGGGCGGTCGCGACCAGGGACAGCCACTCCGCCGACTCCGCCCGTGGAGGCCAGTCCGTCCGACGGTGCGAGGGCAGGGTCCGCCACGACAATGACGTCCTTGGACTCCGTGGACGCGGACTCCCCGGGAACGCTGTCCTCGATCGCGATGGTGGCGTCGTCCGAACTCGGCCCCGGCGCTGCAGGCGCCTCATTCTGATGAGGGCGCCGGGTTCGCCGGCGCGGGCTCGGAGGCCTCGACACCCGGCTCGGACGTTCCGGAGCCGGGTCTCCCGGCAGGCTCGACGCCGGAGCGGCCTGCCAGGAGGGGCGGGCGACCAGCGAGAGGTCCTGGCTTGAGCGCGCTCGACAACGACTCGACGACCACGCCCGTCCCAGAGTCCGACGCGTGGGCGATCGCCGCCGCCTTGGGTAGATCGCCGAGTGGTAGACGTTCGCGAAGTAGTCGCCGGTGGTGCCCGCGCCTCCCGGGGACTGCTTGGAGAAGAGAGGATGTCTCCGCGCTGGTACTCGTCATCCGATGTTGAGCCACAGGTCGCCGTGAGCGTAGAACCAGCGCGCGAGCGCATGGGACTGCCCCCAGCTCGAGCCCGCGGTCTGGCTGAAATCGACCCATGAGCCGACGCGCGTGTTCTCATCGGCGACGTAGGTGGTGTGCGAGCGGTCCCAGCCCATGAGGTCATGCCCACGAAGGAGGCGTCCGAGATCGGATAGGGGCCGTCTGGGAGGAGTGAACCACCCCACTGCTGGTCAGCGGGGAGGGGCGGACGTCGTCCTGGATGAGACCGGCGCCCGCGTTGACGAAGCTCTGCGCCCGGGTGATCTCGTCCTCGACGGCCAGTCGCATCGGAGCGGGTGCTGGATGCTCATCGAAGCCGGTCGGCACGGCCCATGGCCGTCGGCCGTGGGCACTGCGATGTTGCCGCGGAGGCCCGAGACGTTCGAGCTCTGAACGGAGTATGTCATTCCGGCCCCGTCATCAGCGCCGGACATGACCGCTCGTGCTCGCCGTCTGCCCCAGCCCGGAGGGCGGCCATGAGGCTCGTCGACGGTGGCGAACTGAGAGGCGGTAGCACTGGGCGTGACGACCACGGGCTGCGCCACTGCCGTACTGGTCTCCTGAGCCGCGGCCGGGGCGCCGCTGAGCGTCAGAACCAGAGCCAGGGCTGTCAGCCCAGTGGCGGCGGGAACATGACGAGTGATCACAACAGTTCTTCTCTTCAACACAAAGGACGGCGGACGCCAGGGCGAGACTCCGTGCGTGCGGGATATGGGGTTGCACGCAATACTAGTCTACCGCAGATCACGAAAACGATAACGAGTTGGGCGCGGCGTCGCTGCGGCGCGAGAGCTGCAGTGATGCACCGTCTTGCCGGCGGCATGCGGACGGTCGGAACGGCGGCAGCATCAATGCAGCGCCCCCGGCCTCACGAGTAAGCTCCGAGAAGCCCTGACCTCAGAAAAGCGCCTGCTCCTCGACCCGACTGCGCCACAGCATGAGCAGACCGAGGGCCAGGAGGGTCAGTGCCGCCAGGGACGAGGTGCTGCACCCGCGCCGGTGAAGGCCAGCAGACCACCGATGGTGCGGGTCGACGAGGTCCTGAGCGACGACGGCGAGCTGGCCGACGCATCGGACTGGGAGCCCTCATCCTCCCAGGACGAATCGCTCGTGTAGCCCGGATCCGATCCGTAGGTCCTGGACGAGGAGGTCGGGGCGCTCCCCGACGACGGCGAGCCCGAAGACGAAGCGTGGGCGCGGGGTCTCCTCCCGGATCGGCCTCGCTCGATGATGACGACTCGGGCGTCTCCTCCGAAGCCGACGGCATGTCCGGACGGCGCCGCGGAGCTCTCCTCCGCCGGCGGTGCCGGGCTCGATGTCTGATCGGGCTCGGGGAGCTCGGGCTGCTCGGGAGGAGAAGGCGTCTCGTCGCCGGGATCCACCGTCTCGTCATCAGGAGCCAGCCCCTCAGGGCGGGCCTCCCCGCTCCCGTCGTCATTGGAAGGGTCGAACTCCAGGGCGAAGGAGGACGTGGGAAGCGTTCCGAGGCCATGCCCCGCCTGCCCTGCCTGCCCCGCCGCAGAAGCCTGCGCCGGCTGTACTGGCTGCACCGGCTCGGAGGCCACGACCTGGGAGGAATCAGCGGAATCAGATGCGGTCTGAACCGGCTCCGGAAGCGGCGCCTCGAGTGTCGTCGGCGACATCGGCGGCAAATGCCTGCTCGGGTGCAGCCACGAGCGCGAGAGCAGCGAGAACCGCAGCGAGGGAAGCGAAATGACGGATCATAAGGCCTCTCCTTTGCGGTCGTGGTTGCTGCGAAAAGCAGTGGAAGAACTGGAAGGTAGGTAGAGAGGTAGAGCTGGTAGCAGTAGTAAACGGCGGCGGAGCATCGGGGAATCGGGGATGGGATGGGTGGTCGCCCTTATATCATGGCCGGGACGCCACGACGGGACCACATGCTGCAGTACTGTACCCGAGGTTGCAAGAACATCACAGTGCAGTTCGCCTCAGGTTCGCCTCACGCCGTCTGGAGCGTCCAGCGCCGGCCGGAGCTGCCCGCCCCTGCCAATCGCGGTGGCTTAGAACCAGGCATCAAGATCGGTCAGCGGCCCACAACGGCGGAATCACGCGGACACTTATCCCGTCAGCAACAGTCCTCAGACCGCCGCGGCGGACAGCCTCAAGGCCCGGCGGACTCAGGAGGCGGCGGACGACCGGCTGTCCCTCGCTCGGCTGGACGACGACGAAGCGGGCCGTGGAAGCCCAGCTGGAAGGACTCCCCCGAGCTCCCGAGCCGATGAGAGCCCATCTTGAAGGTGCTCTTGACCTGCGGCTGAAGGTTCGCGGACCAGCAGACCGCGGCCTGAGGGTCGACGAAGGTGGGCTGCTGGGAGCGGTCGAGGAGCATCGGCGGGCCGTCGGAGGAGACGGCGACCACCCCCTGCCCCTGGACGAGGAGGTTGAACAGCCGCCCGCGAGGATCCCGGCGTTGCCGATGAGGCGGATGTCGTAGCCGAGGTTGGCGTCGAAGGCGAGCGAGAGCGCGTGTTCACGGTGATGGCGTCGCCCTCGAGCTGGGGGAGGAAGACGTTGAGGCGGCGCGGGCGAAGAAGACCTCACCCTGGCCGGTCACGCGCTGAGGTTGCCTCCTCCCCGGACACGGCCTCTGAGCATGCCGCCGAGGTTCTTCGAGCCCCTGGTAGGGAGTCCGTCCATGGCGCCCTGGTGGGCAACCATGCGCCTCTGAGCGGCGAGCACCTCGGGGCCCAGAGCGACGCGAAGCATCTTGTCCGACTGGAGCGTCCAGCGCTGGCCGGTCTCCTGCTCGCGGTGGTTCTGGTCGAAGATGGGGCTGCGCATAAAGGGGCTCCAATTCACTGTTTTCACTGTCACTGTGATGGAATCTTCGAAATGGAATCTTCCATGCACAGAGTATCGAGGGAACGGCGTCACGTCTTGGGCAGCAGTACCCACAGCACTCACGCCCTCGCCCGGCGATCCCGGCGATCTTGAGCCCCGAGAGGAACGGCCGCCGCAGGCGGGTCCCGCCCCCGGACCGATCTCCGGTGCGGGAGTACGACCGAGATCTCGACGCGGAAGCGGACCGATCTCGACGCAAGGGCCTCGACCGACTCGGCGGGCTCAGCCCCCGTACACCTCGGGGCGCAGCGTTCCGATGAAGGAGAGGTTCCGGTACTCCTCGGCATAATCCAGCCCGTAGCCCTACAACGAATTCGGTGGGGATGTCGAAGCCGACGTACTTGACGTCCACCTCCACCTTGGCCGCTTCCGGTTTGCGCAGGAGCGCCGCGATCTCAACACTGGCGGCCCCTCGGCTCGACAGATTGCCCACCAGCCACGACAGCGTCGGTCCGGGTCGATAATGTCCTCCACAGTGAGGGACATGACGACCAGTCAGGTCGGTGTCGAGATCCTTCAGGATGCGCACCACGCCACTGGACTTGGTTCCAGACCCGTAGGAGGACACGGCCATCCAGTCCATGGGCGCACTGCGGTGCGAGACGCCGTGAGAGATCGGCCATGACGTAGACCGCTCCCTTGAGCACGCCGACCAGCAGCAGGTCCCGCCCCTCGTAGTCGGCATCGATCCGGGCGGCCATCTCATCAAGGCGTTGAGCGATCTGCTCCTCGGTGATGAGGACCTGCGCGAGGTCGGGTCCCATGTCCGCGGCGTCCATGTGCGCTCCTCAATGTGCGTAAGCGGTCGTAAGCGGTGCTAAGCGGTTGCCGGCACCGCCAAGCCTGCCATAACGCGACCGCCCTCGCCCTTCACGGTCAGATCACAGTCCGAGGCGCTCGATCCACTGATCGGGCCGGGCGAGCTCACCCGGCCGGGGCAGATGATCCGGCGCGGCCACACCGCATTGAGTCGCATGGCCCACCCGCGCCACGACCGCGCGCACGAAGGCCGCGCCGTCGGCGTACTGGGGCCTCCTTGGCTTCCATGCCGATCATATGGTGCAGCAGCGACCCCCGAACCGGCGGGCCTGACCCGCCGGCATCACCGGCATCGCGGCGCGTGCGGGCCAGCACGGCGCGCAACCGGTGGACCGAGGGCATACGGCTGGGATCGACGGCGTCGAGGACCGCTTCCGCATGCCCCTCCAGCAGCGTCAAGAGCGCGACGACGCGCGCCAGCGCGGCCCGCTCGGACGGTTCGAGGGGACCGCCGAGCAGGAGGGCGGCCGGTTCGGACAGGCGCCCATCCGCGCTCCGCGCACGTGCGGCGGCCCGGGCGAGTCGGGCGCACCGCTCCGCCCCGCCGGAAGCCGTGCGCCGGCTCGCGTCAACGAGTCCGCGCACGACCGCGCCCAGTTGAGCGACGAGGTGCTCGGCCAGCCACGGCGCGGCGCTCAGCTGGATCAGATGCGTGGCCTCGTGGAGCGTGATCCAGGCGGGCAGGTCGAGGACATCGAGGTCGAGCCGCTGCCGGATCGCCAGAACGTTGGGCGCCACCAGGAGCAGCCGGGCGCCGGGTCGGGTGCCGGCGGAGACTCCGAGCGGGGGCAGGACCTGGCCGAGGAGCCGGGTGGACATGTATCCCAGGACAGCGCGCCGACGTGGGCGGTGGCGAGTGCACGCGCGCCGCGACCGACGTCGGGAGCGGCGATACCCCTATCCCCCATATTCCTGCAGCCCGCTGCAGCCAGGGCCGCTGAGGCGGTCATGAGACCGTACGGTCCACCACCAGGACCTCGGCCGTCGCGAGCGCGTGCCGGGCGGCATCGGGCAGACCGGTGATACGGCCGGCCGGGGCGTAGCGCCGACGATGCTGCGGTGCAGCAGGGCGACGGTCGCGCGGCAGGGTTGCCGTGGGCACACGCGGACCCGCGGGAACGGCGAGGCGCGCCAGGCGCACGGCGGCGTCCCAGTCGACGAGGTCGGCGGCGGTCGGCGCGGAGAGCGGTACTCGGGCTCACCCGCCTATTGTCCCCGCTGATCTCGCTGTAACCTCATCCGGCCGTCGCTATGTCGGCTGTTTCTGCTGCCAGCTCGACGTCTCGGCTCAGCCGCCTCAGCCCGCTGCAGCCGCAGTCGTCAGCGGAATCATGAAGTCGTTGTCGATCGCCGTGCGCGTCGAGGTCAGACCACCGTCCTCGAAGTCGTCGACGATCACCGCGAAGGCCAGCTGCCGCCCGTCCTTGGTCACGACCGTCCCCGTCAAGGATGCGGTGGTGCCCAGGGACCCGGTCTTGGCGCGCACGGTCCCGCGCCCCGGACGCCCTCGAACCGATCCCCAGCGTGCCGTCCAGCGCCCCCACGGGCAGGTCGGTGAGCAGCGTCCGCCCGACGGTGCCGCCGTCGGCGCCCGCGGATCGGTTGATGATCTGCGCCAGAGCCGAGCTGGAGACCTTGTCCCCAGCGCCAATCCCGAGCAGTCGAGCATGGTGACGCCGGTGGTGTCGAGAACCGTCGGTCCCCAGCTGGGCGAGCACGGCCCCGGTGGCCCCCTCGAGGTGGCCTCCCGGTGCGCGTCGATGGCGACCAGGCGCCCTCGACCTCGGTCATGGGTGTTGTCGGAGGTCTTCAGGGATACGGATGGGACATCGGCCGGGGCGCGGACTCGACGGAGGCGAGCTCGGAGGCGTCCGGGAGGCGGCGCCCGTGTGACGTCGCCCGTCACCGCGACGCCCGCGGCCGTGAGCTGGTCGGAGAAGGCCTTCGCGGCCTCCATCGCGGGGTCGCTCGGATAGGCGCCGCTGTGGGGTGGGCGGTGACGTCGAGCATGATCGGCTGGATCGGGCGACCCAGGCCTGATTGCCGTCCTCCCAACTGCTGTTCCAGCTGGGGCCCGGTGAACAGGGTGTCGTCCAGGGCGACGCTGACGCTGGTGACGCCCTTGTCCTTCAGGGCCTCGGCGGTGCTGCGGGCGAGGTCGCCCAGGCCCGCGTGCCCCACGGTGGCGCTCGGATCTCCGGCGTCGGCCGCCAGCAGCACATCCCGCCGCCGACCAGTGTGACGGTTCCTCCCGACACGACCGTCTTGGTCGTCAGCGTGTGATCGGGGCCGAGCGCCGACAGCGCCGCCCAGGCGGTGAGGACCTTGTTGGACGATGCCGGCGTGAGCGCGCTCCCCCCGTTGACGTCGAGCAGGGGCTCGCCGGTGGCGACGTCGATCACGGTGGTGGCGGTCGTGCCCTTGCCGACCATGGGATCCGAGGCCAGCGTGGAGGCCATGGAGTTCAGCGCCGCGGCCGTGGGGGCCGGCGCATCGGCATCGAGCCCCGACGGCGTCCCCGACTCCTCCGCCGGCGGCGACGGCGTGGGGTAGGGCTGCGGACGATAGGGCTGGAGGCCGCGCTCAGCGGCCCGGAACGAGGTCGAGGGGTCGGCGAGCCCGTAGTAGGCACTCGCGACGGCGAGCGTGGCGACAGTGAGCGCCGCGATCTGAGCCTTGCGCACATCTCCTCCAATGGGTTGGCCCACAGGTCGGACGGCCCCACGGATGCGACCGGGATCCCGCCGCGGGGAACCGGGCCGTAGGATGTCCCGCAGGAGCGCCGTCGTAGGCCACACTAGTGCCACTGGGACGGCTGAAGCCGATACTACTGTAAGGAGAGACCCGTGGAGTTCGACGTCACGATCGAGGATCCCCAAGGGCAACCGCAACAAGTACGAGGTGGATCACGCCACGGGCCGCATCATGCTGGACCGCATGCTGTTCACCTCGACGCGATACCCGGATGACTATGGCTTCATCGACGGCACGCTCGGCGAGGACGGCGGGATCCGCTCGATGCGCTGGTGCTGCTGGAGGAGCCCACGTTCCCCGGCTGCCTCATCCGCTGTCGCGCCCTGGGCATGTTCCGCATGCGCGACGAGAAGGGCGGCGACGACAAGGTCCTGTGCGTCCCGTCCGCGGATCAGCGCGCCTCCTGGCGCACCGACATCGAGGACGTCTCCGAGTTCCACCGCTTGGAGATTCAGCACTTCTTCGAGGTCTACAAGGACCTCGAGCCCGGGAAGAGCGTGGAGGGCGCTCACTGGGTCGGCCGCGAGGGAGGCCGAGGAGGAGATTCGGCGCTCCTACGAGCGCGAGGCCGAGCGGATCGCCCGCGAGGCAGGCCCGAGAGCCACTGACCGCGCCCTGCCCCTGGCCGGCCCTGACCGGCCCTGGCCGTCCTGATCTGACCTGCCCTGACCGCTCCCGCGCACCCCTTCGCCGAGATCGGTCGCATTCCGGCTCGAGATCGGTCGCACTCCGCCGCGAGATCGGTCCACTTCCGCGTCGAGATCGGTCCATCTCCGCCCCGAGATCGGTCGCACTCCGGCTCGAGATCGGTCGAGTTTCCACGGGTCTGCTGCTCTCCGATGGTTCCGAGGTGCGGCATGTGGCTTTCGCCCTCGAGCTCGTCGTGCGCGCGCCTCGACGTCGGGTTGGCCGGGCTGAGCCGGACCGATCTCGAGCCGGAACCGGACCGATCTCAATGCGGGGCGTGGCGGGTGTGCCTGGCGGGCGTCGGTCGTCTTCGATGTTGCACATGGGAGGCTGGGGCCTCTGTGGGGCGGGGGCTGTTTTTGTTGGAATAACGGATCTCCAGTGATCATCGCGCGGCGGTCTTGCTCCCATGCGCGACCTAGGGTCTACGCACATGGGAACAGGGACCGCGACCCGCTACTCGACATTGCTGTTCCGCACGATTCCGCTGCTCCCACCAACGCCGAGATGCACACGAGTGTGCAACACCCACCATCCGGCACACGGAAGCCACGAGGACGACCGGCAGAGCCACCCGGCCATCCAGCCCACCTCACGACCCCCAACCCCAAAAACCACACCACCGGAAACCACCACCCACACGCACCCGCAGATGCCCTGACACACCACAACCCCAACACAAAACCGAACCGATCTCGACGCGGAGAGCGACCGATCTCGGCACGGGTTACGACCGATCTCGACGCGGAGAGCGACCGATCTCGAACCGGAAGCGGACCGATCTCGGCACGGGTTACGACCGATCTCGAGCCGGAGAGCAACCGATCTCGACGCGGAACCGAACCGATCTCGGCGGAGTTCGGCTCGCAGGCCTGACTAGCCCCGGCGGACCCCGCCGAGACGACGTCGCCCCCTGCCTCAAGAGAGGCGGGGGCGACGCGTCGGTGACTTCACAGCCGGCGCTGCCGGGGCGCGAGTCCGCAGCCCGTCAGGGGCGCACGGCGTACGGCATGATGTCGGCGTAGCGCATCTCGGTGATACGAACGGGGAATGCCGAAGGTCGGAGCCTCGATCATCTGATCGTCGCCCAGGTAGATGGCGACGTGGTAGATGCCCTCCTGGCTGCCGTCGGAGGACCAGAAGACGAGGTCGCCGGGCTGCGCATCAGCCAGATCGACCTGCTCGCCCTCTCCGTACTGCACACGCGAGGAGTGCGTGAGGGTCCACCCCTGCGGACTGGTAGGCGAGCATCGTCAGACCGGAGCAGTCGACGCCGTCGAATGATTCACCGGCCCACACGTAAGGCACACCGAGGTACTCCTGGGCCGCGGCGATGGCGGTGTCGGCACCCGCGCCGTAGACGTGCTCGGGCTCCGGGGCCGGCTCCTCCGCATCCTCCTCCGGGCTCCGGGGCGGGCTCCTCGGCGTCCGGCTCGGGTTCAGCGGCCGGCGCCTCGGGGGTCTGCTCGGGCTCCAGGGGCCTGAGTCAGCTCGGCCGTCGGCTCAGCGCTCGGCGTGGGCTCGGGGTCGGCTCAGCACTCGGCTTGGCGGATGGCGTCGGCCCGGCCGTCGGCTCGGCGTTCCGCGTGGGCCCGGGTCGGCTCAGCACTCGGCTTGGCGGATGGCGTCGGCCCGGCCGTCGGCCCAGCAGTCCGTGTGGGCTCGGAAGTCGGCTCCGCAGTCGGAGGTGGGGGGCGGGAGTGGGGTCATTGGTCGGCCCGCGCTCCGCGTGGGTTCGGCAGTGGGCTCGGCGCTCCGCGTGGGCTCAGGGACCTGGGTCGGCTGCGCAGATGGCTCTGCAGTCGGCTCAGCGCTCGGCGCACCAGTCGGCGTCGCCCCGGACGTCGGCTCGGTCTCAGCGGTCGGCGAGGCCGATGCCGTCGGCACGGCCTCCCCAGGGTCGCTAGGGAGCCGAGGACGAAGCGGGAACTCCCTACGGCCTCCCTGGCGGCCGACTCCTCACGGGCCTTGCGCTCGGTCTCGACCTTGTCCTGGTACTTGACCTCGAGCTCATAGGTCGTGTTGCGCTGCACAGCCAGCTTCGTGATGAGGCCGGACCGCTTGGTCTCGGTCTCCGTGACGGCCGTCTCCCGCCGTCGTCACCGCAGTGGTGGCGGTGTTCTTGGCGTTCTCCGCCTCGGTGGCCGCAGTCTGCTTGTCGGTGACCTTCTGATCGGCCAGCGTCTGCGCGGTATCCGCCGCCGCCTGACAGGCCTCGACCTTCTGCACCCGGGAATCGGCGCTGGCCCCGATGCTCTCAGGGTGACGCTGACATCGGAGATGTCCCCATCGACTGAGTCGTCAGGAACGGGGCCAGAGCGTCGAGCGGGCCGGTGTTGCCCTCCTCGTAGGTCTGGGAGACGACGGCGCCCAGCTCCACCCGCGCCGCACTGACATCCGCGGCCGCGTCGGTGGCGGTCTGCTGAGCGGTCTCGGCGTCCGAGGTGGCGGTCTCGAGGTCGTTGACCGCCACGAGGTAGTCCTCCGTGGCCGTCTGGGCGGTCAGCCGAGCCGAGTCGAGATCGACATTGAGCTGGCTGAGCTGGGCTCGAGGTCGGCTAATCGACGTGGATGTGCCGCCTTCAGCCGTCTTGGACTGGTCAACATCCTGCTGCGTCACTTCGTCGGCAAAGGGCAGTGGGGGCTCACCGACGGCATGAGCGCCACAGTGAGGGTGAGGGCGGCCAGAGCAGTACCGAAGCGCTCACCGGTCAGCCCAGTGGGGCGCACGGCACCGCGCGGTCGCCGCGTGCGATGGGTCAGGCTCACAAGTTCTCCGTCATGTCATGGCGCGTCGCTTTGATGGACGCGTCCTGGATCAATGAGCACAATAGTCGCACGAGCCTCACTGAGAAACAAGCACATCAGGTTTCACGCCAGTAACACCGCCCGGAATCCCCGTGCTCACCGCAATCCCGCGACGGCACCCCTCGGAGCCGTCGCGATGAGTTCCTCACAGAGCCTGGGCGAGGCCGTGCGAACTGCTCGCGAGTTGTGCGCGGGCGCCAGTGGCGGAACCGGGATGCCGATGCGGATCGCTCCCGCTACGGTGAGCGCAGCGCGCCCGGCCGCCCGCGCGAAACCCGCGCAACCCCAAGCGAGCCGCGCACCGCCAGGCAAACCCGCGAAGGGCACCACATGCCCACCGGCACCACCCTCCCACCGCCGCCGACCCGCAGGGGTGGCGCTTCGAGACCAAGCAGGTCCAGGCCGGGCACACCCCCGACGCCGTCACCGGAGCGCGGGCGATCCCCATCTACCAGTCGACGTCCTTCGTCTTCCCCGACGCCGCCGAGGCCGCCGACCGCTTCGCCCTGCGCTCACTGGGCCCGATCTACACGCGCCTCGACAACCCCACCAACCAGACCGTCGCCGCCCGCATCGCCGCACTCGAAGGCGGAGTGGGCGCGCACCTGGTCGCCTCCGGCATGGGCGCAGAAACCCTGACCTTCCTCACGCTCGGCGGCGCGGGCAGCTCCATCGTGGCCTCGCCATCGCTGTACGGCGGCACCATCAACCTCCTGACCCACACCCTGCCCGAGCTCGGAATCACCACGCACTTCGTGGAGGACCCGGCCGACCCCGCCTCCTGGACCGCCGCGGCCGACGAGACGACCACCTGCTTCTTCGGCGAGTCGATCCCCAACCCCAAGGGGGACATCCTCGACATCGAGCCCATCGCCGCGGCCGCTCACGACCTGGGCGTCCCGCTCGTCGTGGACAACACCATGGCCTCGCCCTACCTGACCCGGCCCATCGAATGGGGCGCCGACATCGTGGTGGAGTCGGCCACGAAGTTCCTGGGCGGCCATGGCTCATCGGTGGCCGGCGTCATCGTCGATTCGGGCAGCTTCGACTACGCCGCCCACCCCGAGCGCTTCCCCGGCTTCAACACCCCCGACCCCTCGTACAACGGACTCGTCTCACGCCCGCGACCTCGGGGGTGGACGGGGCGATGAGGCGCCAATCTGGCCTTCATCCTCAAGGCCCACACCAGAGGGACAGCGCGATTTCGGCTTCGCCGCCAGCCCATTCAACGCCTTCCTCCTCGCCCAGGGCGTCGAAACGCTGTCGCTGCGCATGGAGCGCCACGTCGATAACGCCCTGGCGGCGGCCCGATGGCTTCAGGACCGTCCCGAGGTGGCCGAGGTGCGCTACTCCGGCCTGGAGTCCAGCCCGTACTACGACCTGCACCGCAGGTACTGCCCGCGCGGCGCCGGCAGCGTCTTCGCCTTCGATCTGGCCGGCGGACGCGGGCGGGGGCGGCCTTCATCGACGCCCTGAGCCTGTTCTCCAACCTCGCCAACATCGGCGACGTCCGCTCGCTGTGCGCACACCCGGCGACCACGACCCACTCCCAGCTCGACGACGCCGGCCTGGCCAAGGCGGGCATCAACGCCGGCACGGTGCGCCTGAGCATCGGCATCGAGCACATCGACGACATCATCGCCGACCTCGAGCGGGCCTGAACGCCGCCGCGCGCTAACGCGCCGCTGCCCACCCGCGCCGAGATCGGTCGCGCTCCGCACCGAGATCGGTCCGCTTCAGCCGCGAGATCGGTCCCACTCCGCCTCGAGATCGGTCCCACCTGCCGCGAGATCGGTCCCACTCCGGCTCGAGATCGGTTCTTCGGACCGATCTCGACGTCGCCCTCGGACACCCGGAAGCCGGCATCCCGAGGAATCGGGAACCGCGCCCCATCGCGATACGATGACGGCCATGAGCTCACACCTCCCGCCCCCGGCGTCGGCACCGCGGCCCTCAAGCTCGTGGACCGCAAAGCGGGCTCCCCACCGGCGCATGGCGTCCCGGCGACGACCCCGGCCACCGCCGCTTCGTGGAGATCGGCGACCTGCCCCTGGAGTCCGGCGAGGTTCTGCCCGACACCCACCTCGCCTTCGAGACCTGGGGGCGAGCTGACCCCGCGAGCGCGACAACGCCGTCCTGGTCCTGCACGCGCTGACCGGCGACTCCCACGTCACCGGCGAGGCCGGGCCCCGGCCACCCCACCGCGGGCTGGTGGAGCGCCCTGATCGGGCCCCGGGCCGGGCCATCGACACCGACCGCTACTTCGTCGTCGCCGCCAACATCCTCGGGCGGCTGCCAGGGCTCGACCGGCCCCTCCTCCATCGCACCCCGACGGCCGCCCCTGGGGCTCGCGCTTCCCATGGCTGACCACACGCGATGCCGTCGCAGCCGAGACGCGCCCTGGCGGACGCCCCTGGGCATCGATGCCTTCCACCTGGTCGTCGGCGCCTCCCTGGGCGGGCACCGCGCCATCGAATGGGCCGTCAGCCACCCGCAGCGGGTACGCAACCTGGTGCTCGTGGCCACCGGCGCCTCGACCACCGCCGACCAGCTCGCCTGGTGCCACCTCCAGAGCTCGCCATCGTGGCGGACCCCTTCTTCTTCGACGGCGACTACTACTCCCACGCCGTCGGCCCCGTGCGGGGCCTGGGCCTGGCCCGGGCGCTGGCGCACACGACCTACCGCAGCGCCGCCGAACTCGACACCCGCTTCGGACGGGCCCATCAGGGCGAGGAGGACCCCGCCGTCGGCGGGCCGCTACCAGATCGAGTCCCTACCTCGACTCACCACGCCGGCAGCTGCTGGCCCGCTTCGACGCCAACACCTACCTCATCGTCACCCACTCGATGATGGTCCACGACGTCGGCACCGGGCGTGGGAGGCATCCAGGCCGCGCTGAGCACCGTCACCGCCCGCACCCTCGTGGTCGACGTCGATTCCGACCGCCTCTTCCAGCCCGGCCCAGGCGGGAGCAGCTCGCAGACGGCATCCCGGAGCCCATCGCGAAACCGTGCACTCGTTGCACGGGCACGACGGCTTCCTCATCGAGACCGGCCAGATGGAGGCCGTCCTGCGCCGTTTCCTGGCCAGAATCGGAAGCCGAGGCATGAGCGAGCCCGCTTCGGCCCCGGCTCCGCCGCTCGCTCCGGCCCCTGCACCGACCGACGTCTGGGGCCCCTGACGTGCTCGGCCCCGGCTCGAGGCGCGCACGCTCGAGCTCCTGCCCGACGAGGAGGACGACGGTGCCGTCGCCACGCTGGTGCGGCACGTGCCGGCCTCGGACCCCCGCCGCCCTGCCGGGCACCCCGACGACGCCGACCTTCGCCCCTGCTCTACCTCCACGGCTGGAACGACTACTTCTTCCAGACCGAGCTGGCGCGCCAGATCTCGCGCCTGGGCGGAGCCTTCTACGCCCTGGACCTGCGCCGCTACGGGCGTTCCCTGCGCGAGGGGAGATGCCGGGGTGGATCACCCTCGCTGACCGACTATGACGAGGAGATCAGCCTGGCCCTTGGCGGCCATCCGCCCGAGCGCGGTTGGGAGACCGACGTCGTCATGTGCGGGCACTCCGCCGGCGGACTCACCGCCTGCCTGTGGGCCGACCGGCACCCCGGGGCCCCTGACGGCGCTCATGCTGAACTCGGCGTGGCTGGAGCTCCAGGGATCCGAGCTGGTGCGCATGGTCGGCGAGCCGGTGCTCAGGACGCTGGCGCGGCGAGACCCGCGCGCATGTCGATCCCCACGCCCACCTATGCGCCCGAGACCCTCTTCTGCATCACCGACGGTTGGAAGGAGCGCGACGGCGAACTGCCGGATCCCGCCTGGGCGGAGGATCCCTACGTCACCGGCTGGCATATCGAGCCCGGGTGGTCGTTCCTCCCCTCGGCCCCGATCCGACCCGGCTGGCTGCTGGCCATTCTGGCCGGGCAGGCGCGCGTGGCCGCCGGCTCGACATCCGCTGCCCCGTCCTGTCGATGGGATCGGCGCGCAGCCACCTGGGAGTGACGTGGACCGAGGACTCGCGGCGGACCGGCACGATCGTCGATGCCGACGGGACGGCCCGCCGCGCCATCGGATTGGGCAAGCTCGTGACGGTGGCCCGCTTCGACGGCGGCGTGCACGACCTGGTGCTGTCGGCTCCGCCCGTGCGAGAGCAGGTCTTCTCTGCCATGCGGCGGTGGCTCGGCGGCTACGTCCTGCGCTGAGCCGCTCATTTTTGCCGAGATCGGTCGTAACCCGCGTCGAGATCGGTCCACTTCCGCCTCGAGATCGGTCCACTTCCGCCTCGAGATCGGTTCGGTTTTGTGTTGGGGCTGTGGTGTGTCAGGGGCATCTGGGACTGGGGTGCGGTGTGGGGGTGGTGGTGTCTGGTGGCTGTGGTTTTTCGGGGTTGGGGGGTCGTGTGGTGGGCTGGATGGACGTGGGGGTGGCTCTGCCAGTGTCCTCGTGGCCTTCGTGTACCGGGGTGGTGGGTGTTGCACATTCGCGTGCACTCGGCGTCGGTGGAAACCGCGGAATCATGCCGGAACAGCAATGTCGGTAGCGGTCATGGTCCTGTTCCCATGTGCGTAGACCCCCTGACCGCACATGGGAACCCGACCACTACAGGCGACGCTCACTAGAGAAGCCCGTCATTCCAACAACAGCCCTCGTCCCGCAGAGGCCCAGCCTCCATGTGCAACATCGAAGACAACCACACCCACCACGCCCCACACTGCGATCGGTCCGATTAAACCCGACCCACCCGACGTCGAGACGCGCACGACGAGCTCGAGAGCGAAAAGCCGCATGCCGCACCTCAGAACCGCCAGCGAAAAGCAGATCCGCGGAACCGGACCGATCTCGACGCGGGCTACGACCGATCTCAAGCCGGAACCGGACCGATCTCAATGCGGAACTCGACCGATCTCGACACGGGTTACGACCGATCTCGACGCGGAGTACGACCGATCTCGGCGCGGGTGTCAGGCGGCCTCACGTAATCCCCAGGCGACGACCGAGCCACTCCATCTGGTCCGCCATCGCCACCGACCACGTCGCCCAGGTGTGCCTGCCGGCGTAGTCGCGCTGCGAGACGCTCATGCCCCGCCTGCGTCGCGGCGTCCGCCAGCACGGGCGCCACGGGCGCGTACTCCTCGTCGTCGCGCCCGACGGACACGATCCCCTCCACGCCGGCGTGGAGGGGACCGGCCCGCCGGTGCTGCCGCCATGATCGAGAGCGGGTCGTTGCCTCGCATAGGCCGCCCGATCGCCGTCGAAGCCCACCTCCACCGTCCGCTCCTCGGAGCCCAGGCTCGGATGCTCCTCCGCGCTCATCGCCAAGAAAGTCGGGTACACCTGCGGAGACCGGCTGACCACCCTGCAGCGCGCAGGTCCCGCCGTTGGACAGCCCCGCGACCGCCCAGTGCGCGGGATCGGGAGTCCACCTGCAGGTTGTCGCGTATCCAGGCCGGAACGTCGCGCTCAAGATAGGTCGCCACCCTCCGCCGCGCACGGTGTCGGAGCACGTTGCGGTAGGGACTGCCGAGCAGGTCGGCGACCACGACCACCGGCGCCAGGCCGTCGTGCGCCTCCGCGTAGGCGTCGAGCGTGTCGCTTGAGGGCGCCCAGCTCGTACCAGTCCGAGGGGCTTCCGGGCTGCCCCGTGAGCGCAACGACCACCGGCAGGGCCGGCCGCTGCTCCGTCAGATAGGCCGGCGGAAGGTGAGATCACGGCGTCCTGGGGCTTGAAACCCCGCGTACCGGACTGGTCGCCCGCGGAATCTCTGCCGTGACCACCTCGCCGTGCGCGAGGCGTGTCGCCGGGGGCGCTCCACGAAGCCGCCAGCGGCCCCTCGCCCCGCTGCGGGGCCTGGGCTGACCCGCCGCTGCGGGCAGCGCGGCCAGGGCGTCGTCGCCACGCCCATGCCGAACACCGCCGCCAGCGTGGGGAAGGCCGCGAAGAACGCATTGATAGCCAGGAAGGCCGTCGCCACCGTCGCCGCGATGCTCGTGCCCGAGCCGACCACGCGCACCAGCCGCCGCTTCCACTGATGCACGCGGTCACGGTCCGCCTGGGCGCTGCCGCCCAGCAGCACCTGGACGATCACGGTGACGGACAGGCCCACCCAGAGCCACACCACCGTCTTCACGCTATCGGCCACCGGCCGCCACACCAGATCCACCGCGCCCCAGCTGATCAGGGCGACCCCCAGCCCCGCCGCCGGCGCCGCCAGCTGACGGCGCCAGGGCGAGGTGACGGTCCACGCCGCCCACAGGACGAGGGCGAGGACGGCGATGAAGGCCAGGCACGCACCGCCCAGCCACGGCTGGCGCAGATGAACCGCGCCGAGCACCCCGGCGAGAGCCTCAATCATGCGCCACGAGCACCTGAGCGAAACGCGCCGTCTGGGCCGGCGTCAGGTCGGGCACATACGCGCGCCCGATCGCGACGCCGACGGCGGCCAGGTCCACGACGTCGGGCACGGCCAAGCACATGGGAACCTTGCGCGGCTTGAACTTCCGCTTGAAGGCGTGCAGCGATCCGAAGCCGTAGGCGGGCTCGAGCAGCGAGGCCAGCAGGTCCAGCAGCGGATCGAATCGAGAGGCGCCGACGTCGTCGGTCCCGTCCCTCGGTCAGGTCCCCGGAGGTTCCGGAGCGGGCCAGCGGGGCTCCTGACAGCGACAGCACCTCAAGCCCCTCGGCCTGGGCGTCCTGCGCGGCGCGGGCGATGAGAACTCGATGGCCCGGGCGCCATCCCGCCTCGCGGCGCCGCATGACATCCAGGGTCAGGCCGACCACCTTGCCGTTGCGGTGCACGGGCATCCAGGAGGTCACCGCGTGGATGGTGCCGCCTCGTCGACGGCGAGCAGCAGGCGCGTATCGTCATCGTCGATCTCGGTCAGGCCGCCGAGCGTGAAGCCCATCTCGGGCAGGGCTCTCCCCGACCCAGCCCTGCGAGATCGCGCGGATCTGGTCGCGGCGCCCCTCGGGGCGGTGCGCCACGTCGTCCACTCCGCGGTGATGCCCTCGCGGCGCGAGTGGTTGAGAGCGGTGCGCACGTCCTGGAACGCCTTGCCCTTGAAAGGCGAGGTCGGGCAGGTCGATGACGGCCTCCTCGGCGACCTGCAGGACCGTCCACCCCGCTCGCGGGCGGCGAGCATCGTGGGCTCGTGCACGGAGTACAGGGCGGGCACCAGTCCCGGCATCGGTGGCGAAGGCGGTGAAGCCTTCGACCGCGGCCTTGCCCCCCTCGGGACCGGAGGCGACGGGGTTCCCCAGCGTCAGGGCGACCCCGGACCCGGCGCGATAGGCGAATACCGGCGCCTGTCGCTGGAGATCCACGCCTCGTTGCCGGGCCAGCTGAGCATCCAGCCCAGCGTGCCGGCGCCATGCGCCCGCACCAGTGCGACGAGGTCCTCGTGGTTGACGCTGGGGATGATCGCGGGCTTGGTCAGGCCGCCCAGGTGCACACGACGGCGATACTCCAGGCGAGGATCGGGAAGAACCAGGCCGACAGGCTCGCCAGCGGTCCCGTCGGTGTCAGCGGTGGGATGAGCAGGCCCTCGGCGGCGGTCGGCAGGAGTCGTATGAGGAAGTCGATGATCAGATCCAGAGGAGTCGCCGCGGGCATGAAGTCCGCCGCGACGGCCATGCCCAGGCCGACGCTGGCCACGGCGCAGATGAGCGCGCCGACCGCCCAGGTCCCGATCGCCTTGAGCACGACTCCGGAACGGGTGTGCAGCCCCAGGTGCTCGCGGTTCCACGACCAGCAGCACGATGCCGAGGTTGAGCATGACCGGCATGACGATGTGGTAGGGCTCGCCCCAGGAGCCGGATGAGGTGGCGATGACCACCGGACCGGATGTGTTGTCGGCAGCGGTGTCGCCATCGCTGACCGCCAGGGCGTTGACCCGACAGGATCGAGCACAGCGCCAGGAAGCTCTGAAGGAGGATCGTGCCCAGGGCGGCTGCGCGACGCCCCTCGGCGCAGACCGTCGGCCAGGGCCAGCTGGAGGAGGAGCGGCATGAGGCTGAGGATGACGGCTCCGGTGGCCGGCTGCGGGCCCTCGGGCCCCGGACGACGCCGTAGCGGACGCTGGCCAGCGGACCGAAGTCCGTGTGCGTGACGGTGGCCAGCGTCAGTGTGAGCGTCCAGCAGGCGACGAGCAGCGACAGGAGATTCCGGGACGATCTGCGCGTGCGCGCCAACCGCACCGCGGAGACCGACCTGCGCCAGGCGACCATTCCCAGGAGCAGACCCGCGACGGCGGTGGCGAGGCGGGCGAGGGCGCCCGGAGTCCAGTGACGGCGGTCTCCACGGCGAGGAAGACGAGGACGCCCACGCGGGTGCGGCGGCTCCAGGTGTGGTTCATCAGCTCCGTCGAGGCGAGCAGGGGGCCCAGGAGGAGGAGCGGCGCTCCCGAGATCTGGTAGTGGTTCGTGGCGTGGCCCCATGTGGGTGCGACGGCGCTGATGAGAGGGTGGGCGACAAGGGCGATGCCGACGCCGATCGCATGCGGAAGGAAGGCTGCCAGGACGAGGCGTCGGCGACCGATGAACCGCTCGAGGGCGATGCCGGCGGTGAGCAGGGTGAGGGCCCCTATCAGGGGGCTGAGGCGGGTCGCGCCCGCCCAGGCGGTCAGCAGACTCCACAGGCGCAGCGGATGGGAGAGGTCGGCCGCAAAAGGGTTGCTCAGGACATGCAGAGGCGAGGCGTGGCCGATAGCGGCCAGTACTGCCGTGCTGAGCATGAGGAGAGCCGCGAGTGCGGAGGAGACGCGTCCGCTGCGCAACCAGGTGAGGGTGGTGCGGGCACTGGCGGCCATGCGCGGCGATAAACGCATTGTGTATCGGGCGGAGTGGGAGGCGTCCTGGGTCGACATGGACACATCATTGCGGATCGGCCCGGGGACAGCCTCCGCCTAGCGGAGGAGCGGACCGCACCCCTGGGTTGTGAGGAAGGATGCGCAGCCGGACGACGACCCGGCTCGCCCCGCCCCTCTTGTCGCCGAGATCGGTACGGAATCGGACCGATCTCGAGGCGGAACCGGACCGATCTCGACGCGGAGTACGACCGATCTCGCGGCGGAGAGGCGGAGAGCGGAGAGATCAGAGAGCCCGGAGGACCCGCGGATCAGCCCTGGTCGTCGATGAAGTCGCGCAGAGCCGGTCCCCTGCGCGCCGATGCGCCACACGCGCCACCCATCGATGTCCTGCGTGTGCTGCGCGGCATTGGCGGCGGCCGAAGGATCGCGTGAACCGCATGCCATTGGACAGAGTGATGATGCCGTCGGCGTTGAGAACCGCCTCATGATGGATGCCGCGCGCACGCGCTGCCATACGAGCGTCGCCGGGGTGTTGATCCGAGAGGCGACGGAGGCGAGCGCGGCCGCCGACTTCCCGCCGGAGGGCACCGTCGGCTGCGCTCGAGGACAGGACCCGCGGCCCGGTGATTGCGGTCGATTCCAGCGGTGTCCGTGCCCACGAGCTCCGGCGACTCCATCATCCGCACCGTGGGACGCGGCCGTGTCGTTGGGCACTGCTGCCGTCGCAACCGTCTCAACGGGGCCCGGCTCGACGATCGCCGTGCGGCGGAGACGACGGCGGCAGCGGGGCCGGCGGGAACGCCCCGGGGGCCCGCGACCGTCCGGCGCGTACTCCCGCAGCGCGCACGCGGGCCGCCTCGACATGCCCGGTCGCCTCGACGCGCCCGCCCGGCGGCACGGCCGCGTGCTCCTTCTTCACCGCCCGAGAGGCCCTGATTCCCCGCCTGACGTTCGGCACCGGAATGGTGGGAGCGGGCTTGTTCTCCTCCTCACCGTCCCGGCCGTCCGCCGTCGACTGTCGGGTCTTCCTGACCGTCCTGGCCGTCCCCGCCGTCCTGGCTGTTGCGACCATCCCGACCCTCGTCCGACCCGCCGAGAGCCGCGCGCGACGCCCTGGCCACGAGGACCGCGCTGGAGCCTCCCAGGACGTCATGACGCACCGGCTCCAGCCCGACCAGGAGGCGCCCGTCGGGGGCAGTGCGAACCTGCGCCTCCTGAACCTCAATGCCGGAGCACAGCAGCATGGCGAGGGCGGCCCGAACCTCCTCGTGCACGCCCAGGGCGATGAGCGTCAGCCGCGGGCCCCGCCCGGCGTTGATCGGAACCGCCTCGCGAAACTCGTCCCAGTCGTCCCGGAAGGCCGCGCTCCCGCCCGGATAGCGCGAGGCGAGCTCCGACCACCCGCTCTGCGCCGCCACTGCGGTGCGCGCCATTGCCGCGACGAGGCGCATCGGCGTCGAGGCTGTCGAGCAGCTCGATGCACATGACCTGACTGGAGGCGTCCAGGGCGGTGAGCACATCGGTCTCGCCCTCGCGCTCCCACGCGACGGGGAAGACGGGACGCCGCAGGACATCGACGAGCTGACTGCGCACGGCCCCCAGCACCGTCTGGCGTTGAGGGGCCTCGGCGGGCTCACCCAAGACCGCGGCCTCAAGTCGGGTACCGGAGAGCTCGAACAGCGCCATGACGTGCCTTTCTGGATCATCTCGGTCCTCACGGCGACTCCGAAGAGGTGGCGCCGTCCGCTTGTCATCCTCTCACGACCGCCACCGGTGCGGCATCACGGACTTCGGCGCGAGGAGTGCTATGAGGCGCCGACGACGAGACGCAGATGTGATGAGCGCCACCCGAATCAGGTCGAGGTCATGGACGCGTTCGTTGGGAGAACTAGGATTCACATGCCCCATGCGACACTCTCTCCCCATCTGTCCCGGGAGTTCCGCGCTGAGCAGAAGCGTTCGGCGACAACCTGTGCTGCGAGGGTCCCCAGCGCCCCGACCGCCTCCGGCGAACGATGCGACTGCCGCCCGCTGCCGCCTCTCCTGCGTCTGCGGAACGGCTCCACCGGCCTCACCGGCCGCGCCGTCCATCAACCGCGCCGGCCTCACCGACTCCACCTGCTCCACTGTCGGCGATGAAGCCGCACAGGTACTCGGCGATCGCCTCCGGCGTCCGCGCCCGGGGCCGCATGCCGAGGGAACCGGTCGGACCGTCTGCCGCCTCGTCGATCGGCGGCGCCCCGCCCGCGCCCCAGCAGACCCAGATCCACGGCGGTGGCCATGACCTCCTCCCAGGCGGCGCCCGGCCGGCGCACCCCCGACGGCCACTAGCCGGCGGCGACGACGGCGGTGCCGCCATCGCAGCGCGCCGGGCAGGGCCAGGACGAGCGCGCCCGCCGCGATCAGGGCGAGGAGCAGCGGCACCGGGCGCAGCCGGACCCCTCGGCGGAACCGGCCTGCCCATTCGGTACTCCCTGGTGCTCCCGGCGCTCCCGACGACGCCGGGGCCGAGGGGCGGCATCCGTCCGGCTCCCCGGTGGGAGCAGTCGGGGAGGCGGAAGGCGAGGAGTCCGACGGGGCGGGGGCCGCGTCCGCGCGCGCCCGGCTCCCCCGGGCGTCGGCTCGAAGGCCACCCAGCCGACGTCGTCGATCCAGACCTCTGGCCAGGCGTGCAGATCCTGGCCGGACACGAAGGTCCTCGCAGCCGCGGCCGTGCATCGGCATCGGCATCAGCATCGGCGTCGGCGTCGCCCCGCCGCCTGCGAGGCGTAGCCGATGGCGATGCGCGTCGGGGAATGCCGAGACTGCGGGCCATGAGCGTGAAGGCGGCGGCGTAGTGGATGCAGTAGCCGCGGCGCTCGGTCAGGAAGGCGCTCACCGTCGCCGTCGGGCCCCTCGGACGCGGCAGCGCTCGACGCGCCGTTACCGCCATCGGCCCCGTCGAAGCTCCCCGGAGCGGACTCGTCGTAGACGAAGCCGTTGCCATGGAACCATGCGGCCAGGGCGGCGGCCCGAGTGGCGTCGTCGGCGCCAGCCGCGCCCGCCGTCTCGATCGCCCTCGGTCGCGGCGTCCTGAACAGCCCGGTCCTGCTCGGGCACCGCGACATAGGGGGCGAGCAGCTCGGCGGAGGGAGTGGCCGGAGCCACCGGCGGGGCCAGCTGCGGGCGACCGGTCGCATCGGCGACGGCGGACCAGCCGTAGGCGGTAAAGGAGGTGCCGGGCCGAGTCTCGGCGCCGGAGGAGATCGCCGTACTCGTCCCGACGACCCATTGCCAGTCCGTCGGGCTCAGCGGCTGCTCGACGGCGGTGGCAGACTCTGACGCCCCATCACCGGCGCTCTCCGCCGCGGACTCCACCGGGCGGTCGCCTGCAGCAGGGGCAGCCGACGACTGGACAGGGCGCGAACATGCACACGCACCCGGGGAAGCGACTCGTGAGGCAGCACTATCAGCACTATCAGGGGCATCGGCATCGACGCCGGCCGCCGCCTTCACGGCTCCGCCCGCGATCAGGGCATTCGGACCGGACGACGTCGGCGGATCCGAGAGCGCGGTGACGCCCTCGGTCGTCGCCAGGGGCTCCCAGTACGATCCATCGAGATCGCGGACGACGGCGAGGGTGAAGCGCAGACTCGTATTCTCCGGAAAGCCGGTGTCGTCGTAGTCGAAGGCGGTGGCCGCCGAACCGCGCACGAGATCGATTCAGAGCGAGGCTGGTATCGGGGGTATCGGCGGCGGGCCGTCCCGGAGGCTGGCGCAAGCGGTCGGGAAGGGTCGGGGCGAGCCACAGCGCGCTCGCCGCCAGGCACAACGCGGTGGCGAGTACGCATGCACGAGCGCCGGCGCGCGCAACGGCCCGGCACAGGCGGGTTCTGCGCGGCAGAACCGCGTACTGGCCCACGGCGGGCGCGGTGGAGCCCACGAGCAGGACCAGGCACACCGCCGCCACGAGAACCGACCTCGCGGGCGGGGACTGTCCCGACACGAGGCCGGGGGATCAGGAGAGCGCCGGCCGGTACGAACCCGCTGGACCCGGTCACGTCCCCGCTTCCCGCGCTCATGAGAACGCAGGCCCAGGCGAGCAGGAGGCCGGTCAGCGCCACTACGGCGGCCATCGCCGGCGTGACCTCCAGCGGCGCGACGCCCTGGCGGACGGCGGCGGCCGCCTCCCCGAACTGCGTGACGGGGGCCGTGTACCAGGGCGCCAGTCCCGTCGTGGAGCGGAGCACCAGCACGGTGGGGATGAAGCCGACGACCAGCCCCACGACGACGGCGCTCACAAGGCGATGGGGCCAGATGGTGCGCATCGCCCCGGCAGGCTACCAGGGTCAGGGCTGCGATCAGCGTGCTCTGGACGATCCAGGCGCCGGGGACCAGGACCGCTCCCAGAGCGCCCAGGCCGTTCGCCCAGAGGACGACGATGAGGACGGCGGCCAGGAGCGGCTGCCAGCGGACGGGATCGGACGGCGGTGACATGCGCGCGCCCGTCCATCCGGGAGGGTCGAGGGGGTCGAGGCCCGTGGGCGCGGAACTGGTCACGCCGCATCACCCCGGACGGCAGCGGCGTCCCGAAGCGCTCGGCGCCCACGGGGACGGTGCGCATCCCCCACGCTCCGAGCGCAGCGCCGGCCCGCGCATCCGCAGCCGACCCGACGACGAGCAGATCGCCCGTCGCCCGCGGCGCGGCCAGTTCCCGTCCGAGTCCGGCCAGCGCAGCGGCTCCGGTGATCACCACATCGGGCGGATCGCCGTCCGGCGATCCGGGCTCCCTCGGATCCGGCCTCTCGAACTCCGCCGTCAGGCCCACCAGCGCCAGGGCCTCCAGCAGGGGCATGATCCCCTCGTGCCCTCCGGCGTCCGCCTCAAGCACCCGTCGGCCCATCACCAGGCGCAGATCCGCACCGGTGGACTCCCACGCCCCCAGCACACCGGCGGCGAGACTGACGGCCGTCTCGAAGGCGCCGGCCTCCGCCCGCCCCGACCGGCCCGACCGCCGCACGGGCTGTGCCCCAGTGCCCCGGTGCCCTGAGGCCGCCGGGGCCGCCGGGGCCGTGCCGTACGAGCCCGCACGGGTATCGAGCAGGACGGTGCGCCGTACGCGGGCGGGTCGCTCGGCGTCGACGACGACGAGGCGGTCGAGGCGGGCGGACTGACGCCAGTGCACCGAGGAGAGGTGGTCACCGCGCCGGTAGTCTCGCAGATCCTGCGAGATCGTCACCGCGGTCGGCGCGCAGGCGGTCCGCGGAGACCGCGCCGCCCATCGGCAGATCGCCCACCATCACGGGTCGCGGAGGGCGAGCGCCTCCAGCTCCGCTCTCAGCGGTACGTGCGCCCGCCACAGGCCGAGCGGGTCGGTGAACAGGAGACTGCCCGCCCTCAGACGACACGGGCCGCGCTGCGACGGCGCGAACAGCAGATCGCTGCGCCCTTCGACGAGGATCTGCAGTTCACGACTCTCCGGAGTGCGCCACAGAACCCAGGCGGGATAGTGGCGGCCCGTACGGCCGGCGGCGAGGATCCAACGGGCGGTCTCACCGACCTGGACCCGTGTGGGGCCGACCAGCCGCGGGCGGCTGCGAACGAACGTCGCGATGCGGATCGCCACCTTGAGGGAGGGCCGCCGCCAGGGCCGCCGCCGATACGCAGGCCAGCAGGAGTCCGGCATCGCGCACGAGGTGAAGGCCCAGATAGCGGCCGCCCGCGATCAGCGCCGCGACGATGACGAGGAGCCATCCCCCGTGCGCGGTCGGGGCGATCCACGGCAAGCGGAACCTCCGCATCGCTCCGCTCCGGAACGGGGCGCGACGAGCCTCCGGGCGTCCGCGAGGAGCCGTTGTCGTCGTGGTTCTCACGCCGGCTAACTTCCGGGCACCGGGATGGACTTGATGTGACGGGCCAGGCGCGCGCTGCGGCCTTGGAGGCGGAGGCGTCCGAGGCTTGACGACCCGCGGGCACGAGTCGATGGGTCAGGACTCTCGGAGCGGCCCGGGCGACGTCGTCGGGAGAGACGTAGGTGCGACCCGCCATGGCCGCACGGGCCCGGGCCATGGCGAGCAGATGCAGTCCGCGCGCGGGCTCGCCCCCGAGGGCCAGATTCGGGTCGGTGCGCGTGGCTGAGACGAGGGCGACGACATAGGCGGCGACGGCGGGATCGACATACAGGCCGGCCACGGTTCTGCGCGCGCGATGACGTCGTCGGCAACGGCAACCGGCACAAGCGAATCGACCGGATCAGCGCCCGAGCGAGCCAGGAGCATGGCGGACTCCGCCTTCGAATCAGGGGTAGCCGATGGACAGACGGGTCATGAAGCGGTCGCGCTGGGCCTCGGGCAGGCGAAAGGTGCCCTCCATGTCGAGGGATTCTGGGTGGCGACCACCATGAAGGGGTCGGGCAGATCGAGGGTGCGCCCTCCACGCTGACTCGGCCCTCCCCATGGCCTCCAGGAGTGCGGACTGGGTGCGCGGGGTGGCGCGGTTGATCTCGTCGGCGATGACGATTCCGGCGAAGACCGGACCCGGATGGAACTGGAACTCCCGGGTGGACTGGTCGTAGATGGACAGTCCGGTGACGTCGGTGGGCATGAGGTCCGCGGTGAACTGGATGCGGGAGGCGGACAGGTCCAGGCAGCGGGCCAGGCTCAGCGCGAGAGTCGTCTTGCCGACTCCGGGCACGTCCTCGATGAGGGAGGTGCCCGCCGGCGAGGAAGGTGGCGATGGTGGCGTTAACCGCTTTCGGCTTGCCGACGACCACGGTCTCGATGCGCGAGCGCAAAGGTGTCGACGAGCGCGCGCAGGGCGTCGGGCCCGAAGGAGGCGGGACTCATGAGCACATCCTGCCGCACGGTCACCCTCCCTTCTCGTCGAGATCGGTCGCACTCCGCGCCGAGATCGGTCCGCTTCCCGCATCGAAATCGGTCGCACTCCGCGCGCCGAGATCGGTCGTACCCGGGACTCCAGCCTCGAGATCGGTTCCTCGGACCGATCTCGACGACGTGAGGCCCGGGCGGGACCTCAGCAGCACCCGCCCGGGCCTCTGGTCGGCTGGTCAGTTGCTCAGTCGTCTACCGGCGCCTGCCGGCCACCGGCTCACTCGACCGGCGAGAGCACCGCCGCACGGCCGGCCTCCAGCCGGGCGACCGGGACGCGGAACGGCGAGCAGGACACGTAGTCCAGGCCCCGCCTCGTGGAAGAAGAGGATGGACTCCGGGGTCGCCGCCGTGCTCGCCCGCACACGCCCATCTTCATGCCCGGGCTTGGTCTCGCGCCCGCCCTCGACACCAAGACGCACCATGCCGCCCACGCCATCGATGTCGATGGACTCGAACGGCGAGGTGCCGAAGATGCCCCTGGGTCGATGTAGCGCCCCACGAAGGAGGACTCGACGTCGTCCCGGGAGAAGCCCCAGGTGGTCTGGGTCAGGTCGTTGGTGCCGAAGGAGAAGAAGTCCGCCTCCTCGGCCACGTGGGCGGCCGTGACCGCCGCGCGCGGGCAGCTCGATCATGCAGCCCGATCGGGAAGTTCAGCTCGTAGCCGGACTCGGCCGACACCGTGGCGAGCACCTTCTCGGCGCGATCGCGGGCGATCTGCAGCTCACGGACCGATCCGATCAGCGGAATCATGATCTCGGGTGCGGGTCGCCCCCGGAGCGCAGCCGCTCGACGGCGGCCTCCGCGATGGCGCGCACCTGCAGCTCGATCAGGCCCGGCATGGTCAGCAGCAGGCGCACGCCGCGCAGACCCAGCATCGGGTTGGACTCGTGGCTCTTGCGCACCACGGCCAGGAGCTCCTCGTCGGCGGGATCGAGCTCACCGCGCTCGCTGTCCACCGCCACCTTGACGCTCAGCTCGGTCAGATCCGGAAGGAACTCGTGCAGCGGGCGGGGTCGATGAGGCGCACCGTCATGGGCTTGCCGTTCATCGTCTCGAACATCTGCACGAAGTCGCCCTTCTGCAAGGGCAGCAGGGCCGCCAGGGCCTTCTCGCGCTCGTCATCGGAGTCGGCCAGAGATGAGGTTCTGGACGAACTGCTTGCGCTCGCCGAGGAACATGTGCTCGGTGCGGCACAGGCCCCACGCCCTGGGCGCCGCGGTGGATGGCGTGGCGGGCGTCGTCAGGGGGTGTCGGCGTTGGCGCGCACCTGCAGGCGACCGACCGCGTCCGAGTGGCGCATGATGCGGTCCACGCTCGTGACGAGCTCGCGGGTGTCGACGTCGCCGGCGGCTGTCAGGGCGGTCTCAGACCACGACGCAGGTAGGTCATGACGGGAGAGTCGACGACGGGGACCTCGCCGAGGAAGACCTCACCCGACTGCCCGTCGATGGCGATGATCGAGGACGAGGTGAGCACCTCCTCGCGGCCGGCCACGCGCACGGTCTTGGCGGCGGCGTCGATCTCGAGGGCGTCGGCGCCGCACGCAGGTCTTGCCCATGCCACGGGCGACGACGGCGGCGTGGCTGGTCTTGCCGCCGCGGGCGGTGAGCACGCCGGTTGCGGCCACCATGCCGGGCAGGTCGTCCGGGGATTGGTCTCGCGACGCACGAGGATGACGGACTCGCCCGCCTCCGAGCGCTCGACGGCCTCGTCGTTGTCGAAGGCGATGTAGCCAACGGCCGCGCCGGGGAGGCCGGGCATGGCGCGGGTCAGCAGGGTCGCGGCTGGTCGTGGCGGCGAACTGGGGGAACATGAGCTGGGTGAGCTGCTCGCCGGTGACGCGGGTGAGGGCCTCGTCCATGGTGATGAGCTTCTCGTCGACCAGCTGAGTGGCCACGCGGAAGGCTGCCGCCGCGGTGCGCTTGCCCACGCGGGTCTGCAGGAGCCACAGCCTGCCGCGCTCGATGGTGAACTCGATGTCGCACAGGTCCCGGTAGTGGGTCTCGAGCTTGCGCATGGCGGCGCGCAGTTCGTCGTAGGACTTCTTGTCCAACCGCTCCAGGTCCGCCAGCGACAGGGTGTTGCGGATACCGGCGACGACGTCCTCCCCCTGGGCGTTGACCAGGTAGTCGCCGTAGACGCCGGACTGCCCGGTGGAGGGGTCGCGGGTGAAGCACACGCCGGTGCCGGAGGTCTGGCCCATGTTGCCGAAGACCATGGTGCATACGTTGACGGCGGTGCCCAGGTCGTGCGGGATCTTCTCACGGCGCCGGTAGATGTGGGCGCGCTCGGTGTTCCACGAGCGGAAGACGGCCTCGGTGGCCATGTCGAGCTGGGCGCGCGGGTCCTGGGGGAACTCCATGCCCGCCTGCTCGAGCACGATCTGCTTGTACTCGTCGACGAGCTCCTTGAGGGCGGCCACGTCCAGCTCGTAGTCGAGCGCGACGCCGCGGTCGGCCTTCTTGGCGTCCAGGGCCTCGGAGAAGTGCTCGCCGTCGATGTCCAGGACGGTCTTGCCGAACATCTGGATCAGACGCCGGTAGGAGTCCCAGGCGAAGCGCTCGTCGTCGGATGCCTCGGCCCAGACCCTCGACCGACTCGTCATTGAGGCCGATGTTCAGCACCGTCTCCATCATGCCGGGCATGGAGAACTTCGCTCCGGAGCGGACGGAGACCAGGAGCGGATTCTTCGCGACTCCCAGCTCGCGGCCCAGCTCCTCCTCGACCTGCCGCAGCGCCGTGGTGACCTGGACGGCGAGTTCGTCGGGGACGGCGCCGTCGGCCAGGTAGGCGCGACAGGCGTCGGTGGTGATGGTGAATCCGGGAGGAACCGGCAGGCCGAGGCGGGTCATCTCGGCGAGGTTGGCCCCTTGCCGCCCAGGAGGTCCTTCTGGTCCTTGTCTCCCTCACTGAAGCGATACACGTACTTGGGCATCGATGCCTCTTTCTGTTCTGATTCTGATCTGAATCTGTCTCGGATCTGCCTCAGGTCGTCCTGATACAGGCGTGACGCGTCGACGCGTCGTTCCTCACCGCACTCTAGTGTGACTTCAGTCCTAGGCCAAACTCATCAGTGCTCATACCACTCAATCAGCACTCATCGGTGCCAGCGCGCCGCGCTCCGTCGAGATAGACATTTTCGGACGGGAGCGGGAGGGGTCGCAGGGCCGGCCGCTGCCTTAAGCGTCCCCGTCAGCCTCACCGGCCCGGTCGCCCTCGTCCGCCTCGTCAGACTCGGACTCGTGCTCCTCACGCTCCTAGGCGGCGGCCGACCCCTGGGAGAGGTACGTGACGTTCCCGGAGACGTCCTCACGCTTCTGGGCGGCGGCCACGGCCTGCTGCGCCGCGGCGGTTGCCCGCTCGGCCCGCTCCAGGTGCTCGCGCGCCTCGGCCTCATTGGCCAGGGCGACCTCGACCTCGGCCTGCGCCTCGGCGACGGTCGGCTCGGTGTCCACCAGGTGCGCCGGAGCGACGGCGAAGATCTCCTCAACGTCCAGGTCGGGGTTGTCCTCCTGGGTCTCGACGAGGCTCGACGACCTCCTCCTGGGAGGCGACCGACGGCATGGAGCCGGGCAGCGGGCGCGCGCGGTCTCACGCAGCTTAAACAGCGCGATGAAGGCGGCGCCGGAGGTCCCCATGAGCCAGAAGGCGGGCGCGAGCTTGCTTCCGGTGTAGGTGACCAGCGCCTCCATGATGAAGGCGGCGGTACCGCCGAAGAGCGCCACGGCGACGTTGTAGGAGATGCCCATGCCGCCGTAGCGCGAGGCCGTCGGGAACAGCGCGGGCAGGGAGGAGGCCAGGTTGCCGACGTAGGCGGCCGTCGGGTGAGGCGAACAGGGTCAGGCCCAGCAGAGTCGACCACAGCTCTCGTGCTCCGATGAGCAGGAAGGACGGCACGGCCAGGACGACGGTGCTCAGCGCCGCCGAGAAGAGGACCGGCTTGCGCCCCAGGTGATCCGAGACCCAGCCCATCGTCGGCACGAGGAAGGCGACGAGTACCAGGATCGGCAGAGTGAGCAGCGGGCCGTGCTCGGCGTCGTAACCCAGGGTCGTCGTCAGGTAGGTCGGCATGTAGGAGGTCAGGGCGTAGCCGACCGTGTTGGCCCCGGTGACCAGCACAATGGCGATGAGGAGCTCGCGCCAGTAGGTGCGCAGCATGTCCCAGACCCCCAGCGGGCCCTCCTCGGGCAGCATGATGTCGGTCTCGGCGGCGGCCAGGTCGGCGGGCTCCTCGTCATCGCTCTCGGCCTGCGCATCGCGGAAGGCGGGCGTGTCCTCGATACGGGTTCGCAGATAGAGGGCGATGCCGCCCATGGGCAGGGCGATGAGGAAGGGCAGTCGCCACCCCCAGGTCTCCATGACATCGGCGGGGAGCGTCAGCATGAGGGCCGTGACGAAGCCCGCGCCCAGGGCGTTGCCCACGTACGAGCCCCAGTCGAGCATGGCCGCGTAGAAGCCGCGCCGCTTGTCGGGGGCGTACTCGGTGACGAAGGTCGTAGCGCCCGCGTACTCGCCACCGGTGGAGAAGCCCTGAACGAGCTTGAGGCAGATAAGCAGGATGGGCGCCCAGATGCCGAGCACGGAAGCGGGCGGCAGTGCACCGATTTCCGAAGGTCGCCAGCGCCATCATCATGAGGGTGAAGGCGAGGACCTCCCTTGCGGCCGAGGCGGTCGCCGAGCTGCCCCAGGATCACCCGCCCAGCGGCCGGGCGACGAAGGTGACGGCGAAGACGCCCAGGACGAACAGGGTCTGGGCCGATGCGGACGCGGAGGGCAGGAAGGCCCTGCCGATCAGGACGACGACGTAGGCGTAGACGCCGACGTCGTACCACTCCATGATGTTGCCGACGACGGAGCCCATGATGGCCCTGCGGAGTGCCGACTCCTCCACGACGGTGACGTCGTCTGCGCGCAGCCGGCGGCGGCGTCGCATGTATGCGAGTCTTCGCTGTTCTCGGCGGATCTTCTCCACCTTGCGCTCCGCGCGCGCCAGCCCAATGCCGTGCCCGGATGAGCGCCTGTCGAGTCGTTCGTCCCGCGTGGTGGACGTGCGGTCCATTGCGTTCCCGGTCCTCGCGCACCCCTGGAGCCAGGGCCCTCGTGCTTCAATGCCCGCCGATGCCGTGGAGCTCGGCGGGCATGAGCGGCCGACGTCGAGGGGAGGGGATTCAGGGAACGCCGAGCGCCGCGCCCTGGAGCGGGTCGGCGCGCGCGGCCTCCCGGCAGGCGCTGCGCCACCACGCGTCCAGCACGGCCTCAGGCACCACAGGGGTGCAGCAACTGTTGAAAACAGTAGCGGCGGACGCTCCCCACACTTCCGCATGGCGAGCGTCCGCCGCTGGTCCGATCGCACAGGATCCGACGCGCGACTCCGGCGAGCAGGCCCGGCGCCTATCCTGCCCCTATCCGGCGTCTACGGCACGACGACGAGGACGTCGCACTGCGCCTTGCGCAGCACCTGGACGGACACGGCACCGAAGATGCGACCGAGCAGGGAGTCCACGCCCTGGGAGCTGACGACGACGAGGTCCGCCTCGGCCTCCAGCGTGACAAGAGTTACAGCGGAGACCGCCGTCCCCTCGACGACGACGCCCTGGGCGAGGGCCGACGCCGCGCTCGACGGCGATGTCGCGCGCCCTCTCGACGACGGCGTAGGCCTCGTCCTCGGTCGCTGGACCTCGGCCACGCGCACATCGGCGACCTGCGCGGGGCCGGCGAGGCGGGCTTTATCCCGGGCTGAGACGGGGTCGAAACCGGCGACGAGAAGCAGCGTGGCATCGCACAGGCGCGCCATCTCACAGGCCCGGTCGATGACGTGCGTGTTCTCCTCAAGGTTTCCGACTCCGGCGACTATGGTGCTGTAGGTCACGGATGTCATCCTTTCGTGTGGCGCCCGCTCAGGCGACGGCGGTCTCGGTCGTGGTGATGGCGGCACGCACCAGCGGGTCCGCGTCCTTGTCGGTGTCGATCCACTCGATGAGCAGGCCGGCGATGACGAGGAAGACTGCGACGAAGAGCAGGGCGTTGACAGGGTGGTTGCCGAGCAGGTTCTTGTAGATGAAGCCGAAGGTGAGGGTCTGAAGGAGCTGGGGGACGACGATCATCATGTTGATGACGCCCATGTAGACGCCCCGGCGCTCCTTGCGGATCATCTCGGTGGCCATAACGTAGGGTATGCCCACGATTGAGGCCCAGGCCACACCAATGCCGATCATCGGCAGGTAGAGGACCGTCGTGTTGTCGGGGCCGCCGATGTGGGTCAGCAGGTAGAGGCAGATGGCGGCCAGGAAGAGGGCCGCGGTGTGGACGTGCTTGGGGCCGACCTTGTTGGCCAGCCGCGCCAGGAAGAGGGCCACGATCGTGCAGGCGATGTAGTAGACGACCATGAGGCCGGTGGCGAAGCCCGAGGCGTCACTGAAGGCATCGGTCTCGGCGTAGCCCGGCCTCCTCGAGATTGACGCCGAAGTAGGCGACGGCGCACATGAGCCCAGGTACTGCCAGAAGACGTTCATGGCGTACCACTGGAAGAGGTAGACGAGGGCCATCTTCTTCAGGCCGCGGGGCATCTCGACAATGGCGACGCCGATGTCCTTGAGGAAGCCGAAGGGGCCCTCCTCCCTCTTCTTGCGCTCGAGCTCGGCGCGGTCCTCCGGCGTGGGCGGCAGCTCCTTGGTGGAGAGCACCGAGATGAGCACGGAGCCGATGGAGCACACCGAGCCCACCATGAAGGCCCCGAACACCCAGTAGGGGATGCCCGCGGCGGTGGCGCCCTTCAGGATCTTCTCCAGGACGGCGAGGGTGCCGCCAGCCAGGGCCGAGCCGGCGCCGATGAACAGGGACTGGGCGAGGAAGCCCTTGGCGAGCTGCTTGTCGGGCACGCGGTCGCCGATGAAGGCCCGGTAGGGCTCCATGGCCGTGTTGTTCGAGGCGTCCAGCAGCCACAGGGCACAGCACCGCCATCCACACGGCGGTGACGAAGGGCATGAGGAACAGGAACACGGGCAGCCGACGGCCCCGATCAGGAAGAAGGGCTTACGGCGCCCCACTTATCGCTCCAGGTCCGGTCCGACAGCGCCCCGATGAGCGGGCTGGATGAGCAGACCGGTGACGGGTCCGGCCAGGTTGAGGATGGGCAGCTCGTCGGGGAGGCCCCGAGGAACTGGTAAATGGGCGACATGATGTTCTGCTGCATGCCGAAGGAGTACTGGATGCCGAAGAAACCGACGTTCATCAGCAGGGATCTGGGCCGTACTCATCGTGGGCTTATGCGCGAGATCCACCGCGCCGTTCTGGGAGGTCTGTGCCATGGTCGTCCTTGTCCTGAGCCCTGCAGGGTGACCGGCGCCGCCCGAAGCGGACGCCGCGCTTCCAGCCCTGAGAGGGCGCTGTACGGGACGGCGGGATTCTCAGGGAGCAAGCGGCACCATGATCTCCCGACCTGGCCGACGTTTGATAGGACCTTGGTCCCTAAAGAATCTCGCGCAGAGCCGAATCCGAGCGCGCCTCAGGGCACGCAGGGGCGATTATCCCACTGCCAGCAGCCAGGGGCATCTCAGATCCCAGTGCCCTGCCGTCCGGATCGCCGGCCGGCCCCGGCGCTCTGAGACCGGCGGGAAGACGCACGGTGCCACCCGCCCCTCACCCAGCACGACGGCGGCCACTCCGCCCTCGAAGTCGCGGCGCCACACGCCGTCCTCCTTCGAGGCCTCGCCGAGAAGGGGCGCCGAGGTCGGCGTCCAGTGCGGGGAACCAGGGGGTTCGCGAATAGTCGTCCGCACCCGTGGCCGCATAGGTGCGCAGGGCGGCGCCGCGCGGAAAGCCGCAGCGCGCCGGCGGCCCGTGAGCGCGCCTCGGCCGAGCCAGCAGGGCTGGCCGGGCCGACTGAGCTAACCGGGCCGGCCGGGTCAGCTGGGCCGGCTGAGCTAGCCGAAGCCGAGCCGATCGAGCAGGCTGACTCGCTATCACCCGCCAGATCATCGATGTGATCGGGTCCACCCCGAGACCCAGAATGCGGCGAGCCCGTACAGGGCCGACGCAGAGCGGTCGAAAGCGCGGACCGACCCCGCCCGATGGCGTGCGCACAATGCCAGCCCCGGTCCGTCGAGCTGCGGCGCCTGCGCGAGCGCGGTCTCCTCATCGAACAGGGCCTTGTCGCCCTCAGCCGAGCCAGCACTCGTCGAAGCCTCCGCCCCAGGGCGGCGTGACGCTCCCAGCGGCCCGCCTCGCGCGCGCCTCAGCGATATTGGGCACGAGCAACAGCCCCTCATCCGTCAGGAGCGCCCGACGTCATCGACGAAATCACCCAGGGCGGCGCGCAGTCCGGCGAGGTCGTGGGGCGCGGCGGCGTCATCGGGAGCCAGGGAGCGCAGGTCGAGGCCGTAGTAGTCGTCGAAGACGTCGTTGTCCGCCATGATGCCGTCGAACGGGGTGCCCGCGGTGGCCTCCAGCACCCGCTCGATCCACCGTCGCCGGTAGGCCTCGTCCCATACCCTCATCTGGTAGTGGCCCGGATAGGTGCTCCACTCGAGAGTCCGCCCGGAGGCGCGCCGCGCCAACCAACCGCGACGTTGAGCCTCGGCGAAGCCCAGGCCCGAGGCGCGCCGATGAGCGGGCTCGAAGTCGCGCGCCGAGGACAGGCACCGGTAGGCGAGGATCACCATGTCATCGCGGAGGTCCTTGAGCCGGGCCGCCGCCTCAGTCTCCCACGGCTGGAGGATCGCCGTGCGGTAGTGAGCCGCGGCGAAGGCGATCTCGCCATCGGCCAGCCGCTCGCCGTAGCGGATCCAGGCGCCCGATCCCCGCTTCGGCGTCATCGATCGCCTCACCGGCCGCGCCTCGGGCGGCGGAACTGCAGCGCCGGCGGGATAAGCGGCGCTCGCGCATGGGCTCCGGCGGGACGGGCCGCGCTCGCAGCATGCCCCGGCAGGACGGGCCGCGGCAGCTCGGCTCGGCAGTAGTCATGGGACCAGGCGCACCCGCTGCGTGAGCTCCATCCGCGGCAGCCGGCCGAGGAGGACCCGTGGGAGGCGAGCCCGCGGCGGGCTGGGGCGCCGTCGGCGGCCCGATCCTGGCAGCCCTCGACGCGGCAGCGCTTCTCCGTTCGGCGCCCACGCGACCAGCACCGCCCCGCCGATAGGGGGTCGTTGTAGGCGGCGTTGACACGACGAAGGTCGTATGCGGCCTCCGCTCTGCCCCTGGCGGCCAGGCTCAGGTTCTCGTACGCAGGTCGATGTCCCCGATGATCCGATCCACGCCGTCCGCCATGATCGTGGGATCCCCGGCGCGATGACCAGGCCGCACGGCCCCCAGGCCCTGGGTCCGGACCCACGATCCGATCCTCCACCACGGTGCGCACGGCCCCGACGTCGGTGCTCACAGTGGGAATGCCGGCTCCCCATGGTCTCCAGGGACGACGGGCAATCCCTCGTTGTAGGGACGGCAGGAGGAAGAGGTCGAACTCGGTGAGCCATTGGCGGACCTTGACCGTGCCGCGGATGGTGATGGCGTCCTCCAGGCCGAGCTCGGCGATGCGCTTCCGGCAGCGCTCGTAGTACTCGGGCACGTGCTCGGTCGGACCGCATACGTCCAGGTGGATCGAGCGGCCCCGCTCGCGCAGGATCCGTATCGACTCGATGAGATCCATGAGTCCTTTGATGGGGACCACGCGGGCGATGTAGCGAGCCTCCACAGGTGGTTGCCCGCGCCCTCGGCGCGGATCCGCCCGGTCTTCTGGCGCCGGGTCGCGAAAGCGGCGTCGAACTCCTCGATGGAGATCCCGTTGGGGATGACGATGGCCTTGGAGGGGTCTCCGCCCAGCGCCCGGGCCTCCTCGATGGCGGCCGGGTAGAGGTAGGTGGTGGCGTAGGCGCCCGGATAGCACATGCGCCCCATCTCCAGCCACCAGGCCATCCACATGCGCTCACGCGGCGTGACGTCGAAGAACCGGTAGTCCGTCAGCGTGACGATCTGGTCCATCCGGCGGTCCAGGAGCGTGTTGACGGTATCGCGCACGTAGAGTTGTGCTCGGTGAGCAGGTAGGAGGTGCCATGCTCACGGGCCGCGTTGGCGGCCAGAAGCGCGGCGTAGCCGGTGGTGTGAGCGTGGTAGACGGCGGCTCGCGGCATGGTTTCGGACAGCACCGCATAGGCGAGGGAGAAGAAGTCGCGCAGTAGCCAGAACAGGTCGAGCCATGCTCATGCCCAGGCCCGGCATGGAGTCGCGATAGACCTCCATGAACTCCCGGGTGCCGAGCAGGGCCCACAGCGGGTAGCGGCGGGTCGAGGCGGCCATGCCATCGGCGATGAGGTCCCACACCGGCTCGCTGTCCGCGTCCTCGGCCAGCGAGCGCAGGGCGGCGACGAGTCTCTCGGCCAGGGCCCGGCGTCCCCGCTTACCCATGCGAAGAACCTGCGGCCTGGTGCGCAGGAATTCCTCGTGCTCGTCCATCGACAGGTAGAGCACCCGCACCCACGCCACATTGTCGGGCATGTGATAGAGGTCGGTCAGCGGCGAGGTGGAGCACCAGGCGATGTGGATGATGCCGAATGTGAGGTCAGGGTTGCCGGTGACGATGTCGTGGATGACCGCGCTCACCCCGCCCCTTCAGGTACGGATAGGTGGACTCCATGACAATGGCCACGTCGACGTCCTCGTAGTGGCCGTCCAGAGGAACCCCATCGGGGTGGATGGCGCCGCCGCCCTCACCGGTGGCGGGAGCCGGGTACCCGTAGCCGCGGGGCGCACCCCCCTGGTTGCCGCCCGCGCTGCCTACCACGATAGTGCCTTCCCCCAGAAGAACGCGTACTCCGGTGAGCTCCACCGGGACCGGTACACGGCCACCGCCACCGCTACCAGAGCCAGGTCAACGATACCGACGGCGGCGTACGCTCGCACGGGGATCGTGCCGAGGCCGATGAACAGGAGCAGCGCGGCGGCCAGGTGGGCCCCCGACAGCACAATGGCGGCGGTACGGTCCCCGACGTGCTCGATCTCGTAGGCCAGAAGCGTGAGCAGGGTCAAGAGCAGGCTGGCGCCGGCGATCACGGTCACCGTGAGCACTCCGGAGGCGCTCAGCGTCCAGGTGGACTCCCCGCTCCCGTCCAGCAGAGCGGCCACGAGAACGGCGATGCCCACGCTCACGATGCCCACGACGGTCGTGCGCCGCAGTGAGGCGCTCACGGTCCCGTGCAGGAAACGCCCCTGATCGCGCAGCCTGTTCATGCTCGAGTCGGCGAGCTGGATGCGGAAACGCGCGACGGCGCGGTTGATGCTGGGCGCGGTGATCGCGAAGTAGTAGGAGTAGGCGACCACTGCGGGCTGGAGGCAGAGGTAGACGGTGGCGATATCGAAGTTCGTCCCGTTGACCAGGAACAGGAGGAGCTTGTCCGACCACAGGACGCCGCCCAGAACGAGTCCCCGAGCGGTGTCGGCGGTGAAGGACCGCAGGGGCACCCCCACAGGATGGATGAGACCGCCCAGCGCCCGCCCCATGAGAAGCATCTGACTCACCAGACCCGCCAACGGCGGCAGGGAACCAGATCGTGGGTGCGGCCAGCAGGGGCGACCGCGTGAGCGACCCAGCCGAGGGCCCAGCGCCCGCGACTGCCCGCGATGTCGGCGACGACGAGGGACTGGACGAAGAGCATGTTCACCAGTGTCAGCACGACAGGGCGCCCAGCGCCGTCGCCGACCAGCCGGTGGTGACCGCGACCAGACGGTCACCACCAGGACCGAGGGCGCGATCAGCACGAGCAGAGCCGGCCACATGCGCGCGAAGCGGCGGGCAGCGCCGTCGTCGCCCCTGTACGGGACGTCGCCGATGAGCCGGTAGACGGGCGTGCCGGCGACCTGGCTGAGCCACGGCACGGCCACGGAGACGCTGACGACCAGGGAGAACAGAGGAATGCCCCCGATGCTGTGGCTGCCGGGTTGGGGCCCACGATCGGATAGCCGGTCCCCAGGAGGATGGCGGGCGACATGGCCTGCAGCATGCTCCACGACGACGCGGCCCGCGCGCGTGCGGAGCGATCCCGCAGCCCGCCGACCGCCATGGTCGCGCGCGTGCGCAGAGGCACCAGGGGCGACCCCGGTGAGGGCAATTCTGGCGGGAGAGGATGCGAGCTCCTCGGCGCTGCCGACCGCCGCGCTCGCAGGAGGCGCGGTGAGCAGCATCAGCGCCGTGGCCGAGAGCGCGATGAGGGCAACGATGACAGCCGCGCGCATTTGCGCCCAGGAACGCCAGAACGATCACCGCCTCCACGGCCGCAGCCGCCAGGAAGACTGGATATCCAGCGGGCGCGCGCACCGGCATGCCGGGAACTGATCTCTGTACCGGCGGGGCGCCCGCGATTGCCCTCATTCAAGGGTCGTCGCATCATTCAGATCCATCGTCAACGAGCCAGGAACCGGCCGGCACCGGGACGCATCCCCGCCCACCCGGCAGCAAGATCACACTACCGTAACGATGCTCTCTCGGCTCTCCCAGCTGCGGACGCAGAGGTGCCGCGCCCGTCGAGGGCGCGCGCACCAGCGTCGAGCCCTCAGCTCGGCCGGTACGACCCGGCGCGAAGCTCACGCGCGCGAGATCACTCCCCCGCGCCGGCGTCAGCGCCCACGGCGTCGACGACCGCCTCGGCCTCCTTCTCGGCGGCGGCCTCGGCACTGAGCGGATCCGACCCGATCTTGGGGTCCCAGGGCTCACCGCGGAAGGTGAACTCGCCGAGATGCCCTCCCCCTCGGCATCGACGACGACCTTCTGGCCGCGCTCGATCTCCCCGAAAGGATTTTCTCGCTCAGGGCGTCCTCGATGTCGCGCTGGATGGCGCGGCGCAGCGGGCGAGCCCGAGCACCGGGTCGAAAGCCGCGCTCGGCCAGGAGCTCCTTGGCGGCGTCGGTGAGCTCGATCGTCATCTCCCTGCTCGACCAGGCGCCCCGCCAGGCGGGTGATCATGAGGTCACGATCTGGCGCACCTCGTCCTTGGTCAGCTGCGGGAAGACGATGAGGTCGTCCACGCGGTTGAGGAACTCCGGGCGGAACTGCTGCTGAGCTCCCGGTTGACGTGGGCCTTCATCTCCTCGTAGTCCATGGTGCCGCCCTCGGTAGACTGGAAGCCCGTGGCCACCGACTTGCCGATGTCCTTGCTCCCGAGGTTGGTGGTCATGATGATCACCGTGTTCTTGAAGTCCACCTCGCGGCCCTGGGCGTCGGAGAGGTGCCCGTCCTCCAGGATCTGGAGCAGCGAGTTGAAGATGTCCGGGTGGGCCTTCTCGACCTCGTCGAACAGGACCACGGAGAAGGGCCGACGGCGCACCTTCTCGGTGAGCTGGCCGCCCTCGTCGTAGCCGACGTAGCCGGGGGGCGCGCCGAACAGCCGCGAGACGGTGTGCTTCTCGGCGAATTCGGACATGTCGAGCTGGATGAGGGCGTCCTCGTCGTCGAAGAGGAACTCCGCCAGGGCCTTGGCCAGCTCGGTCTTGCCGACTCCGGTGGGGCCGGCGAAGATGAACGAGCCGCCGGGGCGCAGGGTCCTTCAGGCCGGCGCGAGTGCGCCGGATGGACTTCGACAGCGCCTCGATGGCCTTGTCCTGGCCGATGATGCGCTTGTGGAGCTCGGTCTCCATGCCCAGCAGCTTGGCGGACTCGGCCTCGGTCAGCTTGACCACCGGGATGCCGGTGGACATGGCCAGGACCTCGGCGACCAGGCCCTCATCGACCTCGGCGACCTGGTCGAGGTCGCCGGGCCTCAGGCCTTCTCCTTGTCCTCGCGCTCCTCGCTCAGACGGCGCTCATCGTCGCGCAGTGCGGCGGCGCGCTCGAAGTCCTGGTCGTCGATCGCCGACTCCTTCTCGCGCTTGACCTTCGCAATGCGGTCATCGATCTCGCGCAGCTCCGGCGGGAGCCGTCATGCGGCGGATGCGCAGGCGCGCGCCCGCCTCATCGATGAGGTCGATGGCCTTGTCGGGCAGGAAGCGGTCGTTGATGTAGCGGTCGGCGAGCGGCGGCACGCCTGGATGGCGTCGTCGGTGATGACGACGCGGTGGAAAACCTCGTAGCGGTCCCGCAGACCGGTGAGGATGCCGACGGTCTCCTCGATGGACGGCTGGTCCACCGTGACCGGCTGGAAGCGGCGCTCAGGGCGGCGTCCTTCTCGATCTTGCGGTACTCCTCCAGGGTGGTGGCGCCGATGGTCTGGAGCTCGCCGCGCTCAGCATGGGCTTGAGGATGGACGCGGCATCGACGGCGCCCTCCGCGGCCCCCGCCCCGACGAGGGTGTGAATCTCGTCGATGAACAGGATGATGTCGCCGCGGTGCGCACCTCCTTGAGAACCTTCTTGAGGCGCTCCTCGAAATCGCCGCGGTGGCTGAGCCGAGCCACCAGACTCCCCGATGTCCAGGAGTAGAGCTGCTTGTCGCGCAGGGTCTCGGGACGTCTCCGTGGACGATGGCCTGGCTCAGGCCCTCACGACGGCGGTCTTGCCCACACCGGGCTCGCCGATGAGGACCGGGTTGTTCTTGGTGCGCCGGGAGAGGATCTGCATGACGCGCTCCATCTCTTTGTGGCGGCCGATCACCGGATCGAGCTTGCCCTCGCGCGCCGCCGCGGTGAGGTTGCGGCCGAACTGGTCGAGGATCGCCGAGCCGGAGGGGACGCCCTCCTTGGACGAGCCGCCGGCGGTGACGGTCTCCTTGCCCTCGTAGCCGGAGAGCATCTGCATGACGGTCCTGGCGCACGGTGGACAGGTCCGCGCCCAGCTTGGTCAGGACCTGGGCCGCGACTCCCTCGCCTTCGCGCAGCAGGCCGAGCAGGATGTGCTCGGTGCCGATGTAATTGTGGCCGAGCTGGAGGGCCTCGCGCAGCGAGAGCTCGAGGACCTTCTTGGCCCTCGGGGTGAAGGGATGTGACCACTCGGGGCGGACTGACCCTCGCCGATGATGTCCACGACCTGGGCACGCACGGCGTCCAGGGAGACATCCATCGACTCCAGGGCCTTAGCCGCCACCCCTCGCCCTCATGGATGAGGCCGAGGAGGAGGTGCTCGGTGCCGATGTAGTTGTGGTTGAGCGCCCGCGCTTCGTCCTGAGCCAGGACGACGACGCGGCGGGCGCGGTCGGTAAAGCGTTCGAACATCGCTGGTATCTCCTCGGCACGTGCGGTCGGTAGGGCGCCCGTCCGGGAATGGTGCAGATACACATGGGGCGCTGGCACGTGCTGACAAGGCTAACGGCACCGGCACGACACTCATGCCCCTGTTCGCAGTGGGCGTGAGCAGGGAGTTGAGTCGAGGACGCTCAGGGCAAGGTCCGCAGGCCGCGAATCGGCGCCATGGCGGGCGGAGGAGCCTCCCCGCCGAGATCGGTCGCACTCCGCACCGAGATCGGTCCACTTCCGCGTCGAGATCGGTCGAGTTCCGCATCGAAATCGGTCGCACTCCACACCGAGTTCAGGACGCTCAGAGAGGCGACTCGAAGTGCCGCCTCAAGGTCTGAGAGCACGAAAGGCGCCCAGCACCACCACATCGACAGTGCGTTCCGCCCCTCGTCCCGATCTTTCCGAGGACAGGAATCCGAGACGAGAACACGAGGTCAGAGAGACCGTTCTTACGGCCAGCCGCCGTCAACGTGAGGAGCGCATCTCGTTCACCCTTCGGATCGGTCGACCGACTCAGACGGCTCAGACGGGGCTGCACACGGGAGGAAGATCCCCTCAAAAAGCGACAGCCGTTTTTCGCTTAGATTCCAGGGATTCTCAAGACGCGTCAATACCAGTCATCACATTCCCTATGTGCACTGAGGGGTCTGTACACATGGGAGTAAGGACAACCACACTCACCAGAATCTCTTTTCGCGTGATTCCAAGGTTTCTATCGGCACAGATCGCGGACGAATGTGCAACATTGTCAGTATTGTCCGTTCAGCGCCTGAAGCTGCCGGCCTCCTGCAGTCCCATCGAAACGGGCACCTTCAAAGCCGCCCATGCACCCCGACGGATGGTCGCTCGGGCACGTCAACATTCAGATCTGCGGACCGCGCAAGCGAGATACCTCGAAATCGAGAAGTTCCGAGAACCCGAGAAGAAAGAGGCGCGCCCGCCCCGAACCGATCTCGATGCGGGCTTCGACCGATCTCGACGCGGAAGTGGACCGATCTCGAGGCGGAGTACGACCGATCTCGACGTCAGGGCCGTCAGGACCATCAAGTCCCGTCAAGGCCCGTCAAGGCCCGTCAAGGCCCGTCAGGACCAGGACGCTGCAACGGCCTGGCCAATGGCTAGTCCAGCTCCAGCGAGGCCACGACGCAAGGCCTCAGTAACCGCCGCCGCGCGCGAGTCGACGCCGAGCTTGGCGTAGAGCGCGCAGCAAAGTGCGTCTTGACGGTCGCCTCAGTGATGTATAGCTCGACTCCGATCTGACTATTGGACAGCCCCCGCGACACCGCCGCCAGCACCTCCCGCTCACGCGGCGACAGGCTCACCGGAACACGGGCGCCTCTGGGAGCGCCGGCGGCACTCTGGCCCGCACCGCGCAGCCCCCAGCAGACGCGTCGTGACGGTCGGACTCAACGCGCTGCGCCCGACGGCGGCGGCCCGCACGGCCGCGAGAATGTCCTCGCGCGCAGAATCCTTCAACAGGTAGCCGATGGCGCCGGCCTCGACGGCACGCAGAATGTCACCGTCGGTGTCGTAGGTGGTGAGAACCACGATGCGAGGGAGCAGGAGCATGAGCGGCCGCACCGCCCCAGCAGCACTATGCGCCGTACCCGCCCCAGCCGAAATACGGCGGATAGCCTCCACGCCGTCGAGGCCGGGCATGCGCAAGTCCATGAGGACGACATCGGGTGCGAGCTCGGCGACCGAGGGCAACAACCTGCGACCATCGGCCGCCTCCCCGACGACGGCGAGATCCGCCTCGGAGGAGAACATGCCGACGATCCCGGACCGCACCACCGGGTGATCATCAACCACCACAAGGCGGACCCGGTGCGCGCCCGGGCCTGTCGAAGAAGTGGACGAAAGAACGGGTGTGCTCACAGGGGCATTCTGGCTTCGATCACGGTTCCGACACGCCTGCGCTCGTCCGGCGAGTGGAGCGGATCGACCGTCAGCGTTCCGCCAAGGGCCTCCACCCGCAGAGCGCATCCCGGTCAGCCCCTTTCCCTCTGGACGACCCCCGGTGCCGACGCCGTCGTCGGCCACGGTGACGACGAGCTCCCGACCCAGGCCCGTGCTCTCCACTCCCACAATAACCTCACACGTTCGGCATGAGCATGACGGGTCACATTGCTCAGTCCCTCCTGGGCGGTGCGCAGAATCGCGACCTGCACAGCCGAGGACAGGCCCACCGGCAGATCCAGCTCAAGACCAGTGTTCAGTCCGCGCTCGCGCTGGACGCTCACGAGGCGCCGCAGCGCCTGGGCGAGATCTCCGTCCTTGAGGCACTGGGACCCTCACCGGCAACGAGCGCACGGGACTCGGCGAGATTGTCACGGCCAACCGCCTCCAGCTGATCCAGACGGCGAATGACCATTCCGATCTCACCGCTGTCAGCTCGCCACGAGCAGCCTGCGCAAGGGTGATGACAGAGATGAACCCCTGCGCCAGAGTGTCGTGGACCTCGCGGGACCAGCGCTCGTGCTCGGCCGCGATTCCGGCGGCACGCTCAGCGGCGGCGAGCTCGCCCTGGGTGTGAGCCAGCGCCGTGAGCACCTTCTCCTTGTCCGCAAGCACCCTGACGACATCGACACGGGCCGCCTGGACCCAGGTCAGCCAGGTCCGCAGAAAAGAGATACGAGGTCTCCACCATGGCGCTCACCCACCAAGACCTATCGCCCTTGGCAAGGCGGCGGCACCGACGCCCAAGCCGAAGATGAGCTGCACCGTCGTCGCCACCCAGAACCTGGGATGAACCAGCCATAGCAGGTGGGACGACGAGGAAGAGCAGGAGAGCGGTCCAGCCGTTATGAGCCATCAGCACCAGGGTGACGACAGCAAGCGCCCGAGGCAATAAGACGCCAGGCCCATCCGGGCAGACCGCTCTTATCAAGAGGGCGGATGCACGCCGCAGGGGAGGCCGGGAGCCGCGGACCCCACGGGCCACGAAGGCGGCGAAGGTCTCCTCGCGCGGGTAAGGCGGGAGGGACCTCCGCGTCGTCAGTCACCGATCCACCGTATCGCGGCGGGAGACGATGAAGGCCACCACAACCCCGCCCACGATCCAGGCGGCGATGACGGCCAGCGCCTTGCCGGTCTCCCCACGTGCCGGTCGGCTCAGTGGAGGCGAAGAGTCGGGAGGAATGCCTGTCGCATGAGCCCCGCCGACCAGCGCACCGGGAAGACCGAGAAGCCGTGGACCATCCAGGACGGCAGCATGGACAGGGGCAGGAGGAGGCCGGAGACGAACTGGAAGACCATAACCGCCGGCAGCAGCGCGCCAGAAGCGGCACCTGGAGAAGGCGACAGGGCGCCCGCGGCCAGCCCCAACGGGGGTGTAGACGGCGACCGTGAGAACGAGGTCCGCCCACGAACAGCCCCCAGGCGCGACCATCGGCCGGCAGTGAGGGCGCCCAGGGGCGAAGTGGCCGACGAGCAGGAGGAGAACGGCGCTGACCACGGCGAGGATGGTGTTGTAGACGCACTTGCTCGCCACATACGCCCAGGTGGGGACCGGCAGGACGGCCAGGCGCTTGAGCTCACCGCTCTCCCGCTCACTGGCCACCCCGATGGCCAGGGTCAGCAGGCAGCTCATGATGGTTCCGGTGCTGATCATGGCCGGCAGCATGTAGTCGGCATAGCTGACGCCGGGAACGATGTCGTTGCTGAAGACGGAGGCGAAGATGATCAGCATGAGCAGCGGGTAGAAGATGGTCATGATGAAGGCGACCGGCTCGCGCACGAGAGGAGATCGGGCTCGACCGGGTCAGAGCGGCAGCAGCGGCGAGACTGGAACCGGGCGCCTGGGAGCGATGCGTGGAGACGGGATGCTAGCGCCGGCCCGGCGCAGTCGGAGAGGTGGGATTGGCGGTCGTCATGAGGGAGTCCTTCGAGTCCAGTGAGGGGCGGGGTCCGGTGGCCGCTCTCAGGCGGCGTGGTGGCGGGAGACCAGGTTGAGGTAGAAGTCCTCGAGCGAGGGGTTGGTCACCTCAGGCCGGGGACCTCGCCGTCAGGGGCCGGCCAGGCGGTTGATGAGGTCGCGCACGACGGCGGTCGGGCGGCAGCCTGCTCGAGCGCCTGACGCCGCCCTCGATCCAGCTCACGGTGCGCTCGTTGCCGGCCTGCCGAGTGAGGGTCCTCGGGGGTGCCGCGGGTGACGATCTTGCCGCCCAGGACGATGGCGACGTCGTCGGCCAGGTGAGCGGCCTCGTCGAGGGTGGTGAGTGGTCAGCAGCACGGTCGTGCCGTCGGAGCGCAGATTCTTCACCAGGTCCCAGAACTCGCGACGCGCCTCCGGGTCGAATCCCGTGGTGGGCTCGTCCAGGAAGAGGAGGGCGGGACGGCCGACGATCGCCACCCGACGTCGAGCCGCCGGCGCCGGCCCCGGACAGGCGCGAGGCGGGTGCGGGCATCGTCGCTCAGGCCGACCTGCTCGATGGTGGCCGCGACGTCGGCGGGTGAGGAGTAGAAGCGGGCGACATGGGTGATGGCCTCGGTGACGGTGAGCTTCTCCATGTCTTTCGACGACTGGGACACGACGCCTATGCGCGCCCGCCAGGCGCGCGCGAGCCGCTCTGGGGTCCTGCCCCAGGACGGAGACGGTGCCGGAGCCGGGCCGTCGCAGACCTGAAGAATCTCTGACGGTGGTGGTCTTGCCCGCACCATTGGGGCCCAGGAGAGCCAGAACAGTGCCGGTGGGAACATCGAGGTTCAAAGCCGGTCAAGACGTGCTTGTCCCCGTAGGACTTAGTGAGGTTGTTGATCTGGATCGCAGGAGAATGTGCCACGGGTCTCAATTTTATGAACGAGGTACGATACCTGCGACAACCGGCGAGCGACGGCGGTGTCCACCGATCGGTGGACGCCTGTCGCTTCCCTACTTTTCTTCGGCCCGCCTAGCCTCCCCCTTCGCCGAGATCGGTCGTAACCCGCGTCGAGATCGGTCCACTTCCGCCCCGAAATCGGTCGTAACCCGTGCCGAGATCGGTCCGGTTCCGCAGGTCTGCTGTGTGTTGATGGTTCCGAGGTGCGGCATGCGGCTTTTCGCCCTCGAGCTCGCCGTGCGCGCCTCGACGTCGGGCCGGCCAGGCTGAGCCGGACCGATCTCGAACCGGAACCGGACCGATCTCAATGCGGGACGTGGCGGGTGTACCTGGCGGGCGTCGGTCGTCTTCGATGTTGCACACGGAAGCCACGAGGACACCGGCAGAGCCACCCACGGCCATCCAACCCACCTCACGACCCCCAACCCAAAAACCACACCACCGGAAAACCACCACACCCACACGCACCGCCCCAGATGCCTCACACACCACAACCCCAACACAAAACCGAACCGATCTCGAGCCGGAACCGGACCGATCTCGGCGCGGAGTACGACCGATCTCGACGCGGAGAGCGACCGATCTCGACACGGGTTGCGACCGATCTCGCGAGGCTTGGCGCGAGGGCTGGGTGTGGCAGGGCTCCTGCGTCAATCTCGTCGGAGGCTAGTCGGGAACCGGTCAGGCGCCGGCCCCGGCGATCCTCAGGGCGGGCCGGGAGATGTCCGTACGCCGCGCCGCCGTGCGGCAGGCCTCGACGATCACATCGATGACGGCGGGGCGCGGCCGCTCACTCGGGTGACGATCTCGACCCGACGGTGCTCCTGGGCCAGCGGACGCACCTCCACCACCGGATGACGATAGGCGCACAGCGCCATTCCGGGCAGGAGCGCCGCACCCACGCCGGCAGCAACCAGAGCCTGAACGGCCACATAGTCATCGCTGGCGTAGGCGGTCTCGGGGCTGAAGCCGTTGACCCTCCCCACAGCGATCAGCTCCTCATGACAGCGCGCGCAACCGGTGACCCAGCGGCACTGCGCACCATCGGCGATGTTCTCGATGCCGCCGCGATGGGTCACGAGGTAGAGGACGTCGTCGAGGAGGCGGACCGTCCGGAGCTCCGGGCCCGGCGTCGTCGTCGATGTAAGAGAAGGACAGGGGCCGCATCGACCCGCCCGCGTCGCAGGGGCGTCCAGCGCCTCGGGCGGTTCGGCATCGACCAGTTCGACCTCCAGGCCCGGATACTGGCGGGAGACGACATCGAGTACTCCCGGGACGAGGGCGGCCACCGCCGACGGAAAGGCGGCCCAGACGAATGCGCCCGGTCTCGGCATGCGCGCATGGCGATCGCCTCGCGCTCGGTCCGCTCCAGCATGTCGAGAACCTCCTGACCGCGGTCGGCCAGCGCCCGCCCCTCCTCGGTGAGACGGACCCCGCGCCCCGCCCGGGTGAGCAGGACGGCGCCAGTTGTCCGCGATAGCGCAGCCCAGCTGATGGGAGACGGTGGACTGACTGTAGCCCAGGGACTCGGCGACGGCCGAGACGGTTCCCAGGCGGGAGAGCTCCACAAGAGCGCGGAGCTGATGCACATCGATCACGCCGCATATTATGCTCCAGATCGATAGATATTCGACAAAACATTCATTGGACCGATATGCCGATGGCACCGATCATGAATGACATGACTGTGCCCGCTACGCCCACTGCGCCTACCGCATCCGCGACACCCGCCGCACCCGCTGAACCCGCCGGGACCACCCCGGCGCTCAACTGCCGCCAGGCTCCCAGCACCCACCGGCGGACTCCCAACACCCACCAGGCTCCCAACACCGGCGACCCGAGATCCCGCCCCGCCCAGCCTCGACTTCGACGCCGTGGTGCGCACTCATGACGCCCTGTCCGCGGTTCTGCCCCGAAACACCCGCCTGGTCATACCCCCTCCTCACCATGGCGGCTGGGTCGACGTCGTCGTCAAGCATGAGAACGTCCAGCCGACCGGCGCCTTCAAGGTACGCGGCGGGGTGGCGCTCATGGCGACTCTCAGCGAGGAGGAGCGGAGCCGCGGCGTGGTCACCGCCTCCACTGGCAACCACGCCCAGTCCCTGGCCTGGGCGGGAGCCCGCTGGGGCGCGCCGGTGACCGTCGTCGTGCCGACGAGCGCCCCGGCCCGCAAGATCTCCGCGGTTCGCGCCCTGGGCGCCGGGTGATCGTTGAGGGCGAGACCATGTGCGACTCCCTCGCCCACGCCGGCCGCCTGGCCGCTGCGGAGGGATGCGACTGGTGTCGCCCGGGCGACGAGCCGGCGATCATCCTCGGGCACGCCACCGTGTGCTTGGAGCTCTTCCGCCGACATCGTGATCTGGGAACCGTCTACGTGCCGGTCGGCTCCGGATCCGGGGCGGCAGGGGCCTGCCTGGTGCGCGACGCGCTGGCCCCCGACTGCCGGATCGTCGGGGGTGCAGTCCAGCGCCGCACCCGCCGCGCACCGTGCCTGGCGAACCGGAAAGCCGACGAGCGACCCCAGTCGCACGCGGGTTGCGGGTCTCGCGGTGGGGGGCGAGCTTCGCACTGACGCAGTCGATTCTGCGCCGGGCCTGGACGACTTCATTCTGGTGGGCGACGACGAGATCCTGCGCGCTGTAGGACTCATGAGCACCCATGCCCACACCCTGACCGAAGGGGCCGGCGCCGCGAGCCTGGCCGGCCTCATGGCCGATTCCGCACGCGGTTCCGCGCCCGGCGGCCCCTGCGCCGTCATCTGCACCGGTGGCAATGCCGACGACGGCGAACTGGCTGAGCTGGCCGGGCTGGCCGGGCTGGCCGGGCAGGCCGGGCAGCGAGCCTCACCGAGGCGGCCTGACCCGCCGCCCCAGCGCTTAGTACGCTTCTTTCCCCTTGTTACGCCCCCTTTTTCCTCGTACGGAAAGGGGAAAGGAGCGTACTAAGCCGTCGGAACCACGGCATGCCGCCCGTGCGCAGAGCGATCTTGCCCACGCCGTGTCTGAGTGGCAAGATCCTCGTAGGCCGAGCGGACCTCGCTCAACAGGGTAGACGGCGCGGATGGGCAGGACGATCTCCCCGGAGGCGAGGAGCTCGGCGATCCGCGAGACCACAGGCGCAGGGGTCCTCGATGACCGCCATGCCGGCCATCTGGACGCCGTGAAGCTGCACCGCCTCGAAGTCGATGATCGTGTTGATCCTCTTCGTGCTCACACCGAGCTCGAGCGCCGCCTCGACGTATCCCGCTGCCGTAGCAGTCGATGAAGGCGTCGATACCACTGGGCGCCGCAGCGCGCAGGCGCTCGACCAGCCCTGTCGCCGTACTTCCGACCGGACGGACCCCGATGTCGCTCAAGACCCGTGCGCTGGAGGCACTGGCAGTGCCGATGACGTCGGCTCCAGCGCGCCGGGCCAACTGCGCAGCCAGGAGTCCTACGCCGCCCGCAGCGGCGGAGACCGCCACGGTCTCGCCCGATTGGGGAGCAACAGCACCGACGGCGGCCCACGCCGTGGTCCCGGCGACGTACAGGCAGGCGGCGACAGCGGGATCGAGCCCTTCGGGCATGGGCACGAGGCGCTCCTGGGCGATGGTGACATACTCCGCCTGAGCGCTGCGCTCGTCGCTCATGCCGATGACCGCATCCCCCGCCTTGACGTCGTTCACCCCTTCACCGACTTCGACCACGGTGCCGGAAAAATCACTCCCCTGCCCCTCATCAGGGAAAATTCCCCAGGAAGAAATCATGCATGACCCCTCCCGAATAATGATCTCCCCCGGATTGATTCCCGCATAAGCGGTTTCGACGCACACCTGACCAGGGCCGGGCGGCACGACAGGAGCATCGCGGACCTGAAGCACCGAGGAGTCCCCGTATTCATCGAATCTAACAGCTTTCATCACGCTCATAGCATTCTTCTCCTTCAACAAGAACCAGAGGCATATCCGACACCTCTTCATTATTGTCGTACGCTAGAATGATCTTCCATTCACCCACCGAGCGGAGTCATAGGAGCCATATACAGTCATGGACAGCCCAGACGACGGGCCCCGGCGACCGCCATGCCTCACGACGCGCCCGAACAGACGCCAAACTCACCACAGCCGTCAACCACCTCCTGGCCCGGCAGGGGCTACGCCGCCCTGACCATCGAGAGCGTCGCACGGGAGTCGGGGTCGCGAAGACCACCATCTACCGGCGCTGGGCTCAAGGCCGAGATGGTCTTCGAACTCATGATTCACCTCCCGAGCGGAAGAAAAATAAGGACAACAATTCTGACAACATGCGGGACGGCCTCAGGGAGCTCGCAGAGAACGCCGTCGAGATGATCTCCTCACCATCCGGTCTCGCCGTTATTCCCGGCTTACTGGCGGACATGCAGGAAATGAAGGACTGCGGTCCACCATGAACAAAATTTTTCGTCAAGAAGGGCCCAGCAGGGACATCACCTCCGCCCTCGGTCTGATTACCTCGAACGCCGTTGACATCAATGAGTTCCATGCCACCCTTCTGGGCGTCCCCTACTTCCAGATCCACGTACTCAACGAGACCGACAAGAATCGCATTATCGAGCAGCTCACCGACCACCTTCTTCTTCTGGTCAAGCGGGGCTCCTAAGACCCGACGCACGCCGCGACGCTCTCACGACGTAAGCAGCGGTTCCCATTCCCCAGAGCACGAAGAGCGGATCCCAGATCAGCAGATGCCCCCACGAGGCCGCCACCGTCGCCGGTTCCGGCTCGTAAGCCCCCAAGCGCCACGACGAGTCGACGACCACTGACCGCCATCGTCACCAGCCCATAGGCGAGAAGTCCGGCGCCCACCACGAATTCACCGCTGCGAACCAGGTCGCGGACACGGCCCCTGCCGAGCAGACCGCGGGAATCGAGCACAAGACCAAAGCGTCACCCCGCCTTTGAGCAGGGCGATGCCGCCAAGCAGAAGCATCCGCCGCCACTCCCCCATGGCGGCCACCCGATCAACAACATCTCCCACCGTCACGAGTAGAAGATCACTGCCCGTCGCCCAGATCGCGGAGAAGACCGCGTGTGCAGTACCGCAGCCCACCGCAAGGAGCAGCCACCCCACGGGAGCGCGGGCGCGCGCGGAATCGCCCCTCCTCCCAGCCGGCCGCACACGGCATCACCTCCGATCTCCTTAATACGCTACGTGGCGTAGCGCTATGTGGTTATCGAGGTCAACGCGTCTTCCTCAACGCTTACTACGCTCCTTTTCCCCTTACTGCAGGGGAGAAGGAGCGTAGGAAGAGGAAAGAGCGTAGTAAGCGGTAGCGACCGTCGGCCTCAGCACCCAACCGTCGGCCTCCTCACCGCTGACACCCCACGCCTCACGCCTCCACCACAATCGTCACCGGACCGTCGGCCTCAGCACCCAACCGTCGGCCTCCTCACCGCTGACACACCCCACGCCTCACGCCTCCACCACAATCGTCACCGGACCGTCGGCCTCAGCACCCGACCGTCGGCCTCCTCACCGCTGACACACCCCACGCCTCACGCCTCCACCACAATCGTCACCGGACCGTCGGCCTCCATGGAGATCCTCATATGGGCTCCGAAGCTCCCGGTGGCCACCTCCAGGCCGCGACCGCGCAGCGCCTCGACGACGGCATCGACCAGCGGTTCGGCCACGGGGCCCGGCGCGGCGGCGTTCCAGGACGGCCGGCGCCCCTTGCGCACGTCGGCGTAGAGCGTGAACTGGAGACGACGAGCACCGGCGCCCCGAGATCGCTCACCGAGACCTCGCGGCCGGGGCGCCGCCGTCATCGCCGGGGCCGTCGAACAGGCGCAACTCGGCGATCTTGCGGGCGATCGTGGCGACCTGGGCGGGACCGTCGTCGTGGGTGGCGCCCACGAGCGCAAGCGGCCCGGGACGGGCGATCTCCCCGACGGTCACCGGCCCGTCCTCGCCATCCACATGGACAGCAGCGCGGTTGACCCGCTGAAGAACAGCGCGCATCAGCGCCGCCAGCCTCCGCGTCCCTGAAAGCCCGAACCTCCCTGGCCGCGCCGGCGGATGCGCGTGCGCACATGCACGGGCTGGTAGTAGTTGAGGTCGGGCGAACATCCGCCAGATAGACGGCGTTGGCAATCACGCCGAGCGGTCCGAACATCGAGCTCACCCCCATGAGGCGCGACCACCATCACTCCGACGGCATTGACACACGAGCCAGAAGCCCTTGGTGCGCTTGTCCGCTGCGATGAAGTTCTGGCTCGGACGCAGCCCGGTGTCGATGAGAGCCCAAACGCCCAGAACGATGGCAACGATCCAAGTCAGATACCAGATCCCCGCCACTGCGAGGTCCAGGTAATAATCGGTCAGGAGAAGAGCGGTCACATGCCCACCCTACCGGTCGTGCAGCGGACCGCAGTGAAGAAGGCCTTGGAGAACATGAAAAGAAACTCGAGAACAGCGGGGATGCCGGGGAGTCGGTCATCAGCGGGCGGTCAGTGGCGCGGCTCGGTGGCAGCTCGTTCGCAGCTCAGTGGCGACTCAGTGCAGCAGACTCTTGCGCAGCCCCGCCCCGGGCGCTCAGCAGGACTGGCCTGCGCCCTGCCCTCCGGTGAGACGAGTACTTCCTGGGCGGCGTCCACACGCGTGAGCACCGCGGGCCCGTCACTTTCCGTATTTTCAGCACCTTCAGTACTTTCAGCGACCTCCACGGCAAGCGCCGCATCCGCGGGCACACCCCGACGCAGCAGGGCGAGAGCCATCGGCCCCAAGTCATGGTGCCGGACCACCGAGGTCGCAACCCTGCGGCGCGCTCCCCCAGTCTCACGACGGCGCCGGGCTCGGGCAGCGCGCCGGCGAGCCCATCGAGCTGAAGAATGGCCAGACGGCGCGGAGGCTTGCCCAGATTGAGAGTCCTCGCAACCGTCTCCTGCCCCGGGTAGCAGCCCTGGTCAGATGGACGGCGGTGCGCAGCCAGTCGAGCTCATGCGGGATGGCGCGCTCATCGGCCTCGCGAGCCCACCGGGGACGCCCCGCCTCGACCCGCAGCGCCTCCCACGCCGACGATCCCGCCAGCCCGCGCTCCGGCGCGACCGCCAGGAAGGCATCGACGACGGCGCCGAGCGCATCCTCGACGACGAGCGCGAGCCCGGCCCGGTAATTCGAGCTGGGGTGGGCGCGGGTGAGCCCGACGTCGTAACTGGTGCCGCCCTCGACGACACCGGGCCACGGGTCCCGCCACACGCCCAGGCAGACGGCCGGAGACGCCGAGATCGCCGTCTCCAGACGCTCCAGCCCCTCCCCAGGGCCGCCACCACGGCGACGTCGTCGCGCACGCTCACCTCGACGCGCAGCATGAAGCGCATGCGCTCGAGGAACTCGACCAGTGCGGGCGCCCCGCCTCGGTGACGAGCCAGAGGGTCTCGGCGTCGTCCAGGGCGGCGAGCGCATGGACGATGCGCCCTTGGCGTCCAGGACGAGCGTCTCCACACCGCCGTCGCCCGGCGTCAGATCCGTGAGCACCTGGCTGGACAGGGGTCGTGAGCCAGGAGGCCGGTCCGCACCGGTCACGGCGACGACATCGCGGGCCAGAACAGTCACCGCGGCCGCGGACTCAGAAGACGCTGCTCCCGCAAGGGATCGCCGTAGTGGGCGGGGACGAGGCTCGTCAGGGTCGCCGACGGCATTGGGAACGGCACCGGCCCGGTCCAGCAGCGGGAGCGTCGCATCAGGCGGTCCCGTCGGTCTCGGCGTCGGCTGGGCCGTCAGGATTCTCAGGACTGCCGGCGGCCTCGGCGTCCGATCCGGCCGCACTCTTGCCGGCCTCGTCGGCGGCGATGGCGGCGCGCAGCGCGGCACCGGGGCGTTGGCGGGGTCATCGGGGTCATCAGGGGTCATTGACCCGGCCGAGCCTGCCCGAGGCGTAAGTCCGCGGCTCCTCGACTCCGAAGCCCGCCATGTCCTGGGTCCCATGAGATCGCCGCTGACGAGCCCGAACATGCGAGTCATCTCGGTGAGATCGGCAGCGGTGCGGGTGCGGCCCACGGCCTGGTGCCGACCTGGGCGCGAGGCCCCTGAATCCAGCCCTCCCATACGGCGACGTGCCCGGCCGGATCGGCGGAGACGAGCTCGAGCCGAGTCACCGAGTGCTGGGGGCCGCGCCCTTACCGGCGTCCGCGCCGTCGGCAGCATCCGCACCGTCGGGCTCCGGGGCCTCCTGCCCGACCGGTCGCCAGTACGTGGTCTCGGTGGACCAGACCTGAGCCGGCGTCAGGCGCGATGCGCCCTCAAGGCCGGGCATCTCGAAGTCGAGGTCGGCGGAGCGGGTGGCGTCCACGGTCCAGATGGTGGTGGTCTGGCGCAGGTAGGGGCCGCCGTCGTGATCGAAGGTGATCTCCTGGAGCACGGCCTGCTCGGGCACCGTCTCGCCGTAGGTGAGGATGCCGTAGCCGCGCCAGGTTCCCACCAACCAGGCCAGCGGGTAGATCTCGGGCGCGAGGTCATCGGGAAGCGTGAAAGCCATGCCCGCAGGGTACAACGCCGAGATCGGTCGAGTTCCGCGCCGAGATCGGTCCGCTTCCGCCGCGAGATCGGTCGTAATCCGCATCGAGATCGGTCCGTCCGCACAGTGCAGCACGACAGCAACCACACGGCAGAAGGACCCGCACCGGCGGGAGGTGGCGGGGAGGAGAAAAAGACGTCGGGCCGGAGAGCGCCAGTCGGCGCGAATGCCGCCTCGCGGCGGCTTGAGGTGGAGCCAGGGGCCCGTCACGGCCCGACGCCGCCCCCACAGTACAGAGCGCGTCGCAGTCCGCCGGAAGTCGGCCCCGCGACCGCCGAGCAGTCGAGCCGTCACTGCGCCGTCACCCCGACTCGCCCCCGACTGCGCGGCTCTCGGGCATGCGGTCCACGACGGCGCAGCCACGAACGGCCCGGCTACCGGCCGTCCGCTGAGCGCGCAATCCACCGGGCGTCCCTCCTGGGAAGCCGCCGACCGAACGGGCGCTCCGGATCCGCCCTGTTCGCCCCGGCGCCTACTCCTCGTCGGGGGCGATCGAGACGGTAGCCCACGTTGCGGACCGTGCCGATCAAATGGTCGTGCTCGGTGCCGAGCTTAGCGCGCAGACGGCGGATATGGACATCGACCGTGCGCGAGCCGCCGATGTAGTCCTCGCCCCACACCTCATCCAGAAGCACCTCGCGGGTCAGCACCCGCCCCTGATTGAGCGCGAGATACTTCAACAGCTCGAACTCCTTGTACGTCAGGTCGATGATCGTGCCGCGTATGCGTGCGGTGTAGGCGGTCGCGTCGATGACCAGGTCGCCGACCTCGATCTGGTCATCGCCGAGGGGCTCCGGGGCGATCGCCCGAGTGCGCAGCAGCCGCAGGCGCGCAGAGAGCTCGGCCGGCGTCGCACCGGCCATGACGAAGTCGGAGGCGCCCCAGTCCGGCTGAACGACCGCGGCCCCGCCCTCCTCCATCACCAGGATGATCGGTGGGCAATCCATCGGACCGGACAGCAGCTGGCACAGTGCCCGCGCTCGCATGAGATCCCCGCGGCCATCGATCATGACGACGTCGGCGTCATCGATCGCGCTGTAGAAGGCGGGCGTGGGGGGACGGCACTCCACGTGGGCGTCGAGGAAACAGGCAGATGGGAGAACGTTGGCAACCTCACCCTCATGGGTGAACATGATGACGCGCATGCTCCGGACTCCTTCCGCGCTCCGGTGAGGTTCCGGGTGTCAGTGAACCACATGCGCCCGTTTCAGGTGTGGGACGATGCCTCTGTGAACCACCAGGAGAACGCCCAGGGCTCCATCGACTCCCCGATTTCCCCGGTCGCCGCGCCGTCCTCCGGGGCGATGGCCGAGCCCGGCGCGTACGGCACTCGACGCGGCGGGCACCATCCGATCGAGCCCGGACTGGTCGATCCGGCCTGGACGCGTCTGGCCATGGCCGGCATCGTGCCCATACTGCTGGCCGTGTCCGCGGCGCTGCCGGGGTGGTGCGACTCATCGTCATCTGCCTGCTCGTGCCGCTGACTGCGCAGGGCTGGCCCGCCCTCGTCCGCTCCGAGCACGACCAGGGCGCCACCGGCGTCGTCGCCCTGACGGGTCTGGCCGCGGCCGTCGTCGTCGCCCCTGCGCGGAGATTACGGATCCGCGGGCGTGGTGATGGCCTTCAGCGTGCTGGCGGCGTTCGTCGCCCAGATGGCCCGTCACGACGGCCGTCAGGATCTCGTGGAGAATCTGTCCGCCACAGTCGCGGGAGGCCTCATCACGGTCTCGGGTGCGGCCTGGTGCGCCCTGGCCCCGGGACTGGCCGATCCGGCGGTCATCGTCCCCTGCGCGCTGGCGCTGTTCTCGGGGCGCTGCTGACGGTGCTCGAGGTGCGAGCCACCGTTCTGGAGGCGCTCGACCCTGACGGTTCCCGCGCTCGTGGCCGGGGTGGCAGAGGCATCCTGGCGGCGGCAGGGATTCTTCGGGCCCGAGCCATGTCGGGCTTCAGCAGGAGCTCCAGTCGGCGGCCGCGTGCGTGATCGTCGGCTTCGTCGCCGGTGTGCTCATGGCGTCCTCCAACCGAAGTGCTGTGGACGCACCGCTGGGTGCCGGGCGGCGCGCCGCGGTAGCCAGCGCGATCGTGCCGATCCTGGCGCTGGGCGCACCGGTGCTACGATCGCGCGCCTCATGGGCAGCTTCATCGCCGGCTGATCGCCGAGATCGGTCGCTCTCCGGCTCGAGATCGGTCCGGTTCCGCACCGAGATCGGTCGTACTCCGCACCGAGATCGGCACCTCCCGCAGCACAGACCTGTGGATAACCGATTGCAGCCCTGCCGGGCACCGCAGTTATCCACAGGCGCCTGCCGCCACCTGGCGAATTGCTGCGTCATCGGGCACTGTCGGTACATGAGCCCGAAGACGTGTCCCACCCCGCGAATTCCCCAGGATCAGCGCAATCCGCGCGAGATCGAGAGCCGCCTGGCGCATGGCGAGATCCGACGAGTGCGCCGCAGCACCTACATACCAGCAGCCCCGACGCACCCGACTTCACCACCCACCGCACCATCCGCGAAGTCCTCCTGCGCGTCGTCCGCACTGAAAGGCTCGACGGCGTCGTCGCCCTCGAGACCGCCGCGCTCCTCCACGGTGAGGCGCGCGCTCTACGAGCCGGCGGCGGTTCACCTCATCGTGGGCTGGAACGCCGCCGGCCTCGAGACGCGCTTCTCGGAGGCGTCCGCCCAATCGGCCGGCCTCGCGCGCGCTCGGGCCGCGCGACCGCCGTCAGGGCGCTCGGGGCCCGCCCATTCATCCGGCATCGCTACGACCTTGCCGACTCCGACATCGTCGAGCTCGATGGGCTGCGCGTGACCTCGTTGGAGCGCACAGCCGAGGACTGCGCCCGGTTCCTGCCGCCCAACCGTGCGCTCACGCCGTCGTCGACTCGCTGTTCGCGATCGCGGCCGGGGCCGGCGACCGCCCCTGGGATCATCGCCCCGAAATCGACGCCGAGGCCGCGCGGTTTCCGCCGAGCGCTCCTCAAGCGGCTTGACGCCCGGCCGCACGAGCGGGGCGTGCGGCGGAGCCCGCGCCGTCGTCATCGCCGCGACGCCGTGGAGCCAATCGGTGTGGGAGACCGAGGCGCGCAGACTGTGCCTGATCGACGGGATCGCGGCGCCGCAGCCCCAGATGCCCGTCGCACTGGGGCCGGCGTCTTCTACGCCGATCTCGGCTGGCGGGCGGCGATGATCGCCTACGAGGATCGACGGCGAGATCAAGTACTTGCAGGACGCCGACGCCGCGCTTTCGGCGCGGTACAGGCGCGAGACGGCGATAGAGGCTGCCGGGGTTCATGTGGAACGGGCGACGCCCGCGGATGTCGCCGATGGCGAGGGCTTCCTCACCGGACTGCGCGGAGTCCTGCCGCAGAGCCTGTGCGAGGAGAATCCGGTGACGGCGCTGCGCACGCCGTTCGAGATCCGGCGGCAGGGCGCGTCTTGGTGAGCCGACGGCGCATGGATCACTGAGCCCGATGGATCACTGAGCCCGGACCCAGCCAGCGCAGTCGGCGCCGTCGGCGCAACCGGCGCGGAGCGGGGCGCGCTGCGTCCTGTTCCGCAGCAACCGCGCCCGACTCCCGGCACGACGCTTAACGGGGCTTAACGGGTAGCCGACACGAAGCGCTGGACCTTCGCACGGTGTCAAGCCTTAGATTGCCGAGCATGATTGATCACGCATCGCTTGCTGTCCATGATCCTGCGACTCTCGAGGCCTTCACGAACAGGCCCTGGAACCGCTGGGGTATACCGTCCTCATGGTGTTCGGAGACGTGTGCGGCATGGGGTGGCCAAAGCCCCAGGGCGCCGGTCCAGATCTGGCTGGTCCCAAGTCAGAATCCCACCACCGTCCACCTCGCCCTGAGTGCGGACTCCACCGAGCAGGTGGACGCTCTTCCATGAGGGCCCGCCCTGGCAGCGGGAGGCACCGACAACGGCGCCGGTGAACGCCCTCACTACCATCCCGGTTACTACGGCGCCTTTCGTCCTGGACCCCGACGGGCACAACGTCGAAGCGGTCTGCCACCAGGGCCCAGTCGGCCAGGCCCCGTCCTGAGCAGTGCCCGGTGCGCGCCTCGGACCGATCTCGGCGCGGAAGTGGACCGATTTCGAGGCGGAAGCGGACCGATCTCGAGGCGGAACCGGACCGATCTCGACGAAGGAGGCGGCCTTGTTGATGCCGGGACGCGGACCTCGACGCCTCAGCGGCCCTCTGATAGGACCGGGCGCTGCTTCTCAATCGCCACGGCCCGAATCCGGCCACGCGGTCGGCGCGCCAGGTGCACCACCATGATCTCCCCCGTCTTGAGCCACGGGTCCCGGTCCGGCACTGAGCTGCAGCAACTTGCGCGGCGCGTACCGGGAGATCACCTCCATGACAGAGGGCAGCACCGGCCCGGTGAGTGCACAGGGCCACGCACATCCCTGATGACGCAGGACATCGGAGACGACCTGCGCGCCGCCTTGCGGAATCGGCGTCGCCAGCTCCGTCAGAGCGGGCTCCGCCACGACGTCGATCCCGGCTGCCCTCGCATGGGCGCCACCGTGTCCACGCAGCGCCTCCACGGGCTGGACACGACCCGCCCCACGCCGTAGGCGGCCAGCACCGGCACGAGCGCCCGGGCACGCACCTCGCCCTGATCATCAGTGAGCGGGCGAGTGGCCTCGTTGGTCTCCTTGTCGCGCGTCTTGGGGCGATTCCACACCGACCGCTTGACGGCGCGGGCGTGCCGCACCAGCACGAAGGTCCAGGTATCGAGCTTGCCGTCTCCCACAGGTCCACCAGGCTGCCCAGTAGGTCGCGGTCCACCGCGTGCGTGAGCATGCCCGGGCCTTCTTGACGCGCACCCACGTCACGTCGTCTATCGCGGGCCGACGCCGGGGCCACTGCGCACCGCACGGGCGCGGGCGCCCGGTTCGTCGTCGTCAGCTCGCGCGCGCGCAGTAGTGGACGCGCTTGCGCCGTCCGTCCGAGAGCTTGTAGCGGATGGTCTCCAACGGCTGGCCGAGCGCGATACGAGCACCGGTTTCCTCGGCGACCTCCGCACCGCGCAGGTGCGCACCGACTCCCCCGGCTCCACCTTCCCCTTGGGGAACGACCAGTCGTCGTACCGGGGGCGGTGCACCAGGAGCACTTCGAGGCGGCCGCGGCGCTCCCTCCACACGAGCGCGCCGGCGGCGCGCACCACGTGCTTGGCACGCGATGATGATGACATGGGCCTGCACTCCCTCAGGGGCGTTTTCAGTGGCGGCCCTTGACGCGCGAGACGCGCCCGGGCCATGAGAGTGGTCTGGATGTCCTCCAGCTTCTCCCCATCGGGACCGTAGGCGTGCCGGACCCACGTGCCGTCGGGCTCGAGCCACCAGGAGGAGACGGCGTCGGAAGCGGCATGGGTCACCAGCCACTCCAGCTCATCGACCATCGCCGGGTCGGTGATGCGTACCAGCTCCTCCACGCGCCGATCCAGGTTGCGATGCATGAGGTCGGCCGACCCGATGAACAGCTCGGTGCTCCCGTCATTGCAGAAGGCGTAGACGCGCGAGTGCTCCAGGTAGCGCCCCAGGATGGAGCGCACCCGGATATTGTCACTGAGCCCGGGGACACCCGCGCGAATACCGCAGATGCCCCGCACGACGATGTCCACCTCCACCCCGGCACGGCTGGCGCGGTACAGGGCGTCGATGCAGGCCTCATCGATGATGGAGTTGACCTTGATGCGGATCCAGGCGGGCCCGCCCGCGCGCTTGTTCTCGATCTCCCGCTCGATGCGCTCGAGCAGGCCGTCGCGCACGGTGCGCGGAGCCACCAGCAGGCGCCGGAAGCGGGCGCGCGGAGCGTACCCGGAGAGCATGTTGAACAGCGTGGTCATGTCCTGGGCGACGTCGCGATCGCATGTCAGCAGCCCCAGGTCCTCGTATCCGCGCGCGGTCTTGGGGTGGTAGTTGCCGGTGCCCACATGGCGGTAGCGGCGCAGGCCGTCGCCCTCCTGCCGCACGACGAGCAGCAGCTTGCAGTGAGTCTTGAGCCCGACCATGCCGTAGACGACGTGCACGCCGGCGCGCTCGAGCTTGCGAGCCCAGGAGATGTTGTTCTCCTCGTCGAAGCGGGCCTTGATCTCCACGATCGCCACCATCTGCTTGCCCGCCTCGGCGGCCTCAATGAGGGCGTCCACGATCGGGGAGTCCCCGGATGTGCGGTAGAGGGTCTGCTTGATGGCCAGCACCTTGGGGTCGGCGGCCGCCTGAGAGATGAACTCCTGCACCGAGGTGGAGAGGGTCGTGGGGTGATGCAGCAGAACATCGTATCGCGCATGGCGGCGAAGACGTTCGGGGCGGTGGAGGACTCGTGGGCGGCCAGGCCCGCGGCGGTGACCGGCACGAAGCGCGGGATACTTCAGACTAGGGGATGTCCAGATCGTGGAGCTGGTTGAGGCAGAGTCAGGTCCAGGGGCTGGGGCTCGAAGACGTCGTCGGGCCTCAGCCCCAGGGCCCGCACCAGGTAGCGGCGGGCGAAGGAGGAGATCGTGTTCTCCACCTCCAGGCGCACGCAGTCGCCGAAGCGACGGCGCTCCAGCTCCTTCTCCATCGCCTGAGAAGGTTCTCAGCGTCGTCCTCCTCCACCTCGAGATCCTCATTGCGGGTGACCCGGAAGAGGTGGTGCTCCAGGATGTCCATGCCCGGGAAGAGGTGGTCTAGGGTGCTGGCCGATGACCACCTCCAGGGGATGACGGCGGAGCTAGCGCCCTTGTCAGTGGCGCCCAGCTCACGCCGGGAACGGTCACCAGGCGGGGCAGGGTCAGGGGACCTTGGCACGGGCGAAGTGCTCCTTGCCGCTGCGCGAGTTGCGCAGGATGACGGCGAGGTTCAGGGACAGGCCTGAGATGTGGGGAAGGTGGGAGGGGTCCACGGCCAGGGCGTGAGCACCGGGTAGATGTGATGCCGAGGTAGCGGGTCAGGCGCTCCTGCTGCTGAAGGTTGAGGTCGCCCATCCCAGGATGTCCACGTTGTGCTCGGCCAGTCAGGACGGATGTCCTCTTCGAAGAGGGCGGCCTGGCGAGCCGTGAGCTCCTTGGCGCGGCAGGGTCACCTCGGCCAGGACCCTGGTTGGCGTCCAGGCGAGGCGCGCACCGGGTGATGCCCGCCTTGATGCGCCGCATGGGCCCCGCCACGCGCACCGTGTAGAACTCATCGAGGTTGGGAGGAAGATCGCCAGGAACCAGGCCCGCTCCAGCGGCGGAGGTCCCGATCCTCGGCCTGCTCCAGGACCCGCTCGTTGAAGTCCATCCAGGTCAGCCTCGCGGTCGGTGTAACGGCTCGTGAGGACTCCAACGGAGGCAGATCGTCCTCGGAAGCGGCCGGGAGGCGGGGAATCCGCCTGGCCAGCCTGGCCGGCCTGGCCGGCCCGTGCCTCCGACTCCGTCCCCTCGGCACGCCGACACGCTCGTCCGGGTCCGTCCGCTCGGCCGCCCCTCATCGGCCGACGCCGCTGCACCGGTGGTCGGCTGCTCCTGCGCAGTGCCCGCGGCCTGCTGGTCGACGGCGGCCTCGCCCGCCCGGTGGAGGATCGATCGGGGTCGGCGACCTCGGCCTCCCGCCCAAAATCCCTCATCAGAAGTCCCTCGTCCTCGTACAGAGGCCCGGCATCGTCGGCGAAATCGCGGGGTCGGCGACCTCGATGACGTGGTCATCCAGATCGGCGTCCTCGTCGTCCAGCCCGGCCAGCTCGGCCAGCCTGTCGACGGAGTCGTCGTGACCGTCCTCGTCGGCACGAGCGTCCGCAGCGGCGGCGGTGTCGGCGGCGTCGGCAGCGGCGCTACTAGCGTCACGGGGCGGCCAGGGCCGTCTGGGACCTCGGCCACGTCCGCGGCGGAAGAATCGGCCTCGTCGCCGGCATCGGCCTCATCGCCGGTATCAATCTCGGCACCCCATCCGAGGCGGCCTCATTGGCCGTGGCGGCCTCTGTAGCTGAGGTAGCTGAGGCGGCTGAGCCTTCGGCGTCGTCGGCGTCAGCAGCGGCCTGCACGTCCTCAACCCCTGCCCGGCCGTCGGGCTCCCCGCCGGACTCGGCATCCGGGGCGGAGTTTCTCTGCGCCGGACTCGGCCTCAGGGGCCGAGTCGCCGTCCTTGTCGCCGTTCTGGACTGGAATCGCGCCCAGCCCCCGAGGAAGGCTGACAGCATGGCACGGCTGGGTTGGGGGTCTCGTCGGGGTCAGGCGTCGTCATGAGGGCATGATCCCACGTCCCGGCCTCCGTGAGGAGTCTGTTGGCCGAGAATCTGTCCATTCCGCCCTTGCTCGGCTCTTCAGAGGGAAATGCGCCGGACATGGGCGATAAGGCCGTCAATCGAGTCGTACCGGAGGCGGCTCTGCGCGAGGCCTCGGCGAGCTCGGCGGCGGTGGCCAGGAGCGCCGAATCCCGGCAGGGTGACCCGATCGGCGAGCTCATCGGCGTCGTCGTCGATCCACACCGCATCCGAGCCGACCGCGAGCGCGCCCGCAGAGGCGGCGGTCGTGCGAAGAATCGGCGTGCAGAGAGACGACGTCGGCCGTCTGTCCGGCCAGCACCCGGTCCAGGGCGGCGCGCAGATCCTCGGGAGAGGGACCGGTCGCGCCTCGGCGCGGGCGGCTCGAAGCGGGACAGGGCTCCACCGTCGGTGCTGTCAGTGCTGTCGGTGCTGTCGGTGCCGTCAGCATCTGCACTGAGGGCGCTCAGGTCGATGACGGTGGCGTAGCGCCGGGCGACCAGCGCCGGATCGCGGCGAATCCACTCGCGCACGAGGAACAGGCGCCACAACGTGCCCGGCAGGGTGGTGGCCGGGGAGTCGGCCCACAACTCGGCCACAGGTGTCGACGCCATGGGAGGCGACGGCCGCCACGACGCCGGGACGAGTGATCCACTCCCCCGGGTCGTCGGGTGCGCCGGCGTCACTGGAGACGTCGGGATCGCCGGAGTGCCCGCCAGCAGACGGTCGGCCGCCGATGAGCGCCTGAGCCGCCCGATGGGCGAGCTCGGAGGAGGAAGCGGTATCAGCGGCGCCCTCGATGCTCCTCGGCAGTCTCGGGATCAAGACGGGCGGGGCGATGGAACTGGCGAGTCATACGGCCTCCTTACTCCACTCCTGACATGTGCCGAGCGCTGGGAGCGCTCACTCGCAGGCATCCGCGCTCCTACCCCGACAAGGCAGGTATTTTCGCACGACACTGAACGCTCGAGAAAACCTCGTCCTCCCATGTGCAACATCCCTGCGCAGTCGCTCGAAACCGAGCCGCATCCTGTCCAGAGCCCAAGGGCTGCAGGGCGGCACGGTCTCAGGGCGGCACGGTCTCAGGGCGGCAGTGCGGCCGCATCGACTCTGTGGAGACGCAGGCATAGCGGTCCCTGCAAAGCGATTCAAAGCCCATCGAGCGAGAATGAGTATCATTGCATTTTTATGCGCCGTTCAGAAAATCTATCGCCACGCCACCCGGCGCGCTTCTGGGACGCACTCATCTCAGGGACATACGATTCGTTGCCGAATCGTAATTTTGCGCTCATAGGATTGTATCGGTTCATTACACGAGGCCTTTGGAGGTCGTTGAGGCCTCTGGAGGCCTTTGAGGCCTTGCCAACCGTGATGAACCCCTGCTTCCGGCGCCACGCGGTCCTTCACAATCCAAATGACGTCCCTGAGGAACTCCGGCTCATGACCACGGCACATGCCCACCCGACCGATCACCCGAGCAGGGCACCATGGTGATGACCACGCCCGCTGAGTCCACCGAGTCCGCTGCATCCACAGAGGCGGCTGCGCGCCTCCTCGCCCAGCGGATCGGACCGTCGCCCGGCCGACGCACCTGCCTCCCACGGCGAGCAGCGCATGACCGATGGCCTGGACGAACTCGACCGCTGGATGGCGGACCAGGTCGAGCAGGGCATCGCCGCATCCGGCGAGGGACTGCCGACAGCTCTGCGCCGACTGGCCGCTCGCATGGTCGAGGCGCAGGCGCCCGCACTGGCCACGCGCCTGACGGAGTTGGCCGACGAGCTGGCCGACGAGTTAGCCGAGCTGACCGAGACGGCCGCGGCCGACGACGAGGACCCCGCCTGGGTGCAGACCGCCACCGATGAGCTCGGCACCATCCATCTGCTCGTGCGCGCCTGGAGGAGCGCACGCACTGCCGCCCGACCTGGTGACGGCCATGCGCCATCAACTGGGCATGAGCGTCCGGACCGAGGTCGTCCTCACCCGAACCGGAGGTCAGGGACCACTGGGTGGTCGTGGGCTCGCAGGACCGCAGCGAGGGGCGGGGCGTGGCCCGGCACTCCTGGCTGTACGGCAGGAAGACGCACCGCTGGGCACGGGTCATCGCCTATGCGCGCGAGCGCGACGAGCTTCCACGGACCTATACCGCCGGCACCCAGGTCGAGGCCCGCCTGCACTTCTACCCGGGTGATTCCCTGCGCGCACTGTCACGGCAGGAGTACCCCTCAACGGGGCGGTCACCGGCTGGACCCCCACCCCGCGCCGATCACCGGCGCCCGCAAGGCCTGGCGCGACGCCCCTGTCCGCCGATCCGTGGGCGGACGCCCGCCCGGCGATCGTGGCCGGACGGCTCGCCATTGATGAGGCCGGGCATCTCGCGCTGACCGACCGCTCCTCCATGCTGCCGCTGACGGGCGGAACCGAGCAGCACAGGCGACTGGCGCTGAGCATCGCCTCGGACGACGCCGTCGTGGCGGGATTGCTATCGCCCAAGGGGCTGCAGCCCCTGAGCCTGGTGACCGGGGGAACGGTGGTCCCACTGTGAACAGCTCCGACAGGATCAACAACACCGATCGCAGCACCGCCATCGCACACTCCACCACCCTGACCACGCGCGGCCGCCCCCTGACCCCTGCGGCTCTGCCGAGGCCGGTGGCGGGGCGCTCAGCAGGGGCATCAGGCTGAGCTCGCCCCTTGAGGGCGGCCGCGGCCTGCGCCGTCGCGCGGCGCAGCATCATCCCCTCCGCGCCCGTGAGCCGCCCTGGAGCTGCCGCCCGCGCCCACCGGTCCGGTCATTTCCGACGATCTGGCCGACCTACTGGCGCGGATGCTGGACCCTACATGGGCAGACGGAGCTGGTCGTCCGGACGCTGCGCCTCATACGGAGTCGGGGACTGCGCCTGCCGCCCAGGCTCCTGGATCGAGCCGCGCCCCGAGTCACCGACAGGGATCACGAGGTGATCATCGACCTCATGGATCCGCGGTCGCGCGCCATCTTCGCCATGGACGAGCGCTGGGCCGGAACGGCTTCGCAGAATCGACACGTGGACCGCTCCCCGATCCGGCGGTCTGGGAGGCCGGCGGAGGCCGGGAGCGCGCGGCCTATGACGTCGGTACGAGCGACGGACCCGGCCGCCGGACGCACTCCTGGCCGATGGCGCATGGCTCACGCGGAAGGCGCCCGAGCGCGCACAGATCCTCGCCGCCCTGGCGACCGGTCTGAGTCCGCAGGATGAGCCCCTGATCACGCCTCGGTTGAAGGATCGGGCCCGGGACGTGCGCCGCGCCGCCGCCGATCTGCTGCTCCGCCTCCCGCCTCCGACCTCGTCAAGCGGGCCGAGGCTCGCCAGAAGGCACGTCGTGGTCACCAGGCGCCTCATCCGGGCGCCACGGGTGAGACCTGATCCCCGTGGAGCTGACCGACGAGCTCGAGCGCGACCAGTACCCGGCCGACCCTCGTCTGACATCGGCCTCACTCTGGCGGGCGCGGGAGATGGTCGCCAGGGTCCCTCCGCAGCACTGGCCCGATCTCATCAGGATGACGGCCGCGGACCTGCTGACGGCGGAGGTGCGCAGCGAGGGCGAGGAAGTCGACCTATCCGCGGAACTGGTCAGAGCCGCGGTCCGCTGGAGGGACACCGCGCTGGCCGCCGCCATAGCCGCGAAGGCCGACCCGAGAACCGCCGCGACGGTCTTCAATCTACTGGATCCCCCGCAGCGCGACGCGCTCATTGAGCGGACCGTTGCCCTTAAACGCGCCATCCACTGGAGCGAGGCCCGCGATACGTGGCCGCTCACCCTCTCGCCCAGGCACTCTGTCGCCCTGGCCCGCTACCTGGTCAGGGCGAGCGCCCCGAAAGGGCCGATGCCCTCGGCAGCGGCACTGGGCACCGCATCCGAACTGCTGCCGGGCCGCTGCGCGCCGGAGGCGGTCGACGATGCACTGAGAATACTGCGGGAGCGCCACCCGAATCGTTCGAGATCAGAGATGCGCACCACCATCACCGCGCTCGAGCTGCGTCGCGAACTGCTCGACCTGACCGGCCGGGAGGCGCCGTGAGCGCTCTGTAAGTGCTGTCCACCGCGGAGGTTTAGAAGCGCCGTCCGCGCTGTCAGCTGCTGTGAGCAGAGAAGAATTCCGCATGATTCCGCCGTCGTTTAGTCCGACCCTTCCCTGACTCGAGGGTTCTAAACCTCCGAACTGGACAGACTGCGGGGCAGCCGGCCGAATCCACCGAGGGCCACTACGGCAATCGCGCCCGCAAGCACGGCGCAGGCGGCGGGATACCCGAGGGCGGAGGTGAGCGCGCCCGCCGTCACGGGCCCGAGGGTCAGGCCCGCGGCGTAGGCGAGGCTGTAGAGGCTGTAGGCGCCGCCGAGGCGGACGGCGTCGTGCGCGCCCCTGCACCCCTATGAGCGTGCCGGCCGGGGCGACCAGGAAGGCGATGGCCCCGCCGAGGCAGACGATGCCCGCAATGACGACGGGCAGACGCGAGCCGGCGCCCAGAAGCAGCAGGCCCGCGATCGCGAGCGCCGCACCGATCAGTGCGAGCAGCCTCGGCGACACCCGATTGAGAATCGCACCGACCATCGGATTGAGCACCGCCCCGATGATGACCAGCAGGGCGAACAGCAGTCCGATGCCCGCGGTGTCCAGGCCGAGGCCGACGGCGAGACGGACCGGCAGGATCGGCTCGATCGCGCTCGTGACCGCCGAGCCGACGGCGATGAGGATGACAACGGGCCACGATCCTCCGACGCGGAGCACATCGAGAGGGGTCGCCGGGTCGTCGGCCGACGGCGGAGTGGGCCTGACGAAGACGACGCGGAGGACGCCGTCGAGGATGAGGACCGCCGCAGCCAGGACGAAGGGCGCCGCATGCCCGTGATCGCGGGCGAGCCACCCGGCCAGGGGCGGCCCGGCAAGCGTCCCGATCGACACCATGCTCATGGCCAGTCCGAGGTAGGTCCCGCGCCGTTCCAGGGGGATCGAAGCGGCGATCAGGGGCGAGGCTCGCCACCCAGCCGAGGCCCGCAGCGGCGCCCTGCAGCAGTCGTGAGATCAGCAGCAGCCAGTAGGGGCCGCCGACGGCGGAGCACAGGCAGGCCGCAGCCAGACCCAGGAGGGCGGGCGAGCAGCGGGCCGCGGGCACCCTTGCGGTCCACGAGCCGCCCGGCCAGGGCGTGACTGCGATCATCATGGCGGCGTAGGCCGCGAACAGCAGGCCGGTGGCGGATGAGCCCGCACGCCTCGACCGCCGGCATGAGCGGCAGGAGCGGGATGAGGATTCCGTAGATGAGCATGTCGGTGAACAGGGCGATGCAGGAGACGACGACCGCCATGCGCGGATTCGTCCGGGGCGGCGTCGGGGCAGGGGTATTCATGTGTGGTCCCTTGAGTGTGGTGGGGGCGCGGCTCTCGGGGCCCGTGGAGACATCGGGGCCCGTGGGGGCCGGACGCGGTCCCGGATCAGCGGGAGCGCATGAGCCCGTTGACGACGGACTCGGCGACCCGCCGCCCCTCCCTTGATCCCGGGGAGGTCCGCGGGCGAGATAGCGGCGGTGAGGGCGGCGCCGTGGATGAAGGTCATGATGGTGAAACGACTGGCGTGACGCGGGGCGCGCAGAACGTCCTCGCACTCGCCCAGGGCGCGGTCGATGCGCCTCGCTCCAGGGACGCATGCTGTCGCGCTTGGCGCTCAGGCCCGGTTGCAGCGGCAGCGCCCGGGGTGCGACCAGGGTCGAGACGACGGCGAGGTCGCGGAACGGGCGCTCCTCCTGCAGGCGTCGCAGATAGTCTGCGAGGAAGGCTGCCAGGCGCTCGGCAGCCGGGCGCTCGGCATCGAGCACGGCGAGCAGATCGCGCGCCTGGAGCTCCCACTGCTCGGCGAGCACGGCGGTCAGTAGGGTCGGGCTTGCCGGAGAAGTGGTGGTAGACGGCCCCGCGCGTGACCCCCCGCATCGCGGGCGACGTCGACGAGCGAGCACCCCTCCCACCCGTCGCGCGCGAAGCGGTGCAGGGCGGCACGGGTGATGGCTTCTCGAGTCAATGCGGCATCGGCGGCGGTTCGTCTCACGAGATACAAACAAACATGTATGTATAGTTCCGTCAAGGCCGGAGACTCGTGGCGTCTCGGGGTGTCGAGTGTTCAAGTTCGCGGGCGCCCGCCCACTTGCAAGCGCCGTGCCGCGGCCGTCGGCCCCGTCAGCTCTGGCCGCCCCATCACCCGCAAGGCCGAAACCGTCCGCCGCACCTGGGATTCCAGCAGTGCGACCACCCCTCACGATGCGGGGCCGAGCCGCCCAATCAGCAGGGAGCCGCACACCCGCACAGCAAGTGGTGGCGGCGTCACGATGCCGACGACGACGGGAATGGCCGCTATGCTGAGGCCCATCGCCCGGCGCGGACCATCCCGCGCCCGCGACGCCCCTAGCTCAGTTGGTCAGAGCTGCGGACTTTTAATCCGAAGGTCGTGGGTTCGAGCCCCACAGGGGGTACCAACAAGTGGACTGCTGGGTGTTTTTCGGACAGTGCTTGTTTTGTGTTTCAGGCTGCCTTCGTTAAGTTCAGGAGCTCGCGTTCTACTTCGTTCGGGGTGCGATAACCTAGGGCTGAGTGAAGGCGGACATGGTTGTATCTCAGCTCGATCCACGAGGCAATATCCTTGACCGCCTTATCCTTCGTGGGGTACACCATTCGGTGGACTCTCTCATTCTTCAGCGTGGCATTGAATGACTCCGCCCACGCATTGTCCCAGCACACCCCCGTGCGCCCCACCGAGGGACGAATCCCATAACCCTTGAGGTGATCCAGGAATCTTTGAGACGTGTACTGACTTCCCCTGTCCGAGTGAAAGACCGTCACACCCTCCTCGACCGGGCATCTCCTGACCGCCATGTCAATGGCCTGGCACACCAGGGACGTGTGCATGTGGTCGGCCATCGCATAACCCACGACCTTCTTAGTACAGCAGTCCAGAACGGTCGCCAGATAGACGAATCCGGTCCACGTCCTGACGTAGGAGGGGGCACCTCCCGCTTGCGGGGGAATGTCCCCGCACAGCTTCTTGCCGGGCTTGTCAGCGGTGAAGTCCCGCCGGAGCAGGTCCGGGCGCTCGTCCAGGTCCTGGGCCGGCACCGTGGTTCGGACTTTTGCCCGTGGCCCGGCGGCCTGCAGCCCCAGGTCACGCATGATGGAACGGATCGTGGAACCGTCGGCCCGCACACCACGCCGCTCCAGGACCACCTGGATGCGCCGGCACCCGTAGGTGCCATCGGAGTGCTCAAAAACGTCCTTAATCAGGATGGCCAGCCCCTCCCTCCGGACGGCTGCCTGTGACTGGGGTCGGTCGCGCCAGGAGTAGTACCCTGATTTTGATACCCTGGACCACCGGCACATTGAGGAGATGGGGTAGTGGCCTTCTTCGCGGTTGATCAACTCATAGCGCTCGGTCACGGTCGTTCCTTGGCGAAGAAGGCGGCCGCTTTTTTCAGGAACTCGTTCTCCTGACGCAGCTCCCTGTTCTCCGCTCTCAGTTTCGCTATCTCGGCTGACTCGGAGGCCTTCTTGCGGTCCTGGTCAGTGGCGTGCTCTTTCCTGTACCTGGCGACCCAGTTACCCACCGTTTGGGCTACAAGATCGTACGAGGCGGCCACCGAGGAGATGGTGCGTTCCTTCTCGATGACCTCACGCACGACCTGCTCCCTGAACTCCTCGGAGTATCTCGCTGCTGGCATGGGATCTATCCTATCGACTCACGGGAAGAAAAAAACTCCCCCAGTCCGAGAAAACACCAC
>BNJV01000552.1_pt1 | contig 110106 bp, 122 predicted proteins | sample 8540591 | NCBI WGS metagenome assembly BNJV01 (sample SAMD00202457, study PRJDB9452) | human saliva metagenome | host: Homo sapiens
TATAGAAGGATTATCCATTGAGTATCTATTGAATAAAATATAGATTGATATAAAAAAATTTATACACATACCCATAATATGCTCAAGAATAGAAAAAACTGCACTCTTACAAGTGCAGTCTTAACATTATCATTATAAAATTGTAATTTCATCGTAAGTAGGTTGAACTACTAACTCGCCTTTAGAGTTGATAATCCCCCATTTGCCTTTAATTTTTACAGGGCTGTAACCATGAGAGAAGCTACCAGTACCAGAAATATCTTTCATAACTGGAGTTTCTGTCACAGTACCATCAAGGGATAGAATCTTATAATTACCGTCTTTGTTATATACCCATGTATACGTATCACCAAGGAACGTTCTTACGTTCATAGATTTATCGCCTTTATAGATAACGCGACCAGTAGCCATATCTACTACATAACGATTTGTATCGTTAGTAACAGACATTTCATGCTCACCTACAAAGTCTATAGTATCGTATTTAAACGGTACCTCTTGTTTACCTGTTTCCATATCGAAAATACCATATTTATTAGTATCTTTATTTTTTAATGTTAACAACACGTTGTTTACATCGATTGTACCAGCTTCATAGTTGCCAGGTTGAATAATATATTGACCTTGGCGATTCATGAAGCCTAATTTACCTTCATTACGAACCAAAGTGCCGTGCTCTTCCATAGGGTATACATAATCGTTCTTGCTATCGATTACAACAGTGCCATTACGATCAATATAACCGCGTTTCATGCCATCATCGACAAGACCACCTAGGCCATCAATATATACCCCGCCGTGATTATAGAAATATCCCATACCTACAAGGCCTAGAATACCACCAAGGCCAAAGTGACTAACCTTACGGCGGAATTCAGCTAAGCCATTTTTATATGGATATACTTCATTAGATGGAGCATTAAACAATACAGTACCTTTACCATCGATAGCAACCACTTTGCCATTAGCTTTTACAAAGGCACGGTCCTCACTAAATTTAGTTTCTACATCAGATAATGCTTTAAATTGAGGCTGAATCACTACATTGCCATTTGCATCTTTAAATCCTAGTTTACCTTTTTCTGTGAAAGCTACATAGGAATCACTTGGATAGCTTTGACTAGCAGTTTTAGGATCAAAATCATTTAATTCTTTAACAGCTGTATTCTTCTCATTAAGGCTGCTATATAAAGCTTCTTGCGCTTCTTTTCCGGATTCTAATACAGTACCATCGCCTTTAATATGAGAAATTTTATTTTTACCTTCCTCAACAAAGAACGTACCATCCTTTTTACTAGATGCGTCTAAAGATTTATAGGCTGGCGCAAGTACGACTTGACCATTAGTACCTACGATACCCCATTTTCCCTTTTCTTTAACAAGGCCTAAATATCCTTGTTGTAATAAGGAGTCATCTTTCAATACCTTCATAGCTTTTTTAACAGCTACTGGTGGCTCTTTAACAGCCCCAGAAATAGGTACAAAAGTATCAAGTCGACCAATACCAACACCTACGCCCACAGAGGTACTGCTAGAATGGTTTGAAGATTTTTCTGTAGTTGTTGTTGTAGATGTAGATAGAGTCGAAGTATGTTGTTCACGTGTAACTTTTGTACTAGTAGATGTTGGCGTATCTTGATTCATCACTGTTGTACTAGTAGTAGATGTTGTAGTAGATGCTGCGAAAGCACTTGTAGACATAGCCGCCAACACACAAGCGACTAATAAGGATTTCTTGTTAAGTTTCATAAACCTCTCCTTTTACAAATTAAACTTAGGTACAAAACAATTATATCTATACCAAATCTATATATTAAAAATATATAAAATTTATTAACATAAATTATACTATATAGACCTTCAGAAAAACAACAAAGGATGAAAAATTCTTCATTTACTTTTTATTTGATATAATAAAAGCTATGAAAACAGCAACCATAATCGACTTGATTGTAGATTCTGATGTACATACGCAGTCTATGAATCATATTATAAAACAACAGCATATTTCACAACGTATGAGGCGGCGATTGCGAAATGACGGTATTATAACAGTCAATGGCAAACCAGCCTCTTGGAATACCCTTGTCCACGGTGGAGACCATCTCGTTATGAAGTTAACCCCTGAACAAGAGTTTAGTTTAAGTCCTATGGACCTGGATATTGTATACGAAGATGAGCATATTCTAGTCATCAATAAAGAAGCAGGTATTCTCATGCATCCTACCTCAACGGTACGAGATCATACCTTAGCAAATGGTGTTCTACATTACTACAAAAAAACAAATCAGCATTATGATTTTCATCCTGTTCATCGATTGGATAAGGATACCTCTGGCATTGTTATCATCGCAAAAACATCTGTAGTACAACATGCGTTTGATAAAAAGCGAACTCATTTTCATAAAAACTACGATGCTATTGTAGAAGGTCAATTACCTGCTAATTCTATAAGCATTCAGTGGACTATCGGACGTAAACCAGGTAGTATTATCGAGCGTTGTTGTACAAGCGAAGGTAAACCAGCTCACACAGATATAACGGTTCTTGGTAGTAATGCCATTAGTCAAAATATGGTAGACCAATACTTCACTCATGTTCAATGTTTGTTACATACAGGACGAACCCATCAAATTCGTGTCCATCTATCTCAACTGGGATATCCCCTGGCGGGAGATGATTTATATGGTGGGCATTTAAATTATATTGGACGCCAAGCACTCCATGCATCACGCGTTAGCTTTTACCATCCCATGACAGATGAATGGTTAGAACTACAGGCACCAATACCATCGGATATGAAGGCATTAATGACCTACTAAGGTAATCAATATTTACTAAATAAACACCAATACATAAAAATTAACCCACATGGGCCATAAAATTTGACGAATTTTATGCATAAGTTATACAAAAATATTGGCCCTTTATAGTGTTTCTTGATATACTTAACTTGAATTGATATATGATTGCAATAACACTAGTTTTTTATCTAGCTCATATGCGCTAGAAATACTAGCAGTCACAGTATTAATAACATGATATGACAGGCCCTATGGCCAAGGAGGACAACATGCCATTAGTTACTACTACAGAAATGTTCAAAAAAGCCTATGAAGGCGGCTATGCTGTTGGCGCTTTCAATGTAAACAACATGGAAATCGTACAAGGTATCGTAGATGCAGCCAAAGAGGAACAATCCCCTCTTATCTTGCAAGTATCTGCAGGTGCTCGTAAATACGCTAAACATATTTACCTTGTAAAACTCGTAGAAGCAGCTCTTGAAGACAGCAATTTACCTATCGCTCTTCACCTTGATCACGGCGATTCCTTCGAAATCTGTAAAGACTGTGTAGATGGTGGTTTCACATCCGTTATGATTGACGCATCTCACCATGATTTCGATGAAAACGTAAAAATCACTAAACAAGTTGTTGAATATGCTCATGCTCATGGCGTTGTAGTAGAAGCAGAACTAGGCCGTTTAGCTGGCGTTGAAGATGATGTAAACGTATCTGATGCAGATGCTCGCTTCACAGATCCAGAACAAGCTGCTGAATTCGTACATCTTACAGGTGTAGACTCCTTAGCAATTGCTATTGGTACTAGCCATGGCGCTTACAAATTCAAAGGCGACCCTTACCTCGACTCGATCGTTTGAAAAAAGTTGGCGAATTGTTGCCTAACTTCCCTATCGTATTGCATGGTGCATCCTCCGTATTGCCTGAATTCGTAGCTAAATGTAACGAATTTGGTGGCAACATTCCTGGTGCACAAGGCGTACCTGAAGAAATGCTTCGCAAAGCAGCTCAAATGGCAGTTTGCAAAATCAACATCGATACAGATCTTCGCCTTGCAATGACTGCATCTGTACGTGAATACTTGGCTCAAAATCCATCCGAATTTGACCCTCGTAAATACTTAGGACCTGCTCGTGATGCTATTAAAGGCATGGTAGCTCACAAAATTAAAAATGTTTTAGGTTCTTCCAACAAACTATAATCAATGGCTAGTGGATTTTTAAAAGGAACCTTAATTTTAACCATTGCCGGTTTCGTAGTGAAAGCCATCGGTAGTATTAACTGGATTCTTCTATCCCGCATTTTGGGTGGTGAAGGCATCGGTATCTACCAGATGGCCTTTCCTATCTATTTGTTACTATTACAAATTTCGAGCGCAGGTGTGCCGATTGCCATCTCTATTTTGACGGCAGAACGATTAGCCTTACACGACTTTGGTGGTGCTAAGAGAGTATTCAATATATCTTTTACAATGTTAACCATTACAGGCTTTATCGCCAGCCTCGCCATGTACTTTGGTGCAGATTGGCTAATCTCTAGTGGACTCATTGCTGAAAGCCGTGCCTACTACTCTATCATCGCGCTCGCTCCGGCAGTATTCTTTGTAACGTGGATTTCCTGCTTCCGCGGGTATATCCAAGGCTATGAAATGATGACGCCAACGGCGGTCAGCCAAATCGTAGAACAACTGTTACGTGTTATCGTCATGCTCGGTGCCGCAGCTATCTTGTTACCTTATGGTCTACCGGCTGCTGCAGGTGGTGCTAGCTTAGGTGCTGGTGTCGGTGCCTTTGGTGCCTTTCTAGTACTCTTGTACTACTATTATAAATTGCCTAAGGCAAGTAGTACTGGTGAAAGCTACGATGGTCCTCGTGAATCAGCTAAAGAAATTTTGTCACGACTCTTAACATTGTCTATTCCAATTTCCTTAGCAAGTATCATGTTGCCACTGACGGCTAACCTCGATTTACTCATCGTACCACGTCGACTCTTAGATGCTGGTTTCCCGATGAATGAAGTAACAGAACTGTTCGGTTATCTTACAGGTATGGCGGTACCGCTCATCAACTTGGCAACCATCATTACAGCGGCCCTTGCAACAAGCATTGTACCAGCTATTTCTCATGCCTATGCAAAACGCGATCATGAAGGTATTTATGACCGCACTGCAGGGTCTATGCGACTAACATTCATGGCAACTGTACCATTTACAGTGCTATTGTATGTACTTGCTGCTCCAACAGTTACCTTGATTTATAATGCACCTAAGGCAGAATTAGCTACGCAAATCACTGCGTTCTCTATCTTCTTCCTCGGTGTACACCAAGTAACAACTGGTATCTTACAAGGTCTTAACAAGCCACGTATTCCTGTAATTAATATGGGTATTGCCCTAGTTATCAAGGTCATCCTTAACTGGACATTAACGGCTATCCCATGGCTTGGTATCGGTGGTGCTGCGTGGGCAACCGTTGCTGATATTGGCTTTGCAGCGTTACTCAACCTGATTTACATCAAAAAATACACAGGCTACTTCCTCGATATTTCTCTACTTTGGAAAAACGTGGTCAGTGCCGGTGTTATGGGTATACTCATCTTTATGAGTTACCACTATTTAACAGATATCTTACCAATGTGGGCTAACTTTATACTCACTGGTATCGAAGGCTTATTACTCTACGTTATTATCATGGTTCTTTTAAAAGGACTTAATAAAAATGATGGTGCAAGCATGCCACTCATCGGTAGATTCTTTAGATAAGCATAACAAAAGAGGTTTAACACTCAAGTGTTAAACCTCTTTTTTACGCTACTAACTTTACGCTATCTTTTTTATTGTATTACTTCTTATCATTATGTGCTTTTTTATCTTTCACAATATCTCTAATAGTAGGACTTGTTTGTAGTACATCTAACATTATAGGCGAAATACCTATACCCACAAAAGCCTTATCATTCCACGCTTTGCTATGTTTAGCACCTACATATTGAATCACATCTCGCAATTTATAATTACTTACATGAACATCATGAGGTTTATATAAATAATACGTATAAAGATACTGATCATCATATAACACCATTCCTAAAAGAGTTCCTTTATCTTTGGTAACTTCAAAGTATAATGCTGGAACGCCATTATTCCAAACTGTGGCATACTGTAATCGTTTATGACCTTGTAAACCTTGTTTTTTAACAACAGACCGTAAGTAGCTATATAAAATATTTTGTTTTTCAACACTAGCACCTTTTATAAATGGTTGCTTACCAAGTACAGCTTTAATACGTCCAGACATATAAATATCATATTCAGCTGGACCTATAACCTCATGTTCCTTGAATTTACTATTTTTTAATACCCTAAATGTATAAGGTCCTAAATGAACTGGATCAGTATATGCTAACACATCACTAGCTGGCTTAATAGAAGGTAAGACAAAATTAGCCAAAGGTCCCATTGTATCTGAGATGGAACGCTGAGTATCATCTTTAATATAATTTTTTATAATATCTTTATTAAGAGATTGACCAATATGATAAGAAATAGTAGGTGTTTTAGGTAATGTAAAGTTGATTGTCCCCACAACCAAATGATCATCAAAGCCTATTACATCCCACGTTGCTTTTTCAAGTCCAGGATAAGTAAATACATCGCCATCTACAAATCGAACTGAGTCTTTTCGCTTTTCTAATCTCTCATTCAAAGTATTCTGTAAAAGAGATTTATTTAAATCAGTATACTCTATATTTGTATCTTCCCATTTAGAACCTTTAGGCTGTTGTCTTGTTTCATATCTAAAATCAGACACGGCGTTAATAGTTCCTCCCACACTCTTAATGGAAGACTTAGAGATATGTTTAGGATCAATAGACCAACCTACTATACTTTCTTTCGAGCCTGTAAATTTAATATCAGCCCCATTATCTGTAATAATATATACACTCCTAGAATGATGTATTGCTCTAGTCAATTCTTGTACTACATAAATATCATCACCTAATTTTTCATTATCATAATTTGGCTCATGTTGTGCCCATTTTTTAACCTCAGACTCTTGGAAGTCATCAACCTTCTTAGCAACTTCTCCTTGAATACGATATTCTTGATACGCTTCTTTCCCAATATCTGGGCGAGCCCCAGGAATATTAACATCAATGGCCTGAGATACGCCTATAGTTCCTATAAATCCAATACAACTTAGCAATAACAAACGTCTTAGCATCATATCTCTCTCCTTAAATACATACATTTGTTTATAATTTTAACACTTAGTTTATATTTTATCAATTTCACTTGTATAGAAAAAATATAGGAAAAAAAGTCTGACTATATAGTCAGACTTTTTAGTTTATGCTGTTATACCTATCATAGTTAGGATTTCCATAATAATTGGTATAGCTACCACAAATAATATAGTACTAATCATGACAAGTCCTGTAGCAAATGGCAAGTCAGATTTCGATTCATTGGCTACAATTGGTAATACTGCAATAACGGGACCCGCCGATTGTACAACAAAGGTAATGATTGCTATTGGTTCTAGGACGATACCTGCGCCATATTGCAAGCCCATAATGACACAGAACATGATAATCGGTGAAATTACAAAACGACCAATAATACCACCAATGGAATCTTTATTAAGACTCATACTTTTTAGCCCCGCATCATGAAGTACAATACCAATATAAATCAAGGATAATGGGGTTACCATATCTCCTAAGTAATTCAATGTAGTATGTAAAATTGGTGCTAAAGGAATTTTGAAGAATAAGAATATCAATGCTACAAAGAACCCTAACAATGGTGGAGGTAATAACTTCTTCAAATCAAATTTAAACTTCTTACGCTTTGTTTCTGTATCTACTGTGCTATTACTTATACCATCAGTTTTACTATTATCAAAACCTAATTCATCATTAGGCAATGGATCTAACTCTATAAGGAATACCCCTACCATCCATACTGAAATAGTGTTACCGATATAATATAACAAGAAATATGGTAGCGCATCTTGACCAAAGAGGGCGATTTGCACTGGCAATCCAATAAATAAGCAGTTATCATTAACTACCATATTTATGAAAATACCACGCCTACCTCGAGGTACTTTTAGTGCTTTCATCATGATAAAAGCAACGATATATGCAATTACATAGGTTAATGTAACGGCTAGCATCCCATATCGAAGGTCCCATAAATCCGATGTATGTAGATGATGCAATACCGATACAAATACACCGGCTGGTAACGCAACAGACATGATAAATCTAGATAGATTACCACTAAATATGGGATGAAACATCCCTCGCCCTTTTAATATATATCCTAGCGAGATTAGCAATACAATAGGTATGATGCTCTGTAAGGATGTAAGAAAAACCATAGTAAACCTCCCGTACAGTTTATTCGTAATCTATCATACCATGTTTTTAACAAAACATATACGAATATAATTATCCCTATAAAACCGAATATAATTATCCCTATAAAACTAATATGAATTTTAGAAAATGTAACAATGTTAACATATTTTAGAATGTATAAGTTTTATAATTAATTGCAATAGTAGTATTATTTATTCACGAATATTTGATATACTTAAACTATACTAATTGTACAAATTTTTACACATACGAGGTGATATTATGACAAAACCATTCATTGGTGTATCTGGCAATATCTTACGAGATAGCGGCGGTGCCTACGTAGATTTGTTACGTTCTTATGTAAACCATGATTATCCACGCTCTATCGAAGAGGCTGGTGGCATTCCAGTTATCATTCCATTTACTAAAGACCTCGACGTAGCTCGAGAAACAGTGGCAAAACTAGATGCTTTATTATTATCTGGTGGCCATGATGTATCTCCCCTAAATTACGGTGAGGAACCATTACAAGGTCTAGGCGATGTATTTCCGGAACGAGATCAATTCGATTTTGCATTATTAAAAGCAGCGGAAGAAAAACAAATTCCTATCTTTTGTATTTGCCGAGGCATTCAAATTTTAAATGTATATCGTGGTGGTTCTCTATACCAAGATTTAAAGTATGACGAAAACTGTACGATAAAACATTCACAAAACCAAACACCTTCTCTTGGTACTCATACAGTAGATATTGAATTTGAATCAAAACTTGCTAGTGCAATTGGCCGCTCCACATGGATTACAAATTCTCATCATCATCAAACAGTAAAACATGTTGGTAAAGGTTTACAAGTAGTAGCAAGAGCTAAGGATGGTACCGTAGAAGGTTTAGAAGACTCTTCCTATCCTTGGTTAGTAGCCTGCCAATTCCATCCAGAAATGATGTCTGAAACAGATGAGAATGCAAAACGTTTATTTGCTGCCTTTGTAACAGCAGCTCGAGAAAATATAACTAAATAGTAGGAAGGTTTTAGTATGAAAGAAACAGGAAAATTTGGCTTCTGGAGTATTGTACTCCTAGGCATCAATGGTATTGTAGGGACAGGTATTTTCCTACTACCAAACAAAGCATATTCTATCATTGGTTCCGCTAGTTTAGGCGTCCTATTATTTGACGCCGTTATTGCAGGCTGTATCGCCCTTTGCTTTGCTGAAGCGGCAAGCTTATTTACACGTAATGGAGGACCTTACCTATATGCAAAACATGCATTAGGTGACTTTGGGCCTTTGAAGTAGGCGTTTTAAAATGGATTGTAACCGTTATTGCTTGGGCAGCTATGGCCGTTGGCTTTGCTACCGCATTAGGTGCCGCAGTACCGGCGTTAAGTGGTGATTTTGCAAAAGATGTTATTTCATTTATCTTGATTGTAGGTCTTACCATTGTAAATATCTTTGGTGTTAACGTATCAAAATTCGTTAACAACTTAATCACTATTTCTAAGTTAGTTCCTCTTGCCCTATTCATTGCAATTGGCATTTTCTTTATAAATGGAGCTAACTTTACGCCAGTCTTCCCGCAAGATACTTATGTAGATGGTTCATTTGCACAAGCTGCCGTTCTTCTATTCTTTGCCTATACAGGATTTGAAGTTATTGCCATTGCTGCAGAGGATATGAAAAACCCTAAGAAGAATTTACCACGTGCTATTATCATGTGTATGCTTCTCGTGTCCGTTCTATATATGGCAATCCTCGCCGTATCTATCGGTGTACTCGGCTCTGACTTGGCTAATACAAAAGCACCAGTCCAAGATGCTTTTAACGTAATTGTAGGTCCTATCGGTATGTACGTTGTATTAGTAGGAACACTGATTTCTATGGGTGGTATCAACTTTGCGGAAGCTTACTATGCACCTCGTGTGGCTACCTCTATGGCTGAAGACGGTATGTTACCAAGTGCTCTAGCTAAACGTAATCGTTACAATGCACCATATGTTGCAGCTATTGTTACTGCTATTGCCAGTGTATTACTTGCATGGTCTGGTTCCTTTACTACACTAGCAGCCATCAGTGCAGTATCTCGTTTTACACAATACTTACCAACATGTTTAGCAGTTATTATCTTCCGTCGTAAATGGGCAGACAAAGCTCGATCTTATACAATCCCTGGTGGCTATTTAATCCCAGTTATTGCGATCGGCACCTCCCTATGGATGCTCGCCCAAGCACAAACTAACCAATTACTATGGGGTCTAGGCGGCTGTATTGTGATCTTGCCATTCTACTACTCCTACTGGAAAAAGAAAAAAGCTGGTCTCATTAAAGACCATGACGAAATGTAAATACTACCAGTTAAAAATAATTTCAGGCATCTCATATATACCCTTTTTTGAGATACTACCAGTTAAAAATAATTTCACGCATCTCATATATACTCTTTTTTGAGATACTACCAATTAAAAATAATTATTTCTAATTAAATTTAAAACTACCAGTTAGTCATGTTGTTTTGTAAACCGATCTTCAATAACAGGAGGTCGATCTACTACAACGTGAAATTAACTGGTAGTTTTTTACATTTCTAGACTAAATATAATACTTTTAACTGGTAGTATCTCATTAACTATATATATTTAGACTAAATATGATACTTTTAACTGGTAGTATCTCATTAACCATATGTAGTTAGACTAAACATAATAGTTTTAACTGGTAGTATCTCACTAACCATATATATTTAGAATAAGTATAGTACATTTTACTGATAGAGTTAATTAAAATAAATCTTCTTCAGTAGTTGTTGTCTTGGTTAGTTCTTCTTCGATATAGCCAACTTCATCAGTAGCTTCGTCTTCGTCGCGTGTGTCAATATAGATACTAATTAGGGCTAGTGCGCCTTCTTCATTGAGGGTTGCAATGGCACTCATAGGACCATAGGTTAAAATAAGGCCATCTTCTTCATCGCGAATAATATGAGGCACCGCATCAAAGTGTTGGTTCATTAATTGATCAAAGTAATCTTCTACATCAAGGCCACTTTCAAGAGTAATCGATTCAGCATCGCCTTTTTGGAATACAACACGTGTGTCTTCATCGATGTACTGATAAAAGTCATCCACATCAACATTCGCGGTTTCAAGCCACATGCTGAGGGCTGTAATCCAGTCTTTCACAGTAGTTGGTGCAGAAATAAAAGCATACTCGCTTTCATCATCGCCAAAACGAAGATCATCATACTCAATACTATAGTTTTCCTGACTAGATACAATGCGGTCTACGAGCCCCTCATCATTTACATCTACAAAAATCATGTACACATAGTTATCGCCGCTTTCATAAGAAACAGTCAAACCATGACGGCCTTCATGGAATAGCGAATCCTCCTCGTACACATCGGTAATATGCATCACCTTGCACGTAACAGGCACATTATCAGCCTTAATAGACTCAGTCATAGAGGATAAAAACTCAATACTTTCATTACGATTGCGGCCAATAATACCACGCCCTGTGGACATGTATTCGCAATCCTCAGCCAAAATGTTTTCAATACCATGAATATCTGCGGACTCAAGAATAGATTTTATCAATAAAAGAGCTTGTATTTCAGTCATACTACGCCTCCTATACGCTGTAATTAATACTGCTATTATTGTAACACAATTATAGTAACAAATACGGCTATTCTCTTGATTTTCTCCATAATTATCATATACTTATAAAGTACATATTGATTTAACATCGGAGGTCCCCATGAAATATACAACCATCGTTTTTGATTGCGACGGCACATTGCTCGATACGGCTACAGATTTAGCAAATGCTGTAAATCATGTACTACGTACACATAACTTCCCTGAAAAGTCTCTAGCAGAGGTTAAGGCAGCACTTGGTAATGCAGTAACGTACTTGATGCGTCAATGTTTACCAAGTTCTGTGGCAGATAACGAATTAGCTCCATACATTGAGGAATTCAAAGCATACTATGGTGAGCATCTGAAAGATACAACAGCTCCCTACCCAGGCATCCTAGACATGCTTGATGTATTACGTGAGCAAGGCTATAAATTGGCTATCGTATCTAACAAAATCCAAGAAGGTGTAACACCTCTCAACAAAGAATACTTCGGTGACCGCTTACCTGTTGCTATTGGTGAAAGACCAGGATTACAACGTAAACCAGCACCAGACATGGTACTCCAAGCATTAAAAGAGTTAAACTCTACGCCAGAAGAATCTATTTATGTAGGTGACTCTGAAGTTGACGTAGCTACTGCGAAAAACTCTGGTCTACTCTGTATCGGTGTTACATGGGGCTTTAGAGAAGAATCTCTTCATCAAGAATTAGGCGTAACACATATTGCCCGTAAAGCAGAAGATATTTTAAGTATTGTGGAAAACTTAAATAAATAACATCCTAAATTATAATCATTAATCTATAACAAATTCATATAAAATAAACGATTTACTTCTTAAAAACCGCACAAAAAAATGGGAATTAAAATATTAGTCCTCTCATTTTTTTGCGGTTTTTTTCTTTTATTTTCTCTAATTTATTCCAACTCTCACATTATACTTTTTTTACGTATAGATACTATTCCCAATCTATTGCCTTAAAAAAATGTGATATATGTTACATTCAGGAGACAGTACGTTCACATGTACACGCCGTCAATTCAATAGTTAGTGTATTGAACTTAAGGCCTATAAATGGGTCCAGTCTTAGCTAATCTTATAGAGATTGGCGGTGATGTTTCCATCAACTGAATCATTAGTATGATATAATATTATTTTGTATACTAAGTTATGTATTTGAAAGGAGAAAAATATAATGCAACAATCATGGAAAATTGCATTTGCCTACATAGGTGTTATTGTAGGTGCAGGACTCTCGAGTGGACAAGATCTTCTACAATATTTTATAAGTTTTGGCCAAATAGGTCTTATTGGTGTTCTATTACTAGGTCTATTAAATGCCGCATTTGGTAAAATCATGCTTTCTTTGGGGAGCTACTATCGTGCAGACAATCATGAAGAAGTTTTTACACAGATTTCCCATCCGATCATTACAAAAATCCTTGATTTTGTTCTAATCGCTGGTAGTTTTATTATGGGCTTCGTTATGATAGCCGGTGCAGGATCAAACTTAGAACAACAGTTTGGACTTCCTTTTTGGATTGGCGGATTAATTTGCTCACTTTTTAATCATAACCGTATCATTTATGGACTTTGATAAAATTACCAATGTTCTAGGTATTTTTACACCTATTATGATTGTAATGATATTCATCATTACAGGTTACTCTTTTATTGGTAAAAGTCATGATTGGGCTGCGTTAGATACTATAGCCCACACAATCAAACCAGCCACAAGCAATGTATGGTTTTCTGTCATTAATTATTATTCTCTATGTGCTATGACAGCTGTTTCTATGGCCTTTATTTTTAGGTGGTTCTGTTGTTCGTATTGGTATTGCTGAAAAAGGTGGCACTCGTGGCGGCCTATTAGTCGGATTAGTTGTTTTTATAGCAGCTATCTCTATTTATGCAAATCTAGATACAGTAAAAGATGCAGATTTGCCGATTCTTGCTATTGCCAATCAAATTCATCCTTGGCTAGCATATATATATGCAATCACAGTCTTTTTCACTTATTTTTTTAATACAGCATTCTCTCTTTTTATTCTATTGCTAGACGTTTTTGCCAACGGTAGTACAAAAAGAATGAGAATTGTTATTATTTCTGTAGTAATCATAGGATATATATGTAGTTTCTTTGGTTTTAAAGATTTGATTAGTATCCTCTACCCAATTCTCGGTTATATGGGACTATTACTCCTAATTATTCTTATTTATGGCTGGCTCCGTGATCGTAAGGATATCATTATGGAAAAAAATTCTTCCGAAGAAAGATGCTCCATTTATCATTAAAAAAAACATAGTCCTCACAAAAAAATCTTTCAGAAAAAGAACGTGAACTATTCCATACATTAGGTGATATTAGTCAAGCAGATACAAAAATCTCTTAAAGAAGATATTCATAATGAAGCAAAAGAAATACTTTCAAATACGGAAACAGTTCAAGAGCTAAAAGACTATGTGGAAGAGCATCTCTCAGTAGATGAAGAAGTTATACATCAAAAATATCAATATTCTACAAGAACAACAGGAAGAATCAAAACCAACTGAATCTTCTAAAGATAGACCTATCAAAAAGTCCAATATAAATAACAATGAAGTAAAAATGAATAACGAGGAAATAATGACAGGTGTGGAATTAGAAATTATACTAAAAGCTGGAAAAAAAATACTACTTAGCAGTGGCGCTGAAATCAGTCGTACAGAGGATACTATGAACTACATAGCACGAGCTATGAATTTTAAATATTTAGAAGCCTACGTATCCAATAGAGGTATTTTTGCAACTGCTAAGAAAGCTGATGGAACTGAAATTACTCGTATTTATAACGTTCCAGAAGTCGATATTAACCTCAGTAAAATTGAATCTGTTAATTCTCTCTCCCGACGTATCACACAAAAAAATATTACTATTGAGGAGATTGAAAGTGAACTTAATCAAATTGATACCATGTCAGACTATTCTTTTTTTGGAGATTAGTAGCTTATACGTTAGGAGCTTCGGGCTTTAGCTATGCAATTGGTAGTTCTATAACAGACTCTATAATTGCAGGTATTATAGGCTTAATTTTAGGCGTCTATATGTGTACGATTAAACGCATACTTAGCTCTGATGTATTGATTACCATTTTAGGTAGTATTCTAATAGCCTTATTGGGTAATCTCTTTATCCACTTTGAATTAGGCTCCAACCTATCAGTTATATTACTAGGAGCCATGATTGACATTGTTCCCGGAGTTCCTTTCGTCAATGCTATTAGAGAGTATAGCCAGAATAACTATAATACAGGAATAACCCTTATGATGGGCGCGTTACTTACCTGTATTTCAATGGCTGTAGGGGTCGCAGTAGTACAATCACTACTCTTCAACACACAAATGATTCCTCTTTATACCTCTAATTTAGATACTAATTCCTTAACCTCTATGTTTATGCGTAGTATAATGGCTGGTATTGGTACTACAGCATTTGCAATCTTATTCCGTGTAGCTAAACAACATTTTATCGATTGTACAATATTAGGATTCATCTCATGGTTCTTGTTCTTAACATTATCTTCACTACAGTCTAATGTTATGCTCTCCATATTCATCAGTGGTTTTATCATCGCCATAGCATCAAGAATATTGGCTGTTAAACGGAAATGCCCTGCTATAGTCTTCCTAATGACTAGCTTATTCCCTTTACTACCAGGGCTCAGCTTTTATCGATCCATTTATTATATGCTAATGGGACAAGAAACTATTGCCATTAGCTTCGCAAAAAGAATCCTTTTTGATAGCTTTTTACAATTGCTATATCTATCGCAATTGTAAAACATATAAAACTCACCACAAATCAAAAAAACACTTATAAGTAATATAACCTTATATCAAATTCATGTAAATTAAAAGCATTATAAAAGAGGTTCCTATAAGTCACTACTATGACCATTAGGAACCTCTTTTATTTATAACTATATTGTGCTAATTAGATATCACTTATTTATAACTGAACTGCGCATCCATAATCATTTGACGCAACTGCTCAATGCGAACACCATTTGGTAGCTTGTCTCTATAAAACTGCAACTTATAATAGTAACGAGTTTCCTCATAATCAGTAACTAATACCATATCAGTCCTATTATGTAACGGCCAGCCATACATAAATTCGGCTAGTAAACTACGCACACCATCATTGTTAACCTCTATTACATCATGCTTAACAGGCAATACCATCTTTACGGTAGGTTCAGGAACCGTTCTATCGTTAATTATCTTCTTAACCTCTTTATCTAAGGATGCGCTACCATTATCAATCGATCTAGCCTTTACATGCATAAATACCCCATCAGAGCTTCTAAACACCCTACCATCAATGTCCTTTGTTTCACCCTGCGTTTCGATAGCATGCTTTAATACTCGGAATTGATACGGTCCATAAAACTTTGTATCTGTAATAGCATCTAATACCACATCATATTGACCATTATGTACATTTGTAACATGCATAACAGGCTTTATATCGCTAGCTTGTGAAAGCATCGGTACGGCTAAACACAAACCTAAGCTTATTAATGTAATACAACGTTTCATATGAGTCTCCCTCTCCCTAAAAACTATTATCTTATTTGTATTGTAACATAATTAATCTATTCCATTATAATAGTTACAAAACGAAAGAGGTTCCTATTGGTCACCAAGGTGATTATTAGGAACCTCTAATCTATTTACTTTTATTATGGACATCACTATATTGAAGTTGAGGCCTCTAAATGGGTCCAGCCTTTGCTAATCAACTCGAGGATTGGCGGTGATCAATATGAGTACATTCAAAGTGTTGTCATTAATGATTTCCTTTGGCATACTTGTAGCGACCATTATCATGGCAGCAAAGTGATTGACCTCTAGCTGAAAGCTAGCTTTCTAATTGGGGCATGAAAAAAGGCCCGACATAGAAGTCAGACCGTTTCTTCAATTTTAAAACTTTAGAAGCGAAGTCTGGCGACCAAACCATTTATGCCTCACTTTGATATAAATTATATCATATCTAAATAAGGAAAGGAATCAAAGGATTTCTTTCCCTATTTTCAATTACAAATGTTTATGGTGCATACGATAGTGACTTATATCATCGACAAGATATTCTCTTAATTGCTATATTGTTAATATATTACTACTGGGCTGACGGATTCGTAGAATTAACTACATGCACAGTAGCACACATCGTGTGATAGCCGACCGTCTGGGCAAGCTTTTGTTCAGGCGGTCTTTTTTTGTTCTCTCATAGCAAATATGCTATATAAATTTTTAATCATCTCACCTATATGAAAGGAGTTTTCTTATGAGAAATCGTTGGCTTATTGCACTAGCTGCCATTGGTCTGCATATATCCATCGGTAGTGTGTACGCATGGAGCGTGCTCACACGACCTATTATGGCAGATATGGGATTTACTATGTCTCAAACAACATGGACCTTCTCCCTAGCTATCCTGATGCTTGGACTGTCTGCAGGCTTTTTAGGATCCTTTGCAGAAAAAATAGGTCCCAAGAAAAGCGGCCTTCTTGCTATGTTATTCTGGGTGGCAGGCCTATTAGGTACTGCTTATGCACTTAGTGTCCATAATCTTACCTTACTCTATCTATTCTATGGTATCATCGGTGGTATCGGACTAGGTATTGGTTATATAACACCAGTTTCTACACTGGTAAAATACTTTCCAAATCGCCCAGGATTTGCCACCGGGTTAGCCATTATGGGTTTTGGATTTGCTTCACTCATTGCAGGACCACTTATGCAATTCCTCGTAGCTCAAGTGGGATTAGTAAATAACTTCATTATCCTCGGTGTAATCTATCTAGTGGTTATGGGCGCCTCTTCGCTCTATTTGAAAGCACCTCAACAAAAACAACCACCTCGAACTACGAAAGATAAATCCACTATGTACGTTCACAACCATGGCATGCTAGCCAACGAGGCTATGAAAACTTGGCAATTTGGTGCCCTTTGGTGGATTTTCTTTATTAATATTACCTGTGGTATAGGTCTTCTATCCTTAGCATCCCCTATGGCACAAGAAACCATTGGTATGACACCTGCAGCAGCTGCATCACTAGTTGGTATCATCGGTATCTTCAATGGTGGAGGTCGCATTGCATGGTCCACTATCTCCGACTACTTTGGCCGTGCACAAACTTACATACTATTCTTTATTATACAAATCATCGCATTCTACGTACTTGCCGAAACCAATAATGCTCTAACATTCCAAGTTTTAATTCTTCTCATTATCACCTGCTATGGCGGCGGATTCGCCTGTATGCCAGCATATCTTGCAGACCTCTATGGCATACGCCAACTCTCCACTATTCATGGCCGCATTCTAACCGCTTGGGGATTAGCTGGTATAGTTGGTCCTATGCTCGTGTCATACTTTCACGAAGCAGGATATGGCTATACTACAGCCTTAGTATGCTTTGCTCTTCTATTCGTATTAAATACAATTATTGCTATAATCTTAAAAATATACGGCAAACGAGGTCTGCATAAAAAGATACTGTTAAATTCCCCGAACTAATTACAAAACGAAAGAGGTTCCTATTGATCACCTAGGTGACTATTAGGAACCTCTAATCTATTTACTTTTATTATTCACAACATTATATTGAACTTGAGGGCCTCTAAATGGGTCCAGCCTTTTGCTAATCTTCTAGAGATTGGCGGTGATCAATATGAGTACATTCAAAGTGTTATCGTTAATGATTTCCTTTGGCATACTTGTAGCGACCATTATCATGGCAGCAAAGTGATTGACCTCTAGCAAAAGCTAGCTTTCTAATCGTGTTATGAAAAAAGGCCCGACATAGAAGTCAGACCGTTTCTTCAACATTAAATTCTAGAAGCGAAGTCTGGCGTCGAAACCATTTATGCCTCACTTTGATATAAATTATATCACATCTAAACAGGGAAAGGAATTAAACAATTCCTTTCCCTGTTTTCATTTATAAACCTTCATGGTGTATACGAATAGCATAAAATTCTTGAAATACAGGTGGTTCCTCCTCCATAAAGTCTTTCATAGAAATGAGTCTACGTTTTCCTATACGTCTATCTAAAATTGCAAAAATACGTACAATCAGATTATCACTAACTAGGCTCTTATCAATAATTTGATTATCAAATTCCTCAAAAGCCTGATAAAAACAGCGCTGATCAAATACGCCTAATTTTAGGGCTGTATTGTCTACAAAGGGAAAACTTTCATGCATTCTCTGTTCATAGGTATCATCTTTAGGAAATAGATGCGCCATCACATATTGATTCCAATAGTTGCCCTTTATAATCTCCTTGCCATTATATCGTATAGACGCTCTGCCCTCATGATCAGGTGATTTACTATAGGTAGTAGCAAAATATTGAATATGCCCTCGCAAGCTCAAAGCCAAATATTCTGTTTCTAACTTATGTCGTATACCTGACCACGTTGCCATACGATTTACTCCTAATCATACAAACAATTATATTACTATCATTAAAGATATGCTCTTAGTGTTCTTATTTATATCATATCAAATATGTAAAAAGAATACAGAATTCAAATTCATTCTAACATAGAGTAAAATATAATTAATATACAAATTTTGCTATCTATACTCTAACGTCAAAAAGGTATCTTTATGATTATTTACTCTTCTACAAAACAATCTTTTATCCAAGATTTTGAGCAAGGTGTCTTGGTAAAAAAATTGCATCAAACGTTAACAGAAAAATATCGTCGTGTTAGTGAATCTGAAATTCATTCATGGCAAACTTCATTATCTTATATGGCTAATGTTATGCGTGATTTTGCTATACCGGACTTAGCTGGAGTTGCTATCGAATATATTGTGCCAAATACGCAAAAACGGGTGGACTTTATTATTACAGGTTTAGATCAACAAGATAAAGAACATGTAGTTATTGTTGAGCTTAAACAATGGGGCGAAGCTTTCAAGGTAACAGATAAGGATAATATTGTATCTACCTACCTTGGCGGTGGAATCCGTGAAGTAACCCACCCTTCTTATCAAGCTTGGTCCTATTGTAGTCTTATTGAAAACTTCAATGAGGATGTGCAAAATCGCCCTATTGAGTTACATCCATGTGCTTTTTACATAATTTTGATGAAAGCATCTCCCCTGAGCTCCGTGACCCTATCTATAATAATATCTTAAATATCTCTCCGATGTTCACACTAGGCCAAATGGATAACTTACGTAACTTTATCAAAACCTATATTCCAAAAGCTGATACTACAAATATCATGGAGTCCATTGAGCATGGTAAATTGAGACCATCAAAATCACTTCAAGATTCTATTTTAAATATGCTAAAAGGCAATAAGGAGTTTATTCTTATTGATGACCAAAAGGTTGAGTTTGAACAAATAAAAAAAGCGGCGCTTGATGCTATTAAAAATAATCAAAAAACGGTGTATATAGTTCGTGGTGGTCCTGGTACTGGTAAAAGTGTAGTAGCGATCAACTTATTAGCAGAGTGTATTCATAATGGTTATATGGCACAGTATATTACTTCAAATGCTGCTCCACGAAATGTATATAGCACCATGCTACAAAAAGGATTTAAGAAAACAGATATTAAAGCATTATTCCAAAGTAGTGGCACCTTCCATACAAGGAAAAAGAACGAACTTCAAATTGCAATTGTAGACGAAGCTCATCGATTACGTAAAAAATCTGGTATGTTCCAAAATCAAGGTGAAGATCAAATCAAGGAAATCATTAATGCCTCTCTTTTTAGTGTATTCTTTATCGATAGAAACCAACGTGTTACCTTTAATGATGCTGGTACAATTGATAAAATCCGAAACTTTGCACAAGAGCAAAATTCACTAATATATGAAGGTGTACTAGAATCTCAATTCCGTTGTAATGGCTCAGATGGCTATTTAGCATGGCTTGATAATATACTACAAATTGCTGAAACAGCTAACTACGACGGATTTGAAGGTGATTATGATTTTAAAATCTTTGATAACCCTCATGAAATGTATGATGCTATAAAAGCAAAAAATGAAATAAACAATAAATCTCGAGTTCTAGCAGGTTATTGTTGGGACTGGCCTAAAGAAGGTCGCATGACATCTCTCGTAAAAGATATCCAAATACCAGAACATAATTTTGGAATCAGTTGGAATCTAGGTAACTCTGATACATATGCTATTGATCCTGACTCTATCAATGAAGCTGGATGCATTCATACAACCCAAGGACTTGAGTTTGAGTATGTAGGTGTAATTATCGGCGACGATTTACGTTATGAAAATGGCAAACTCATCGTAGATATTAATAAACGTGCTAAAACAGATCAGTCTATCAAAGGTATCAAAAAACTTTTAAAGGAAAATCCTGAAGAAGCACAACAGATTGCTAATGAGATTGTGAAAAATACCTACCGAACATTAATGACACGAGGCCAAAAGGGCTGTTATATTTACTGTACAAATAAAGAGCTATCTAACTATTTTTAAACTAGCATATAATCATCAATTGAGCTATACTTACAACGAACCTCAAGTTATTCTATCCGAACAACCACTAGCGGCCGATAAAACAAATTCTAATATAGATAAACTTAATCTCAAGCTAGATAAATAACAAAACAGAGAGCCAGTACTGCTATTTCTATAGCACTACTGGCCCTCTTATATTTAAATCAAATTAAATCTACATACATTAACTAGTTATTTCTTCCCCACCAACTGATAGCTCATATCCACTAGCATTTTAAGTTTCTCTATATCTTCATATCTTTCAATATCCACCGAGATCCAGTGTTGTTTATTCATATGATACGCAGGGTAGATTCCACTTTCACGAATTAGATTTGGAATTAAATCAGGTTCGCATTTTAGATTGACTACATCCATAGGTTCATTTGTATCTTGACCTAATTGATACCCTTTAATAGCAAAGATTCCAGCAAACCATTTCTGATTATCTCTACGCCGGATAACAACATAGTCTGGGTATTTCTCCCATGGATAATCAACATCACAGATATATTCTTGTTGTAAATAGTTAATAAAATTATTACGATTCATGATTTTCTAGCTTATTTAACAGTTGACCTTTCATACATTCCCTTTGGTATAGCACTCATACCTGCCATTCGTTTGGAATATTGTTCTTTATCATTTGAATTTTCAGCATATTGAACAACATCCCTTAATTCTTTTGATGGAATTTTAATATCTAAGTCTGTCATTATAAAGTGAGTATATAAATATTTATCATCATATAGCGATTGAATATACATTTTCGATGTAGATCGTTCTACTTCCATATAAATAGCTGGAGTAGCATCATTCCATACAGTAGCATATTGGATTGGTTTATATCCAGAATAAGGCTTATACTTCGTAAAGAACTCTATTACTTCAGCAAATAATTTATGTTTATTCGCTATCTCTGTTGGAGTTAATTCTCTTACCATGACGCCCTCACGATACCCTTTACCATCATAACTATAAATAGCATCAGCCTCAGTACCACTATACGTTAAATTACTCGATTTAAGTGTTTGGAATGTAAATCCCTTTATAGTAAAAGGTTTAGTTCTTGAAAGTACTTGTTTTTGCTGGTTCAATTGAAGGTAATACATAATTAACTAATGGTGACATTAGCTCTTTATATACATATTCTTGATTATGTTTCTTTAGCAATTCTAGTTCTCTAGACTTACTTAAATCATAAGTAACTTGGTAAGATAATGAAGGATCAGCTTTCATTCTAAAGCTTAGGACTCCTTCTAAAGTTCCCTTTTGATTTTGTCTAACTTCCCATGAACCATTTTTAATGGTCGGATATGAGAATGTATTGGCCTTAGAGTTTCCTTCTTTTTCCTTGTGAATCGAGTATTTTAAATTACCTTCATTAAAGATAAAATTGCCCCGTTTTACTTCTGTAGTCATAGGATCCCCTTTAATAGTTACTCCGAATCGACTACCTGAAGGAATTGTAAACTTTATATTTGCTCCATCATTCTTTAAAATAAACACAGAAGATGAAAAGCCTGCAGAGTGATTTAATTCCTCTGCAAAGTAAACTAATTCATCTATAGACCAGTTTTTAGGCTTATTATCAGCATATTGTTTTCTTATCATAGTATTTACGTCAGACTCCATTTGCTTAGCTGTAGCATCCGACTTACGATAGTTTTGATATGCATCCTTTGAAATTGTAGGATCTGCACCTGGTATATTAATATCAATTGCTTGGCTACCTAATGTCACAAAACTAAAACATAGTGCAGCCATTAACGCACGTTTCATCATAAACTCTCATCCTTTCACATAATGTCTCCCCAATATTATATATATAGAATATCATATTTTATTTGACTCATAGTAGTATAATATAAATATAGGAACAAGGAGGTAATTACTATGAAATTTACAAAACGTATACTCATCATGACTGCTTTAGCCGTAACCGCTGTTGTATCTACTGGATTTGCTTACGATTATGTATGCAATAACTCTCAGTACAATTGCAACACTAACACACAATACAACTCCGATAACAATACGAACAATACTAACTATGCAACATCCAACAATGACAACCAAAATTATTGCGGTCCAAACTCTAATTTTAGAGGATGCGGCGGATATAGAAGATAATTTGGTAAGTATACTAAAAGGGGCTGTAACAGAATGCGGTTTCACCGTATTCTAGTTGCAGCTCCTTTAAAATATAAGAAACACCAAGAAAATTAGATTTGTAAAATCTTATGTTTTCTTGGTGTTTCGTGTTTTTAGGCGCACTTAAATAGGCCTTTAGGCCTATTTAAAAATTTCTTGGTTTACGCAGTTTGTTTTGCAGTAAATAATGTTGTATTAACTCGTCCTGCTTGTATTCTGTTATGTAATTTTGCTAGATTGAATCCCATGGACAAGAGATATAGCATCTTATGCACGTTTCCACTGCCACGGTGTAAAAATCGTCTAAATCCAAGATCTTGTTTTAACACACCAAATGCGCCTTCTACCTGAATGGAACGGTTCATTCGTAATTGAATGCCTGTATCACTGAGTAATCTATCTTGGTTCTCTGCCAGTACGGCATCATACGTAGGTGTAATCTCAATTCTTTTTACTGGATTTTTTGTCGTTGCTTTTACATACCGTTGGCATTCCTTTTTGTATCCACATCGGTTACAAGACTCACAAATATATACCTTTCGCTCAGATACAAATCCTGTTTTGTTTTTCGCCTTACGCGTGAAGGCATATTTTAATTTACGTCCTTTGGCACAGATAAATGCATCTTCTTCAGGTATATACTCCATATTACGCGCTTTGCTAATGTCCTTGGTCCAAGTCCTAGTTTTCGCTTTTTCGTAATATTGAGGCTTTATACAAGATAGGTAATGGTTGTTCTTTAACCAAGTTAAGTTCTCATGGCTATCATAACCAGCATCAGCCACCACATATGTGAATCGGTGCCTATGGATCTCTTCTAATTGTTGTACAAATGGAATTAAGGTATTCGTATCGTTGAGCTTAGGAAATACACCAACTCCCATAATATATTCAGAATGAACGGCTAATTGTACATTGTAGGCAGGTTTAAGCTGTCCATTACGCATATGGTCTTCCTTCATACGCATAAACGTCGCATCATGATCTGTTTAGAATAACTGTTGCGATCACCCATAATATACAACTGCTGTTCGTATTCTTTGCGCTTCTCATATAAAGCTTCTGCTCGCTCATACAACCGTTGTAATGGTGTTTTATGCTTACCTTTTCCTTGTACGAGCTCCATATGTTGTACTTCAATTTCTTTAGCTAGGAAGGTATATATATATTCATCATTCATACAATGGGTATCTAACTCTAATTCATTCCAGATGTCTTTCTTTAATATAGCTAATTTAGAGGGTAATGTATCTAGTCTTTTTTGCACTGCTTTTCGCCAGACAAATGTGTACTTGTTGGCATTAGCCTCTAGTTTAGTTCCATCAATAAAGACTTCATTAAATGTTAAGGTATCATGTCTGTTAATAGCTTCCATCAACTGTGAAAACAGATTCATTAAGATATCTAGTGTACAACGGGCAAAAAATCGTTGGAATGTCATATGACTTGGGGCTGAATAGCCTTGAAGAAGCCACATATAATTAATATTTTCTTCGCATTGTTGTTGTATCATACGTGTAGAATACACGCCGTTGGACATAGCATAGACAAAAATTTTGAACAGAATATGCGGTGGAACTTTAGATTTTCTCCCTTTAGGAGAATACAAATGCTGTAACTCTTTATAGTCTAATTCCTCCAATACAGCATCAAGTAACCGCACAGGCGCTGTTTCTTTTATCAAAACACCATAATCCAATGGTAAAACTAGTTGGCGAGGCATTACTAGTTTGGTATAATTAGGTTCATTGGTATGGTTTTTCTTCATAACTTAATTATACCAACGAAAAGGGCCCTCCGGGGCCCTTTTTGCTTAGAAATATAGAGAAGAAGCTCTTAGTTGATCATCTAAAATCAACTAAGAGCTTTTCTAGTGTTAAGGGGCTGTTTTGTTACAGCCCCTTTTGTCGTATATTACAAGAATACTATTTAATTCATCAAAATACAGTTAGGATCAATATGGCAACATACTTTTATCAGGAGTTCATTCTGTTAAAGTATTCAATGGCTTTTGGTGAGAATTCAACGAATGTATTCCCATAAGAGAATGGTCCCAATTCATATGGTTGGTATACAAGGCCTATGGCGCCTTTACCTTTCAAGTAGTAGTTGTCAGAAACATATTCTACATTCCAGTTAGGTAGTAGGTCTGCTTTTTTATGACCTTCACTGTAGAAGCGCAAAATTCCAGAGTTAATGCCTCGTTCTATTTGTTGTGGATTAGCAATTTTTACATAGTTATATAACGGAATTCTTTGACCCGTAATCTTATTGTATACTAGACCTTTAGTATTATACATACCATGTGCACTACCAGCATGGTAATGATAGGTAGTTAACAAAATAGATACTACTTGAGCGTCTTCATAGGTAACTTTATAATTTTGCTTTACTTGATATGCATGTTGATCGTAATAAACTGATTTTGCGTATAAAACATAGTTAGCAATGTTTGTATTAATTGCCTTTTGTGCAAACATATTATTGGTATATACCAATGGATATTTTAATTCCATGTTTACATCGGACTGACTACCTGTAACAACAGTTGCATACGTAGGTACCGCCAACATAACACCTAACATAGAGGTCATACATAGCTTTTTAAAGATTCCCATAATACTGTCTCCTTTTAACAAACACCTTTAAATAGGTTATTACAGTATTAGTTCTACAAGCTATGATAAAATTCCTCTTTTACACAACACGATATGTATTTTCACTATATTATACTTTCACCATACAAAAAGGACCCTCCAAAGAGAGTCCTTAGTCTGTATTGTTATGCTATTAAGCGTTTTTAGCTACTTCAACAAGTTTAGCGAATGCTGCTGCATCGTTAACTGCCAAGTCAGCCAACATTTTACGGTTAACTTCAACGCCTGCTTTAGTCAAACCAACGATGAAACGGCTGTAAGTTGTGCCATTGATACGAGCCGCTGCGTTGATACGAGCGATCCACAATTGACGGAATTCGCGTTTTTTCGCACGACGGTCACGACGAGCGTAGTACAACGCTTTCATTACTGTTTCGTTAGCTTTTTTGAACAAACGGGAACGTGTACCGCGGTAACCTTTAGCTAATTTTAAAATCTTTTTATGACGTGTATGAGCTGTAACGCCTTTTTTCACTCTTGCCATTGTATATTCCTCCTAAATTACGATGTATCGATCTAATAGTTAACGATTAAGCGTATGGTAAGCATTTAGCTACGCGTTTGTGGTCAGCTTTTGCAACCAATGTAGCTTTACGCAAATTACGTTTACGAGCTGGAGATTTTTTCTCAAGAATGTGGCTTTTGAAAGCTTTTGCACGCTTGAATTCACCAGTACCAGTTACTGCGAAACGTTTAGCCGCTGCGCGACGAGTTTTAATTTTTGGCATAATTATAATCCTCCCAAAACATTATTTACTTACAAATAGTGCTCTAACATTCCAAATTCTATCCCTCTCATTATCACCTGCTATGGCGGCGGTTTCTCCTGTATGCCAGCTTATCTTGCAGATCTCTATGGCATACGCCAGTTTTTACTATTCACGGCCTTATTCTAACTGCTTGGGGATTAGCAGGCATCGCTAGTCCTATGCTCGTGCCATACTTTCACGAAGCAGGATATGACTATACTACAGCCTTAGTATGCTTTGCGCTTCTATTCGTAATAAATACAATTATTGCTATACTCTTAAATACATACGGCAAACAAGGAGTTCATAACTGATACTTACTACTGAAATCAGAACCCCCGTAAAACGGGTGATTTGCTCACGGGCTATAAGACCGTAGTACTAGGCTAGCATCTAAAGGCGCTGGCTTTCACTACGTTCAAGCCACATAGCCATTGACTCGTAACGTTTTCCTTATAGGGGATATGTATTACTTGCTACCCTTAAAAGGGTCCTCATACTTTTTTACACTAAGTTTATCTTTCATTTGATCATGTAGCTCTTGCTCACGTATATATTTCTTTACTGTAGCCTCATTTAAACCTACTGTACTAACATAATAACCCTCGACCCAAAGTGTCTATTTCCAAATTTGTACTTTAAATTTGCGTGTTTATCGAACATCATTAGTGCACTTTTCCCTTTTAAGTATCTCAAAAAAGATGATACTGATATTTTAGGTTTGATTAATACTAGCATATACACATGATCAGTCATAAGCTCCCCCTCTATAATCTTGACGCCCTTATATTCACATAAACGTCTCAGTATTTCACGTAAACTATTTCTGTATTGATTATATATAACTTTACGTCTATACTTATGTGTAAATACTATGTGGTATTTGCATAACCATTTTGTGTGCGCAAGGCTCTGTGTCTTTACTGCCATAAAAAATCACCTTTCTTTTGCATATAATGCGGCTTGAACACCTACATTATACTTAAGCAAGGTGATTTTTTTGTATAACTTTCGTTGCCACACCCGCATAGCGGGTGGTTTAATGATTCGCGACTATGTTGCGAACCAGTCTAAAGACAATAAATATGAAAAACGGTCTGACATAAAGTCAGACCGTTTATTAATTTTTCGTATTAGAATCGAAGCCTGGCGACTAAACTATCTATACCTAACTTTGATATAAATTATGCCCTATCAAGTAAATTATCAGAAGTTTTAGTAATTTCGAACTTAGTATAAGTTTTATAAGTATCTTCAAAAATTTTTTTAACAATTTGTAGAAAACGCTCTATTACACTATCAAAAAGAATATTGTTCAGGCATTCTAAATTCAGAGTTTTTCATGAGCAATATTATTTCTAACTTGTTCAGTAAATTCAGATAAAAAAATTTTGATGCACTCTCTCTAGTTTTTACTAGTCAAACCCGCATCATCAATGGTAACCTCAACCATTAAGTTGTCTAAGAAATCTGGATCACCTAATATTTGAGCAAAGATATCTTTATAATATCCATCTAATTTACTCTTATGTAAAAAAATTCAAAATGAATAAAGGGTTCTAAATCTGACTTACAATAAGTATCTTTAAGCATTGAATAGAAACTATTAAAGGCCCTATTCTGCTGATCTAATTTAGAATTAAATACTGCATTAATACGAGATTGATGACTTAAAAAAATTTTTTTGCAATTCCTTCTGATAAATCAATAAAGCAAATACCTTCTTCCGTAATATTAGTTACATAACTTTCAATTAATGAACGCAAAAAAACCATTCAAAAAGTAGTAAAAAAATTGATAAATATAAAGAATTTTTCTAATAAAACTTTTTGCTTTATCAGTTTCAGTTTCATGATTTATATGAGGTAAAAATATCATCATGTATTTTTTTATATGCATCAAAAACGTTTTTTTATAACATCATACATAACTTTAACCTTTAATTATATTAGAAACAATTATCCCCCATGCATAACGCTTTTTCTACATTACTAGTACTATTAGTCGTTCTCGTAAAAAAATAGTAACATCAACATCATCTACAAATTTATCAAATGACTCCTTAATTTTTAATTTTATGTCTCTTAATCTCCTCCATAGTAAAGTGAGATAAAACAACCAATTGAAGTTCAGCAATACTCTTATTTATATTTTTTTAAACTTCCACGCTTAAATGCATTCTCACCAAAAAAACAAATAAAACTTTAGATACGCTTTCTCTAACAAAATGAGATAATTCCTCTACCTCATTTTTCATCATTACGATTATCCTTTAAATACTCAAGAATTGCTTTGTTTAATATGCCAGAATATTTACGTTCTTCTTTACCTAATGCATCAGGGTTGTTTGCCTTACAAGTTTTTTTAGCTTCCAAGAATCTTTATCAATAAAAGCACACATAACTTTAGCTCTTAATAAAAGTTCTTGATATCCAAATCGTTTCTTTAATATTGGACGATTTCCAAATACTTCATTTACCTTATCATCAAGAGCTACTTCATTTAATTTTTTTATCAATGGCCCTCGATACATAACATTTAATAATTCTTGTGAGTTTAACTTTACAGAGCCACTATTTATTCTACTAAAAAAATATCATATTTAATATCTTCTGTAGAATCTTTTTTTATTATTACAACTGGTAGTGAAACATTATTAAATTTTTCTTCGTGTCGAATCATCAAAACTCTTATATGTCTTTCCATTATATTGATCTAACGTTTCTAATCCATTAAGAGTTAGTACAGAAAATTCCTTAAGTTCAACATCAACCTTATTATTTTCTTCTACTTTATTATCCTTCATAAATGCGAAGATAGTCGTTAACCGTTGTTGACCATCAATAACCTCATATGTATCGTCTTTATTCTCAGCCAAAAAAATTGTAGGTATTGGAATCGATAAAAGTAAAGATTCTATAAACTTCGACATCGTTTTTGTCGTCCAAACAAAATTTCTTTGATATTCAGGCTGTAATATAAGTTCGCCTTCTATAATCATCCTATATAAATCAGATGTAGATTTATCAACTTTATCAACATATAGTTTTTCGTTTATTTTTTTCTTCGGTCAAAATGACAACATCATTATCATCACTTATCTCTTCGGAATCTAAGTCAAGTTCTTCATTTTGAAGATTATCCAATATATTTTTGTTCATCATATCTATCAAGAATATTACACATAATATGCTCCTATTAAATAATACACATCCACTTCCACCTAATAATTTTTCAAAAAAATTTTTAACCCAAAAAGTATTACCTACTCAAGCCTATAAGAAAACACTATTCTGTATTTTATCTACTTTTTAATATAAATCCTACCTATTAGAATGTATAGTATTCTATATAATAGATTATGTGTTTTCTTTCATAATAACATACTTTTTAACCCGATAATAACTATAAAGTTTACCAAATACAAATCTTAGTGAATTATTTTTATATTAAAGATTCTTTATTCTGATAGATAATTAACGCCTATAATACTCAAATAGATATATGTACTATAGGCTTTTTATATTATGCTATAACAGTAATATTTAATGTATCAATACACTTTGATTAGTTGTTCATTCGATTAAAGTATTCAATAGCACTAGGGCTAAATTCTATAAAAGTATTTCCATATGAAAAAGGTCCTAATTGATATGGTTGATAAATAAGATCTATAATTCCACCACCACGTAGACAATAGTCATCTGATACATGTATTACATGCCAACCTTGAGGAAGATATGTTTTCTTACGTGTTTCTGTATAGTAAGATAAAACATTAGTCCTTAATCCCATAGCCAGTTGCTCTACACTAGCAATTTTAACATAATTATATAATGGAATACGTTGACCAGTTACTTTATTATAAACCAGACCATTCGTAAAATAATGTTCGTGTGCTGCACCAGCATGATAGTAATTGGTAGTTAATAAAATAGATACTACCTGACTGTCCTCATATGTTACTTTATAATTTTGCCAAACTTTATAAATATGACTATTATAATAAGCTTGTTTTGCAGATTGGACATATTTAGCTATATCTTTATTAATAGAATCTTGAGCCTCAATATTATCAGTATAAACTAATGGATATTGTAAATGTAAATTAGTATCAGTCTGTTCTCCAGTTACAACTCGAGCATAACTTGGTAAAGATACCATCCCTACTAACATTCCTAATAATGCCATTCTTTTTACGGATACCATATTATCAGCTCCTTACATTAATAATAACCTCATAAATATACATATAGCATAATTTCTACAGATTATATGAAATTTCCTCTTTTAAAAGATTATACTTCTTATAAAATCTATAATATCTTTATATACAAAAAAGGACCCTCCAAAGAGAGTCCTTAGTCTGTATTGTTGTGCTATTAAGCGTTTTTAGCTACTTCAACAAGTTTAGCGAATGCTGCTGCATCGTTAACTGCCAAGTCAGCCAACATTTTACGGTTAACTTCAACGCCTGCTTTAGTCAAACCAGCGATGAAACGGCTGTAAGTTGTGCCATTGATACGAGCCGCTGCGTTGATACGAGCGATCCACAATTGACGGAATTCGCGTTTTTTCGCACGACGGTCACGACGAGCGTAGTACAACGCTTTCATTACTGTTTCGTTAGCTTTTTTGAACAAACGGGAACGTGTACCGCGGTAACCTTTAGCTAATTTTAAAATCTTTTTATGACGTGCATGAGCTGTAACGCCCTTTTTCACTCTTGCCATTGTATATTCCTCCTAAATTACGATATATCGATCTAATAGTTAACGATTAAGCGTATGGTAAGCATTTAGCTACGCGTTTGTGGTCAGCTTTTGCAACCAATGTAGCTTTACGCAAATTACGTTTACGAGCTGGAGATTTTTTCTCAAGAATGTGGCTTTTGAAAGCTTTTGCACGCTTGAATTCACCAGTACCAGTTACTGCGAAACGTTTAGCCGCTGCGCGACGAGTTTTAATTTTTGGCATAATTATAATCCTCCCAAAACATTATTTACTTACTAAAATCATGGTCATGTTACGACCTTCTAATTTAGCTGCTTTCAATAGACGCTGTTTCTTTGAGTTCTTCAGCGAAACGTGTCAATACTGCCATGCCAAGTTCTGGATGTGAAAGTTCACGACCGCGGAACATGATAGTTACTTTTACTTTGTTACCTTCACCCAAGAATTTGGATGCGTTTTTCATTTTTACGTAAAAGTCATGGTCTTCAATATGTGGACGTAACTTAACTTCTTTTAAAGTTACGATTTTTTGTTTCTTTTTCGCTTCTTTCTCGCGTTTTTGTTGTTCATAACGGTATTTACCGTAGTTCATAATACGAGCTACCGGTGGTTTAGCGTTAGGCGCAATTTCCACAAGATCAAGATGCTTTTCTTCAGCCAATGCCAACGCCTCACGGCCAGACATAATGCCGATTTGTTCGTTTTCAGGACCTACGACACGAAGTTCACGAGCACGAATCTCTTCATTAATGCGTGGTGTATCCTTGCTAATAGCGTTCACCTCCAAGAGAATAAAAAAAAACGGACGGCAAACACCATCCGAATAGAGTTCTCTATATAAACCTCATACTTCTCGGTATTAGGTGAGTGGCGGATGGCCTCTGCTTCATAAATTACTTAATTATAATAACAAATCGACTAGTGAAAGTCAACAAAAAATATTGAGCTTTTAACAATGAATTTGTTATTACAACTCTTATAGTATAACAGACATTATAAGTTCTGTATATAGGTATACTTACTGACACCGCTCTCTCTTTATGTATACAATATTCTTATAAATTATACAACTAATTCTATAGAAAAATACGATACAATAATATTTATAGAATAATCTATCTTATATAGTGTACATTATAGAATAGCGTATATTATAAGATAGTGTACTTTATAGAATAGTATACTTTATAGGATAGTTTAGCTTATATAGTTTACCTTATTTATTATTATACAGTAATAGGTATTACACAAATTGAAAGGAGTTTTATTATGAGTGTAACAACTACTGCCCCTCCACAAAAGGCGCGTACAACTGCTCAAAATATTGGACTTATTTTATCCTTTATTGTTTTAGGCGGTATTTTATTATTGCCTACACCGGAAACATTATCTACCGGCGGTCATCGTATGATTGGCGTTCTCGCCTTTGCTATCATCTTATGGATGACCTCAGCTGTTTCCTATCCAGTAAGTGCTACTATGATTACTGCACTTACAGCTCTGCTATTGGGATTCTCACCTAATCCCGAAGCACCTGCTAAGGCGATGGGCACAGCCAATGCCTTGAAGCTGATCATTTCTGGTTATTCTTCACCAGCCATGATTCTTGTAGGTGCCGCTATGTTTATCTCTGTAGCCATGCGTAAAACGGGTCTCGATCGTCGTATCGCCATGTTAGTACTGTCTAGCGTTGGTACTAAGGTAAGCCGTATTTATTTGGGTGTTATTATTACAGGTCTTATTCTCGCCTTCTTCGTACCAAGTGCAACAGCGCGTATTGCCTGCTTAGCACCAATTATCATCGGTATTGTTGAAAACTTAGGTATTGAACGTAAAGCCGTGTAGCAGCTCTACTCATGGTAGGCGCTGTACAAGCCGATACATTCTGGAATATTATGATTCAAACAGCTGCCGCACAAAATCTTGTGGCTGTAGGCTTTATCCAAACGCAGATGAATACATCTATTAGCTGGATAGATTGGCTTACTGCAGCGGCTCCATTCTCCATCATTATGGTTATCATCGCCTACTTCTTAACACAAGCATTAATTAAGCCGGAGTTTAAAGAACTTGTAGGTGGCGATGTACAACTCGCTAAAATGCGCCAAGAAATCGGTCCTATGAGTACTGATGAAAAGAAACTGTTATGTATCTCTATCGGTCTTCTCGCATTGTGGGCTACCGGTGGCAAGCTACATTCTATCGATACAACAACCACAACAATTGTAGCTATCGCATTGTTCTTCTTCCCTAAAATCGGCATTATGGATTGGAAATTTGCACAGCCAAACATCGACTGGGGCTCCATCGTTATGTTTGGTGCTGGTATCGGTCTTGGATCTGTATTACTAAAAACAAAGGCAGCTACTTGGCTTGCTCAAGTATTCGTAAACGCCTTCTCCCTTGAAAGCGCTAGCGTATTCATCTTAATAGCCGTAATGGCAGCCTTCCTCATTGTTATTCACCTAGGCTTTGCATCTGCCACAGCCCTATCCTCGGCCATGATTCCTATCGTAATATCTATCGTAGTAGGTCACAATGCAGAAGGACTTAACCCAATCGGCGTAACCATGCTTATGCAATACGCAATATGCTTCGGTCTAGTATTACCAGTAAACTCTCCACAAGGTATGGTAGCTTACGGTACAGACACATTCGACGTAAAAACATTTATGACTACAGGTATTCCATTAACGATCATCGGCTATGTTATGATGCTCGTATTTGCTCTAACATACTGGCACTGGATAGGAATTGCTTAAAACTAATTAACCAAATTTAAAATCTAAAAATTTCAAGATCCTACAATTTCTATGAACTGCGCCACAATAATTTTGTCCAATTTTTGGGGTGCAGTTCACTATTAGTAGAAATCGTAGGATCTTTTATTTTAATCATTTAAACTTCCATTCACTCTATTTTTTCTGGACTAAAATGTCTAAGCACATATGATAAATTAGATTTTATCTCACCTTTTTTATTCTTACCCATAGCTGAAAACATATTACCTAAGACTTTATCATGTATGACTTGTACCTCTTCAAATAAAAGCTTGCCTTCATATGTCAGAGCTAAATTTTTAGATCGTTTATCATTTGGACAAATATCACAAATAACTAAGCCTTTTTTTACTAAATTTTTTACAACTGCAAATAAGTTACCATATGATATACGTAACTCATCAACAATGAATCCTAATGTTGGCTTACAAGAGGAAACATAAACAAACTCCAAAACATTATACTGCATCGGTGTTAATCCAAACCGTTTTAATACGGCTACTTCCCTATCATAAACTACAGTATATATACGCTCAAATAAAAACCATAACATCTTATCCTCTGGTAAAAATATGTTTCTAGGCATTCTTTTTGCCATCTTTAATCTTTTCCCATATCGCATAGCTCGCTCTAATCGATTAAAACGCTCCTCCCTCTCACTAACCTCACGCAAACGCAATCGTGCCATTTAGATCACTCCTTATCCCATATAGATTCAAAATAAATAATCAAACCTATTTACTGCTACCATGCATAACCAATTTTCAAATTACTACCAGTTAAAAATATTTATTTTTAACTGGTAGTATCTTAAAAATGACTTATATCTGTCCTCAGACGAATTAGTTTTAACTGGTGGTATCCTAAAAATGACTTATATCTGTCCTCTGTCAAATTAGTTTTTAACTGGTAGTATCCTAAAAAGACTTATATCTGTCCTCAGACGAATTAGTTTTTAACAGGTAGTATCCTAAAAAAATGACTTATATCTGTCCTCAGACGAATTAGTTTTTAACTGGTAGTATCTCCAAAATCACATAATAAATTAAAGTTTGCATTGTATTTTTTTACATCAAAATTGGATAACTCAAAAATAATATTCGACAGGGATTTTTAAAATTCCTGCAAATTAACTTTATTCTCCATAAATTACAAGAAACTAAAAAAATTACTAATCTTAAAGAAGCACAAAAAAACGCCGTCCGAAGACGGCGCTTAATTAATAATTGAGTTTTTAATTCAATAAATTTAAGTTGTTCTATTTTTTTATTAGGTTAATTTTAATATTCTAGTTCCTATTCTAGTTCCTTACCTTTTAATTCAGGAATCAAGAATACTGTTGCTAGGATATCGATTACATAAATAATCGCAAGGAAGGCAATTGCTACTTGGTAAGAGTACATAGAGATAATCATACCTACTACCATTGGGCTGAAGCCACCTACAGCACGACCGATGTTAAATAATACGTTTTGAGCTGTTGCACGGGCAGTTGTTGGGTATGCTTCTGCCATCAAAGCACCATAGCCACCCATCATACCATTTACAGAAGCGCCCAAAATAGCACCAGCAAATAGCATAGCTGTTGGATCAGATAGTTGAGAGTATATCAAGATAGATACTACAGCACATACTTGGAATAGAATAAATGTAGTTTACGACCAATTTTATCTGCCAAGCGTCCAAACAACCAAATACCAACCATCATGCCACATACAGTGACAGCAGTCCATAAACCAGATTTGGTAAGGGAAAATCCTAATTGTTTACTTAAGAAATTAGGTAACCAAATCATAATACCGTAATAACCAAAGTTTTGAACAGATGTGAGTATCGCAACACCAATAGATGTCTTGGTAGTTCTTACATCTTTCACTAATAATTTGAATGAATTCGAATGAGAATGTTCCTTGGATTCTTTACTTTGTACAAAAATTTCTGGTTCGTGTAACTTAGCACGAAATACCCATGCCACTAAAGCAGGAATAATACCAACCATAAACATGCCGCGCCAACCAATGTGAGGAATTAATAACGGTGTTAATAGTGCAGCAGCCAATACGCCAAATTGCCAGCCAAGAGCCACATAACTTGTTGCTTTTGCACGGTGTTTAGCAGGCCAAGCTTCAGCAGCGAGTGCCATACCAATACCAAATTCACCACCTAAACCAATACCTGCGATTGTGCGGTAAATAAGAAGATTCCAATAGCCTTGAGCAAAGGCACAGAGACCAGTAAATACAGCAAAGAGTACAATGGTCCAAGTTAATACGCGAACTCGACCAAATTTATCAGATAAGGTACCAAAGATAAGGCCACCAATTACAGCACCTACCAAGGTCCACGTCACTAAAGAACCTGCTTGACCGGTGGTCAATCCTAAATCTCCAGAAATCAAGGTCAGCATAAAACCTAAAATCAAGAGATCAAAACCATCCATGGCATAACCAATAGAGGAACCAATAACGGCTTTCCAGCCATATGAATTTACTTCTTTCATAGTATTTCCTTTCGCTACTCACAGGTAACAATTAAAGAGATAGCCCCCACTATACAAATGACCAACTCCTAGACTTAAGTCTAATGAAAGGCTTTAGTATATGGGGGGCTAAGTAATTTAGTTACGATCTTTGATTTCAACCTTAATAGCATTGAAGAATTCTTCAAATGGTACGGAACCTAATTCGTCACCGCCGTGTTTACGAACGTTAACTGTGCCTTCTTCAACTTCTTTATCGCCTACAACAAGCATGTACGGAACTTTTGCCATTTGGGCTTGACGAATTTTGTAGCCAATTTTTTCACTACGATCATCCACTTCTACGCGTACATAGTCACGGTGCATTTGTTTTGCCAATTTTTTAGCATATTCAACATGTTTTTCAGAAATAGGCAAGATTTTAACTTGTACAGGAGCCATCCAAGTTGGGAATGCACCTGCATAGTGTTCAGTTAAGATGCCGATGAAACGTTCCATGGAGCCGAAGCATGCACGGTGAATCATGATAGGACGATGTTTTTGACCATCTTCACCAACATATTCAATTTGGAAACGTTCAGGTAAGTTCATATCCAATTGGATAGTACCACATTGCCATGTACGGCCTAAGGAGTCTTCAATATGGTAATCAAGTTTAGGACCGTAGAAAGCGCCGTCACCAGGATTGATTACATAAGGAATACCTTTTGCTTCAATCGCATTGCGCAATGCTTCTGTAGCCGCTTCCCAAATTGCATCATCACCCATTGCGTTATCTGGTTTAGTGGACAATTCCACATGGTATTTTAAACCGAATTGGCTATAAATACGGTCGAACAATTCGATAACTTTCATTAATTCAGATTGCATTTGATCTGGCAACATGAATACGTGAGCATCGTCTTGTGTGAATGCACGTACACGGAACAAGCCATGTAATGCACCAGACAATTCATGACGGTGTACTAAACCAAGTTCAGCATAACGTAATGGGAAGTCGCGATAGGAATGCATTTCGTTTTGGTAAACCAAAATACCACCTGGGCAGTTCATTGGTTTAATTGCATATTCTTCATCATCAATGATTGTAGTGTACATATTTTCACGGTAATGGAACCAGTGACCAGATGTTTCCCACAATTGTTTATTTAAGATGATTGGTGTGCGAATTTCTTCGTAATCAAATTCATGGTGAACTTCACGCCAGAAGTTTCTAATTCGTTGCGAAGAGCCATACCTTTTGGTAGGAAGAATGGGAAGCCAGGACCTTCTTCTTTGATAACGAACAAACCAAGCTCTTTACCAAGTTTACGATGGTCGCGTTTAGCTGCTTCTTCAAGCAAGTGAAGGTATGCATCAAGTTCTTCTTTCTTTTCAAATGCTGTACCATAAATACGTTGCAACATTTTGTTCTTTTCATCGCCGCGCCAGTATGCACCTGCAATGCTTTGTAATTTGAAAGCTTTTACCTTACCAGTAGATGCCACGTGAGGACCTGCACAAAGATCGATGAAGTCGCCTTGCGCATAGCAAGAGATAACAGCATCTTCAGGAAGATCTTCAATTAATTCTACCTTGTAGTCTTCGTTTTTAGATTTGAAGAACTCGATAGCTTCTTGACGAGACATTACAGATTTAGTAATAGGCAAGTTTTCTTTCACAATACGGCTCATTTCCTTTTCGATTTTGCCTAAATCTTCAGGAGTCAAAGTGTGTTCCATATCGATATCATAGTAGAAACCTTTATCGATAGCAGGGCCAATAGCTAATTTAGCTTCAGGCCATAAGCGTTTAACCGCTTGAGCCAAGATATGAGAAGCTGTATGGCGTAAAGTATGTTTACCACCATCTTCTTCGAATGTTAAAAATGCTACTTCAGAACCATCAACGAGTTCTTCGCGAAGGTCTGTTAATTCGCCGTTTACATTAGCAGCTAGAACTTTTTTAGCCAAGCTGTTAGATAATTGTTTTACTGCTTCCCCAAGAGTAGTACCAGCAGCATATTCCTTTGCACTACCATCAGGTAAAATGATTTTTACATCTGCCATTTTTCTTTCCTCCAATTTATTATCTAGGATAGACTGGATTTTTGTAATAAAAAAAGACCCTCTATCCCTACAAAACAAGGGACGAAGATCATTCGCGGTTCCACCCTAGTTAACTACCTATACGAATATATGTGTATAGTTAATTCACTTCATTAAGCCCGATAACGGTGGCGGCCGTATTTGCCTACTTAGGTTCGACAAATCAGTTTAAAGGGGGTAACTCTGATATATGTGTAAGGCATTTCCAGCATCTGCCTCTCTCTGGAACACAGGGATATGAGAATCATGTCCTTTGCATAACTTTTACTAGACTATAGTATCATAGGGAATTAAAAAATTCAATACGGTTCAACAGTAAATTTCATAAATCTTATATATAACAAAACGGCCCGAGTATATCGAGCCGTTTAATATTGTATATTAGCGTTTGAAGTTTGTAGATAACATAGCGCCAATTACTTTTTCCAACTTACTATTGGAAAGGTCTGGTCCTTTATATAATGTTAAGAGTACATCATTAGAGTTATCTTGTTTAGAAACCATCATAACACCACTACCACGAGCACCGTTATCGTCGTAATCTTTTGCTACGATAACGAGGTTCAAGTAATGATCCTTCATATATGTGTACACTTTACTTGTACGTGCAGAGGAACCAATCATTTTTGCCATGCTCATACCACGGTTGAATACGATTGTATTTGCATTATGTGGGTTTGCCGCTAATTGTTGTTTTTCCTCTTCATTTAAAGGCATGAGATTTACCATGAGGGAATCACCCATTTTACCACGGAACATAGCTGGCATTGTTTCGCGCACGTCTTCAGGAATACCTGTGTCAGCAGTCAATTTTAATTCCTTAGGAACCGTCATATATAGAACGCCCTTGCTGTTTCGGCCTACCTCTGTTGTACTGAGGTCTACGGCGCTAAGCATAATGGAATCTTTAATAGTTGCTACTTGATTTGCCAATGGCTTTTCAGGAATGCCACGGCTTGCCAATTGTACGTCACCAGATTTAGTTTTTTTCAAGGTTTCTACATTCCAGTTAGCACCTTTTTGTCAGCATCGCTAGCCTCTGTGAAAGCATTCGCCCCATCTTTTGCGCCTACATACACGTAAGTTTGAGCTGGGATAATTGTATCTGGCGCACCAGTTTTATTGAACGCTGCACCATATACAACATTAGGAATCACAGTGGAGCCAACTTGTAAATTATTGTTAGTTTGGCTTTCCACATCAAAGTTGATATTACCAGTGAAGGTCATATCAGGACCATGATTGATGACTACTACATCCCCTGCTTGAGGAATAATAACAGGGCCTACAGGACCTGCCATAGCTACGCCTGCCATAGATACACTTAGACAAGCTGTTAATAATGCACGTTTCAACATAGATTGTTTCATAGATATACTCTCATTTCTCTACTAGGTCTAAACAGTTTGATGTAATTCTCAAAATATTATATTAATCCTCGATAGTGACATAATCCGATAGACTACTTAATAATTCAATAGCCAAGGGCCGTGTTGAAGGTGTACACCTTAGCATACATCGTCCATTTACATCAATAGATGTCATAACCCCTAAGTATTCATAGCCTTCAATGATGCGATTGATATAGTTCGTATGCTTCGGTTCAAGATGAAAGTACACATACGCCTCTTCCCCAGAGGTTTCTAAATCTGGTACATCAGTAAATGCACCGATAGATTTACTCGGTTCTAAAGATGTACCACTCATAAATCCTCCTACACATCATTACTATAAAATGTAAATGCTATACATGTCTCTAGTATAGGCATCCATTAGATATGTTTCTCGTTAATATACTACCTACTAAGCTTCTTTGGTTTGCACTCACGGCGCATCATAGAATATGGCTCAAGTGGTGTATCCATGTAGATACGCACTTTCATTTGCGCATGAGGCGCTACGTCGATTGGATTACCATCTTCGTCTGTCATTTTTTCAATTACAGTTTCCACAAGGTCCCCTTTAGGTTGGCAGAATTCTACTTTATCGCCGACCTTGAAGTTATTACGTTGTTCAAGATCAACGTATTTTTCTTCTTCGTTGTAGCCCATAACTAAACCGATGAAGTCATGGCTTTGTGTATTGGTAGATTTACCATAGTTTTGAGCTGTTTCATCAGGACGACCTTCTGCAAAGCCATCAGTATATGGACGGTGAGAAATCTTTTCTAATTCTGCAATCCATTCTGGACGAACATACCAGTCTTTACCTTCTTTAAGATATGTATCGATAGCTGTACGGTATACCTTTGCTACTGTTGCACAATAGTGAACGGATTTCATACGGCCTTCAATTTTAAGGCTATCAATACCAGCTTCATATAAATCAGGAATGCGGTGAATCAAGCACAAGTCTTTAGAGTTAAAGATATATGTGCCATGTTCATCTTCTTCAATTGGATAATATTCACCAGGTCGGTTGGATTCAACAAGGGAATATTTCCAACGGCAAGATTGAGAACATTGACCGCGGTTAGCATCACGGTTGCCTGTCATGTAGTTAGACAAAAGGCAACGACCAGAGTAAGAAATACACATGGAACCATGTACGAAGGATTCGATTTCGATATCTACATTATCCTTCATTTCTTTAAGGTCTGCTAAGGATACTTCGCGAGCCGCTACGACGCGTGTAGCCCCCAGTTCTTTCCACATTTGCACTGTATGCCAGTTTGTTGTAGATGCTTGTGTACTTACGTGAAGCTCAAGGCCTGGAGCCACGCGTTTAGCAAGGCTAAAGATACCCATATCGGCTACGATGATTGCATCAACGCCGATGCTTTCAAGGAATTTCAAATAGTCCTCTAAACCTTCAAAGTCCTCATTATGAGGAATGATATTACATGTAACATGGAGTTTTTTACCATGAGCATGTACGAATTCTACAGCTTCCTTTAATTCCTCGTCGGAGAAATTAGAGTTACCTGCGCGCAAGCCAAAACGTTTGCCTGCACAATATACAGCATCCGCACCATAGCGAATAGCCATTTTAAGCTTGTCCATATTACCGGCTGGACAAAGCAATTCCATAAAATGTTCTGCCATTATTTGTTGTGCCCTTCCACACACTCACACTCATACCATCACCCATTGGATAGATGGTGGTGTTAAACAATTCTTTATTTTCAACATACATTAAGTATTCCTTTAACCGTTTTACGATAGTCTTAAACCGTTTTGGCGGCTCCTTATCGCCTCTTACATAGCCTCTAAAAAGTACATTGTCTGCAAGGATAACGCCTCCTTCTTTCACATGAGGCAAAATGAGTTCTAATTGTTTAAGATATTGTCCTTTGGGACCATCTAAAAATACTAGATCATATTCACCGGTGAGTTCCGTTAAGACTTGAGACGCATCGCCTTTCAGCAATGTAATTGTATCGGCATAATCGGATTGGTTAATATAATATTTCGCCATTTCGTGACGCACATCATCTAGTTCAATAGATGTAATATGTCCCTCCTCTTTATCGAGTAGCGGAGCCATCAACAAAGCAGAGTAACCAATGGCGGTACCCACCTCTAACACAGAGGTGGGCCGGTACAAACCTATTAATTCTTCAAAGAGATGAACCTCAGATTCTCGTAGAATCGGTACATCATTAATCATCGCGTAAATACGCTGTTCATTTAAAATATCATTTAATGTCATGAAAGTAGATTCAATCTCCTACATTATTTATTGCTATTACCACTAGGAACTACCAACGTAGAACGATCCACAGATTCAGCTGGCTTTACTTCAATATGAGGTACTTGTTGTGTACTTGGTACAACATTTTGCATAGATTCTGGAGCAGGTGTTGTAGTCGGCACATAAGAGTTAGAGCTAGATGATTGAGTTGCTGGTGCAGATTGAGCTGGTGCTTGTGGAGCTGGTGTTGGTGCTGGAATTTCAGCAGCTGGAACCGTTGTTGGTGTATATTTGTACGTAGGTTCCACATTAACATATTGAGAATCTGCTTCCACCGCTTCTTCAGAGCTGTAATTGTAGTTAGGCTCTGTCGTTGCCACGGCCACGTCATAGTTAGGACCAGCTTGTACTGCGGCCTCTGTATTAGAGGATGTAGCCGTATCATTACCATAGATTTTATGAACTTCCGCCAAATGTTCTTCATATGTTTTAGAGAAGTGGTTATGTCCATCTTTATCCGCTACAAAGTATAAATAATCTGTATCTTCAGAATGCAAGACTGCATCTAATGCTTTTTTACCAGGGTTCGCAATTGGACCAGGTGGCAAACCTTTGGATACATATGTATTGTAAGGGCTTTGTAATTGTGTATCACCAATAGTTACATCTTCTTTTGCATAACCTAGTACATAGGAAATTGTCGCATCAGATTGCAATGGAATACCATGGGCTAACCGTTTTTTAAATACCCCTGCAATTGTTGGACGATCTGCATCAAATAAAGATTCACGTTCAACAATGGATGCCAATGTTACAAAGTCATGAATACTCATGTGTTGAGCTTGAATTTGTTTCTTCACAGCCGGTGTGAGGTAACGATTCATTTCGTCAGCCATCATTTGAATCACTTCACGTGGCGTTGCACCTACTGGAATTTCATAAGTACTTGGGAATAAGAAGCCCTCTACCGGATATGTAGCCGGTCTTGTACCTTTCATATATGGATATGGTACAAAGGTCTTTGCTTCTGCTAAGAAATCCTTTGCCTTCATAATTTGATTTTTTTCAAGAACGATAGCTATATCACCAACTGTGTATCCTTCAGGAATTGTAACACGAATAGATTCTACATGACCTTCTTGTAATAAAGAAATGAGTTCTCGCACAGTTACCTTGTTAGGAATTTGATAGTGACCAGTTTGAAGTTTATCATTGGTACCGCTCAAATATAACCAAAGCTTAAATCCTTGTGTGGAACGAATAAGACCTCGTTCATAGAGCATGTCTGCAATTTCAGTACCAGTCTGCCCCTTTTCGATGACAAGTACCTGTGTACCATCATCTTGCGCAAAGGTATTTGGCACTAAATAAATTGCTCCCAAACCACCTGCGATGATTAATACGCCTACAATAATAAGGATTAAAATATATCTTAAGGCTTTTCTCACGACGTTGAGTTCCTTTCTGTAACATAACAGTATTTATCATCTTATTATACCATAAAGTCCATATTTCCCCTATATAAAAGGACATTATCATATTATGGGCATCTTAATATATAACAAATAAAAATAGCGTATTGCCCAAAGACAACACGCTAGATTTATAAAGAAAACAACTACTCGCCATCTTCCATTTCTTCATACAATTTTACTAGAGTCTCAAAAACTTCATCTTCTTCATCTAAAGGTACGTATACTTCTACGCCTTCTTCATTTTTTTCGATGCTAGCCAAGATCATGTATGTGTCATCTTGACCTTCGTGGTCTGCCTCTTCGTCTTGTACATGTACAAGAACTGCATACTCACGACCTTCATGGTTTAGAACAACATCTTCTGTGAAGTATTGTTTATTGCCGTTTTCGTCTTCGAATTCTAAATAATACACTTCACCTTCAAAGTTTTGGTCAACCATTGGAAACCCTCCTTGTGGAAAAAAAGATTTATTTATTGAACTGCAAGCGATCTAAGTATCCTTGCAAAAATTACAACCGCTGCCATTTTATCAATAACGGATTTACGCTTTTTACGACTTACGTCAGCTGCAATGAGTTGGCGTTCAGCCATAACCGTAGATAACCGCTCATCCCAATATGAAACAGGTAAATCGATGACTTCTTTCATCTTTTCAACGAATTCTTCAGTCTTTTCAGCTCGTTCACCTTTTGTACCATTCATATTCTTCGGCATACCTACTACAAGCTCATGTACTTCATATTCAGCAATGAGTTCTTGTAAGCGATTAAAATCTTTTTCAAGAGATGTTCTACGAATGGTTTCAATACCTTGTGCTGTCATGAGCAGTGCATCACTACAGGCAATACCGATAGTACGGCTGCCCACATCTAATGACATAATTCTCATTATAGTTGTTTTGCCTTTGCGTATTCTTTCAACAATTCCTCAATCAAGTCATCCCGCTCTAAACGACGGATATCAGAACGTGCATTATTATAACTTGTAATGTACGCTGGATCTCCAGAAATAAGATACCCTAAGATTTGATTGATTGGATTGTAACCTTTTTCTTGAATAGATTGATAAACACGAGTAAGAACCTCTTCAGCTGTCATCGGTTCATCGTCTACTTTACGGAATAACATAGTTTCATCAGAAACCTTCATCGTATCCCTCCTTTTTATTACATTGGCAGGTTTTACTGTAAAAGTGAAACCTCGCCTACTATTATACTTGAATTAAAGGTACAAAGTCAGTAACTTTTTATGCATCATAAAATTTTTCTATAACAGATACAAGTATAATTATAAAATTATATGCCTATTGTAACATAGATGTTAAAGCTTCACCACCAGCTTTTAATGCTTCCATCAATTTAGCTGGTTCCTTACCACCTGCTTGAGCCATATCTGGACGGCCACCGCCATTACCACCAGCTACTTGAGCTGCTGCTTTTACGATATTACCAGCTTTAGCACCTTTAGCCACTACATCTTTGGATACTTTACATACAAAGTTAACTTTGTCATCACCCATAGCAGCGCCTACAAGCACTACACCAGAACCATCTAATTTATCAAGGCCCATATCTGCTAAGTCACGTAATTCATCGATAGAGGATGCTTTTACAGCAGCCGCTACAAATGCAACATCGCCAATCATGACTTTACCAGCAATGATATCTGCCGCACCAGCTGCAGAAACCTCTTTGCGAATTTGTTCTAATTCTTTAGCAGTTTCTTTTGCTTCTGCCAATACTTGGTGTAAACGTTCTTCTACTTGAGGTGCTTTAGTTTTAAGCTCGCCTGCCATACGTTCGATAGTCAAGCGATCATGTTTTGCTGCATCTAGAGCTGCGCGACCTGTAATTGCTTCAATACGACGTACACCAGAACCGATACCCGCTTCAGATGTTAAGCGGAAGGAACTAATGAAAGCTGTATTACCTACATGAGAACCGCCACATAATTCAACGGAGAAGCCAGGAACCTCTACAACGCGAACTACATCACCATATTTATCGCCAAAGAGCGCCATCGCACCTTTCGCTTTTGCTTCGTCCATGGACATTTCAGCAATAGCTAAGTCTGTAGCTTTTAAAAATTTCTTCATTTACAAGAGCTTCGATTTGATCAAGTTCCTCTTGTGTTACAGGAGAGAAGTGAGTGAAGTCGAAACGCAAGTAATCTGGAGTTACTAAGGAACCAGCTTGGTTAACATGCTCGCCTAGAACCTTTTTCAATGCTGCATGTAACAAATGTGTTGCTGTATGGTTACGAGCCATAGCAGCACGGCGATTTGTATCTACTTCAAGCGTTACATCATCGCCTTCGGAAATGGAACCTTCCACAACAGTACCGATATGGTATACAGTGCCTTCAGGTAAACGTTTTGTATTATGAACCTCTACCTTACCCATTGGGCCAACGATAAAGCCTGTATCACCTAATTGACCGCCCCCTTCAGCGTGGAATGGTGTGGTGCGTACGATAACAGTAATTTCATCGCCATCAGCAGCTGTTTGCAAACGTGCAGAGCCTTTGCCAATCATTAATACGGAAGAAGCAGTTACAGCTTCATCTTCAAGAAGCTCTTCGTCTTTCAAGAATGTGATATCAGGTGTTGCTACCTTAGCATCTTCTTTTACGCGAGCTTCACGAGCGCGTTCACGTTGTTCCTTCATAGCTGCTTCAAAACCTTCATGGTCGATTGTAAAGCCGCGTTCAGAAGCGATTTCTTCTGTTAATTCCCAAGGGAATCCGTATGTATCGTATAGTTTGAATACTTCTGTACCAGGCACTACAGTTGCTTTTTCAGCAGCAAGTGTATCAATCAAAGAATTCAACAATTCAAGACCTTGTTCCAAAGTTTGGTTGAATCGTTCTTCTTCGTTTTGTACAACCCGTTTAACGAAGTCTTGTTTCTCAGCAATGGATTTAATACCAGGGCCAAGAATATCTACCACTACATCAATAAGTGGTGTTAAGAAGATACCTTCAATACCAAGTAAACGGCCATGACGTACAGCACGACGTAAAATACGACGCAATACATAACCACGACCTTCGTTAGATGGCAATACGCCATCGGAAATTAATGCAGTGACAGCACGAGCATGGTCAGCGATAACCTTTAAAGAAACATCAGTATTTGAATTTTCGTTATATGTAACACCAGCGCGTTTAGCTGTAGCTTCAATAATTGGGAAAATCAAATCTGTTTCAAAGTTTGTTTTACAACCTTGTAATACGGAAGCCAATCGTTCAAGGCCAGCGCCGGTATCGATATTTTTATGTTGCAATGGTTCATAAGAACCATCTGGCATTTTATTAAATTGAGTGAATACTAAATTCCAGATTTCAAGATAGCGATCGCAGTCACAACCTGGTGCACAGTTAGGATCATCACAACCATGTTCAGGACCTTGGTCGAAGAAGATTTCACTATCAGGACCACATGGGCCTTCACCGATTTCCCAGAAAGTTATCTTCAAGGCGTGTAATATGACTTTCTTCTACGCCACAATCATTGTGCCATGTATCATATGCTTCTTGGTCATCTGGATATACAGTAACATACAATCTATTTTTATCGAGTTTAATAACTTCAGTTAAGAACTCCCATGCCCAGTGAATTGCTTCTTTTTTGAAGTAGTCACCAAAGGAGAAGTTGCCAAGCATTTCAAAGAATGTATGGTGACGAGCTGTGCGACCTACGTTTTCAAGGTCACCTGTACGCATACATTTTTGGCTTGTTGTAATACGATGACAAGGAGGTACCAATTTACCTGTAAAGAAAGGCTTTAATGGCGCCATACCTGCCCCAATCAATAATAGAGATGGATCGTTTTCTGGTATAAGAGAAAAACTATCTAATTTTAAATGTCCTTTGCTTTCAAAAAACTGCAAGTATGCTTGACGCAGTTCATTACCCTTCATGTGTATATTCCTCCTAAAATTATTTACTCTTCATTATATCGTAAAAACGACATAAAATCTATTAAAAACATTGAGATTATGCGGAATTTACCGACTTTCACAATAGCAAATACAAGGATAAAATTTAATAATTCTAGAAATGAGAAAAAGAGGTTATACAAATCAACAGAACATAATTGATTCGTATAGCCTCTTTTAAAGCTAATATGTATTGGTTTATACAACGCGTTTTGCGCCGATATAGCGTTCACCCCAATAGCCAGTATCAAGATCTGCTACTGCTACACCACGACTGGAAGTGGCGCTGATGAACTTGCCATCACCAATGTAAATACCGGAGTGAGATGGACCTGGTTCATATGTTTCAAAGAATACCAAATCCCCTGCTTTTAAGTTTGCACGAGAAACCTCAACACCTACGTTATATTGTTCATCTGCTAAACGTGGTAAAGAAATACCTTGTTTTGCAAATACATATTTAACGTAACCAGAGCAGTCGAAACCACTTGGTGTAGTACCACCAAATACATATGGTACACCGCGGTATTTGTCTGCTTCCGCCAAGATAGCATGAATACTATTTGGTGTTTCATTTTTCGTAATATTATTTAATTTAATATTTTTGCCAGTAATGGATTGACCAGCAACACGACGAGATGTCGCATTGTTGTTTGTGAAAGCGGATTTTGTTGCTACTGCTTTAGTCGCAGCATTTTGAGTCAATACTGCCTTCGTAGAACGAGGAGCGCTCATCAATGCATTATACGTAGCAGGACCTACAATACCGTCCACTGGTAAGCCACGATCTTGTTGGAACAGACGAACTGCCCATTTCGTTTCTTTACCATATACACCATTTATCTGTAGCATTATAACCGTGTTTAATTAGTTGTTGTTGAACCGCTGTAACACTTTTGCCCTTATCACCATATTGTAATGTTGTTGCACCTACCATGGCTGTTGTGGCACACACAAAAGTTAATGTTAATGCCGTTATTTTAACCTTACTATATTTTGACTTCATATGCTTCCTTTCCAAAAACTTTTAAAGTAAGTTATTTATTCAAAATATACTAACCGTCTATTTATTTGCATTCACAAATACAGCTAGTCTTCTTTGCTTTTGTTAGTATAAGTCTCAGGTGCCATAAACACATCTGCACTACTTGGTCCAAGTAATGGAGCATCTTCATGCTCGTCAAAGTTTATAGCTGACTTAACCCAATACAAAGGCCGTTGCTTCACCTCTTCAAAAATACGACCTACATACTCGCCAATAATTCCCAGTCCGACGAGTTGAATTCCACCAATAAACAAAATTGATACGCCCAAGGTAGTCCATCCATTCAAGGCTTGTCCCGTAAGATATACATACAAGAGGTGCAATATAAGCAAGAAGCTCAACCCACCACATAGTACACCGACGTACAAGGCAGCCCGTAAAGGAACTCTTGAAAAAGCGGTTACCCCATCGAGAGCAAATCGTATCATTTTACGCACACTAAACTTTGAGACACCTGCAAAACGAGGTGGCGCCACAAAGTGCAACTCAGCTTGTCTATACCCCAAGGCACCGACAATACCGCGCAAGAAACGACCATGTTCTCTAAACCGTTTCAATGTGCCCAATGCTTTACTATTCATGAGACGAAAATCAGATCCACCTTCAACAATAGGAACATCGGCCATTTTGTTCATTAGTTTGTAATAATACTTAGACGTGAAAGATTTAGCCCAACTAGCATCTTCAGTTGAATCGCGTATGGTGCGCACCACATCATAGCCCGACTCCCACAATCTAACAAGTTCAGGAATCAAAGCCGGTGGATGCTGCATGTCACCGTCCATTGTAATAACTGCATCTCCATGAGCATAATCAAGACCACAAGTAAGCGCAGTCTGATGCCCAAAATTACGAGCAAGCAATAACACTTTGACATGTTTATCATTGTAAGCAATTTCACGCAATATCATAGCTGACGAATCACTAGAACCGTCGTCTACGAAGATTAGTTCATAATCATACGTGAGTCCTGACATAACATCAGTTACAGCTTTATAAAAATTCGCTATGTTCTCTTCTTCGTTATATACAGGCACTACAATAGAAAGTAACATAAATCCTCCAAAGTATTTTACTCACATATTTTAAGTTAATTAGTAAATTAAGGCAAATCATCAAGGTTAACAATAAGAAAAATAACATCTATAACCCCAGTAAACATGCGATTTCTACAAACTCTATCGATATTTCTCTTCATTTACCCTATATATAAGTACGACGAATAAGTCATTATTTCACTTATCTCACCAACTACTCAACAAAACCATATTATAAAAATAAATTTATATCACTAAAAAAATCTATGAAATACTGTTAATTACTGATTTAATCGCTAATTAATTAAAAATATCAAATATATTTTTTTACTATAAATATAAGAGTCTTAACTTATTTCATTTTTAAATTCATGAAAAATTGAAATAATTTCACTAATCACTCTGTGCATAAACCAATTATATATGCCCCCAAAATATGCATAAAAATACTAATAATATAAAAAACTAATATTATGGTATTAACAAAATAGATTTACTAAAATCTTTTCATCAATAGAGAAGAAAGAGACCCTTATTAGGGTCTCTTTTATTATAGGCCAGCAGCATCAATCCAAGATTGTAAATCTTCCTCTGCAAGCTCCATATCCTCTTCATATGCACCAGCCACTACAGGATACTTTGAAACCTCTACGGTGTGCAAAATTGAATCATCTCGACCATTTTTAAAGGTTCCAATCCAAATTCCAGAGAATTGAGATTCATACCACTCTACAGGCTGATCAGTTTCATTGAAGTTAATCGTAATATGACCACGGCCAAGTGTTTCTAATACTTCCACTTGTTCTTCCTCTGTGAGCCCTGTTTTCTCAATATAAATTGAATATGTCTCACCCGTTTCTCGCAAGTTTTTAAGAGCTAAACGCAACTCATTTAAAACAGCGCGAACATTACTATAATTCTCAATCATAAATACTCCTATTAGAGATACTCTTTATATCCTATAAACGCATTATTTTAAGTATTAAGCTCTGCAGTTACGCCCCATTCTTGTAGAACATGTAATACCCGCTCTTTAACCTCTGGTAATGCTCGTTGTACAGGCGCACTAGGTTCAAAGCCAATTTCTAATGATTCTGGTTCTACACCAATAACCACCGCATCCTCTAATGGATCCTCTTGAATAGCACGGATACGTAAAATATCTTGCATCCCTACTTCATGTACAGAAATATGCTCTGTAAAATATTGTTCTAATTCCTTATGAGGAAACTCATATATAGTTCCTGGTGCTTCTCCACCATTGATAGCATCTACAAGAAGAATTTTCTTCATTCCACGCATATACGTAAGTAGCTCCATCCCCATTGTGCCACCATCAATAATAGAAATAGCTGGTGTAAATGTGAAAGATTCTTTCAACTCTTTCACTACATGAACACCTAATCCCTCATCAGTAAGCAATATATTTCCTACACCAAGTAGAACAATTTCATTATTCCCATCATCATAAAGGCTATTTAAATCAATACGCGGACCCTCAGAGTCCGCGTATTGTTCCAAGCCACTGATGATATCAGTACTTGTATTAGTCATTATCTTGTAATTCTCTTTCTCTAGGATCGTTAGGATCACTTGGACGATATGTAGTACCAGATGGTTTATCGATACGTTCACCACGACGGCGTTTACCGTTTAGATCTTCAATATCGATTGGATCATGCGCATAATACTTCATACCGGAAACCATAGCAGATACTTCGCCGGATTCCTCCATAACGTCTTCACGGAATGCCATGTACACGTGAACGATAGTAAAGAACAAGAATCCCCACGCAATATAGTGATGAATAATGTGAACCTTATATTCACCACCAAATAATGTAACAACTGGTGCGAATAGGGTTCCTAGAATACCATTAGGATTCACCATAGAAAACATTGCAAAACCCGTTAAGATTTCAAAGAAAAACATTACATATACCATCATATATGCAGTTCTTGCTAAGGAGTTACGAAGCCAATGATGTTCATGTTTGTGGAATCATCAAATAGTGCAATGTAGTTTCTTTAAGACCATACCAATACCGTTTTTGGCGGAATTTAGGTAATAATCTATCTCCTCGATTCCAAAGCGCACCTGCAAATCGGAAAATAAAGGAGAATGTTAAGATAACCCCTGCAATGAAATGGATACGACGCATAGTTTCCATAGAGAACCAGCCATCAATAGCAAAGGTTGGCTCTGGATTACCTGTGATAGCCGCAAATCCTGGATCACCAATATATAGACCTGTCCAGAATAATGCAGTTACGCTTAGCACCATAGTCCAGTGGAATATGCGCAGCCATAGACTAAATACGACATACGCCTTTTTGTCAGTATGTATTAACATAAGCCCACCACCCTTTATTTACACAATGCATCTGTATTGACGGAAACAATTTTTTCGCCTTTTTTATTGTATAAATGGGTTGCACATGCGAGACATGGGTCAAAGGAGTGAATTACCTTCAAAATTTCAAGTGGTTTATCTACAATTTTTACATGTGTATCAATCATGGAGTCTTCGTAGGCACCATGTTCATTTGCTGCAGTCTTAGGACATGCATTCCATGTGGATGGTACGATACATTGATAGTTTGCAGAGCGGCCATCTTTAATGTGAATCCAGTGGCCCAAACCACCACGAGGTGCATCTACAAGGCCAACGCCTTTAGCATCTTTATCCCATGTATTTGGCTCAAATTTAGTCATATCCGCTACTGTAGTATCACCATTTTTAATGTTTTCTACAAGTTTATCGAAGTAATATTGGCTGATGTTAGATGCAACTTGTGCATCAAGACCACGACAAGCTGTACGACCAACCATAGTTGTCATCCATACATGAGCAGGTACCCCAAGTACTTGAGATACTGTATCGATTTGACGAACAATCATAGATTCTGCCCAAGTTGGATCTTTAATAATACCTTGTTTAACTTTTGTATATACAACTATATATTTCGCTAATGGGCCAACTTCTGCAGTTTTACCTTTGAAAGTAGGGGATTTAATCCAAGAATATTTTTTATCTTCATCAAGGAATTCCCATTTTTCTTTTGTTCCAGATTTAGGACCTGTAAACTTAGGATCTGTTACACCTTCAAGTGGATGAAGTGTGTTAGTACCATTTGGATATGTAAACCAAGAATGGTCAACTTCTTCGCTGAGGTATTGTGGATCCATGAAATCTTTACCTTCTAATGGAATAAATGTAGCCTTATCTACACCTAAAGCAAAGTTTTCTACAACGCCATTGGATCGAACGATACATTTTTTATGGTAATCACCATTAGAAATGCCAGTATACGTATCATCTGGATAATCACCATAAGACATAACACGTTTCTTTGCAAGGCCGCCACCATCGACCATACCTTTTTCAACATAGATTTTTCCAATAGCAAGTAAATCAGGCAAGTAGAAATTACTTACCAAATCTTTGGCTAATGCAATAGATTCTTCTACCGCAGCAAGACGTGCTGTATTGATAGGCGCATTCATATCATTCATAGAAATGGAACATGGCATACCACCTACAACATAATGCGGGTGAGGGTTTTTACCACCAAATACAACGTGAGGAATTACGATATCACGTTGACGATCAAGAATATTCAAGTAATGGGATACGGCCATTAAATGAACCTCTGGTGGCAACAAATTATAATCAGGATGATCCCACCATTGAGCAGCGAAAATGCCCAGCTGACCAGATTCAACAATCTTCTTAACCTTTTGTTGTATCGCTGCAAAATATGCAGTAGTCGCTTTAGGGAACTCTTTAGGGTATGCAGAGTCTTTAGATGCCGTTTCAGCTGGTGCCAAGCCACCTACATTATATGTTGTTAAAATTTCATTTTTGTAATTGAGCTGTCTTCGCAGAATCTGCGCTCAACGCTGCTATAGGACTAACCCAATCAAGAGCATGTAAGTGATAGAAATGCACAATATGGTCATGTACATCTAAAGAGCTATGCATGATATTACGAATATAGTTTGCATTTTTAGGAATGGTAATACCAAGTGCATCCTCCACAGCACGTAATGCTGCCAACGCATGTGTTGTAGTACATACGCCACAAATACGTTGTACAAATGCCCAAAGGTCACGAGGATCGCGATCTTTAGCAACAAGTTCGATACCCCGCCAAGCAGTACCAGAAGACAATGCGTCCTCAACCTTACCACTGGCTTCATCAACTTTTATTTCTACCCGTAAATGACCTTCAATACGGGAAATCGGATCTACTACTACGCGTTTCATTAGTGACCTCCTCCATTATTATGTTTCTTTTCATCCCATAAGCCTTCTTCTTTTAAGCGTTTTTCTTCTTTCATATCAAGAATTTTATTACGCGTAAGAGTTGCAGCACCATGAACAATAACAGCTGCAGTGGCACCAACAGCAGCTACGGTACCGATTGTATCAGCAGTTGTGATGGTTTTAGCCAATGGAATATCTGGTAAACGTTTATAGAATACGTCATTATCCCAGAAGCCCTTTTCAGAGCAGCCAATACAACCGTGACCGGATTGAATTGGGTAGGATAACCCATTCCACCAACGTAAGTTACCACAAGAATTATATGTTTGAGGTCCACGACAACCTACTTTGTACAAGCACCAACCAGATTTGGATGCATCATCGTCAAATTTTTCAACGAATAGACCAGAGTCAAAGAAGGCACGACGATAGCATGTATCGTGAATACGATTGCCATAAAATTGTTTAGGACGACCTTGAGAATCAAGAGGTGGGATTTGGCCGAATAATGCATAATGCATAATTACACCAGTCATAACCTCTGGAATTGGAGGACATCCAGGAACTTTGATAATAGGCTTACCAGATACAACAGAAGATACAGATACTGTATTTGTTGGATTTGGTTTAGCCGCTTGAATACCACCCCAAGATGCGCAAGAGCCATATTCAATGATTGCTGCTGCACCTTAGCCGCTTCTAGTAAGGACTCTTTAAATGTACGTCCACCTACTGTACAGTAAACACCATCTTCATCAAGTGGTACGCCACCTTCAACAGCCAAAATATATTTGCCTGCTTTTTCTTTAATGATTTTCTCTAAATGTTCTTCTAATGGTGCACCAGATGCAGCCGCCAAAGTATCATCATATTCAAGGGAAATCATGTTCAAAATTACATCGGATGTAAACGGAGAAGATGAACGAATGAATGATTCACTACAACCAGTACATTCATGACCATGTAACCAAATTACTGTAGGCAATTCAGTTGTTTCAGCTGCCTTAACAACGGTATCTAACATCGTTGGTGGCAAACCGAGAATAGCGGTGAGTGCTACACAGGATTTCATAAATGTGCGTCGACTCAAACGTCGCTCTTGGAAGAGTGTCCATAAACTGTTTATACGATTCTTCACGGAATATAGCCTCCTTACAACAACTTTGCGCAATATATAAATATTACTTAATAAACTACAACCATTATGATAATAATCATACTATGATAATTAATTTTACCATTCAATATATCATAGCTATTATGATAACAATCATATTCTTACAACTTTATTATATCACTTAATAAATGTTAAAACTACAGATTTCAAACAAAAAAGCTGTATACAAGAAAATTTATTTAACTTGTATACAGCCTTGTATTATATGATATTGTAAAAAAATTTCAATTATCACTAAATTAGATAACTTCCTTGATTAGAGCCTCAAGCACATCAGCTTTCTTGTAACCTACAAGGGAATCAAGCATTTTGCCATCGCGATAGAATACCATGGATGGAATACCATCGATGTCTTCTTTCAACAAAACGCCACGAAGATTTTTATCTTCTGCATCAACACTAAAGAACGTTACTTGTCCTTTCAAACGTTCTGCTACAGCTTCTACCTCTGGACGCATAACAGTGCAAGGTTCGCACCAGGCAGCCCAGAAATCAACAATAGCTAAACCTTTAGAGCCAAGTACTTTTTCATCAAATTCTTGTACACTAGTAATCGCTGTAATTGCCATGAAGTTCTCCTAACAAAGATCTACAATCTTATATACTATAAATTATATCTTAAATATGGAAGCAAGCAATCAATAAGCCGAGTTCTGTTCCGCTTGCGCGGTGACGATTATCTTTCTAGGCGTACAGTCGCCTGCACGCTCGAGCGACACAACCCGGAAGGTAGGCGGGACCACCCTTAACCCTTCCCTATTCGGTCTTGCTCCGGATGGGGTTTACCGAGCCAGCCTGTTACCAAACTGCTGGTGAGCTCTTACCTCACCTTTCCACCCTTACCACTGACGTGGCGGTTTCCTTTTCTATGGCACTTTCCCTAAGGTTACCCTCGCCAGACGTTATCTGGCATCCTGCCCTATGGAGCTCGGACTTTCCTCGAGTCCTATGGACTCGCAACCGTCTTTCATACTTGCTTCAATTCAGTTTATCATAGCTAGCCTATTTGTTGCAAGAAAATGCAATATTATAAGAAAAAGAAATCATTCTGTTCTGTAAAAGCTTTCACAGGAACAGCTAGGTCTTTACTAAGTAAATAGTCACGTAAACCGCTAGCAACAATAGATTCTGTGCCAAAATGGCCTGCATCAACTACAAGCAATCCAAGCTCTTTAGCTAATTGTGCATCATGATATTTCACATCACCTGTAACATATGCGTCTACACGCAAGCGAGCTGCATCCTTAATAAACTCAGCACCGGCACCAGAACATAGTGCTATGGATTGTATTTCTTGGGGAGCTACCCCAGCGAAACGAATATTAGCCTCTGGTAATGCTTCCTGTACCCATTCACGGAATGTATCTAAATTAAGCGCATTTGGTAATCGACCAATACGGCCTAAATATTGAGTCGCCCCATTCGGCTCAACTAAGGATAGCACCTCATAAGCGGCCTCTTCATAAGGATGTGCATCTTTCATCGCTTCAATGACGTGTTGCAAATGTATACCATCTACCAACGCATTGATTTGTACTTCTGGTACTACTGTCATAGATCCTGCTTCACCCACAACAGGATGAGAGTCATCATTGCCTACAAAACGACCTTCACCATGAGCACTAAAACTACAGTATTCATAGTTACCAATACGTCCAGCCCCAGCAGCTCCCATTGCCATTCGAACCGCATCAGCTGCATTTTCAGGTACAAAGGTAGTTATCTTATACAATGCGTCTTCACCAGTTTTGATAAAGCCCTTAACATCTATAAGACCTAATTGTTCTGCCAACATATCATTCAAGCCACCAGGTGCAATATCAAGATTGGTATGTGCACTGTACACGGCAATATTATGTTGGATTAATTGATTAATCATTCGCCCTTGTGCCGTATCACAAGACAATTGTTTTAAGCCCTTAAAAATCAACGGGTGATGACTAACAATTAGATTACAGTCATGTTCAATGGCATATGAAATGGCCTCCTCTGTTACATCTAATGTAGTTAACACACCTGTGACGATAGCATTTCTATCACCCACCATGAGGCCCACATTATCCCAAGATTCTGCATAAGAACGAGGGGCCAATTGTTCCATTAAGGTAATAACTTGTCGAACTGTTGTCATAAAGCTCACTTCTTTCTATCTTCTAAAAGTCCGTGCAGAAATTCTACTTCACGCTCTAAATCCTTATACTTATCTGTATGGCTCAATTGCTCAGTCATACCGTCTAGTGCACATTGTCGTTGATATATTAAGTACTCAATGTATTTCGTCCAAAGTGATGGTCGTTCCTGTTCTAAAAGAGCACCTACAGACCATAATAACGAATCCTCTGGTAATGATTGATAAACATCTACGTATTCAGCCATGCCCATATACGCTTCTACCTGATCATTACGCACTGCTAAAAATGCAGTGTATAGCTTTCCTGCATCTTCAACGATGATTTCAAGGACGATAACATAGCCCTTTTGTACCATATATTGACGTAATTCTTTTTGTCCATTCTGTGGTTGTAATACGTAGAACTCTAAAAGCTCTGGACCGGCATCTACAATATCGCGCATGAGATATCCACCCATACCACAGCAAATGGCACCATTTAATTCGCCCTTCTCTGTTACCTTTAGACCATCTCCTAATCGACAATCTACTTTAGAAGTTAATCCACAAGATTGAACATATTCTTTTGCAGATTCTAAAGGTCCTTTATGCACGTCGCCAGCAATAACAAATTCAGCACGATTACGGTTGATGAGTTCTACTGCTAAATATCCATGATCAGTACCAATATCAGCTATAGCATGAGCTTTTGGTACGATTGAAAACACCGCCTCTAAGCGATCCATCATAGGTCTAGGTTCCATAATTCCTCTATTACTATATATAAAAATAACCGCCCTTGAATTCTCAAGGACGGTAGATATCAACATAATTGGTGGGCCCACCTGGGATCGAACCAGGGACCGACCGGTTATGAGCCGGTTGCTCTACCCCTGAGCTATAGGCCCACAGTTAGTTTCTAGCTCATTAATTATACCGAATAGGCTAGTACTAAGTCAAGGCACACCGTATTTCTATAACTGTTTCATGAGCTATATTTTGCCATATTTTCTGCAGTAGAGAACGGGCATAGACAGTAATATAACACAAAAGGGCTGTAACACAGTGCTAGAAAACACTGCATTACAACCCTTAAGAGATTCAACATCTTATAAGAAGTCTTTAATTTTATCGCGTTTACCACGATTGCGCAATTTAGTAAGCGCTTTGCCTTCTATTTGACGAATACGTTCACGAGTTACATTGAAATGTTGACCTACTTCTTCCAATGTACGAGGTTTGCCGTCCTTCAAACCAAAGCGCAAAATCAATACTTGTTGCTCACGGTCAGTTAAACATGTAAATACATCTTCAATTTGTTCTTGTAATAAGATGTAGCTAGCTGCATCGTCTGGAGCAATAGCATCTTGGTCCTCAATAAAGTCTCCCAAGTGAGAGTCTTCCTCTTCACCAATTGGAGTTTCCAAGGATACTGGTTCTTGTGCGATTTTTTGAATTTCACGCACGCGCTCTACCGTAATTCCCATACCTTCTGCGATTTCTTCTGGTAATGGTTCACGACCTTTATCTTGCAATAATTGTCGGGAAATACGAATCAATTTATTGATTGTTTCTACCATATGTACAGGAATACGAATCGTACGAGCTTGGTCCGCAATAGCACGAGTAATAGCTTGACGAATCCACCATGTTGCATATGTGGAGAATTTATAACCCTTTGTATAATCGAACTTATCTACAGCTTTAATAAGACCCAAGTTACCTTCTTGAATCAAATCCAAGAATAACATGCCGCGACCTACATAACGTTTTGCAATACTTACAACGAGGCGCAAGTTAGCATCTACCAATTTTTTCTTAGCCTTTTTGGCAAGTTGAACGTCTTTATATGTAGCATCTTCTGCTGCGCCAGCTTCAATTTGCTTAGCTAACACGATTTCCTCATCAGCGGAAAGCAATGGAACACGACCGATTTCTTTGAGGTACATACGCACTGGATCATCAATGTTAACGCCAGAGTCTACACTTAAATCGATGGAGATATTCTTTTCACTAGAAGTATCCTCTTCATCCTCTTCTTCTGGCTCTATTGGATTAGCATCAGCGTCCTCACCGTCGATATCAGCCACTACTTCAATATTTAACTTACCAAATGTAGTATAAATATCATCTAATTGTTCTGCAGTAAGATCAGTCTGCTCATGAAGAGCATCTGAAATCTCTGATTGTGTCAACACACCAGTTTCCGGCCTTTTTCAAGAAGTTGTTCAACAATCTCCTCTATTTGACTTTTTTGTACTTTCTTAGCCACAGCGCTCTCCTTTTTACATTATATTACTTAGACCATTCTCTAATTAAGTTCTGTATTTCCTGACACTTATGTAATTCGCTAATAAATGTCGAATCTCCTGCCCGTTTTAGTTGATCCGCCATAATTGAATGCGCTTTATACTGTTCACGCAATGAATGAAGCCTTATCTTACGGATTAATCCAGGCACTTGCACCTTATACTCATCGTCACTCATAACAACCAATCTAGAGTAAATATCATACTCCGATGGCGATAAAACAGACTGAATGGTAGTATCATCTAGACGACCTTCTTGTTTAAATAAGGTGAATATCTTTTCTATTATACCGCGATATTCAATTTTTTCAAAGTCCTCTAATGGCAAATAGCTCATCATATGTTGTAACACTTCACCATCTGTAAAGGCTAAGGACAGTAATTTTTCTGCATCGCCTTTAGGTAAATCCTGTGTTGGCAAAGGTGCAGATGCAGTATCTACTAATTCAATTTGACCTTTTTTTACATAGTCTCTGAAATATCTAAAAATACTACTATTATCAAGCCACAAAGGTAATGCCAATGTTTTTAATGCATCATCACGTTGTGTTTGACTATCTATATTAGCAATATACGGGAATACATCAGCCAAAACAGCTTGCTTCCCTTCCGTATCATTTGTATCGTGTTTAATTAAGGATTCACTCAATAAATAATCAAGAGGCTTAACCGCTTTAGCCACTAAATCTTTAAATGCTTGTCCTCCATGATTACGTACATAATCATCTGGATCTTTGCCATCTGGCATAGCGAGGACACGCACCTTGAAGTCCGTATTTTGCAATAATTCTATAGCTCTAGCCGCCGCTTGACGACCTGCTCCATCCATATCATAGGCCAGCACAATTTCATCGGCTTGCCTCATCAAGATATGCCCATGGTCTCGTGTATAAGCTGTCCCCAAAGATGCTACCACATTAGTAACACCATGGTTATGGGCAGAGATAACGTCCATGTACCCTTCCACAAGGATTGCTTGTCGTTCTTGACGAATGGATTTATAAGCCTTATCAAAGGCAAACAATAGTTTCCCCTTTTCAAAGATGGCTGATTCTGGTGAGTTCAAATATTTGGGCGTACTGTCATCCATGACACGTCCACCAAAGGCAACTACACGACCTTTACCATCCATAATGGGGAACATAATACGGTTTCTAAAGAAATCGTAAAACTGTCCCTTTTGGTTCTTACGAACTAAATTTAGCTCCAAGAGAATTGAGTCATCAATGCCCCGTTCGTGAAAGGCGCGATACAACTTATCCCAACCATCTGGTGCAAAGCCTAATTTAAATTTTTCAATCGTCTCTTTTGTAAGGCCCCGTTTTTTTAAGTAATCAAGGCCCACCTTACCAATCGATGTTTGAGTAAGGCAGTTATGGAAAAATGTAGCCGCTAATTCTGACGCTTCATATAGTTTTTTCCGTCGTTCATCTCGAGCTCGTTGTTCTGGTGAAAGCTTAGCCTCTGGCAATGGAATATTAGCGCGATTAGCAAGGCGCTCTAAGACCTCAACAAAGCTTAAATGCTCAAGTTCCATAAGGAATTTAATGACATTTCCCGATGCATGACAGCCAAACAATAATAAAAGCCCTTTTCAGGGGCAACACTAAAGGACGGCGTCTTTTCATTATGAAATGGACAACAACCCCAATAGTTCTTGCCCCGTTTCTTTAAGGCTACATGCTCAGATATTACAGATACAATATCATTTGCATCTTTGATTTGTTCAATCAATTCATTTTCAAAATATCGGCTCATAGCCAACGCCTCCTTCCCTTATATATATTAATTCGATATACAAATAAAAAATCCTCTATTTGTAAAGTAATTTAATCAATTATCAAGTCAACCGATTTAGTGACTGATACGAATCATAGGAATCACCATCTATTATGGATCAATACATGGTGATTCCTATACGCCGTATTCTTTAATAGTCTACGAATAAAATTTGATAATAATAGGCTGCAATGAAATCATTGCAGCCTATACTTATCGCTTATAGCATATTATTTTGCGTAATCCACAACGCGAGTTTCACGAATAATTACGACCTTAATTTGGCCTGGATATTCGAGTTCAGACTCGATGCGTTTTACGATATTCCGAACGAGTAATGTAGACTCAGCTTCATCAATCTTATCCGGTTTTACTACAACGCGAATCTCACGACCTGCTTGAATAGCAAAGCATTTTTCAACGCCTTCGAAGGATTCAGCGATTTCTTCCAATTTAGATAAACGTTTCAAGTAATTTTCTAATGTTTCTCGACGTGCTCCAGGACGAGCCGCAGAGATAGCATCAGCAGCTGCAACTAATACAGCTTCTACAGATTGGAACTCTTCATCACCATGATGAGCGCCAATGCAGTTAATTACTGCTGCGCTTTCACGATATTTACGAGCCACATCAACACCGATTTGAACATGAGAACCCTCAAGTTCGCGGTCCAATGCTTTACCAATATCATGGATTAAACCACCTCGTTTAGCCAATGTTACATCACAGCCTAGTTCAGCTGCCATCAAACCTGCTAAATGAGATACTTCAATAGAATGTTTCAAAACGTTTTGACCGTAACTAGTACGATATTTCAAACGACCTAAAATCTTTACAATTTCAGGATGTAAGCCATGAACATCAGCTTCAAATGTTGCTTGTTCACCAGCTTCTTTAATAGTTTGGTCTACCTCTTTGCGAGCTTTACCAACCATTTCTTCAATACGAGCTGGATGGATACGACCGTCTACAATCAATTTTTCTAAAGCAATACGAGCCACTTCACGACGAATTGGATCGAATCCGGAAAGAATAACTGCTTCTGGTGTGTCATCGATAATCAAGTCAATACCTGTTAATGTTTCGAGTGCACGAATATTACGGCCTTCACGACCGATAATGCGACCCTTCATTTCATCATTAGGCAATGCCACTACGGATACGGTAGTCTCCGCTACATGGTCAGCTGCGCAACGTTGGATAGCAGAGGAGATAATTTCTTTTGCTTTTTTCTCCGCGTCATCCTTAGCTTGCTGCTCCATTTCCTTAACCATAATCGCCGTTTCATGACGAATTTCTTGTTCTACATTCGTTAACAAGATATTCTTAGCTTCTTCAAATGTCATACCGGAAATACGTTCTAGTTCTGCCATTTGTTTTTCATACAAAGCTTCAATTTTTTCACGGCTTTGGGCTAAGTCAGCTTCTTTGCGATGTAAAGCTTCCTCTTTGTGCTCAATATTGTCTAATTTTTTATCCAAAGATTCTTCTTTTTGAAGAATACGACGTTCCATACGTTGAAGTTCAGAACGGCGATCTTTATTTTCTCGTTCTACATCAGAACGGAGCTTATGAATTTCTTCTTTCGCTTCTAATAAAGCTTCTTTCTTTTTAGACTCAGCTGTGCGTTCACCATTAGCGATGATACGTGCAGCCTCTTGCTCAGCTTGATTCAGTTTTCCTTCAGCAATATTTTTTCTTAAAAAATAGCCTACCCCTAGTCCAATCAGTACCATTACCACTGCAATTAGACTATACTCTAAAATCAGTCTCACCTCCTCTTAAATTCTCAAAATTGAGCTTTCATGCTCCTTTTTATGCCCTTCATGCATTAAATTATCATTTAGCCATATCATCATATAAATAAATAAGGCTATTATTAATTTTAGACTTGAAAGCCCTTTCTGTCAAGATTTTACAAGCCTAGTAAGGCCTCTTAAAAAGCACTATCTATTCATAAAAATCATTGCACACAACTTGGATAGTGCTCGTTGAGAATCCTCTATATTTGAGAAAATTAAATACTTTTACACGAGGAGTGCGTTCTTCATTGAGAATAGAGCCAAATTTTTTCTCTACTACGCGATAAGCAGCTTTCACTTCATCATAATTAGAGATTTCCTGAGGCACTGTAAGACCTCGCAGCTTCATCTTTTGCTTAATCATATACGCACCGTATTTTTGTTCTTTCATCAAGTACGTCAATACTTGCTCAGATAAGCGTTCATCATTGATGTAATCATAGTCTTTAAGACGTTCAAGGACCCGCTCAATGATTGGGTCCTCGATTTGTTTACGTCTCATTTTTTGTGTCAGTTCATAGGAACTAAGAAATCGTTGAGCTAGGAAGCGATACGCTTGATCCATAGCAGCTTGCATCGTTTCGTCACTCATGATTATACTTCTTCGGTTACTTCTTCACCGATTACATCAATTTCTTCAGTGCCAACAGCTAATGTATCGCGAATAATACGATCGATTTCATCAGCGATTTGTGGATTATCTAACAAATATTGTTTAGCTGCTTCTTTACCTTGGCCCATGCGTTCACCGTTATAGGAATACCATGCACCAGATTTATTGATGATTTCCATATTTGTGCCAATATCGATAAGTGTACCAGCTTGGAAATACCTTCACCGTACATCAAATCAAACTCAGCTGTTTTGAATGGAGGTGCTACTTTATTTTTAACAACTTTAACTTTAGTGCGAGCACCGACATTTTCGTTATTAGCTTTAATCAATTCACCCTTACGAACATCAAGACGTACGGAGGAATAGAATTTCAATGCACGACCACCTGTTGTAGTTTCAGGATTACCAAACATTACTCCAACTTTTTCACGCAATTGGTTGATGAAGATAACAACAGTTTTAGATTTGCTGATGATACCAGTCAATTTACGCAATGCTTTACTCATCAAACGAGCTTGGAGACCTACGTGAGCATCGCCCATTTCACCATCGATTTCGGCTTTAGGAACCAATGCTGCAACGGAGTCAACTACGACGATATCTACAGCGCCACTGCGAACAAGGGCTTCTGTAATTTCAAGAGCTTGTTCACCATTATCTGGTTGAGAAATCAACAAGTTATTGATATCTACGCCCAAATTACGAGCATATACAGGATCCATCGCATGCTCCGCATCAATAAAAGCTGCAATCCCACCTTGTTTGCGCTTCTGCTACAGCGTGAAGAGCTACTGTTGTTTTACCAGAGGATTCTGGACCGTAGATTTCAATTACACGGCCACGAGGGAACCCACCTACGCCAACAGCGATATCGATTGCAAGAGAACCAGATGAGATAACCTCTACGTTCATGCGATCTGCTGCTTCACCAAGACGCATAATAGCGCCTTTACCAAAGTCTTTTTCAATTTGTTTTAACGCGTTATCCAACGCTGCTTGTCTGCCATCTACAGCCATTATTTTATTTCCCCTTTTCTGTTATATAAGTATACACATAATATAGTGCTAGCTCTGCTGCACTTTGTCGAATATCTTCGCGATTACCAATTAAATTAGCCTTGTGAGCTACTGTCCCATGAGGTCCAGTTACACCGAACCACACAAGACCAACCGGCTTCTCAGGGCTACCACCGCCGGGACCAGCTATGCCAGTCGTAGAAACGGCATATGTTGTTTGACCCACAGTTCGTGCCCCCTCTGCCATAGCCTTAGCGACTTGCTCACTTACGGCACCATACGTATCGAGCATGTTTTGAGGTACACCTAGTACACGATGTTTGATGTCGTTGCTATACGAAATAACGCCACCCATGTAGTATTCACTACTACCGCTGACATTAGTCAATAACTTACCAACTAATCCAGAAGTACAGGATTCAGCAGTACTAATAGTGCTATGCTCTTCAAGTAACACATGACCAAGTGTTTCCTCCATAGAAACAGTCAAGTCACGTCCTACACGAGCTCCTAATCGTTCTCGAATGATAGCATCCCAAGGATTGAGAACCTCATGGGCAGCCTCTAAGGTGTCAGCCTTAGCAGTAATACGAACCTCTATGTACCCCTTTAATGAGCAAAGCTATGGTTGGATTCGATTGGTTCTTAATGAGATCCATTAAGGTATTTTCTAAATCAATTTCGCGAATATCGTATACCCCATAGCGATAGGAGGTAACAACACCTTGTGAACCAAATCGATTCATTAAATAAGGCACCACACTATCGTGGAACATACCCTTCATCTCACCTGGAGGTCCTGGCAAAAGTATGTATGTAGTATCGCCATCTTCCACTACAACACCAGGCGCCACGCCTACCGGATTATGTAATACGTTTGCGCCTTCAGGTAACTCAGCTTCTCGACGACTTGCATCGGGTACAGTTCGTTTTACACGGTCAAAGAAATGTTTAACCTCATCCATAGCCTCTTGATTAAATACAATAGGTCGTCCAATAGAATCGGCTAATACATTTCGTGTAATATCTCCTTGCGTTGGTCCTAATCCGCCAGTACTAATAACAATATCTGCTCTGGAGCTAGCTAGCTGAAAAACTTCAGCCATACGCTTTGGATTATCTCCTACTACCGATTGATGAGCAATAGTATATCCTAATTTATTTAATTCTTGTGCTAACCAAGATACATTAGTATTAACTGTATCACCTAGCAATAACTCTGAACCTGTAGAAATGAGTTCTACAATCATCAGATCACCTCCACAATCGAAAGAATCGAGCTGTGTTTTATTCTACAACCGTAGCTACTACGTCGTAAGCAAAGCCCTGCTCTACTTGTACCTTAAGAATATCTCCAGGTTGAATCTCTTCTCCGCAGTCTTCAATGTACATATTACCGTCTACATCAGGTGCTTGAGATTTTAAGCGTCCTTTAGCGAGTAATGTACCATTCTCACCTTCCTCGATTTCTTCTACCATTGCATAGTCAATAGTACCTTCTAAATCGCGGTTATTTTCTTCAGAAATAGCGGCTTGGATGGACATGAGAATATGATAACGGTCTTCTTTTACCTCTTCTGGCACTTGGTCTTCACGCGCACCAGCTGGTGTACCTTCTTCTTGAGAATAAGTAAATACGCCCATATTATCAAATTTGATTTCTTTTACAAAGTCGCAAAGTTCCTCAAATTGCTCATCTGTTTCACCAGGAAAGCCAACAATAATAGATGTACGCAACGTAATATGTGTAGGAGCATTTCTAATTTTCTTAAGCAACCGTTCAATATCATTGCGATCATCTCGACGATTCATTTGTTTTAAAATATCGTTATTAACATGTTGTAATGGGATATCTACATATTTACAAAGTTTTGGCTCATTAACGATAAGGTCTAACAATTCATCGGAGAAGAATGTTGGATATAGGTATAACATGCGAATCCATTCGATGCCATCTACCGTAGTTAACTCCTTAAGCAATGTAGTCAACAAAGGCTTACCATCGTTAAGGTCAATACCATAACTAGTTGTATCTTGAGCAATCAGAACAACTTCCTTAACACCTGCTGCAGCTAAGCGTTCCACTTCGGCCTTAATAGATTCGATAGTACGACTGCGGAATGCACCGCGCACCTTTGGAATAATGCAGAAGGTACAACCATTGTTACAACCTTCCGCAATTTTTACATACGCACTGTAACGAGGTGTTGTTTGAATACGAGGCATGCGTTCATCATAGATATTTGTAATATTTTCCATGATACAACTACGATTGCCATGCTCAATAGCATCAACAGCAACCATGATTTGGTCCCATGCACCTGTACCAATCAAAGCATCAATTTCAGGAATTTCTTTAAATAGCTCATCTTGATATTGTTGGCTTAAGCAACCTGCTACAATAAGGCCTTTACATGTACCATCTTCTTTATATTGAGCTACCTCAAGAATGGTATTGATAGACTCCGCTTTGGCTTTCTCAATAAAAGTACAGGTATTTACGACGATAAGATCTGCTTCGCTTAGGTCCTCTGTAATCGTATAGCCATTATCTTTCAATAAGCCTAACATTACCTCTGTATCTACTAAGTTTTTAGCACAACCTAGGCTAACATATCCTAATTTCTTACCCATTCTATATCCTTTCTTAACAAGATTATTTTCAATTTACTACCTTAATAGGATCTATATAACTGAGTTATTCCTTACGGAAACGCACTTGGCTAACCCAGTGATTTAGTAATAATTTTTTACCATCAATGGTGTAACCGCCATTTACAGGCCATAAAATTAGCTCATGTCCCAATGAGTCTTTTGGCTCATCCATTTCTGGGTTTGTAAATATATAGGTGAAGTTATTTTCAACCATATACTTTGCAGTCTTTGTAGACAACAACCAATTAATAAATTCGACACTATCTGCTTTATGTTTTGAATTTTTTAATACGGCCGCCCCAGTTACATAATAAGAGGTCCCATCTGTTGGATAAATGACCTTAATTGGATATCCATGACGCGTATATTGGGCCGCATCAGATAAATTACCAATGCCGATATTAGACTCCCCAAGCGCTGTTAAACGAACTGGGGTAGACAAGAACTTAGCATGTTGTATTACATGAGGTTTTAAGCTATATAGATAGTTTAATGCTTCAGGCTCCCCTCTATATTCCACCATGTTATATAACAAGTTCGCCGCATTCTGAGAGGCTACAAAATCGGTCATTACAATGGTCCAATCCCCTTGTTTTGCCAATGTATCCCATGTAGTAATATATTTACCAACCCCATTGTAGAAGGTATCATTTTGAACAAATACGATAGGATCATACCAAAGACCTACCCAATATCCATTTGTATCCTTTAGATTGTCACGAACCTCGTCAATTTCTCATTAACGATAGGTGCATATTTTCCAGTATTAGCACCTACAACAAGGTTATCCTCAGAGGTAAGTACAATATCACCAGATGTATCAGCTACATTAGAGGCCGAACGTTGCGCCATTTGCTCCTCTGTAAGAGGCATAACTGTAACTTTTACATTCTTCTCATCTTCATAACGATCGGCAAGCAATGTAGTTATATTATTTGGTAAGTCTGTATAAACTGTAATCTCACCACGAACTGGCTCTTTTGCATGTTCTAATTGTTCTTGATGGTAAAAGTTTACGCCATAGGTCAACATTCCTACCACAAAAAGGGCTAAAATGCCCGGAGCAATCCATCGTTTCATATATGCCTCCTATAAGACATAAAGTATCCCCCAATGAGACTCGTAAAACTAATCTCTATAATTAACGACCACCACGGCTTTGTTAGAGGGACGACCTTTAGTCATACCACTGCGGGATGATCTCCCCTTACTAAGAGCAGCCTGTTGGTTAGAGCGCGTGTTTCCCTTACTACGCTGTTCACCTGACTGACGTCCGCTTCGGCGATTATTGACTTGTACACTATTGCGGTTTCCACTGCCCGTACCAGTACGATTACTATTGCGACCAATTGGGCGTGGTGGAATCAAACATTCTGGTCCAAATCCAATTAAATCACGCCGATTAGCTTCAATTAGTGCTTCTTTAACAAGATCATAATTTTCAACATTTTTATATTGCATTAAAGCACGTTGCTTAGCTTTATCTCTACCTTTTTTGGCTACGTATACAGGCTTTCCATCTAGAGGATTAATACCCGTATAGTACATACAAGTCGATAGGCTACCCGGTGTTGGAATAAAATCCTGTACTTGTTCTGGATACATATGTTGATCACGCAAGAACTCTGCTAATTCAATAGCATCCTCCAAGGCACAACCAGGATGAGAACTCATAAAGTATGGCACTAAATATTGCTTCTTACCAAGCTTTTTATTAGCCTCTTCAAACCAAGATTTGAAAGTAAGGAATTCTTCCTTACCCGCTTTCCCCATCATATTTGTAACCCGTTTAGATACGTGTTCTGGTGCTACCTTCAATTGGCCACTAACGTGAAACTCACACAGCTCTCGTACGAAGTCTTTATTGTTATCTGCTAGCACATAGTCATAGCGCAAACCAGAGCGAACAAATACCTTTTTTACCCCTTTTAGCTTACGTAATTTACGGAGTAACGCAATATAATCATCGTGATTTGTATTAAGGTTTTCACAAGGCTCTGGAGCCGCACAGGTACGACCTTTACAAGCACCATATACAGCTTGTTTATCACATGCTAAATGACGGAAGTTTGCTGTAGGGCCCCCAACATCGTGAATATAACCCTTAAAATTGTCCATCTCAATCATAGTTTGGGCTTCGTCGATTAAAGACTCATGGCTACGGTTTTGGATGATACGACCTTGATGATTGGTAATGGCACAGAATGAACAGCTACCAAAACATCCGCGTTGACTAACAAGGCTAAATTGTACTTCACTTAACGCTGGTACGCCACCTTTATCATCGTATTTAGGATGCCACTTACGTGTATATGGCAAGTTATATACACCATCCATTTCCTCCTGTGTCAAAGGCAACGCAGGCGTATTTTGAATAAGATATCTGTCCCCATGCTTTTGGACCACCATACGTCCATAAAATGGGTCTTGTTCATCATATTGAATACGGAATGCATCAGCAAAGGCCATCTTATCGGTTTTAATTTCCTCAAAAGACGGGCATTCAACATAGTCTATAGTAGGAATTTCCTTTGCCATGTAACAAATACCGCGAATAGATGGCAAAGACTCTTTAAAGCGACCTTGATCTAACGCATCTGCTAATTCCACAATTTGAAGTTCACCCATACCATAAACAAGTACATCGGCCTTAGAATCAACTAAGATAGAGCGACGTACCGTATCTGACCAATAATCATAATGACCAAAGCGGCGCAAGGATGCCTCTATACCGCCGATAATAAGCGGCACATCACTATATGCCTCTTTCATGCGGTTCGCATATACCAAGGTAGCCCGATCTGGACGATGACCAGATTCACCACCGGGAGAATAATCATCTTGACGGCGAATCTTCTTTGCGGCCGTAAATTTATTGAGCATTGAGTCTAAATTTCCTGCTGTAACAAGGGACGCTAGACGCGGTTTACCTAGTTTTTGAAAGCCTCTACATCATTCCAATCTGGTTGATCTATAATGCCTACACGATAGCCTTTGGACTCTAGGTACCTGCCGATAACGGCAGGAGCAAAGGACGGATGGTCTACATAGGCGTCCCCACTGATGAGGACAAAGTCTAATTCAGCCCAGCCACGTTCCTTCATATCCGAAGGTTCTGTTACTAAAAATCTATCCATCGATTGAGTAAATGCCTTTCTTTCCTTTTATCAGAAAAGGAATAACCAAAGTAAAAATAATGCCATACAGAACAAAATTATGCCTAAAATAATGCGTTCCTGTACAATAGAACGTTGACGTTTACGTTGACGCGTTTCCAAAGACATGCGCTTTTTAGATGTTTGATATTCAACGAATTCACTTTGCACCAAATTTGGTGTCGCTTGCGCTTTCTGCCGTGTAACAGAACGCAAAGAAAAGGTATCTATATCACCTACCTGACTTTGATAAGCTTTCACCAAGCGATCACCATCAAGATCTAAATAATTACCGTAATTACGAATAAAGCCTTTTACGTAGACCTGACCAGGAATGATGTCATACTTACCATCTTCGATAGCTTCTAAATAGGTTGTTTTAATGTGCAGTACTTGCTCCACATCTTTAAAGGTTAAATTACGTCTTACCCGTTCACGTCGTAATTCTTCGCCTAATTCAGCCATTTTCGTTCCTCTCTTAATCTACATAAAACTCATAACGTAATCATTTAATTATTGCTCATCATTGGAGTCTGAGAAATATCGCGCCTTAGCTTGTTCAGGGCTCATCAAAATTTCTCGAGCCTTACTGCCCATACTAGGACCAACAATTTTAAGATCTTCCATCGTATCTACTAGGCGAGCCGCACGAGTGTAACCTATGCGGAATCGACGCTGTAACATAGATACAGATGCTTGACCAGATTCCATAACGAGATTAACAGCACGTTCTAATAATTCATCGCGGTAAATATCATTTTCTTCAGATGATTCTTTCTCTGTTTCCTTTTCAGCCTCTTGCGTAACAGTATCATCATATTCTGGTTCTCGTTGAGCTTTTACAAATTCCACAAGATGTTCCACTTCATCATCAGAGATGAATGCACCTTGTACACGAATTGGTTTATTCGCCCCGATTGGAGCAAACAACATATCACCTTTACCAAGTAATTTTTCTGCCCCTGCCATATCGAGGATAGTACGGGAATCAATTTGAGAACCTACGGCAAAGGAAATACGGCTCGGTACATTGGCCTTAATAGAACCAGTAATAACATTAACAGATGGACGTTGTGTAGCAAGTACCATATGAATACCCGCAGCACGCGCCATTTGTGCTAAGCGGCTAATAGATTCTTCAATATCATCAGGAGCTGTCATCATAAGGTCAGCTAACTCGTCAATAATCAGTACGATTAATGGCATAGCCGCCTTAGGATGCGCTTCATTATAACTCTTGATATCACGCTTACCAGATGCTGCAAAGGCTTTATAACGAGCCTCCATTTCACGAACGGCCCAACGCAATACAGCAGCTGCTTTTTCATGTCTGTTACAACTGGCGCCATCAAATGAGGAATGCCGTTATAAATAGACAATTCAACCATCTTAGGGTCGATTAATAGTAACTTAACCTCTTCCGGTTTACGACTAAATAGAATACTGGAAATCAATGTGTTAACACATACAGACTTACCAGAACCCGTAGTACCTGCTACGAGCAAGTGAGGCATCTTCGCAAGGTCTGTAATGACAGGTTTCCCTGCAATATCTTTACCAAGACCAACTGGAATACCACCACGAGCATCCTTGAAGTCACTGCAATCAAGAACATCGCGCAAATGCACGGCCTCTGTTGTCTTATTAGGAACCTCAATGCCAATAGCAGATTTACCAGGAATTGGCGCCTCCATACGAATATGTTGAGCCGCTAAATTAAGGGCAATATCATCTGTTAAATTAACGATCCGGCTAACCTTTACACCAGGTGCAGGTTCAATTTCGTAACGCGTAACAGTTGGACCTTGTGTAGCATTAACAACCTTAGCAGTAATGCCAAAGTTGCTCAATACATTTTCAAGCATCATTGCATTTGCGCTACTTCTTCACCATTGCTTTGACTCCCCTTCCCTTTCGCCAAAATATCAAGGCTTGGGAAATGGTAAGGTCTATCATAGGTACGGTGAATTTGACCCTCTTTAGACACTGCTACTTGTGCGGTATCTTCTGTAGTACTAATGGTAGATGGTACTTGTAAGCTCATGCCATTCATACCTGCACCAGCACTTACAGAACTTGCAGCAGCACCCGTTCCAGGTACAGCGGATGCTATAGCAGCGTGATTAGTTTCCAACGGACCAATCGTTGTATTTTGATATGTGAACTCCGGCTGTTCCACATGAGTATTGTCTACTGATTCAGAATCATCTGTATACCCTTCATCAGGAGTATATGTATAATCCTCATCTGGAACATATACATAATCATCACCTGTAGATCTACTAGCATCAGAGAATTGATCGAAATCATCTGCATCATAAGACTTCGCATCGCCAGAAACTTCAGAAATATTCGCCAATTGTTCCGCTGCTCGATTGCGGGCCTCTATCTCAGCTAATTCTTTCCAAGATGTAGGGGCCTTTGGAGATTCTACAGTTGTTACTATATCTACCATAGGTTCATGGTCTACAACCGTACTAGATTCAACATTATCTCTATCGGTAGGTATGCCGCGTTTTTCCAATGTATCTAGCGCTTGATCGGCAGCATCAGCAAATCGTGTATCCTTTTCCCTGTTATACGCTTTACGTTGCTCTGCAGCTTCTTTGCGTTGTTCGTTCCAGTCTTCAAAGACCTCTTTAGCTACAGCCACCTTTTCAGCAGCCACTTCTTTAGCTACATCTAATCCTACTTGAGTTTTATCCGCCGCTTTTTGCAAGCCACTGCGTAAGGATAAACGGGTAATTAGAATGCCAAAGGCAAGTAATAAGAACACATCTAAAATGATAGCCCCTAGTTCACCTAATAATGTGCGAAGGAATGTAGCGATGGCGCCACCTACAACACCACCTTGATTAGCCAATTGCGTTGTGATAAGTTCCTGCCCCTCAGGAACGCGCCACAATGGAACGAGAGCTAGCAAAAATAGGAAGAACAAGGTCATTACAACGCCTCGTTTAGTAATGGAAATAAATGTTCCCTTATACAATAATCGCCAGCCTACCCAGAAAACGCCAAGACATGGAATAATGCCGCCTAGGCCAAAGCCATAACGGAATATACCTGTTAAAATCTGTCCTACAAGACCGAGTTCAAAGCCAAAGAACCCGAGAAGGGAAATAACTGCAAAGGCAATGACAATTAAGCCTTTAACTTCGCTACGCAAGGAAAATCCTTGAGATTTAGTTTGCTGTTTTGTACTCGTTCTCTTTCGTCGTGTATTTCGTTTTTTGGTGGAAGTTTTTTCTTCTGCCATAAATCTATACAAACCCCTTACTATATAACACTACTGTAAATTAACTTATCGTTATATTATAGCATATATCGAAGTATTTAGTTAGCTTTTACGCCGTTCCTCCCAGTCACGAAGTAACTGTTCTTCTTTCCCTCTTTTAATACCATTGTAATATGTAGCATCCTTAAGAGGTGTTGGTAAATACTGCTGCTGTACATAGCCATTCGGATAGTTATGAGCATACTTATAGGTGTTCCCATGGCCTAGTTTGCTAGCCCCACTGTAATGACTATCTTTTAAATGATCTGGAACCTGACCACATTCCTTATGACGCACATCGGCAATAGCTGCATCGATTGCCATATAAGCAGAATTACTTTTCGGCGCTAAGGCTACATAGCAAGCCGCCTCAGATAATATAATGCGCGCTTCAGGGAAGCCTACCATATGAGCGGCTTGAGCGGCTGCATTGGCGAGAATCAAAGCTTGAGGATCTGCTAGACCTACATCCTCAGCAGCACAAATTACGATACGACGAGCGATAAAGTTAGGATCTTCGCCAGCTTCAATCATACGTGCCAAGTAGTGCATCGTCGCTTGCACATCAGAACCACGCATACTTTTAATAAATGCAGAGATCGTATCGTAGTGGCTATCACCTTTTTTATCGTATGTATAAATACGGCGGCCTACGACCTTTTCAAGGACCTCTATAGTAATAGTCCCTTCATCGGGTACCATCGCTGCAGCCTGCTCTAAAATATTTAAAGCCATACGCCCATCGCCATTGACGAAAATCCCCACATCTTCAAGAACCTCATCTGTCACCTGTAGATGACGTTTACCAAGGCCTACCTCTTCATCTGTAATAGCACGGCGCAAAATTTGGCCTATAGCCTTTGGTGTAAGCGCTTCTAGGGTAATTAACCTTAGACGAGATAAAAGTGGTCTATTTACCTCAAAAAATGGATTTTCTGTAGTAGCGCCAATGAGGATGATTGTGCCATCCTCTACACAAGGTAAAAGTACATCTTGTTGGCTTTTATTAAAACGGTGAATTTCATCGAGGAATAAAATGGTTCGTTGTTGTAAAGATCGCACTCGCTTACGAGCATCCTCTATGATATTACGCAGCTCACCTATGCCCGCATTAGTAGCATTTAAATTGACAAAATGACTATTGCTAACCTTCGCGATAATACCTGCTAGTGTAGTTTTACCCGTTCCACAAGGGCCATAAAAAAGCATAGATGGAATTGTATCCTTTTCAACCATGGCGCGCAAGAAAGTCCCCTTTCCTACCGCTTTTTCTTGACCATATAAATGGTCTAATGTGGTAGGGCGCATACGCACCGGTAACGGTTCATACGTATTGGTGGGCGTCATATCAAATAAACTATCCATTCTATCACCTCAATCCATAACATCTTATCTATTAACTCTAAAGTTTTATAAATCGTACAGTCCAGCAAATTCTATTCATAAAGAATAGAATTTATAGATCAATAGCCCATAATAGCGATATTGACTGGTCTTTTCTATATATAGTATATGACATTACATGCCATTTTTACACGCAAAAAAGCCCCACCATGCCGTAATGTACCGCGTTTTGATCCTGCTTAGGGCAGGTGGGTGTCCTCCTCATCCTTCAGTTGTCCCGTAAGGGCGTAACGTTCAGACGAGAGTTCGGACTCCCGAAGTAAATGTGTTGGCTCAAAACTGCGATATCACACGCACATGGCAGGGATATCTTATACATAAATAGTATCAGAAAGATTCGTAATTAACAAGTCTTGACATTTCAAATTTAATCAATTCTTGCCTATGTTTACACCAAAGATTGCTCTTCTTCTTCCTCGATATCTGGTTTAATATGCAACTCTTTTAATTGCTTAGGTTCTACTTCAGATGGAGCTTGGCTCATAATATCAGAAGCAGATTGAGTTTTAGGGAATGCGATTACGTCGCGGATAGATTGACGTTTTGCCATCAACATAACAAGACGATCAAGGCCGAATGCACAACCAGCATGAGGAGGTGCACCGTATTGGAATGCATCAAGCATGAAGCCGAATTTAGATTTAGCTTCTTCTTCAGATAAACCAATAGCTTTGAATACTTTTTCTTGTACATCGGATTGGTAAATACGCAAGGAACCGCCACCGATTTCAACACCGTTCAATACCATATCGTAAGCAATCGCTTTTACGCTGCCAGGATCAGATTCCAATTTATCAAGATCTTCATGACGAGGCATTGTGAACGGATGGTGCATTGCAACATAACGTTTTTCATCTTCATTATATTCAAACATAGGGAAATCAGTTACCCATGTGAATGCCAATTTATCTTGATCAATCATGTTCATGCGGCGTGCCATTTCTAGGCGCAATTCACCTAATGCACGTGCCACAGTAGCAGGTTTATCAGCAATCATCAATACAAGGTCGCCACCTTTAGCGCCCATTTTTTCACCGATATTGCGAATTGTATCTTCACCTAAGAACTTCATGATTTGAGACTTGATGGAACCATCTTCATTGAAGCAAGCCCACGCAAGACCTTTTGCACCGTAACAGTTTACATATTCAACAAGGTCATCAAGTTCACGACGTGGAATACCAGCATCGCCAGGTACAACGATACCTTTAACTACACCACCGTTGTCAATTACAGAACGGAATACTTTGAATTCTGTATCTTTTACAAGATCAGTTACATCAGTAAATGCCATATCGAAACGAAGGTCTGGTTTGTCAGAACCGTATTTATCCATTGCTTCATCCCATGTAATACGAGGCATAGGCAATGGAATTTCTTTGCCCAATGTAGTTTTAAATACATGAGCAATCATTTCTTCAAGCATGGAGTAAATGTCTTCTTCATCTACGAAGGACATTTCCAAGTCGAGCTGAGTGAACTCAGGTTGACGGTCTGCACGCAAATCTTCATCGCGGAAGCAACGAACGATTTGGAAGTATTTTTCATAACCAGCAACCATCAAGATTTGTTTGAAAATTTGTGGGGATTGTGGCAATGCATAGAATGTACCAGCATTTACACGAGAAGGTACTAAATAGTCACGAGCGCCTTCTGGTGTAGATTTAGTAAGCATTGGGAGTTTCAATTTCCAAGAAATCGCGGCTATCGAAGAAGTCACGCATTGCTTTCGTTACTTTATGACGCAAAATCAAGTTGCGTTGCATTTCTGGACGACGCAAGTCAAGGTAACGATATTTCAAACGAATATTTTCATCTACATCGATATCATCTTGGATATAGAATGGAGGAGTTTTAGCGGAGTTCAATACGCGTAACTCTTCACAGAACATTTCGTATGCACCTGTAGGAAGGTTTGGATTAATAGCTGCTTCATCACGTTTTGTAATTTTACCACGTACACAAAGTACATATTCATTACGAACATCCTCTGCTTTGTGGAAAGATTCTACGTTATGGTCTGGAGATGCTACTACTTGTACTACGCCAGAACGATCGCGTAAATCCAAGAAAATCAAACCACCGTGGTCACGACGGCGTTCTACCCAACCACATAATACGACCTCTTTACCTACCTCTTGTTCAGAGATGGTGCCACAACCGTGCGTACGGTGTAAGCCTTGCATTGTTTCCATTCTAATTGTCATCCTTTCACCAAAGAAGTTATACGTTCAGAAACTGTATCAAGTGGTACAGTTTCTTGTTCACTAGTTTCCATGAATCGGATTATGGCTTCCCCACGAGCCAATTCATCATCACCCAATATGATAACATATTTTGCATTAATTTTGTTAGCATATTTTAATTGTGCCTTCATACTCTTGCCCTGTCCGTCCATTTCAACGGTTACATATGCATCATGTAATGCTTGGCAAATTTTGAATGCCTCTACCTTAGCCGCATCACCAAGCGCCACTACAAATGCAGAAGGCTCAACAGTTGGTTCAGGCAACAAGTTTTGTTTTTCAAGAGCTAATAGCAAACGCTCCATGCCCATGGCAAAGCCAATGGCTGGCGTATGAGGGCCATCAAGTTCCTCTACAAGGCCATCGTAACGACCACCACCTGCTACGGCACTTTGTGCGCCTAATGGAGTGTATTGTACTTCGAATGCTGTCTTTGTGTAATAATCAAGACCACGTACAAGGCGAGGATTTAATGTATATTGCACATTAGCAGCCGTTAAATATGTCTTCAATTCTTCAAAGTGATCATGACACTCTTCACATAAATGTTCGTGAATTTCAGGAGCACCTACGGACAAGGATTTACATGTTTCATTTTTGCAATCCAAGATACGCAAAGGATTTTTATATAAACGTTCTTGGCAATCACTGCATAATTGTTCTTTTTTAGGTTCAAAGAATTCAATTAATTTTTCACGATATACAGGGCGGCATGTTGGGCAGCCTACAGAGTTCACCTCTACATTGAGGTCCTTAAGGCCAAAGTCTTTCAACAATTGTACAACCATGCAGATAACTTCACTATCTACAACTGGAGATTGAGAGCCTAGTACCTCTGCACCAAATTGGTGGAATTGACGATAACGACCTGCTTGTGGTTTATCATGACGGAACATAGGTCCCATGTAATACCATTTTGTAAGGCCTTCTTTACCATATACTTTATTTTCTAAGTAGGCCCGTACAGCAGAAGCCGTATTTTCAGGACGCAATGTGAAGCTAGAGCCACCGTCATCGCCTGTAGTAAATGTATACATTTCCTTTTGTACTACATCTGTAGTTTCACCGATACCACGCAAGAATAATTTAGTATCTTCAAAGGCAGGTGTGCGAATTTCATTGAACCCGTATACTTTACAAATTTCACGCATACGTTGTTCAATATAGTGCCAATTTATCATTTGCTCTGGCAAAAAGTCTTGTGTACCTCTTGGTTTTCTAATAGCCATTACACAACCTCCCAAAATTTCTCACAAATTCTATGTCGTTTCTCTAATAGTGCATCTATCGTTGCGTGGTAAACATCAACATCCTTTGGCATGTGCTGTTTCAATTGACGATATTCAGGGGCGCGCATCCATTTAGATGAGCTACCAGGTCCCATGGATAGAATACTTTGTCGCTCTTCCATTATCTGAATATTATATTCGCACGCTTTACCTGGCAAGGTATAGCCAATATTCTCTAATTGCCCTCTCATATATTGTTGGCGATATAGATAATATGGCACATAGCCAGCTGCTTCAAGACGCTCTTTACCATATTGTACCATTTCTGCTACGAGATGTTCTTCAGGAATATCATCTTGCATATTTAAATCATACAATGGGCTACCACGTTTTAATGCTAACGTATGAATTGTAACATTTTCCGGCAAATTTTGACATACGTAATCCATATTCTCTACCATGTTTTGCATCGTTTGATGCGGTAAACCTGCAATAAAATCCATATTTACAGCAAATGGTGTATTAACTTTTACATATTGTAACAATTCATCAATATCTTGCGCACTATGTCCACGCCCAATGCGCCGCAAAATATCGTCTTGCATCGTTTGTGGATTAATACTGATACGATTTACACCAAAATCGAGCATAGATCGTATCTTCCGAGGATTAACAGAATCTGGACGCCCCGCCTCTACAGTAAACTCATGTCCTTCCGGCACTAAAACAGATAACTGTTTTAGGACTTGGTGAAAGTCTTCATTCCCTAATACCGTCGGTGTACCGCCACCCATATAGAGGGTATCTACCGTTAAGCCATAAGACTGAGCAATATCTTTCATATCATCCATATCACGGCCTAAAGCTGTTAAAAATTGACTTTTATCAGTGTAATCCTGATAAAGACCATAAGGAAACGAGCAGTACACACAACGCGTATCGCAGAAAGGAATGCCACAATAGAGACTTACCTTTTTATCGTCTGTATCAGCTAAAAATGGACGTTGATACTCACCGATAGCCCCCAAGGTCGCAAGCTTTTCCATAGACACAGAAAACTCGTCCCTAATGTGACGAGTTGCTGCGTGGACAGAGCCATATGTATCTATATATTTATGTAGTAGCTTTGTAGGGCGCACACCAACCATAGTCCCCCATGGAGCATCGGCTGGCAAACCTTGATATTCACGCAAATAGCGCAATAAGGCTTGACCAATTTGACGACGACCCATAGATGAAATATCACCGTCAAAAATTTTTACGGTCTCCCCAATGGTTACAGTCAAACGATATAAACCGTCTAACTCTATAGCCTCTAAAATAACCTCTGGATTAACCTTATCAGAGAATAAACCAGCAGCACCACAGTTATGGGCTACTACGGAGCCAAGTGGTAATGGCCCCGTATATAGATATCCATTAAGCATGGTGATGAGCCATACGTTCTAATTTTTCAAGTTCTGCTTCAGTCATATGATTTTGGCAATCGCTGCAGTAACCATATACTTTCAATTGATGGTCAATAGTGCGGAAGTTCAATTTTTTAGCGATGATAGACTCTAATGTTTCAAGCATGTCGTCTTCGAACTCGGATACTTTACCACATTTTACACAAATCAAATGATGATGGAAATGAGCGAACTCTTCATCATTTAATTCGTAACGGTTACGACCATCACCGAAATCAAGACGTTTTAACAAATCAAGTTCAGTGAATAGATCAAGTGTTCTGTAAATGGTAGCCAAACCGATATCAGGAGCAACTTCTTTTACAAGTACATATACGTCTTCTGCGCTCAAATGGTTTTCATCAGCATCGATGAAGGCTTGTAAAATTGTTTGACGTTGTGTAGTCAATTTGTATTTTTTATCTTTAATGCGTTCTTTTAATTTCTCTAATGTTGTATTCATGATAACTATCCCCTTTACTTCTTACAAAAGTTTTATAAAACCTACGCCCCAACGAATGGGTTGTATTGTTTTTCATAACCTATATTTGTTTCTGGTCCATGACCAGGATATACCATTGTATTGTCAGGCAATTTATAAAGCTGAGTTTTAATGGATTCCATTAATGTCTCATAAGAACCATTTGGAAATCTGTACGACCTACGGAATCTCTAAAGAGAGTATCTCCTACAAATACAAGACCTTCCATGTAATAACATACCCCACCTGGCGTATGCCCCGGTGTTTCAAGCACTTCAAGGTCAATAGCACCACAGGTAATGTGGTCACCTTGTTTAACCTCAATAATGTCAGCCTTTACCTTGATTGGTGTTGGATTACTATAAGCGCTGAGATTGAGTTCAGGATCTGACAGATACGGTATATCACCCTTTTGAATATATACAGGCACATGATATGTATCTACAATCTCTTGAACGCCACCAATATGATCACCATGACCATGGGTTAATAAAATCGCCTTTGGTTTCAAGTCGTGCGTCTTTAGAGACTCTAATACTTCAGCAGTAGCAGGATCAATAATGAAAGCTTCGCCTACCGCTTTATCTCCAATAACATAGCAGTTAGTCCCTAATGGACCTAATGGCATGCGCATAAGCACTAATTGTTGTTCACTCATTAAGCCCCTCCTTTACTACGCTGTACTGTATATACTTCACGAATACGGCGCAACTTAGTCATAACAAAATCAAGTTGTGAAATATCACGGATATCGACCACAACATTGATACTTACAGTTTTAGTATCTTCTTGAACCTTAGCATTGATGTTTGTAATGGTGATTTTTAACTCTGAAAGTACTGCCATAACCTCCATCAACAGACCATTTCGATCGTATGCTTGAATATCGATGCCTACATGGAAGGATTCACCAGAGGAACCATCCCAAGAGACTTCAATCATACGCTCTAAATCTTCTGGCGTATGGCCTAGGCTCGTACAATCGGAGCGATGGACAGATACACCACGACCACGCGTGATGTAACCGATGATATCATCACCAGGAACTGGGCTACAGCACTTCGCCATACGTACCATGACACCAGCTTCCCCTTTTACAAGAACGCCCGTACCATTCTTGGTCGTTTTTGGCCCTTGAGCTTTTAACTTCTCAATGATTTGTTCAGTGCTGCGCTTAGATTCTTCTGCTTCTTTAGATTTTTTATAAAGTTCAATTAACCGCAAGAGAACAGTGCTGACAGGAATACCACCATAGCCACAAGCAGCAAACATTTCCTCTTCAGTACCTGCTTTAAGCTGTTTTGTAACTTGTTGGAGACGATTATCAGCGATCAATTCTTTCCAACTATAGTTTAATCGTTTCGCTTCTTTTTCAAGCGCCTCTAGGCCTTTTTCGATGTTTTCAGCTTTATTTTCACGCTTGAACCAGTTGCGAATTTTGCTCTTACTTTCAGAAGAGCCTACGATATTAAGCCAATCAAGACTTGGGCGACCTGTTTTAGATGTAATAATATCTACAATATCGCCATTTTGTAAGGTGTAATCTAGCGGTACAATTTTACCGTTTACCTTAGCCCCTACACAGCGATGACCAACATCGGTATGAACACGGTACGCAAAATCAAGTGGAACCGAACCGATAGGCAATTTAACAACATCGCCTTTTGGTGTGAATACAAATACCTCACCAGAGAAAACGTCTAGTTTTAACGCATTAACTAGTTCTGTTGGATTACTTGTATCTTGCCATTCAAGGACTTGGCGTAACCAGGCAACCTTTTGGTCGAAATCCTTATCGCCATTTTTATTGCCTTCTTTATAGCGCCAATGAGCAGCAACACCATACTCAGATACACGGTGCATTTCCCATGTACGAATTTGGATTTCTACAGGTTGCCCCATGGTACCGATAACCGTTGTATGCAAGGATTGATACATATTAGATTTCGGCATGGAAATGTAATCCTTGAAACGATATGGCAATGGTTTCCACAGCTATGCGCAATACCTAGTACGGCATAGCAATCTGGAATTGTATCAACAATAACGCGAACAGCAAGCAAGTCGTAAATTTGAGATAAATCACGGTTGTCCTTTTTCATCTTCTTGTAAATACTGTAGAAGTGTTTTGGACGACCTTTGATATCGGCCTTAATATGAGCTTCTCCTAACGCTTTTGTAAGTTGGCTCATCGTATCATTTACAATGTCCTCACGAGCTTGGCGTTTTTGTTTCATTTGATCTACAAGATCATAATATTTTTCCGGCTCTAAATAGCGGAATGATAAATCTTCTAGTTCCCATTTCACATTGAAGATACCAAGGCGATGTGCTAGAGGAGCAAAGATTTCTAATGTTTCCTTTGCAATACGCTTTTGTTTGTCGCTACGCATATGCTTTAAGGTACGCATATTATGTAAGCGGTCACCCAATTTGATAACAACGACGCGCACATCCTTCGCCATAGCCAAAATCATCTTCCGATAATTTTCCATTTGGCGATCTTCTTTTGTTTCATATTGGAACTGGTTTAATTTCGTTACACCATCAACGAGGAAGCCACCTCAGAGCCAAACATTTTCTCCAAGTCTTCCTTCGAATACGATGTATCTTCAACCACATCATGCATAAGTGCAGCCATAAGCGTAATATGGTCGATTTGTAAGTGTGCCAAAATTTCAGCTACTGCTAGTGGATGCATGATATATGGCTCGCCAGAAGCTCTCAATTGACCTTCATGAGCCTTATCAGCAAGTTCAAAAGCCTTCAATACTTGGTTACACTCATCATCTGTTAAATAGGTATGGATATATTCCATAAATTCAGCTAAAGCTTTTTCTTTGTTAAATGTACCTTGTTCAACCAAAGCTTTGCCTTCTTCATTTACAGTTGTCATGGTGTCACCTCCTATACACTATAGGTAAGAAATGTTACGGATGTGACAAGATCTAATTTTCCTTCAACGGCATTCCATCTTAGCATTAATTGACCATCATCACTTGTATATTCTTCTATGATGCCCAACTCCTTAAAAACATCTAAGGATGTAAGGGCACTACGATTATTTTGATCTGTCGGCTTGCGGCGCAAAATTTCTTGTTCCACATTGTAAACCGATTGACTACGACCACGCATAGCTTGTTTTACTATGACATACATTTGTCTAAGCCCTTCTGTTGAAAGTGTAATAGGCTCTTCAGTCAACGGTTCAATAGCTTGGATCATAAGCTGTGGAGAAACCATCCCTTGCCATTCATTCTTTTGCAATGAAAATGCTACTTTCACCACAGTTCCAACAAATATGGTTTTAAACAAATCAGGACGATTCCAAGCAATGGCATCTAACGTGCCACTTGAGGTTTCTAAAATCACCTTACAATGATTTTTTAACTGTCCCATAAGCATAATATCTTGTACCGTTGCTTCCATAACGGCAAAGACCGGCGTACTATTAGCCATACCATACGGTTCAAGGGCTGATACGCGGTCAATGATATCTACATCGATATCATCAACGGGTAGTTCCGCATCAATAGCAACGACAGGGATATATTCTTCCTGTGTCACATGCTCTTTACAATACGCCGTTAATCGGTCTCGTAGTTCATCTATACGACTTGCATCAATACTAAAGCCAGCTGCTGCAGCATGACCACCAAACTGTAGTAACACATCTTCACAGGACTTGAGTGCATCGTAAATATTAAAGCCATCAATACTACGGCAGGAACCTTTACCAACGCCATCATGAATACTGATGACTAAGGTTGGTTTATAAAACTCCTCAACTAAACGAGAGGCCACAATACCTATAACACCAGGATGCCAGTCTTCACCAGCCACCACCGTTACATAATCCGCTTTATGACCTTGATTAGCCACATCGATGCGAGCAAGTTCATGAATATTCCGCTCTAATTCTTGGCGTTCACGGTTAGTTTCATTTAACTCCTCTGCAATAGCTTCTGCCATATCAGCATCATCGGTAACAAGTAACTCAACAGCACGTGTTGCATGAGTTACGCGACCTGCTGCATTAAGGCGAGGTGCCAAAGTAAAACCGATATGTCCAGATGTTATAGTTCGTTCATGGAGACCCGCTACATCGATAAGCTTTTTAATGCCCAAATTAGGATGACTATTCATCTTCTCTAGGCCTGCTTTTTACAATGATGCGGTTCTCACCTACTAACGGTACTACGTCTGCCACAGTACCTAGTGCAACAATATCTAAATCATCTAAATACCATTCACCATATTTTGTGAGCCATAAAGCTTGGCATAATTTAAAGGCAACCCCAACGCCGGACAAATTTTTATCCTTATAGGGACAATCCTTCTGCTTGTGGTTAATAACAGCCTTTGCTCGTGGAATCAAATCTGGTGCCGTATGATGATCCGTAATAATCATATCAATACGGTCACGTACAGCCTCCACAATATCGTAAGAACTGATACCACAGTCTACGGTAATAACTAGAGCCGTCCCCCGCTCTATAAGGTGCTCTAAAGCCTCTAAATTGAGGCCATATCCTTCGCTTTGACGCTCTGGTATGTAATAGGTAACATCGGCACCTAGTTTCTTTAAAAATCGATACAGAACAGATGTTGCAGTAATACCGTCTACATCATAATCGCCATAAATAACGATTGGTTTATGCTTTTCAATTGTCTCCTGAACTAGCGAAACAGCTACATCCATATCTTTTAATGTGAATGGATCTAACAAATCTGACAAAGAGCCTTGTAAAAACTTCCGCCCTTCGTCAACATCTATGTGGCGATTTACCATTAATTTTGCCACAATAGGATTTACACCAAGTTCACGGATTAAGATATTTTCTTGTTCTTTGTCGCTTGTAGAAATGCGCCAACGTTTTTTCTTAATCATCATATCCCTCAGTAGTTTATAATCAATATTATTATAATAATTCAACGTATTATCATTATCATTTTTATTTATTATACATCAAAAAGTGAATAAAATAAACTATTTTATATATTTTATTCTCATTTAAACCTTGTCTTTTTCTCAACAAAAAAGAACCTCCCATTATCAATAGGAGGTTCTCGATCAGTGAATTACTTAGAACCGGAAGTCTCGTTCGCCGTCTTTCATCTGTGCAATATAAGCTTTAGCTTTATCTTTAACTAAATCATTTTTGATATTTTCTAACTGTTGTTCAATAACCTTAGCGCCATGAGCTTTAGTTTTTTCATCACCATAATCCATGATGTATTCGTTCAATGTCATCAATGCATTAGGTTGGCAACAGTTATGGATTTGACCGGATTTAGCGAGGGCCATAAATCTGTCCCCTGTTCTACCTGCTCGATAGCATGCAGTACAGAAGCTAGGCACATATCCAAGATCTAGTAACCAATCTACGATTTCATCTAATGTACGTGTGTCACTGCGATCAAATTGAGCCGAATTATCCTCTGGTTTCTCTTCTTCTTTGTAACCACCTACGCTAGTACGAGAGCCCCCACTAATTTGGGAGATACCTAATGCCAAACCGCGTTCACGCATGGATTGACTTTCACGGGTAGACATAATCATACCTGTATACGGTGTGGATACACGAATAAGAGCAACGATTTTCTCAAATATATCGTCAGGTACAGCATTACTGAAATCATCTACATCGATATCATCAGCTGGACAAATACGAGGTACAGAAATTGTATGTGGACCTACACCAAATACTGCTTCTAAATGCTCTGCATGCATCAACAAACCTACAAAATCATATTTATAATGTTCTAAGCCATAAAGAACACCGATACCTACATCATCAATGCCACCTTGCATAGCGCGGTCCATCGCCTCTGTATGGTAGGCGTAGTCGCTCTTAGGGCCTGTTGGATGAAGTGCTTCGTAGTTTCTTTATTGTACGTTTCTTGGAATAATGTATATGTACCAATACCAGCTTCATGTAATTTCTTGTAATCCTCAACGGAACAAGCTGCAATATTTACGTTTACACGGCGAATTTCGCCATTTTTATTTTTAATACCGTAAATAGTCTTGATAGATTCCAAAATATATTCAAGAGGATTATTAAGAGGATCTTCACCAGACTCAATAACAATGCGCTTATGCCCCATTGCTTCTAAGGCAATAACCTCTTCTCTAATTTGGTCTTGAGTCAACTTTTTACGTTTAATATCGCGATTTTTAGAGTGGTACGGACAGTATACACAACCATTAATACAATAGTTAGACAAATATAATGGTGCAAATAGAACGATTCGATCACCATAAATAGCTTTCTTGATTTCTTTAGCTAACGCATAAAGCTTTTCCTTATATTCAGGCAACGGACATTCTAATAGAACAGCTGCTTCTCTATGGTTTAACCCCTTAAATGTAGCAGCTTTTGCTAAAATAGCATCTAACAACTCCCTATTTTCCTTGTTTTCCTCTGCATAGGCAAGGGTGTCAAGGATTTCCTGATGGGAAATAAATTCCTCCGCCTTTGGAGATTTTACATCATACATAGTACTTACCTCAAATCTTTCTAGTGGCAACGCCACCCCTCTTTAGGTATATGAAAGTATATGACAACCAGTCTTCTGGTATTTCACTGATACTGTACATAGTATACCACTATTCCTACTAAAAAACATAGGAATTTGACACACAATAATAAAAGGTTACTCCCTCATAAGAGGAAGCAACCTTTATAGTATGGGAATTTCTAATTTATATCGATTATCTATATCGAATATGACTAAAATGTATGTAATTAAATTAATTCCTTATTTACTATTAAGATTTTAATAGAAATTACTTATATAATTGATTTCTAGTATTAAAAAAATGTCCTATAAGACAACTGGCACGTAATAAAACAAGCAATGGATATAGTGGATAACGACATAAATGTAACGATCATTTGATATTTTACAGCTTCTAATGGAGGCATGCCTGCTAGGATAAGGCCTGTCATCATCCCCGGCAGCGCTACGATACCTAATGTCTTGGCACTATCTACAGTAGGTTGTAGACCCGTCTTTATAACATCACGAACTATTGCTTTCGAAGCTTGTTTAGGTGTACTACCCAAGGCTAATTTAATTTCCACCTCTTGTTTACGCAATTCAAAATTTGATAGCATTTGACGATAACAAAGCCCAATGGCTACCATAGCACCACTAATGACCATACCACCAACAGGAATCAATTGGTACGCAGTAAAACTAAGCACGCCAGTTACCAATAAAATAGATAAGGTTATCCATGCACCAATGGTGATAGCAAACCAAGAAATCCATAACGCATGCGGAATCCCTTGCCCTCGTTTAGCTGAGTTATAAGCGGCATTAAAAGCCATAAATCCAAGTAAGCCAATAATAAATATTGGACTTTCCGTACTAAAAATATAGGATAAAATAAACCCGATGACTAATAGTTGAACTGTAGCACGTATAGCACTGATGAAAATATCCTTTTCTAGCTTCAATTCTTGTCGATAAGACATAATCATACTAATAATAACTAGCACTGATGCAAGGCACAACGATATAGTAGATATAGTTTGAAACTGACTCATATCAGTACCTCCTCTTTAGCTAATTGACCGTCTACGATAGTGATGCGGCGATTTGCAGTACGCAAGCTTTGCTCTTCATTATGAGTAATGGAGATTATGGTGATCCCCTTTTTATGAAGCTCATCAATAACATTTTCTACAATAGATGTATTCGTCGCATCTAAGGCAGACGTAACCTCGTCTAAAAGCAACACTTTAGGCTCAAAAATAAGGCTCCGAATAAGGCATATTCGTTGCATTTCACCACCAGACAACTCATCATTACGGCGCTCCATATAATTTAGTGGCATATGTAGTAGATTAAAGAGATATTCTATACGACTCATATCCGGTTTTAAACCGCGAATATCATAAGGAAATAGAATATTACGACGTACTGTTTTCGCAAACAAATAAGGTCTTTGAAAGCAGTAGCCCACCTCTCTACGATAAGATTCAGGATCTATAGCCGTTAAGGGACGATCATTATAAGTAATAGTTCCCGATGTAGGACTAATCAGATCACTACATAATTTTAAAAGTGTACTTTTACCACTTCCAGAAGGACCTACAATAGTAATATAATCGCCTTGATTTACCGATAAAGATACATCACTGATAATAGATTTGTCTTTTACAATATAAGATATATTTGATAATTCTAGCAGCGCCATAAAGCCCCCTATCTCGTCATATGTATATTAATAGCAAAATATCGACTCACTGTTGCTAGTTATTTAGTATTCTTAAGCATAATGATTCTAATTATTTTATCATTACCAATATGATAATGCTAAGCTTAATTATAATATATCTATCAGACACATACTACAGAAAACAAAAAAATCCCTAGTGGAAAACCACTAGGGATTAATAGTCTTTGTAAAATTAAGCTTCTACAGGGTATACGCTAACTTTACGGTTGTAACGACCAGCACGTTCGAATGCTACTTTACCAGGCACAAGTGCGAATAAAGTGTCATCTTTACCGATACCTACGTTAGTACCAGGGTGGAAGTGAGTACCACGTTGACGAACGATGATGTTACCGCTCTTTACGATGGAACCATCATGGCATTTAACACCAAGACGTTTAGATTCACTGTCACGACCATTACGAGTACTGGACACACCTTTTTATGTGCGAACAATTGCAAATCAAAAGTAAACATTAAGTTCACCTCCTATATTTCGTGTATTTGGACAAACTCTGGATATTGACGGCTAATTTCCTCTAGACCGAGAAGCATAGTCCCCAGAATATCCTGTCCACTCTGGTTAATCGTACCAGAGAGAACCATATCACATCGACCTTCGCTATTCGTATATTCCCCTTCTTGTTGAGCAATCTGGGTAAGTCCTAACATTGCCGTTGCCGTTAAAGCAGACACTGCAGCACATACGATATCGAAGCCATGCTCATCATATCCTGCATGACCGGATAGGTGACAACCAATGACTTGATTCTCACTATTCCGCTGGATTTCAATAGAAACCATAATTAAGCTTGGATAGATTCAATACGAACTTTTGTGAACGGTTGACGATGGCCTTGACGACGACGGTAGTTGGATTTAGCTTTGTATTTGAATACTAAGATTTTTTTACCTTTACCATGCTCAAGAACTGTACCTGTAACTTTTGCACCGTTTACAAGAGGAGCGCCAACTTTAACGTCGCCGTCATTCACTACAGTCAAAACTTCTTCGAATGTAACGGACTCGTTAGCAGCTGCTTCCAATTTTTCGATAGTAATTACATCGCCTTCAGCAACGCGATATTGTTTACCACCAGTTTTAATAATTGCGTACATGAGAACACCTCCTTGTTATCGAACTCGCTGAATTCGGTATCCCGACCCGAACTTCGGTCGGGCGTTTAAACCTGCTTCACGCGGATTGCAAAGTTCAGTAAACCGAACTAATACTGATATAGTATATCGTATTTACCTATCTATGTCAAACAAAATTCAACATACATAGCTCAGTTTATGATACTTTCATATATATACAAACCTCTAAAATTCTCCAATAATACCGAGGTGTTGTAAAAGTATTTTTGTACCGATGAGAATCAATACACCCCCACCTAGTATGTCTGCATATTTTCCCACGAACTGGCCCATAAATTTGCCTAGGTACACACCAATAAGAGAAATACCAAAGGTAATTACCCCTATCATAGTAGAGGCTTCCCATACATTAATAGGTAGAAAAGCAAAGGTTAAACCAACCGCCATCGCATCAAGGCTAGTTGCCACAGATAGCATAATCATTTCCCAAGCACCTAAAAACTGTTTATCATCATCTTCATCGTCATCACTAAGGCCTTCTCGTATCATAGCAACACCTAAATAGCCCAGAAGTCCAAAGATAATCCAATGATCCCATTCAGATATGACATCGATAAACTGACGCCCAATGAGCCAGCCCATAACAGGCATGAGAAACTGGAATAACCCAAATAAAAATGCCAATGTAACCTTTCGGCCATTTTCACCTACCGGCATTGATAAACCTTTACCAATCGATACACCAAAGGCATCCATGGCTAGACCAATACTAATTAATATAATTTCAAATACAGACACGAAACTCACCTATAAAAACTACTTACTTATTCTGCTACTGCCATCAAAGAATATCCTTCTCGGCTAATTTGTGAATTCACTACAATCGAAATCTTACGCCCTATAGAATCGCCTAACTCCTCAAGGACAGCCTTAGTTAAGTATTGGGCTACCTCTGGATGTACTTCGATTTCTAGATTAGATTTAATGCGACCTGATTTAAACAGCTCACGTATACGACGGATAATTTGCATGTATACAGTTCTACCTGACAACATGTATCCAGTGCCTCCACATTGAGGACATGTATCAAACATCAAAGTTTGCAAACCTTGACGGGCACGCTTTCTTGTCATCTCCACAAGACCAAGCGAACTAATACCACATACGACAGTTTTCATCTTATCTAACTTGGCCTGTGCGCTCAACAATTTTAACAACTCTTGTTGATGGGACTTATCCTTCATATCGATAAAATCGACGACGATAATACCACCAATATCGCGCAATCGCAATTGTCGACAAATTTCCTTTGCCGCCTCTTTATTGACTGTAAAAGCCAGATCTTCTAACTTATTAGACTTACCTGTGTAATGAGCCGAGTTTACATCAAATACGGTGAGAGCCTCCGTATGATCGATACGGATAGAGCCACCGGAAGGTAGATTGATATCACGAGAGATAAGATCTTCTAATTGTGGTTCAATATGATTGGCTTTAAAGATAGGTGTGCTACCACGGTGACGTGTCACTTTAATTTGCTGTGATGTAGGCCCATGACCTAAGAGGTCCATCAATCGAGACTCGCCCATATCAGAATCTACAATAATCTCTTCTACATTGCGATGCGCATAGTCTCGCACAAGGCGGAACCAAAAATCCGCATCACTATAGAGATCAGTACCACTCTTAGCCACCTTAAATCGTTTTAACACATGTTGCCATGTACGCCATAGATATTCCATATCACGACCGATTTCGTCAGCACTAGCCTTGGCAGCTGCGGTACGAATAATAAATCCACAGCCTTCCTGTACATAAGGCGCTGCTAATTCTTGTAATTTAGCACGTACTGCTTCATCAGTAATTTTCTTAGAAATATGCATGCCTTCAGAATATGGTAAAAGCACCATAAAACGTCCTGCCAAACTCACATCAGCTGTAACGCGAGCGCCTTTACCAAGCATTTCCTCTTTTACCACTTGTACGAGAATTTGTTGTCCCACAGATAGGCGTGGCAAGATTTTCTGTTCTTTCCCCTGTTGAAGGTTCAAGTACGCATTTTGAGAGCCTCCTATATCAACAAAGGCCGCTTGCATACCATTTAACACGTTCTTAACAGTGCCCTTATACATATGATTTGCCATATGAGACTCATCAGTACGCTCTAAGACAAAGTCTACTAACTGCCCTTCTTCGTCGATAACAGCCATGCGGATTTCTTCTCGCATAACATTGACCAAAATTTTATGCATCCTATCCCTCCCTTCGTTCAATTTAAAATATATAGCTCTTTTAAAGCACTAAAGCGTATATAAATCGCTTAAGATTTATGTAAAGATATTAGTAATTTAGATGTATATAACGAGTATTAGTAGTTAATTTCCAATGGAGTGTAACGACCATCTTCATTTTCCACCATAATCGCTTTACGATGAATTTCATAGCCACTTGTAATAGGCCAATTATATTGGTCTTTACCAAGATTCCACACTTCGCTAGGTTTGATTGTACCTTGCGGATAGATGCCAATGCCCATAGTAAGGGTTACCATACCGTCCTTAACAGATGCTACGATAGGTTCTTTTACAAATTCTTTTCACATCAATAGTGCGAGTTTTTCTTAGGCGTTACCTTTTCATAAGAAATCTCCGTAGCTTCATTGAAAGGTTTTAGTAATGCATTCCCAATCAGCGTTTTCATCTGTTACAGGGCCTGTTATCTCATAAATAGCAAAGTTACAGATAGCCATCATCTTTTTAACCTTTTCAGGCATTTTCCCTTGCCACCCTAGCACCTCAAGACCTGGCGGTGCTACGCGATTCAAACGCTCCATAATAGACTCTAAAGAGTCCTCTTCTAGCACATCCATATCGATATATTCAGCCGCCGCTGTTACACCTAGGGCAAGTGCAGAGGAAAAGCTAATTTTTCATATGTGGATTAAAGCCTTCAGAATAAGCCATTTTAATTTCTGCGCGGCGAATCATACGTTCTACTGCTTGTGCATAATCAAGGTGCGACAAGAATCGCAATTTTTCGCCTTTATTTAAGGCCAAACGTAACTTTTTCAACTCTGCCACCCTCCTTATAGTCAATAATTGCAGTATTTAGCTCTGGACATACGTTACAGCCCTTACATGGACCGCGACGGCAATCACTTGTTAAGTTTGCCTCTACCGCTTGTTCCCACTCTCGTTTCAAGAAAGCTTTACTTACAGTGCAATCCAAATGATCCCAAGGTAATGGCTCGTCGAAATCACGAGTACGACGTGCAAAATATGCAGGATCCAACCCACAGTCAGCGAATGCTTTTAACCAAGTTTCATAGTTGAAGAACTCAGTCCAGCCATCAAATTTACAACCTGCTTCCCAGGCTTTTACAAGAACTTTAGACAATCTACGGTCCCCACGAGCAAAGGCAGCCTCCATATAGCCAGTATAACCATCATGGTAATGATAAGAAATATTACGGTTATTGATGAGAGATTTTAAATACCGTTGTTTACGATGAATTTCCTCAACATCTTGTTGACCATACCATTGGTATGGAGAATGTGTTTTTGGTACGAAGAAGGATACACTGACTGTGACAGAGCCATTTCGTTTACCTGTAATATCTCGATGTAAATCAAGCACCTTATACGCAAGATCAGCAATGCCTGCTAAATCTTCATCTGTTTCAGTTGGAAGGCCCATCATGAAGTACAATTTAACTGTATTCCAACCAGATTTAAAGGCATTTGTACACGCCGCCAACAAGTCCTCTTCACTAACACCTTTATTGATAACATCGCGCATACGTTGTGTACCTGCTTCAGGTGCAAAGGTAAGACCACTCTTACGCACTTGTTGTACTTTTTTTGCAATATCGATGGAGAAGCTATCAATACGTAAGGATGGTAAGCTTACGCTCACTTGTTTATCTTTGAACTCTTCCATGAGCATATCTACTAATTCAGGTAATTTAGAATAGTCCGCAGAGCTCAAGCTCATTAAAGAGATTTCGTTATACCCAGTATTGGCAATCGTATCTCTAGCAATTTGTAACAAACGTTCTGGTGTCTTTTCACGTACAGGACGGTATAGCATACCTGCTTGGCAGAAACGACAACCACGTGTACAACCACGGAATAATTCAAGTACCGCACGGTCATGAACTATATCCAAGAACGGTACCACAGGTTTTGTTGGGTAGAAAACATTTTCCACATCTTCTACGATGCGTTTTTCAACAGATGCAGGCACCTCTTCAAAGCGCGGTGTAATGGATTTAAAATCACCTTGCTCTGTATATTCCACATCGTATAATGCTGGACAATACGTACCAGGGATTTGAGCCACTTTACGCAAGAATGCTTCCTTACCACCTGGGAATCCTTTCGCCTTTTCAGCCTTGTAGAGATCGATGAATTCATCGCCCCATTCTTCGGACTCACCGAGAGATACAATATCAAAGAAATCTGCAATAGGCTCTACATTAAATGCACATGGGCCACCACATACGAGTAACGGGAAATCCATATCACGATCTTTAGCGTACATAGGAATGCCAGCCAAATCGAGCATATTCAAAATATTAGTAAAGCTCATCTCATATTGAAGCGTAAAGGCTAGTACATCAAAGTCTTTAATAGGCGTACGAGTTTCCAAAGAGAATAAAGGAATGTTGCGCTTGCGCATTTCCTCTTCCATATCATGCCACGGAGCAAACACACGTTCCGCTGCTGCATCTTCACGACGGTTTACAAGACCATATAAAATTTTGATGCCCAAATGGCTCATAGCCACTTCGTATACATCTGGAAAAGCTAATGCCATTGTTACATCAACAGTACTGTGATCTTTTACGATACTGTTATATTCGCCACCCGTATAACGAGCAGGCTTTTGGACATGTTGTAACCATGACGTATCTAATTGAATCATACATCCTCCGTCTTTTCTGAAAGACTTCTTTCACAATCAATCCTATATATAGGTTATTTAAAAAATATATTTCGTCCGTTGCATTGCGATATTTAACAAAATACCAATACTCAACATATTCGTAGTCAATGCACTAACACCATAACTAAGGAATGGTAATGGAATACCTGTAACAGGCATAATACCAATGGTCATGCCTACATTAACGAGTACCTCGAAGGTAAACATAGTGGCAATCCCTGTAGCTAGTAACATACCAAAATTATCATTACACATATACGCTACTTTAATGCTGCGATAAATCAGCATAAAGAGCAAAAACAACACGATAATACAGCCTACAAAACCAAATTCTTCACCAATAACGGAGAAAATAAAATCCGTATGGTTTTCTGGTAAGAAGTTCAACTGACTTTGTGTGCCATTAAAAATACCTTTGCCAAAAATCAAACCAGAACCAATGGCAATCTTAGATTGGATAATATGATACCCAGATCCAAAGGGATCAATATCTGGATTTAAGAATACGAGAATACGTTGTTTTTGGTATTCTTTCAGTACAAACCAGCCTAAAGGCATCAATAATAAACCAGTGCCTGCAATGATTTTTATGAGTCTAGTTTTAATGCCAGAGATAAATAACATACCCACAAAAATAGCAATATACACAAGCGATGTACCTAAGTCAGGTTGTAAAAATACAAGTCCAATAGGTACCCCAACATATAATACAGGCAATATTAAAGACTTAAATGTATCTAACTTGCCAATACGAGGCTCTAGCATTTTGGCCATACAGATAATCATCAATAATTTAGAAAATTCTGATGGCTGAATGGTAATAGGACCCAGTTGAATCCACCGTTGAGCACCCAATGCAGATGTACCAACGGCCATAACGGCAATTAACATCAAAAGGGTAATGCCATAAATGATATTGCCCCAATCCTTTAACCGATGGTAGTTAAGAAATTGCATGCCTATCACAACAGCTGCATTAGCAAGGAAAAATATAAGTTGCTTTACTACTAAACTACCAAATCCAATAGGCTCTTGATTAACATGAGTTGCACTGCCAATAGCTGCTAAGCCAATGCAAACCAGTAGAAAAGTACATATGATAATAGCCCAGTCGCTATCATTCCATAGTTTCCGCCACATCATATCACCTATTTCAATTTACGACGGCGCCATAAACTTTGCTTACCTTGCACTAATAAACGCTGAGTAGTCCATCCACCGCGATTAATATACAAAACAGTATTCGAATCTTCAAAGATAGACTCACCAGCTGAAGCAAGAGTCGGTGTACATGATTCTTCTTTAGCCGCTTTTTTCTTAGTTACATAGGCATCAAATTGCTTTTGTACATCATAATCTTCCCAGCAATCCCCAGTTACAACATAGTCCACAAGAGGTGCTAATACATTGCGGAATTCATGAGAAGCTAAATCTAACAGCTGTCCATCTTGTGTATAGGTTAACACATCTTCATCATAAGGAATCATAGCCCCTACATATTCGGCGCGAAGAACTTCTAGCATATCGTATAAGTCTATGTCTTCACCATCTGTAGGTACTGCATTAAAAGCAATAGCAAAATCGCGAATATTATGTTCCTCACACACTTGAATCATGCGCGCTCCATTACGTAAGGATACCCACAACGGATGCGTTACAACAATACAGCGATTTACTAAGTCTAAAATAGACTCTATGCCCTTACCAATACCGGCTGGAGCATCAATCAAAATATAGTCATATACATCACAAAGTCGACGAACTAATTTCTTATACTTCTTACGACCTATATCTTCCCAACGCGCACTTTGACTAGCCGGTAAGAAATCTAGATTTTCTGCAATTGATACAATAGCATCATCTGTATATTCTTTATCTTCACTCGCATCAAGTGCATCATAGATGATTTCATCTGCTACACCTAACACAAGATCCAAATCGCGCAATCCAAAGTCCCCATCACAGAGCAATACGCGGTGCCCTGCATGACTTAAGGCTGCACCCAAGCATGCGGTGACAGTCGTTTTACCTACGCCACCCTTGCCGGATACAACACCAATGATTTCGCCCATACTAATCCTTTCTTGGTTGCCCACTAGTTACTGCCTTCTCCGGTTTTTGACCATTCGTCGTATTGCCTACAGTGGCAGCATCTTTATTACTTTTAGTATTTGTATCATTCGTTTTTTTATTCAACGGTACATTGAAATATGCCGCTAACACATCTCGTACGATTGGGCCTGCAGAACCGGCACCAAAGCTACCTTGTTCAACGAGTGCAACCACAACAATTTGCGGTTTATCATATGGTGCATAGGCTACGAACCAGCCATGATCTCGGCCATGTGCGTTTTCCGCAGTACCAGTTTTACCCGCTACATTTATAGGGAATCCTTTAAATAAATCCCCTGCTGTACCGCCCTCATTCGTTACATCACGCAAGCCTTCTCGAATGAGATCCATAATATTCTTAGGAACTGGTAGAATTCCTAATTTATCAGGTCCAAAAATTTCTTTTGGCGTGCCATCTTTATTATCGATGCGGCTTACCACATACGGTCTATATTTAATGCCTCCATTAGCCACTTCACTGAGCATAACCGCCATTTGTAATGGCGTAACCAATGTGAAAGATTGACCAATTGCGGCATCAAAGGTTTCCCCTAAGTACCAATCTTCATCATATACTTTTCGTTTATACTCAGGGCTTGCCATAATGCCAGCGGCCTCACCCGGTAAATTAATACCAGTCTTTTCACCTATGCCAAAATACGCAGCATATTTATCGAGATTTTCTATGCCTACACGATTGCCCATTTCATAGAAGTAAACATTGTCAGACTTAGCAAGTGCTTTATTAAAATTAAGCCAACCTAATGCTTCACCTTCCGCATTTCGTTTATCGATCAACCAGTGCTTACCACTATCAAAGATCATCTCTTCAGGAGTAACCTTTTTAAGGTCTAATGCGGCCGTACCAGTAATAATCTTAAACGGTGAACCTGGAGGATATTCACCAGAAATAACCTTATTATCAAATGGATGATTTTTATCATTGTTTAACTGATTCCATTGAGCCGTTGTAATGCCTTTCGCAAACCAGTTTGGATTGAATTCAGGAGCGCTGACCATAGCTAAAATAGCCCCTGTATTAGGATCCATAGCCACCACTGCTGCCCCTTGTGCCGGAATACCTTGAGCACGCAACTGATTAAGCTGGTTCTTAACAGCCTCTTCAGCAGCCTTTTGAAGGTTTACATCAATGGTTAAATGAATATTAGATCCTGGTACTGTATGCTTTCTATCTACCTCAGCTACAGGACGACCTGTAGCATCGACTTCAACTTGCTTACCACCATCAGTGCCACGCAAGATAGAGTCATATAATTTCTCAAGGCCAGAACGACCTAGAATAGTACCACCACTTACCAGTGTATTAGGGTCTTGCTGTTTTAGCTCTTCTAATTCCTCTTCACTCACTTCACCAACATAACCAAATAATTGAGAAGCCATCGTTTCATATGGATAGTATCGAAGTGGCTCAACATCAATGGTTACCCCTGGTAATTCATGTCGATGCTCTTCAATGGTTGTTACTACGTCCATTGAAATATCATTAGCAATACGTATTGGCTCATAGCCATACTTATGATCATTAACCTTCTTTGTAATATCTTCAGGTTTCATTTTTAATAAAGCTGCTAATTTAGCAACTTCACCATCATCCAAAGCCTTTCCAGTAGGCATGATAGATATAGTATAGGCAGGTCGAGAGCCTACCAGAATTTGACCATTACGATCATACATAACACCTCGTGCTGCAGTCATCGGTACCATGCGCAATCGGTTGCCTTCCGCCTTGGCTTGATAATAGCCACCAGCCAAGATTTGTAGCATAAACAAACGCAATGCTAACACTATAAATATGCCCGCTACAATGTAAAAGAGTACATCAAAGCGACTCGTTTTTCTTCGTTTATAGAGGCCTTCAAGCACTCTTTCACCCCCTTACCAAATTATTACCAAATATAATCTTGTTGTTCATCCTTACGCCACAACAAGCCATGTACGATGGCGGCCAATACGCCGTTCCAAAACAGTACAGGTATAACCATATGCCACATATATAAGCCAATATGCAAATCCCCACCACTAGCCAAGATCATAAGGCTACGGATAAACCATCTAGCAAGGTACATATCGCTACAATAGCACTAGACCAATACCAACGTTCTTCATAGAGTCTATGTTTTACAGCGGATAATAGATAAACCACAAGAACGTAAGGGAATAAATGGAGCCCAAAGAAATTAGATATCAATACATCATGGACGATACCACCTATAACAGCGGCCATTATTCCCATACGACGCCCTTTAAAAAGAGTAACCATAACAATGATGGTCAAGATTAAATTGGGTAACCAATTCGTATGAAAAATAGCAGGCAATAATTGAGCCTGTATAAAATAAATTAAGAATCCACAGAGGACTAAAGCTAGACGCGTCATGGTTTAACGGCCCCCTTTGCCCCTTCTACTTGATCTCGTTGTGTTTGAGGTACAAGCTTAGGCTCAAGCCCTGGTTTTTGTGGTGCACTAACAGAAGATGATGTAAGAACAAACACCTCTTCCAAACGGTAAAAGTCTACACTAGGTGTGATAACGGCATTCTTAACAAAGCCTTCTGTATCATTTTCGATAGACTGTACATTGCCAACAGGTAATCCTTTTGGATAGATACCACCGTACCCAGAGGTTATTAATTTATCCCCTACTAATACATCGCCATCACGGGCAATATTTACCATTGATGGTGTACGAGGTGAATCTCCATCCCCCTTTACAACACCAGATAAACGGGATTCAGGACGCTGTACAATAACACCGATTGCACTACGCGGGTCAAGAATGGTTTGCACACGAGAGGAATGAGGATACACATCGGTAATAAAACCAACTACCCCACTTGGTACAACGACAGCCATATTAACGGCCATCCCATCTTCACTGCCCTTATCGATAGTAAAAGTATTTGTCCATGTACCGTAATCCTTTGTAATAATACCAGCCAATGTCATGGAAAATTCTGGATGACTACTCTTATAGTTAAGAAGCTGGCGAAGTCGAATATTTTCTGCCACTACCTCATCATAGTTAACTACCTTTTGTTCTAAGGCAGCTTTACGAGATGCTTCCTCATCACTTTCAATCGTTGCAGAAATAGCATTATTAAGCACTGTGAAACCTGTTTGCACACCGTCAAGTAAGCGTGCAGAGCCATAGGCAAATGGTGTTGTAATACCTTCAAGAGTAACAGTAACAAAAGGAATACTAGTTCGTTGTTTCCATGCAAATCCGAGCAAAGCCAATAGGATACAGCTAATAACAACGACGATAATTAACTTTTTATCTGACTGTATCATATTAGTCTTGGCCCTTTCTATTTTTAGAATTTACAATAAATCGCGATAAGCTCACTAAGTCCGATGAAGCCCCATTAAGGCCTACAACAACTTTTGTCTCAGGTGCATCGGGAACGTGTACAGGCACACCTAATTCGCCACCAATACGCTCTGCCAAGCCAGACAGTTGCGCTGTACCACCAGTGAGGTAGATTCCATATTGCATAATATCAGCTACAATTTCAGGTTCAGCGGAACGAATCATTTGTTTTAATTCATCCAAAAGGCCTCCGATACAGTCATTAACAACTTGGTATACTTCAGACTGATGAATGACACAACGTCTACCTAAACCATTCATCATATCACGGCCTTGAAAGGCATATTCCGCATCTTCTAGTGGTGCCACAGCAGTACCTACAGTATGTTTAATATCCTCTATAATTTCATCAGAAACGATAACCCCAAAACACTCGCGTACATAGCGGAGCAATGCATTATTGATATCTGAACCACCAAAGCGTATAGTTTTGTTATCTACAATACCGCCCAATGAAACAATGCCCATATCTACGGTGCCACCACCAATATCAATGACCATGGATCCACGAGCTTCAAAGATAGGTGCACCGCAACCAATAGCTGCAGCTACAGGACGTTCAATAAGAAATACTTCGCGGGCTCCCGCCTGAATAACGGCATCCATCATCGCTCTTTGCTCAACATCAGTCATCCCGCATGGAACACCAACAAGAACTCGAGCACGACGCAATGCATTAGATACCTTATTCAGAAAATAGTTAAGCATCGTATGCATAACACGATAATCCACAATAAAGCCATCTTTCAACGGTGTCAAAGGTCGCCACATATCTGGCATACGCAATACAAGGCGAGCCGCTTCATCCCCAACGGCTACTACTTTTTCTTGTTTCGTATCAGTGGCTATAATAGATGGCTCGCTTATAACGGTTCCTCGCGTCCCCCCCATGAGGCGCGTCTGTATGGACCCAATATCTATACTTACATCTTTTCCTAGAGTAGGTAAAATGGAACTCATAGTAAAATCTCCTTCATTACATCATCATTCCATTTTACCACATATAATGCGACTTTTTCTATTAATATCAAGGCTTTTACCATTGTTAAAAGCACAGAAAATGCATAATTCAAGTACCCTTAAGTCATACATAATTTACACACTCACAAGTGATACATTACAAAGCCACCTATAGGTCGAATAAAATAGAAAAAGCACCCATATCATGATGCATTCTCTATTTACTAGACATAATAAAGAACGCATCATTATGAGTGCTTATTTACTGATACAACAAACTATAAAGCCATAATTATACGGTTTTAAACCTTATCATATAAGGATAACTTAACTGAGTTTACCGATTTCACTAAGGCTAGTGAATTCATTATCACCAATGACGATATGATCTAATACAGGTATCCCCATGAACTGACCTGCACTGACAAATAACTTGGTTAGTCGTATATCTTCATCACTAGGACGACTATCGCCGGATGGATGATTATGTATTAAAATAATGGCCGCCGCATTACACGCTATGGCCTTCTTAAAAACAGCACGCTGCTCTACAAGGCTAGATACTAACCCTCCATTAGAAATATGTTCTAACTGAATTAACTTATTTCGAGACGTCAACATCGCCGCCCACACATGCTCTACCTCTTCGTGGCGCAAACGCTCCATTACATATTGGGCTATAACAAAGGGCTGTGAAAAATCTTCGTAAGTTTCCTTGATTTTAAGCTCTCCCAAGCGCCGCCCCATCTCAAGAGCTGCACATAAGGTCACCGCTTTATCTGTACCAATACCCTTGATTTTAACGAGTTCTTCAACGGTCATTCGATTTAAACCATATACGCCATCATCAAAGGATTGTACGATATCGTTAGCTAAGGAAATGGCGGACTGCCCCTTTACCCCTGTTCGTAATAAAATAGCTAATAGTTCCTCCATCGCCATATGGGATGGCCCTAGGGTAAGAAACTTCTCTCGCGGCCGTTGAAACGGCAACATGTCTTTTACACTTACTGTTGGTACTTCCATAGAATCTCTCCATTCAAATAGATAACACCATCTATCGATCAAGCAACCAACACATCTACTCTCTTTATATATTACTTGTACAGCACAGCACAGCACAGCACAGCACAGCACAGCACAGCACAGCACAGCACAGCACAGCACAGCACAGCACAGCACAGCCAATTATAATATTATTGCTACAAAGCGATAGTATTATTTAGCGCCTAATGCCTTGCATAGTTCATCATACACATGCTCAACAGGCAAGCCCACCACATTGGTATAAGAGCCTTCAATCTTTTCTACCCATAAAGCACCTTTACCTTGTATACCATAGGCGCCAGCCTTATCCATAGGCTCACCACTACCGATATAGGATTCAATTTCAAAAGGAGCTAACTTTTTAAATATACCTTTGTTTCATTATGAAAAACTATTTCCTGATCTTTAATGAGTAAGGCTACTCCCGTAATAACAGAATGAACTTGGCCTGATAAACGTTCTAGCATATGACGGGCCTCAGCCGCATCATGAGGTTTGCCTAACACTTGATTATCTAGCACGACAATCGTATCTGCGCCTAACACAATACTACCTTCAGGGACATCTACAGCAGCACGAGCTTTACCTAAAGCCTGTGCTTTTACCATTTCAATGGGATCATCATATCCAGTATTAGCCTCTTCATAGGTGCTCGATACGACAATATGATCAATGCCAACTTGTGTTAATAATTCAGTTCTTCGTGGTGATTGGCTCGCCAAATATAATCCAGCCATTTGCACTCCTTTACGGTATAAGAATTTTAGTTAATTTAACTATTTTATTAATAAGACTAACTAACATAGCTCAGAAAATATAGATTACAAAATATAAATCAGAATATTTGTAAACTAAACAGTAATATCTGGGCCATCCTTTTCAGGAGTAGTTAACTTTTTATAGTACTCTTGTACATCTTCTCCGTGTTTTACCGCATCAGCACGCACTGCAGCATAGAATACAATGTCTGCTTGCGGCACACGGATACGCCCTGGTACATGTTCTTCTAAGATTTCAAAGAATTTATCATCTGCTTTCAGTAAAAGGCGACCATTTTGGACCTTATCACCCTTTACAATCGCATACACTAGAGACCATATAGGACGTGGATCAGATGTAGAACATTTTCTGTATTTATATCGATATTTAATATTCGTCAATAATTCACGTTCAAACTTAAACACCCCATCAATCATATCGTAATCTACTTCAAAATAGCGTTTTCTAAAGATAGAAGATTCTTCAATTACTAACTTTGTATCTGTCAAAATATAGGTATATCGACTAACGGCTTGTTTAACAATTACGATGATAGCCATAATTTCAATAAAATATTCTGCTATTAGTATAGTATGCAAGTTAATACTACGATATGTAGTGTATGCTACACCGCATAATAATAGAATGACAAAACATAATACTAACCACTCTGCACTTTTAGCACGTTGAGATTTTTCTTCATATAATACTGTCATGTGTTACCCCTTTAAAAGAACTACTACTTTATAACTATACATTCTATTATAAGGTATTCTAGGTATAAAAACTACAAAAACCCCGTCTATACCTAAGATATAGACGGGGTTTTATGACTCTATTAGTCACCTAGTTCAGATACGAACTATATTATTTTTTCAAGGATCCTGTAATACGTTGAGTATCGCGAGCAATCATGATTTCTTCGTTTGTAGGGATTACGAAGATTTTAACTTTGGAGCCTTCAGCACTGATTTCTTGTTCTTTACCGCGGATATTGTACGTTCAGAGTCAATACGAGTACCCAAGTATTCTAAACCGTTGCAGATTGCATCACGGTTACCGATACCGTTTTCACCGATACCAGCTGTGAATACGATAGCATCAACACCACCCATAACTGCTGCGAATGCACCAATTACGCGGCGAACTTTGTAATGGAACATGTTCAATGCTAATTGAGCACGTTTGTTACCATTAGCTGCTGCTTCTTCGATAACACGGAAGTCATTGGACACGCCGGAAATACCAAGTACACCGGATTTTTTGTTCATTACAGTGTCTACTTCTTCGTAGTTCATGCCAGTTTTATTCATCAAGAATGGAACGATAGCTGGGTCAATATCACCAGTACGAGTACCCATGATCAAACCGGACAATGGAGTGAAGCCCATTGTTGTATCGATGGAACGACCACCTTTAATAGCGGAAACGGAAGAACCATTACCCAAGTGACATGTGATGATACGAAGGTCAGACATGTGTTTACCCATCAATTCAGCGCAACGTTGTGCAACGTATTTATGGGATGTACCATGGAAACCATAACGACGGATACCATAGTCTTCATAGTATTCGTAAGGAAGCGCATACATATAAGCTTCTTTAGGCATTGTTTGGTGGAATGCAGTATCGAATACAGCTACTTGTGGTACGTTTGGCATGATAGCTTGGCAAGCTTCGATACCTTGAATGTTTGGTGGGTTATGTAATGGAGCCAATGCGCAGCATTCTTCTAATGCTTCCATAACAGCTGGAGTGATCAATACGGAGTCAGCGAATTTTTCACCGCCATGTACTACACGGTGACCAACAGCATCGATTTCGTCCATGGACTTAATTACACCATATTCAGCATCAACTAAAATATCAAGCAAAATGCGAAGAGCTTCTTTATGGTTCAAAATTGGTTCAACGCGTTCTAATTTGTCAGCGTTAGGACGTTTATGAGTGAAGATAGCATCTTGATCACCAATCTTCTCAAAAAGACCTTTTGCCAATTCTGTTTCAGTTGTCATATCAAGTAATTGATACTTCAAGGAAGAACTACCGCAGTTAACTACTAATACGTTCATCGATTAACCCTCTTTCTGTTGTGTAACTTGAATCTTGTTTTGAATTTCTTTGCTGATATCAGCACCTACCTGATCCTTTTCAGGATATTGGTAGACTATATTCCACAATACGCCATGATCTAAGAATACGTATTGAGAAAATCTAAATGTTTGCCCTTGAGTCGTATAGGTCACATCAAGCTTTTTAGCAGATGCGCCATCTAAAGCTACAGACTCTTCCTTGATGGTGCCACCAATTTTAGTAAACTCAGATTTGCTGCGGTTAACATACTCATCTACCGTTGGCAAAGGTTTGTTTTCACCAGCACGCAAAGCCTCAACCTCAATTACCATATGTTCTGTAACAGATCCATAAATATCAATAGGATACCCATCATCAGACATATTTTTTGTACTTTTACCCATTTCATAAGGTAAAGCAATGGTAATTTCAGATTGACCAACACGGATAACTTGATGGCCAAAACTATATGTATCCATTACATTTGTAGAGCCACATCCCGCCATTGCTAGTAGCGCAGCACCGAGCAGAGCCCCTTGTAATGTACGTTTCCAATTTTGTTTCATCATATACCTCACATCAATTCAGCATTTACAGTTAATTATAGCCTATAGAACAAATAAAATCTACAATAAACTTTAGTTTTACGTACATTTTTACGTCTATTTCTTCACCATATCCCCTCTTAAGTTCAAAATTTATTTACAGTACCTCTATGCTTTGTTACACTAACAATAATGAAAGGAGTCACTATGAAAACCATCGGTATTATTTGCGAATACAATCCATTTCACAATGGACATGCACACCAACTACATACGTTAGCTTCAAAATGCCCTGATGCATTGCGCATCTGTATTATGAGTGGCTCCTTTGTACAACGTGGTGAGCCGGCCCTATTCTCAAGTTCGATCGTGCTCGTTGGGCCATTCTTGGCGGTGCAGATGTTGTTATCGAACTCCCTACACTCTATTCCTTAGGCAGCGCGCAACTATTTGGAACTGGCGCCATCCGTATGGTGAAAGCACTCTCTATTGATACCCTCTCCTTTGGTTCTGAAACTACTAATCTAAATACGCTCATAGGTATAGCCAAACGTATGGATTGTGAAAGTACCCAAAATGAGTTACGAAATTATTTAAATGAAGGAATGTCCTATGGAACGGCCTTCCGTAAAGCCTTAGGCTCTGAAATGCTTAGCACACCTAATGCCTTATTAGGGCTAGAATATATACGAGCTGGATTAAAATATCACCCAGATTTAGCGTATATTCCTATTCAGCGTACCTCTGATCACCATAACCAAACTATCAATCAAGAGTTGCCATCAGGTACAGCATTGCGGCAACTCATCACAACGGCTACTCCTTTAGATATGTATTCAGCACTTCAAGTTGCTATCCCAACACCGATTCTAGATGATATGACTCATAGAATCACAACTGGTGACTATGTCGATTACAGTCGATACCATGATATGGTTCATATGTTGAGTCGCCGCATTTCGGCAAGTGAATTAGAACGATTCGTCGATTTCACAGAAGGTATCGAGCACTTATGGTTAAAAGCAGCACAACAGCCTTCATGGGAATCTGCCATTGAGCAAATAAAATCCAAGCGCTACACCTACGCCCGTTTACAGCGCATGGGTGCATATCTTACATTAGGCATTACGAAAGACTTGATAAATATCGCTATGCAAGACGGCCCTCAATACGCTAGATTACTAGCCTTTAACGACAGGGGACGTCAATGGCTGAGAACTGAACATGACATTCCACTCATTCAAAAATGGGCTAAAGCACCTACTCAGCTCAATAATCTTGGAAAATCTATGCATCATATAGATACACTAGCTACAGATATACAAGCCTTATGTTTCCATAATGAAGGTAAACGTATAGGGCATACAGACTATACCTATACACCGCAATATATCAAATAAAAAGTATAATTTTAATTTAAGCAAAAAAAGGGGTTACAATACAGGTTATTCCTGTATTGTAACCCCTTCTTCGTCATCTAAATCAGTTACAGCAACCCGTACACTTTCAAGATGTGATGTAGGAATATTTTTACCCACATAGTCTGCGCGAATCGGCAATTCACGATGACCACGGTCCACGAGTACTGCTAATTGAATAGATTTAGGTCTACCAGATGTCATCAATGCATTTAAAGCTGCACGAATAGTACGCCCTGTGTAAAGTACATCATCCACGAGAATGATTGTTTTCTCCGTTGTATCAATCGTACATGGTTTCCCCTCTTTTTGGCGAGCATCACGATCATCACGATACATAGCAACATTGAGTGATTCACATTCAATACGAATACCTTCAATGCGTTCGATTTCGGCCTGCAAACGTTTTGCCAAAATAACACCACGTCGTTCAATGCCTACAATAAGAGCATTAGATAAGCCTTTATTACGTTCTAGAATTTCGTGACTAATACGACGAATCGCGCGCATAATAGCATCTTGATCCATCAATAAGCGTTTCTTTCCATATATACGCCCTTATAGCACAGAGTTCTCTATGCCCCTTTACAAATATAGTTAGAAGATTATTTAGTAAACCACAATATAAGACAGTTATTTTATTTATATGTATTTACGTTTGTCTACGTTTCTTTACATTTCGTTTGATTTCGTTTCATTTTTTCGCTTATTTACGCTTATCTTCTCGATATGTTTTAGCAAACTCTATACATGCTTTGAAGTCATCTGGAAGAGGCGCCTCAAAATGCATACTTTCACCTGTAATAGGATGTTTTACATCTAAAGATTTAGAGTGCAATGCCTGTCCTTCAATAGGAAAATCCATACGACGGTAACCATAGAACGGATCATTAACAACAGGATGTCCAATATGAGCAAAATGTACACGAATTTGATGTGTGCGCCCAGTCTCTAAATTACATTCAACCAGGGTTTGATGGCCAAATCGTTCAACTACATTAAAGTGAGTAACTGCATCCTTACTATTTTCAAAGACAACAGCCATTTTCATACGATCCTTAGGATGTCTTCCAATAGGAGCTTTAATAGTACCCTTTTCTTCTACAATATTACCTTGTACTAATGCTAAATATGTCCGTTTAGCAGAATGCTCCTTTACCTGCTCCGCTAAACCTATATGAGCTGCATCATTTTTAGCAGCCATCATAACACCAGATGTATCCTTATCTAAACGGTGAACAATACCAGGTCTAATCTCACCATTAATACCGGACAAATCCTTACAATGATATAGCAATGCATTAACAAGTGTACCCGAATAATTGCCCACCGCAGGATGAACAACCATACCACGTTGTTTATTTACAATGATAATATCATGATCTTCATACAATACATCTAAAGGAATATCCTCTGGTTTTACCTCTACAGATTCAGGTTCCGGTACCTCTACACGTACAACAGCATTTGGTGTAAGTCTAAGATTTGCTTTCCCTACCTTAGCACCTACTGTAACGTGACCACCTTTAATTAAACTTTGAATATAACTACGAGACCCTTCCATATGTTCTGTTAAGAATACATCCAGTCTCATACCGTCTTGCTCAGCACTTACAATATATTCGTTCATCCTCTACCTCTCTATGAGTTAAGTATCATATATTAATTAATTATTTGTCATAATATATGAATTATTTATCATCATCTTTTAATGTAAATAAATAGTAGACTACTAAAGCTACGCCTACACAGATACCAATATCAGCAACATTAAAGATAGGCCATATACGGAAATCAAAAAAATCTACCACACCATGAATCATGTAACGATCTATGCCATTACCAATAGCACCAGACACTAATAAAGCAGATCCAATTTGTAAAGTCCAAGGACCTTTTGATAAGCGCTTCCAATAATATGCACATGCACCTAGCAAAATAACTGCTACCAGTAAGAAGAACCATCGCTGATTAGCAAGCATACCAAATGCTGCACCGCGATTAATAATATATGTTAAATGAAATACATTAGGTATAACCACTAAAGACTCACCTAACATAAAATGATTCATAATGTAATATTTAGTCCATTGATCTAAGAGCAACCAAAGAATTAGTATAATGTAAAACAAGCTGTACTCCCTTATAATAATATATATCTTAATAGTCCTATTATACTAAGTTAAGCAAATTTAGGCAAAATAAAAAGCCCCTCTATGAGGGGCCGTTTAATTTGTGATTACTCAGCGGAAATTACAGATACTGGGCAAACGGATTCGCAAGAACCGCAATCGATGCAAGTATCGTTGATTTCGTATTTAGTTTCGCCTTCAGAAATAGCAGAAACTGGGCAAACAGATGCGCAAGAACCACATTTAATGCAACCATCAGCAATAACTCTCATAATTAGGACCTCCATAAAAAAATATAGATCAGAA
>BNJV01002723.1_pt1 | contig 110025 bp, 111 predicted proteins | sample 8540591 | NCBI WGS metagenome assembly BNJV01 (sample SAMD00202457, study PRJDB9452) | human saliva metagenome | host: Homo sapiens
CGTTACCTGCATTTGGTTTAATTGCAGCTTCTGGATCTTTCGTCAAGTCTGCTGCTGGAATTACAGCTGTCTTACCTTCTGGAGTTGTGACTGTCGCATTTCCTTTATCATCTACAACTACTGTTGCATCTGGATTTACAGCTTTAACTTTATCTTCGATCGCTTTCTTCTCAGCGTCTGTAAGTTTTTCTGGATTTGCTACTGCTGTCTTATCTGCTGGTTTAACGATGTCGTTACCTGCATTTGGTTTAGTTGCAGCTTCTGGATCTTTCGTCAAGTCTGCTGCTGGAATTACAGCTGTCTTACCTTCTGGGGTTGTGACTGTTGCATTTCCTTTGTCATCTACAACTACTGTTGCATCTGGATTTACAGCTTTAACTTTATCTTCGATTGCTTTCTTCTCAGCATCTGTAAGTTTTTCTGGATTTGCTACTACAGTCTTATCTGCTGGTTTAACGATGTCGTTTCCTGCGTTTGGTTTAGTTGCAGCTTCTGGATCTTTCGTCAAGTCTGCTGCTGGAATTACAGCTGTCTTACCTTCTGGGGTTGTAACTGTCGCATTTCCTTTATCATCTACAACTACTGTTGCATCTGGATTTACAGCTTTAACTTTATCTTCGATTGCTTTCTTCTCAGCGTCTGTAAGTTTTTCTGGATTTGCTACTGCTGTCTTATCTGCTGGTTTAACGATGTCGTTACCTGCATTTGGTTTAGTTGCAGCTTCTGGATCTTTCGTCAAGTCTGCTGCTGGAATTACCGCTGTCTTACCTTCTGGGGTTGTAACTGTCGCATTTCCTTTGTCATCTACAACTACTGTTGCATCTGGGTTTGCAGCTTTAACTTTATCTTCGATCGCTTTCTTCTCTTCTGGAGTTAAGTTAGCTGGATCTTTAACTGCTGTCTTATCTGCTGGTTTAACGATGTCGTTACCTGCATTTGGTTTAGTTGCAGCTTCTGGATCTTTCGTCAAGTCTGCTGCTGGAATTACAGCTGTCTTACCTTCTGGAGTTGTGACTGTCGCATTTCCTTTATCATCTACAACTACTGTTGCATCTGGATTTACAGCTTTAACTTTATCTTCGATCGCTTTCTTCTCAGCGTCTGTAAGTTTTTCTGGATTTGCTACTGCTGTCTTATCTGCTGGTTTAACGATGTCGTTACCTGCATTTGGTTTAGTTGCAGCTTCTGGATCTTTCGTCAAGTCTGCTGCTGGAATTACAGCTGTCTTACCTTCTGGGGTTGTGACTGTTGCATTTCCTTTGTCATCTACAACTACTGTTGCATCTGGATTTACAGCTTTAACTTTATCTTCGATTGCTTTCTTCTCAGCATCTGTAAGTTTTTCTGGATTTGCTACTACAGTCTTATCTGCTGGTTTAACGATGTCGTTTCCTGCGTTTGGTTTAGTTGCAGCTTCTGGATCTTTCGTCAAGTCTGCTGCTGGAATTACGGCTGTCTTACCTGCTGGGGTTGTAACTGTCGCATTTCCTTTATCATCTACAACTACTGTTGCATCTGGATTTACAGCTTTAACTTTATCTTCGATTGCTTTCTTCTCAGCGTCTGTAAGTTTTTCTGGATTTGCTACCACAGTCTTATCTGCTGGTTTAACGATGTCGTTACCTGCGTTTGGTTTCTTAGTATCTTCAACAGTACGTACTAATTCTTCTACAGGAATAACTTGTGTTTGACCATCTTGAGTTGAAACTTTAGCATTTCCTTTGTCATCAACTACTACAATTGAGTTTGGATTTACAGCTTCAACTGCTGCTTTAATCTTCTCCTTCTCAGCATCTGTCAACTTAGCAGGATCATTTACAACTACTTTATCCGCTGGTTTAACGATATCGTTACCTGCTTTTGGATCATTTGCTGTATCTGCAGTTTTCACTACTTGCTCAGGAGTGATGATTTCTTTGTGTCCATCTGGAGTTGTAACAGTAACATTTCCATCTGCGTCTTGAGTGATTTCTTTAGCATCTGGATTTACTTTCTTAACAGCTTCTAAGACCTTAGCTTTTTCATCATCTGTTAAAGCACTTGGATCATTTACAAGAACTTTGTCAGCCGGAATATTCACTTCACCTACAGCATTAATAGCCGCTTTATCTGACTCTTCAATTCCATTAACAGCGTCTGCGGTTTTAGCTGCATCTACAGATTTCTTAGCTTGATCTGCGATTGCATCTACTTCAGCTTTAAGATCTTCTTTAGCTTTAGGAGTCAAGTCGTCGCGAGCGTCAATTGCTGCTTTTTTAGCTGTTGCTTCTTCATCAATTGCTTTACGAGCATTTGGCTTATCTTCTACAACAGGTACAGATTTTTTTCAATTTCACCTTCAGCTTCTTTTTTTGAAGTTGCTTAACTTCTGCATCTGTTCCAGCTTTATCGATTTCTTCCTTAGCTTCTTCTGCTAGAGCTTTAGCTGCATCTGCTGTAACTTTCTTCTCATCATCTGTAGCATCTGGAGTGTTAGCAATATCTTCCAATTGTTTTTGCTAATTTATCTTCGATGGCTTTCTTAGCTGCTGGTTTTAGCTTTGGCTTCTGGATTTACAGCTGCAACTTCATCTACACCTGTTTTCTTAGCTGCATCTACTGCTGCTTGAGCTTCTGCTGCTTTTTTTCTGGTGTCTCTGCATTAGCTGGTTGATCGTTGATTGCATCTGTTGCTTCCTTAGCTTTATCTTGAGCTTCTTTCTTAGCTGCGTCTTTTTTTCTTCTTTCGTCAAATCTGGACGAGCGTCGATTGCTGCTTCTTTCTTAGCTAATTCATCTGCTACTGCCTTCTTAGCTGCTTCTTTGGCTACTGGGTTTACTTTCGCAATGTCACCTGTGCCAGTTTCTTTAGCTGCGTCTACTGCTGCATCTGTTGGTGCTGCATCTACTGCTGCTTTAGCTTTATCAGCGGCATCTTTAGCGGCATCTTTAGCGGCTTTCTTCTCGGCATCAGTTAAATCTGGACGAGCGTCAATTGCTGCTTCTTTAGCTTTAAGTGCATCGTCAATGGCTTTCTTAGCTGCTGGTTTCTTAGCCGCTTCTGGATTTACAGCTGCAACTTCATCTACACCTGTTTTCTTAGCTGCATCTACTGCTTTTTGAGCTTCTGCTGCTTTTTCTGGTGTTTCTGCGATAGATGGTTGATCATTGATTGCATCTGTTGCTGCTTTAGCTTTATCTTTTGCTTCTTTCTTAGCTGCTGCTTTTTCTTCGTCAGTTAAGTCTGGACGAGCATCGATGGCTGCTTCTTTCTTAGCTAATTCATCTGCTACTGCCTTCTTAGCTACTTCTTTAGCTACTGGGTTAACTTTCGCAATGTCACCTGTACCAGTTTCTTTAGCTGCGTCTACTGCTACATCCGTTGGTGCTGCATCAATTGCTTCTTTAGCTTTATCAGCGGCATCCTTAGCGGCGTCCTTAGCAGCTTTCTTCTCGTCATCAGTTAAGTCTGGACGAGCGTCAATGGCTGCTTCTTTAGCTTTTAAGTGCATCGTCAATGGCTTTCTTAGCTGCTGGTTTCTTAACTGCTTCTGGATTTACAGCTGCAACTTCATCTACACCTGTTTTCTTAGCTTCGTCTACTGCTGCATTGCTTGGTGCTGCATCAATTGCTTCTTTAGCTTTATCAGCGGCTGCTTTAGCTTCATCCTTAGCGGCTTTCTTCTCTTCATCAGTTAAATCTGGACGAGCGTCAATGGCTGCTTCTTTAGCTTTAAGTGCATCGTCAATGGCTTTCTTAGCTGCTGGTTTCTTAACTGCTTCTGGATTCACTGCAGTAACTTCATCTACACCTGTTTTTTCTTAGCCGCATCTACTGCATCTTGAGCTGTTTTTAGCTGCTGTTGGTGTAGTTGCTGTATCAGGTTGTTCATTGATTTTCGCTAATTGTGCATCAGCTTTATCTTTTGCTTCATTCTTAGCTGCTGTTTTTTCTTCATCAGTTAAGTCTGGACGAGCATCGATTTCTTTATTTTTAGCTGTTAACGCATCATTAATTGCTTTCTTAGCTTCTTCTTTTGCTACTGGAGTTACATTTGCAACTGCTGTAGTTCCATCTGCTTTAGCTTTATCAACGGCTGCATTTGTAGTTGCATTATCAACTGCTGCTTTTGCTACATCTGCTTGCGCTTTTGCTACTTCTTTAGCTTTAGTTTTCTCTTCTGGAGTTAAATCTGTGCGAGCATCGATTTCTTGGTTTTTAGCTGTTAGCGCATCGTCGATTGCTTGTTTAGCTTCCGCTTTCTTAGCTGCTACTGGATTTACAGCTTTAACATCTGCTACACCTTTATCTTTTGCACCATCTACTGCTGTTTGAGCTTCTGCTGCTTTTTCTGGTGTTTCTGCGATGTCTGGCTGTTTGTTAATAGCGTCTGTTGCTTCGTTTGCTTTATCTTGAGCTTCTTTCTTAGCTGCGTCTTTTTCTTCTTTCGTCAAATCAGTACGAGCGTCGATTGCTTTTTCTTTCTTAGCTAACTCATCAGCGATTGCTTTCTTAGCTGCTTCTTTAGCTACTGGATTTACTTTCTTAAGTTCATCTCCAATTTTTTTCCTGCTGCAGTATCAACATCCGCATTAGTTTTTTTGCTGCATCGACAGCTTCCTTAGCTTTATCAGCTGCTGCTTTTTGCTGCTTCTTTAGCTTTAGTTTTCTCTTCTGGAGTTAGATCTGGACGAGCATCGATTGCTTTGTTTTTAGCTGCTAACGCATCGTCAATCGCTTTCTTAGCTTCATCTTTCTTAGCAATTACAGGATTATCTGTTTTAATCTTGTCAGTTCCTGCTTTTTCTACTTTATCTAACTCAGGTTTAGTTGTAGCAGTAGAGTTAGCAATATCTTCAAGAGCTTTAGCTTTATCTGCATTTACTTGCTCGATTGCTTTATCTTTTTCTTCTTTAGTTGCTTCTGGGTTATTGTTAATAGCCTCAATTTGTTTCTCAGCTGCTTTATTAACCTCATTGATAGCAGGTTGTTTATCTAGAGTTACAAATTCTGACAATGGTTTTTTATCTGTAGAACCGTCTGTGTATGTTACTACAAGATTTCCTTGGTCATCTTTTGTTACTGAGGCAATCTTAGCCTTAGCATCTGCAGCATCTACAGTTTTACCTTTTTTGTCAGCTAAGTTAGCATCATCATTGTTATTAGAGTACTCAATTTGTAGTTTTTCTTTGATTTTCTCTAATTCTGCTTCTGTTACGTTAGCTGGATCTGTTACAGCAACTTTTTCAGTTGGAGCTGCAATGTCATATTTAGATGTTTGGTTTTTTAACGATGAACTGAACATATCCTGGTTTTTGTTGACGTACTGCATCATCAGTTGTAGCGTCATAGTTTTGACCTGCTGGGAATGAGCTTGCATTATCATTGTCATTAGCAACAACAAAACTTGTCCATTGGTTTGGAGCTGTAAGTGTTGTAACACCAGTCATCTTGATAGTTGCTGTTCTCTTATCGTCAGATACTGTTCCTTCGCCATTTGTAACTACATCGTTATCAATCTTACCTGTTGTAAATCCATAACCTGCAGTGTTATCATTTCCAACACCACCTGGTCCACGTAGGTACAAATCTTTAACTTCTGCATCATCTGAAGCTTTGAATGTTAAGTCAGTATTTTCACCAGTATAAACATAGATTTGTTTCTTATCTGGGTTTGAGTATGGAAGTTCAACTGTTGGAGCTGGGTTGGTACGGGCAAAGTCAGTTAGTGGTTTAGTATCTTTAGAACCGTCTTTATAGGTTACTACAACATTGTTTCCATCTTTTGTAATAGATTCAATACGATCATCTTGATTTTCTACTTCTTTACCTTTTTTATCAGCTAGATTTTTATCTGGGTTTTCAGTAGAGTATTGAATTTTAATATTTTTCTTAATCTCATTAAACTCAGCTTCTGTGACATTATTAGCATCCACTACAGGAACTTTTGTTTCTGGAGTTTTAATGTCATATTTTGCTGTTTGAGCTTTTAGTTTAATAGTGAATGAACCTGGGTCTTTCGCATATGAATCACTAGTTGCAATATTAGAAAGTTCTCTTCCATCAGTATCTGTTGCTGTTGCATAACGAGTTACAATTTTTAAGTTCTTGATTTGCTTCTTTAGGGAAGGAACTTGCAGGAATTCCAGAGTTATCTTTTGAAATGTTCCCTTGAATTTTTTTATGATAGCAGGATTCTCAGCTGTTGCTACTGTTTCAGTAGAAATTTTTTCAACTGTTGTATTGAACTCATTATTCAATACATTTGGATTTGATGCATCTTTAACTGGCGATTCATTATTTCCACCACGTAAAACGTTTGCTGATGCTATTTTTCCTGAATCATCTTTAAATTTGATAGGAATTTCAAAATCTTCGTTCGCATACACGTAAACGTCTTTTTTACCCTCTACAGAGTATGGAATTTCAACTGTTGGAGCTGCGTTAGTACGGGCAAATTTAGTTAATGGTAATGTATCTGTAGATCCATCTTTATACGTTACCACCATATTATTATCTACTTTTGTAACAGATTTAATCTTGTCTGCTTTATCGTCAACATTTTGACCTTGTTTCGCAACTAAGTTAGCATCTGTATTCGTTTTAGAATAGTGAAGTTTGATGTTTGCATTGTCTGCACCAACTATTTTTGCGAACTCTTCAGCTGTTACATTATTAGCATCAGCTACTGGTACTTTAGCAGCTTCGTTTTCAGGTGTTGTAACATCATATTTTTGAGTTTGTGGTTTAAGGATAACAACGAAAGAACCTGGATCATCTGCACCTGTTGCACTTCCTCCAATTTCTCCTCCATCAGCATCTGCAACTCGTAGGAAACGCCATCCTAAAGTTAAACCTGCTGGGGTTTCTCCTCTAGTCGCTGCATCTAACTTATCTTGTTTTAAACCATCTGTCGCCGCTGGTGTACCTGAGTAAGTGATTACCGCTGGATTTGCATCTGTTGCTGGAGTCTCAGTAGTAATAGTATTCGCTGTGTATCCATATTGAGTACTAATTTTATTTGTTGCACCCGGAACTGGATCAAATTCTCTGTTACCACCTCGTCTTACTGTTGCACTTGAAATTTTTCCGCTATCATCTTTGATTTTAATAGCAAATGAGTTTTCTTCTGCACCGTAAACATAAATTTCTTTAGCCGCTGCATCAGAGAAAGGAAATTCAGCTGTTGGTTTTGCGTTTACACGTGCGAAGTCAGTTACTGGTCTTTCAGCTGTTGTACCATCATTATAAGTAATAACAACTTTATCTCCTGATTGAGTAACTGTAGCAATCTTACCGTTAAGGTTGTTTCCATCACCTTCTTGTAATTTAGCTTTAATTTTATCTAATTCTGGCTGTTGAAGTTGTGCTGGATCAGCTACCGCAACTTTATCAAAGTTTGCTGCTTTATTCGCTAAGGCTTCTGTATATTTAACATTTTGTGAACGAACTTTGAAGAATACTTGATAAGTAGCTGGATCAGAAGAACCTTCATTATCGATTTCATTGTTACTTGCATCTTTAGCACGAACCTTACGTGATACTACTGTTGAACCATTAGCCCATGGATTTCCATTAGGATGACGGTCTTGTAATTTCCAGTAATGCTAAGTGTCGCTGGATGGTCAGCTGTGGCTGTTGCTTCACGATCAATATTAGAGTTGTGTAATCCATACCCTATATCAGTCTCAGTTCCACTACCCATTTTTTGCATCCAACCTTTAACAATCTTACCACTGTTATCTGTAATCTTGATACGTCCAGTGATATTTGTTTCTTCTGTTGGAGTTACCCAAATAGTCCTAGATGCTGCATCATCATAATCGATTGATACTTTTGGTTTTTCTGTATCAGGTTCCGTACGAAAAGCATTGTTTTTGTCTAATTCTTTACCGTTACGAGCATCATTAGATCCTGTATTTTCGATTGAGTTAGAATCAGATTTTGGTTCGGTGTTTTCTGCTTTTTTACCTACAGTTGGTCGCCCGTTAGTAGTGTCTACTTTCGGAGCTTCTTTTGGTTTGTTTTTTAACCCTGAACTAACAAACATCACTAGTTTCTGATAAGCCGTTGTCAATTCATCTTGAGTAGTTGCAGAAGCGAGTACAGACTCAGCAGAAGCCAATTTACCATTCAAAAGAGCAAGACTTTCCTCTGTTTTATTAGCATACTTGCCTGCAGAAAGTTTTGATTTAACTTCTGAAATATAGCTTTCAAGTTGGGTCTTGTCCAAAGCTGGAGTTGCTGGCTGAGCAGCAGCTGTGTCTCCAGGTTGGATTTGATCCGCTTGAACAGATACAGCTCCATTACCTAAGAACATGAAGAGAGCAGCAACCGCTACACTAGCCGCCCCAAAACTATATTTACGGATCGAGTAACGAGTGACCTTCTCACGGTGCAGACGTTCAACACGACTCATAGATGGTTTGTTTCCCATTATTTTCTTTTCTCCTTTTGTGAGGTTAATTAATTTGATTTCCACATGACATCTGTATGTAGAGATCTACAATTTACATTTTATCTTATTTTCAATATATATGCAAATGATTTGATTTAAAATTTTCGCAAAAAAAAAAAAGCGTTTTGGGAAAGTAAGGAATTTTTCAGATAAATTAGTTTTGTATATTTTTCTTGTTTTTTTGTAAATAAATAATTCACATATTTTTTTATAACAAATTTGTTTTTTTATTTTTAATTCCATTCAAAAAGATAGCGCATTCATATAGGATTGGTAGTAAAATAAATAAGTTTGATAGGTGAAACAAACTATTTTTGCACTGCATAAGAAAAAATTATTCGTAAAACATATGAACCAAAAATAAAACATGCCACCTCATTTCGGTAACATGTCATCGTTTTCTACTTACAACAAGGCCTCAAACTCAGCGACAGTCATACCTAATTGCTGGCTAGCAAATTCAGAAGTTAGAACATGTTGGCGTACCATATCTAAGAAGGCAAAGAGTTTTCCTTCTTCCCTTCCTTCAGCTTTCCCACGCTCCAGTCCCTGTTCAATACCTTCCGCCCTAGCTGTTTCCAAGGCATAGTCCTGTGCTAACAAGGCTTGTTCTTCTCGCATACGTAGTTGACTAAACATTTTCCTGTCCTCCTCGGACCAGCTCTTGTAGTCCAGCAGTTGGTCTGCTTGGCTGATGGCTCGCTCGGGTTGTTGGGTAAAGGGCTTGTTGCCGAAAAACTCCAACCACGGCTTACGAACGCTATCCTTGCTGGTTTCTCTGTATTTTTTTAGTTCTAAGAATGCCATCTTGACTAGATGATTTTCTTGTCCATTGTTTGTGATGATCTTACAAGAGTGCTTCAAACTCAGCAACAGTCATGCCCAATTGTTCACTCGCAAATTCAGAAGTTAGAACATGTTGGCGTACCATATCCAGAAATGCAAAAAGTTTCCCTTCTTCCCTTCCTTCAACTTTCCCACGCTCTAAACCTTGTTCAATACCTTCTGCCCTAGCTGTTTCCAAGGCATAATCCTGTGCTAACAAGGCTTGTTCTTCTCGCATACGTAGTTGACTAAACATCTTCCTGTCCTCCTCGGACCAGCTCTTGTAGTCCAGCAGTTGGTCTGCTTGGCTGATGGCTCGCTCAGGTTGTTGAGTAAAGGGCTTATTCCCGAAAAACTCCAACCACGGCTTGCGAACCTTGTCTTTGCTGGTTTCTCTGTATTTTTTTAATTCCAAGAATGCCATCTTGACTAGATGGTTTTCTTGACCGTTATTGGTGATGGTTAAGACCTCACCTGTCGTGTCCTCGCGCATGCTAAAGCTATGAAAAGCCAAATCATCTTGGAAATAATTGCTATCTACGATTGCAATGGCATAAACGGGTGCAATATGTTTGTAACTCTGATGAGTATTGCCCTCTTGCTGGCGAATTTTTTCAAGATTTTGATTAACCTGACTGCACAAGTAAGCCCACAAACGATTAATGAAAAAATTCTGATGATGTACCTGAATTTCAATGATTACTTGAGTGCCATTGTCCAACTCCGCCAAGACGTCTATACTGGTATAGAAATCCTGCGTCGAGTACGGCAGGGAAGGCAAGACATGAATGTTACTTCCCTCCAAAATGGTCACATTTTTGGCTGGTAAGTCCAGCATATCGCGAATAAATTGACAAGTGATTTCTGGGTTGCTGAAAATTTTCTTAGCTACCAAGTCATTAGTTGGGCTGATGCCCGGATGTCTGAGAATCATCCATTTCCTCCTTTTATTATATCACAGTTTTAAATCTAGGTTTACTAGATTCACTGCTACTATCTATTTATTCGGAAAGGAAAGGGAAAAGTCCAAACTTTCCTAACAAAAAAGATAGCCAATCTCTTTTACATCAAGAAATTTAGCTATCTTTTTTAGTTATTTTCAGATTGCGTAACGTTTAAAGATTTCTTACTTATGCCTTTCTAACAACGCCTCAAACTCAGCGACGCTCATGCCCAATTGCTCACTTGCAAATTCGGAAGTTAAAACATGTTGGCGCACTAAATCAAGAAAGGTAAATATTTTCCCACGCTCCAGTCCCTGTTCAACTCCCTCTGCTCGTCCTCGTTCAAGCCCCTCAGCTCGCCCACGTTCAAGGCCACGTTCTAATCCTCTTTCTTCAGCTTTTTCTAAGGCATAATCCTGTGCCAACAAGGCTTGTTCTTCTCGCATACGTAGTTGACTAAACATTTTCCTGTCCTCCTCAGACCAGCTCTTGTAGTCCAGCAGTTGGTCTGCTTGGCTGATGGCTCGCTCGGGTTGCTTGGGTAAAGGGCTTTGTTGCCCAAAAAAACTCCAACCACGGGCTTTGCGAACCTTGTCTTTGCTGGTTTCTCTATATTTTTTTAGTTCCAAGAATGCCATCTTAACCAGATGGTTTTCTTGACCATTGTTTGTGATGGTTAAGACCTCACCCGTCGAATCCTCGCGCATACTAAAACTATGAAAAGCCAAGTCATCTGAGAAATAATTACTATCCACAATAGCGATTGCGTAAACTGGTGCAATATGTTTGTAACTCTGGTGTGTATCACCTTCACGTTGACGAATTTTTTTCAAGATTTTTGATTGACCTGACTGCACAGATAAGCCCACAGGCGATTGATGAAAAAATTCTGATGATGGACTTGAATTTCAATGATAACTTGTGTGCCATTATCCAACTCCGCCAAGACGTCTATACTGGTATAGAAATCCTGGGCCGAGTAAGGCATGGAAGGCAAGACGTGAATATTGCTCCCTCCAAAATGGTCACATTTTTGGCTGGTAAATCCAACATATCGCGAATAAATTGACAAGTGATTTCTGGATTGCTAAAGATTTTCTTAGCAACCAAGTCATTGGTTGGGCTGATGCCCGGATGTCTTAAAGTCATCCATTTCCTCCTTCTATTATACCATATTTTTAAATCTAATTTTGCTAGATTCGATGGTTCTATCTATTTATTCGAAAAGGAAATGAATTGTGAGGATTTTTATCTCGTTTCAACTAAAATATGAGCTTGATCAATCAACTGTCCATCAATAGTCAGATTCAGATAGAAATCCAAGGTCTTATCAGCAGCAAAAGTGCAGAGTTGGTAGATGTAAATCTTTTTTGTATTCCCCAGCTTGGAATTGAAGGACTTGAATTTCGTCCTGATAGGCGACACCATGGACACCTGTCCCCGGTTGAATCGAAATCTTAGCCTCCAAAGGAGTATTACTTTCGCTACGTTCAATCCTAAAATGAAGAGTCTCTCCCTTTGTCACAGCTAGGCTTTTTTTCTGCAAATGCTAGTCCCCTGAACAACTTCTGTTTTTTTGATAAGCTAGGAGTTTTATAGAGTGAAATCTTGGTCAGTACAGGTAAATCCTGTGACTCTGTAATCATCACGCGCACCTTCTGTGCCTCTACTAGCGGACCTCGCAGGAGACGCTTATGACCAACTGTGAAAGCCCATGCCAAATTCTTGCCAGACACCATCCACCTCTACTTGCACATGAAAAAGCAGCGATTCGTTGCCCCTAGCTTCAAATCTTCTCTTAACTCAAGCACATCGAAAAGTTTTTAGGTGACCCTAACTCAAGTTCTAACTGGATTGGCAAGCCTACGTCGCTTGCCCAAGAGCTAGTCTCAAGGCCGTCTGTCAGATGATGACAGCCAAAGGCTGCGGAAAAGAGCTGGACCAGATACCTTAGCTCCCCAGAGCCAAATCTTCCCTATAGAGTTCGTCACGATAAGCTGCAAATTCATAGAGACGCTTGATATCCTTATCGTCAAAGAGACCCATCTTGATTCGGCGGAATATTGAGTAATAGTGGAGTTCCCTCGACCCACCGAGTGAAAAGTAGATTTCGACCAACTCCTCGAGAGACTTAGGATCCTGATCCTCATGGTAGAACCAGCCTGGCCGGATGGAAACATCTGCCTCTCCGATTGAAAAAAATCGTGCCCGAGGGATCTCCGTGCTGAAGATAGTCCAGCTCTGCTTCTGTTCCCTAGTTTATCAGGATTCACCTTTTTGCCATAGAGGGATCACCTGCATACCCTCGTTCATTGCCAATCCAGCGGATACTAGTGCCTTCTGTTGAAAAAATCAAGCAATCGCCCTGCAGTTCGCGAATGGTTTCAAACCATTTTTCAAATTCATAATTGATCTTTTGAGCGCCCTCTCCTCTGGCACCATCCATCCAGACCTCAGCAAATTTCCCTCCATTTCCATAGGCAGGATTTGATAAGATTTCCTTCAGCTGAGCCAGATAATAGGCATTATAGTCCGCTTCTCGGTCCACATGATAGAGGGGGCTGTGGGCATCCCAGGGTGATAGGTAGACCCCCATATCCATATCAAACTCTGTGGCAGCTTGGGATACTTCAAGGAGCAAGTCCCCCTCTCCATTCCTCCAAGGACTGGCCTTGACCGAATAATCTGTGTGAGCTGTCGGATAGAGGACAAAGCCATCGTGGTGCTTGACCACCAAAATCAACTTCTTAAAACCCGTTTCCTTTGAGCACGCGAACCCACTCACGCGCATCTAACCTTGTCGGGTTAAAGCGTTCAGGATCCTCCTGACCTGTCCCCCATTCCTGATCATAAAAAGGTATTGGGTCCAAAATGGATAAAGGCTGCTAGTTCATCCTCTAAATAAGCTAGCTGGGCCTGACTAGGCAAGGGCCCATGCGGTTTTATTTCTCTTACCATACTACTTCCTATCTACATTTTTCTTTACTTTTTTGGCATGTACTTGCAATTCTGTTAACGCTAGGGGACTAGTCAAATTTTCAAATCGAAGACGAAGGGCATAGGTTTCCACCTTGTCAAATTCAAAACGAAGCTCTTCATCCTTGTCACTTGACACTTTTCGGATGCCTGATACAGGGCGCCAATTCTCCTCTTGTTTGAGCAGAGAATCCTTGTCCAAATGGTTGGGAGTCCGAGGCAAGGCAGGCTCATTCCCTACATAATAATCGATAAAGGTCGGCTCAACGGCCACATATTCTTGATTTTCAACATAATACAAGGTCAGGTTATCCACAAATCGCGGTTTTAAAATCCCTGCATCTCCAAAACAGAATGCCCACGCTGGCTTGCTCTGACTTGGCAATCCAAGTATTGGCTGTCGATTTCTTCCGAGCAATGACCTTGTCATTGAGGTAAGAGGCTGGGTGATTCGGCTCTGAATGGGAAGCAAAGACCAGAGGCAGGTTGGACCCTGTCCACTGATTGGAAATAACTTCCCCATCTACACTGGCATCTGTCACATGAATGGTGACTGTTGCTGGCAACTCACAGCCCGCTACTTGTCCTGTAAGCACACTTTCTCCTACCTGAGCATAGATTTGAGGATCTAGTTCATCCCAAGTCACCTTGGCCGTATCTCGTCTGCCATCTGATAAGACTAGCTTGACTCGATCTGGTAAGTGTGGGACTTCCTTGACAAGCGTCCAAACCCTTTTCAGGCTCAATAGCGCAAATCCCTTGGACACAAACCTGAGCAGAAGCCTTTAAATCCAGCCCTCTAGCTGACCAGATACCGTAAACTCATGAAAGCTTGCCATATCTTCTTCGGAGATTGCCTCCCAAACAACCTTGACTCGTTTTGCACCACCGAACTCATAGTCCACCAAAACTGAAGATGGCAGCTGTGGATAAGTTCCCCTATCTGTATACAAGCGAAGTGGTCGTACAGAAACTGCTTGCCCTAGTGAGGTATTTTCTGCCACCTGCAAATGAGTTTGATGGGTTTTCCCTTGATAAATAGCACTAATAGCCAAGTCCCCTGCAGACAAGCAATGAAGCACTCCCTGCTTGATAATGGCGTGGGCACTACCACTCATCTCCCAAATCACTTCACTATTCCCCACCTTGTTCACAGGGTTATCCACAGTTTGTGGATAAAGTCCAATAGCTGGGGAATCCCCTTCTTGCAATCCTGCCTGCTTGTCCACTCGAATCTCAAATAAGCGCTTATTTTTCACTGGCTGACAAGCCAAAGCCTCTCCCACTAAGATATCAAAACTTGCTTGCTCTAGCCCTCTGGCACTGGCCTTTACTCTGACTAGACCTACCTGCTCCAAGCTCTGAACTAAGAGGACACCTCTGCCATGAAAGGCTTTCCGCTTAAACCGACCATTTTTCTGGGCTTGGTAACGTTCACGACTAGCCTGCCTACCATTATCCACACCTACAATACGAGCAGGGCCTTCAATTTTAAAATGAAGCTGATTGGAAGCACTCGGCACCCAATTTCCAGCTTGGTCCAATACATCAAAATAGAGATAAAGGAGGTCTTGCCCATCTGGCTCCAGTTGTGATTTATCGGCATGTAACCCGATTTTGGCTGGCTTACCTGCAGTCACTACCCTATCTTCTGCCACAATCTGACCTTGATAATCATAGGCTACAGCATGCAATTCTCCTGGTTGATAAGCCAAACGCCATTCGAGATAGAGTTGATCATAACCTTGTCCCTCTTGGTATTTTCTACCATCTGAAGTCCATTTTTCCTGAAAAGTCTTTCTGCCTTGAGATTTTCCATTGAGAAATAGCTCTACTGAACCAGCATTTGAATACACTCGAACAGGGATATCCCCACACTTATCCACAACTTGTTGATAACTCTTGTGGATTTCCCAATTCCAGTGGGGTAAGATATGAACCATGGGATGCTGATCTAGGTCCAACCACTGACTTTGATAGAGATAATAGTCATTTTTAGGAATCCCTGCCGTATCCACGATCCCAAAATAGGAACTCTTTACAGGCGTATCATTTTGATTGTGCCAAGGAGTCGGCTCACCGATATAGTCCACTCCTGTCCAGATAAACTGACCTGCATAGTCCAGCCGATTCCTATCTGCTATCCAAGAAGCCGTCGCTGTCTTCCCCCAAGGAACCCGATCATTGCCATAGTCCGACTGTTCAAAATTCCGCACTCGACGATTATCCCCAACCCATTCCTTATCTGGGCGAAAATAGCTGTCACGCGTCCGTGTAGCCGATGAGGTTTCAGACCCGTAAAGACGCCACTTGGGATGTCTTTTGCGAATCCCGTCAATATTGTCTTCTGAGTAATTCAAGCCCACCACATCCAGCAAATTGGCTATCTTTTCATGACCTCCAGACCCATCTCCAAAGCGGAACTGATCCATTCCCATAGTCACAAAACGACTATCATCCACCTCCTTTACCCTTTCTAGCAAGCGTTTGATAGTCTTCAATGAATGAGCATCGCCATTTGCTTCGCTGACTTCATTTCCCAAGGACCACATAAAAATCGCTGGATTGTTCTTGCCACGCTCAATCATAGTGCGCAAATCGTAATCTGACCAGAAATCGCCTGCTTTCGCTTCTGGATGAGTCGCTTCTTCCTCAAAAAAGCGACCATAATCATATTCTTTCTTGCCTCCATACCAGGTATCAAAGGCTTCTTCTTGGATGAGTAAGCCCATTTTGGCAGCCACATCCAGCAAAATACTACTAGCTGGATTATGGGTGATTCGAATCGCATTGACGCCCATTTCCTTCATCTGGCGCAAGCGTCTCTCAGCAGCTGACCTGTTTTCCACAGCTCCCAGACGCTCCATAGTCATGGTGCAGACAAACCCCATGAATCTTCAACCAGCGACCATTTAGAAAGAAGCCCTTATCCGCTTGCCAATCCATATAGCGGTAACCAAAAGGTCTCCTCTTCTTCATCAACCAAAATGCCATTTTTGTAAAGACGAGTCTTCAATTGGTAAAGGTGAGGGGAATCAATATCCCAAAGCAAGGGTTGAAAAATTGATATTGCTTGTTGGAAAGAATATTTGTCCCCAGACTCAATCATTACAGAGTCTGTCGCCTGCCAGTCTGACAGCTGTTGGCCATCATACCAGATACTCTGTTCCAAATACACCGACACGGACTGAGGCCCATCATTTGAAACCTTGCTTTCAAGCTGGGTTTCCACCCAAGATTGCCTTTGCTCCTTGAGCTTGGGACTTTCTATCTTAATCCCATATAAATCCAGATGCACCGAATCTGTAATCAATAATTTTACTTCTCGGTAAATACCGCTACCAGAGTACCAACGACTGCTAGGTTGCTGATTTTCCACAAAAACCGCAAGCTGGTTGGCCGTCCCATCATTTCTTAGATAAGGCGTGATATCATAAGAAAAAGGTGTGTAGCCATTGGGATAATAGCCCAGCACTTGCCCGTTGATATAGACTTGGGCATTCATGTAAACTCCATCAAACAACAAACGCACCGATACAAGACTGGCATCTTCTTCCAAGTAAAACTGCGTACGGTACCAGGCTTGACCCCCGTTTAACTGCCCACCCTCATTTTGCGCTGGCGAATACTGGTCAAAATCATTGTAAATACTCCAGTCATGTGGCACTTGAATAGCCTGCCAATTTTCCCTCTGAAAATCCGACGCCAAGGCCTCTTCTTTCCCCACCTCTTGGCTAAAAAACCAGTGATTTCGTAAAACTTCTTCTCTTCTCATACAAACATTCCTCTTTAAACGACTCGCTTTACTTGACTATAGCACAAAACAAAAGCGCTTTCAAGACTTCCTCCATCACTCCCTAAATCCTCAGAAAAGATTCTATAATTTGTAGAGGAGGATTTAGTCCTCAAAGCTACAAGGGTAATACAAAAAGAGCCTGTTGCCAAGCTCTTTGTACTCAATGAAAATCAAAGAGCAAACTAGGAAACTAGCCGCAGGCTGTACTTGAGTACGGCAAGGCGACGCTGACGTGGTTTGAATTTGATTTTCGAAGAGTATTAGTCTATTATTTCTTCTCAGCGCGAAGGGCTGACAAGATTTGTGTGCGGATATCATCCACACCATTTGGCGTATTTGGTAAAAAGATAGTTTGGTTTCCTTTAGAGGCAAAGGTATTCAAGGTGTCCAAATACTGGTTGGTCAAGAGGATGGACATGATTTGTTCTTCTGTCATGCCAACATTGGCTTCCTTGAGTTCGGTGATAGACTCTGCCAATCCATCCACAATCGCCTTACGTTGTTGGGCAATCCCCACACCATGAAGGCGGTCTTTTTCTGCTTCTGCTTCAGCTGCAGTGACGATTTTAATCTTATCGGCTTCTGCCAATTCTTGCGCTGCGACCCGCTTACGTTGCGCCGCATTGATTTCATTCATGGATTGCTTGACTTCTGCATCTGGTTCGACCTTGGTAATCAAGGTTTTCACGATAATATAACCGTAAGTTGTCATTTCTTCCGCCACTTGGTGCTGGACTTCAAGGGCAATCTCATCTTTTTCTCAAACAATTCATCCAAGGTTAATTTGGGAACAGAAGAGCGAAGAGCATCTTCGATATAAGATTTAATCTGAGATTCTGGACGCATGAGTTTATAGTAGGCATCTGTCACGCTCTGCTCGTTGACACGGTACTGAGTCGCTACATTCATCATAACGAACACATTGTCCTTGGTCTTAGTCTCAACCACAATATCGCTTTGCAACAAGCGTAACTGGATTCGTGCCGCAATCGAGTCAATCCCAAAAGGCAAGCGAATATGAATACCGCTATTGGCAACCTTTTGGTATTTCCCAAAGCGCTCAATAATCGCCACCGACTGCTGACGAACCACATAAACTGTACTCAGTGTGACTATCACCAATAGGAGCACACAAACCACCACAAAAATCATCAAAAATGTTGCCATTATCGTGACCTCCATTATTATTTTTTCCTGTATTATAGCACATTTAAAGAAGGTTGTGCAGTTTTTACTGCGATTTTTCCTGAAATGTCAATAATTAGAGGTGAAACTACATTTCAAGTTAGTAATCGCTTTTTTCATTACATTAACTTCTATAGAATCTACATCAATGGTCAGGGAATAACTTGCCTTAACTTTTCTCTCGTGCTATACTATTTATTGAAATGAATAAATAGGAGATATTTCATGAAAACAGCAAAAACTACTGTTACAATCCTTTCTGCACTTGCTTCTGTCGTCTTATTGGCTAGTTGTGCAACAAAGTCTACAGAAACACAGACAAACAATAATAACTCATCTGATAATCAGATTACATTGACATATGACCAACTACGGTCAAGAGAAAACACTATGTCAACCCTTTGGTATCAAAAATCAGCTGAAACTAAAGCTTTATACATACAGGGTTATAACGTTGCAACAAATCACCTAAAGGAATTGCTCAAAATAGAATCAGACAAACCTTACTCTATCGTTTTAGACTTGGATGAAACTGTCCTAGATAATAGCCCTTATCAAGTACAAAATGTTAAAGACGGTACAGCATTTACACCCGAAAATTGGGATATTTGGGTTCAAAAAGCTACAGCAAAAGCTGTCCCAGGTGCCAAGGATTTTCTTCAGTTTGCTGATCAAAACGGTGTCCAAATCTACTATATTTCTGACCGCTCAGCTAATCAAGTAGATGCTACCATTAAAAATCTTGAAAGTGAAGGAATTCCTGTTCAAGGACGTGATCATCTCATGTTCTTAGAAAGTGGTGTAAAATCCAAAGAGGGTCGTCGCCAAAAAGTTCAAGAAAAAACAAATCTTATCTTATTGTTTGGTGATAACCTCGTAGACTTTGCAGATTTTTCTAAGACTTCTGAATCTGACCGTGATAAACAACTTGAAGAATTGCAAAAAGAATTCGGTGAAAAATTCATCATCTTCCCAAATCCAATGTACGGATCATGGGAATCAGCTGTATACGGTGGTAACAAACTAGATGCTAAAGGTCAAGTAGAAGAACGCCAAAAAGCCTTGCAAGGTTTTGATAAATAAAACAAATAAGCTGATTCTATATAAACGAAGGCTAACTTACAATCTTCAAAAAGTGGATAGGAAGGAATTCTGATAATCAGAAAACTTTCCTACCCACTTTTATAATTGATATAACATCAAGCTTTTATACATCTGATACATTTTCTGATTTTAAATATAGTAGATTGAAATATGGTAAGAAATAGACCGAATGACTAGCCTATCAACACCCGTTAAATCGCTAAGATACGTCAAAAAAGCCCTTAACTACGGCCATAGTTAGGGGCTTTGGTGTTCTAATGAACCTTATCAATTAACTACATTCTAGCATATAAACCCCGATATTTCAAGAGTTTTATTTATTGTTTAAAGTTCTGAAAGATCTATAATGAAATTAGCCATCTAGTATCCAAAAACCGACTAGCTCCTATGAACTAGTCGGTTTCTCATCAATGCGCCAACATTTCTTGGGCGATTTCTTGGCCAGATAGGTTATCTGGGTAGTAGGTTGGCCAGTTGTCCATTTCTTCAAAGAGGGCTTCTTGGCTTGTTCCTCCAAAGAAGATATGGAAATGTTCTGCCTTAACTGGGGCGATATTGTGGTCACTAAACTGAACATACTTGAACTGTCCGGCATCAGCATCTGTGGCTTCAAAGAGGAAGCGCACGCCACGATTTCCTTTCTTATAAGTCAAGATTTTCTTACCAACATACTTGTAGGTGAATTTCTTACTTTGTCCACCTTGAACAAATTCCATAGTATTATCAGTAATGTTAATCTTAGTGACATCTGTCTGATAGCCTTTTGTATAGTAAGCCTTGTACTCAGCCTGAGTCATCTTACCAGTCAACTTAGCCTTGTAGTCAAAGACTTGATCCAACGTGCCATCTTCAAGGAAAGGATAGACTGATTGCCAGTTACCTACATAGTCACTCAAAGTGCGGTCCTTGACGTCTGCATCCTCAAAGTAACCATTTTGAACTGTCTTGGTATCCTCTGTCTTTTCAGGCTCGATAGCTGGACCTTCTTGATCTGTTGTTTGTTTCAAAGCTTTGAGGTTTTTCTCCATGATAGAGATGTAATTTTCTCCAGCCTTGGTGTCCTCTTCTGTCAGACTTTCTAAAGGATTGAGAACATCTGTTTTGATACCTGCCTCTTTTGAAAGTGTATTAGCAAGGGCTTGTGAGGCATTTTCCTCAAAGTAGATATAGGCGATTTTATTTTTCTTGACGTACTCTGTCAATTCTGCCAAGCGAGCTGCTGATGGCTCTGCATCTGGAAAAAGGCCTGAGATTGCGACTTGTTTGAGTCCATAGTCCAAGGCAAGATAGTTAAAGGCTGCGTGTTGCGTTACAAAGCTCTTTTGTTTGGCTTGAAACAAGCCTTCTGCATAAGCCTTATCCAAGGCTTGCAATTTTTCGATATAGGCAGCAGCATTCTTCTCAAAGGTCTCTTTTTTATCAGGATAATCTGCTGATAAGCTATCACGGATGTGCTCTACAAGTTTAATGGCACGAACTGGTGATAACCAAACATGGGGATCAAACTCATGGTGATGACCTTCTTCTCCATGGTCATGGTCTCCCTCTTCTTCCTCGCCACCTGGCAAAAGCAACATATCGCCTGTCGCCTTGATGGTTTTGACCTTTTTCTTATCCAAGGTATCTAGCAATTTAGGAACCCATGTTTCCATATTTTCATTTTCATAAACGAAGGTATCTGCGTCTTGGATTTTGGCAACTGCCTTGGCAGACGGTTCGTATTCATGGGGTTCTGTACCAGCACCGATGAGGAGTTCTACATTAGCAGTATCTCCTGCGACTTGCTTGGTAAATTCATAGACAGGGTAAAAGGTTGTCACGATATTGAGTTTGCCATCTGCCTGTTTTTGATTGGAACAAGCCGCTAAAAACAAGGCACATAGACTGGCTAGCAATAAGCTAATTTTTTTCACATTAGTCTCCTATTTGATAAAACGTCTTACTAAACTAATGAGTAAAAAGACAGTTACAAAAATAATGGTAATACTTGCGCTTGCAGGTGTTTCTGCATAGTAGGAAATGTAAAGTCCTGCTACCATTCCCAAAAATCCAATAGCACTGGCAAGCAGCATAACCGATTTAAAGTTTTTCCCCAGACGCAGGGCAATACTAGCTGGCAAGACCATAATGGTCGACACCAGAAAGAGCTCCTGCTGCAGGAATCATAAGGGCAATAGCCACCCCTGTCACCATGTTAAAAAGAATAGACATGGTACGAACGGGCAAGCCATCCACAAAGGCCGTATCCTCATCAAAGGTCAAAATGTACATCGGACGAAGGAAGAGGAAGGTCAAAATCAAAACAACCGCCGCAATGACAAAGAGGGAAATGACCTGTTCTTCACTAATAGTCACGATTGAACCAAAAAGATACTGGTCCAAACTCATAGAACTAGAACTTTTCCCCTTGCTCATGACAATCAGAGAAACAGCCAGACCCGTTGACATGAGGATAGCTGTCCCGATTTCCATAAAAGCTCTTATAAACCGTACGGAGATACTCCAAAAAGACCGCCGCAATCAAGACAATAGCAATAGTTGAAATAGTCGGAGAAATCCCCAAAACCAACCCAAAGGCTACACCCGAAAGCGAGACGTGGCTGAGGGTATCACTCATCAAACTCTGACGGCGCAAGATAAGGAAGGTTCCCAATACTGGCGAGAAAAGACTCATGGCAATAACGGCCAGAAAGGCACGTTGCATAAAGTCATAAGATAACAAACTAAGCATGGCCCACCTCCTGATCATTCTCATGAACGTTGAAACAACGCCATGGCGAGTCTTGGTTACGGACTAGATGAATATTGCGATCCGCATAGTCCTTAACTTCTTCAGGGTCATGGGTAATCATCAAAACAGCCTTACCATGATGATGGGCGCTGTGGTGCATGAGTTCGTAAAATTCATTTTTACTTCCTGCATCCATCCCCGTTGTCGGCTCATCTAGGATAAACACATCTGGGTCCGAAGCAAACATACGCGCAATCACCGCTCGCTGCTTTTGTCCTCCAGATAGAGACCCCAAGCGTTTGTCTCGGTGTTCCCACATACCAACTGAGTCCAAACTAGCCTTGATATGCTCCTCATCATGAGCATTCAAACGACGGAACCAACCTTTTCGCGGATAGCGACCCGACTTGACAAACTCATAAACCGTACTTGGAAAACCAGCATTAAAACTGGCAATCTGTTGAGGAAGGTAGGCTATTCTCAATTTCTTACCCTGCGTATTTGTCTTTGAAATGGTCACCTTACCAATGCGTGGTTGGAGGATTCCAAGACTGGCCTTGATCAGTGTCGTCTTAGCCGCTCCCATTTCTCCCCTGTCAAGGTAACAAATTCCCCACTATCAACACTATAATTGATATGTTCAAGAACGGGCTCCTTATCATAATAGAAGGATAAATCCTCTACCGTAATATATCTCATTATTTGATTTCTCCTACTAAAGCAGTCAAAAACCGCTGAATCACTTTTTGTTCATTTGGAGTAAACTGAGTCGCCACTTGTTCATAGGTTAAAAGCGTATGCTCATGGTGATAGTGGTGCTCCTCAGCAATTGGACGAGCCAAATCAGTCAACTGATAAAAAATCACACGCGCATCCTTCGGATCTTTAGATGTTTCCAACATCCCTTCCTTGACCAAAGACTTAATGGCCTTGGTAACTGCCGCCTGACTGACATTGAGACGACGGGCCAACTCTGAATTTGTTAAAGACTCCTCTGACAAGAGCATGAGGATATGCTCCTGGGTATTGGTCAGGGCCACCTCGCTAGTACAATGACCTATTAGGATTTCATGCTGATTTTCTGCCTGCAAAATCACCTCATTCAAAAAAAGCCATCGATATCCTTCGCTAGCTGTCTCATATCTGACTCCTTTCCTTTTAGACTTCTCTTTTTTAAGAGAAAAATACTATTCTTTGAAATTTTATTTACCAGTTAATTATATCACAAGCAAAAAAAGAGTCAAGAAAAAACGTGAAAACTAGTTTCATTCTTGAACTCTTCTATATTATCTATTGAAATTCTTTGACATCTCCATCATAAGTCGCCCAATCTTTGCTGAAAAAGCGCTCATTCAGATGGTACGTCGGAGCTGGTGTGGGATTGGATAGGAAAGGATCAACTGCCTTGTCAAAAGCCAACCAACCCAACCAACCAAGATGAATGGTGTCCTTCATAAAGAAAGGCTCCCCGCCGTCCTTAGAAAAATCTGCTATATTGGTAAAACCTTGACTTTCTAACTGGTAGCGAATCTTCTGCACCGTTTGTTGGTACATTTCCTCTCGTAGACCAGCATAGTCCATCCATTTTTTATTAACAGGTGGAATAATAAAAATCGGGTTTACCTTAGATTTAGAAAACTGGGTTAAAACCAACTGCAAGTCATTATACTCTGGCGACTTGAGATAGGTAAAGCTTTTCTGAGAGTCCTTTAATTTCTTCAAATCCTTCTTGATCTGCGTATTATAGAAATAATTTTCCATTCCTAGATCATTATTGGAAGTATTCTTTTCAGCATCTGCTTTAACAATATCTTCTATAGCTTGATAAGAAAACTGGTCTGGCAAGGTCTTTAAATACTTAACTACATGCTTATCATAATTGACATAGCCTCTAACTGAAAACTGACCAAAAAAGGAAGCTTGGCGTTCATTAAACCGAGCCAATAATTCAATCATTTCATTGTCTGCCGTCGATAATTCTTCTTTACTTGCCAACTTCTGAACCAGATCCTTCATAGCTACGTTTGGGAACTGCTGCAGTAAGCGAGTCGCTGCATATTGGCTAGCCTGATCTCCAGATTGATGTTCCAGAAAACTGGTCAACTGGTCTCCATTAAAATACTGCTGAAAAGCTGCTGGCTCATAGCCATTTTTACTGAACCACTGAGGTGAGATAACATACACAACTTGTTTATTCTCTAGCTGTGGCAACATCTGTTGCATTCCAAAATACTGGTTAAGCGATGCAGCTCCCCTCTGTCCTAAAAGATAAGGACGGTAGGAGCGATTGTATTTCTCAGCTAATACCGCAGGATGAGCACCATCAAAACGAAGCCATTCACTAGAGCCAAAGAAGGGAACAAAACGCATATTTGGATCAGATAGTGCTCTGACTTTTTGACTTCGCTCCTTAAAACTATCGATAGTAGTAGCCACCGCTGAACGCTTTTCAGCTCCTAGATTATGATGCATCTCAGTAGGATAAAAGAAAATGAGCAGAAAAAACCAACAAACCAGCTATCAAGACCGGTCCGAAGATCATCCATAAGCGTTTAAGCATTTTGTAGCTCCACAATACCAGCTATGATTTTATTAGCTGTATTCCAGTCATCGCGACCAAACTCTGTTACAGGGACACGAATGTCAAAACGGTTCTCAATCTCCACAATCAATTCAACCGTTCCCATACTATCCAAGACACCTGCATCAAAAAGATCTTCATCCATCATGTCAGAAACATCTTCCATAAACAACTCATCAATAATTTCGATAACTTCTGATTTGATATCCATATTTTATTTCCTTTTATTTTTTAAACCATAAATCATTCAAAAAAATCCAGAAAAGATTAAGAATGACAGCATGACGACATGGAAGGTGACAACCATGCCAAGCAACTGAATCCAGCGATTCTCAGGTAGGGAAGCCTTCCCTGCTTTTTTCCGTTCCTTATTGAGCGTTTTTTTCTTGCGAATCCAGGCATCATTGATCACCAAGCCCAGTCCATGAAAGAGTCCATAGGCGATGTAGTACCAAGTCACTCCATGCCAAAATCCCATAATCAGCATATTTACAATGTAGGCCACACTTGAGGTTACATTGCGATTTTTAAAGACCTTCTTTCTGGTCAATACCATGACCATTCGCATAAAGACAAAGTCACGGAACCAGAAAGAGAGACTCATATGCCAACGATTCCAAAATTCCTTTAAATCCCTTGATAAAAAAGGTTTGTTAAAGTTGATAGGGCTACGAATTCCCATCAAATTTGAAATGGCTAAGGCAAACATAGAGTAACCTGCAAAGTCAAAGAAAAGTTCCAGACCAAAGGTATACATGACTGCCAAGGCATAGAGATTAAAGAAGCCACCTGACTGCAAGGCTAGATTCTTCAGAGGAGGCAACAAGGTCTCTCCTAAAACATGAGCTAGGATAAACTTATACAAAAAGCCCCACATGATATAGCGAACAGATTCATCCAGCATATCCATCAACTCATCCCGCTCAGGAATGGTCTGATAATTTTCATTAAATCGCTTAAAGCGATCGATTGGACCACTTGAAAAAGTCGGCATGAAGAGAAGGAAACGAAGGAATTCCCAGAGGGTAAAATCCTTAATCACTCCATCTCTCAGCTCGATGATAATCCCAACCGAACGAAAGGTCAGGTAAGAAATACCCAAAAATCCAAGCAAAGACTGTGTTCCATTGATAGCTGGCTGCACCTTGACAAAGATAATCGGAAGGAGGGATAGAAAACTAACTAGGTAGAAAACCCACTTGCCATCCTTACTTTTTCGATAATGCTTGTAGAAGAGTAGGAGCAATACTTCCCAGCAAAGGTAAGTACCCAAGGCGGCCAATTGATTTGTCTTCCCACCTACCAACATGGTAACGATAAAGAAGAGACTTACCAGCACTTCATACCAGGCAAAGCGTTTCTTGAAAAAGAGACCGATAAAGATGGGCAAGGTTGCAGCAATCACATAGACAAAATACTGAGGATTGCCCATATGGCTCTAAATGAGGAAGCTGTTGAAAGAACTCCATCATCTCTTGTTCACCTCGTTAATCAATCCTTTGATGTCAATCTTTCCATTTGGAGTCAGTGGCAAACTGTCTCGGTAAAGGAATTTAGACGGCATCATGTAGGACATCATGATGTCTGTCAAATCTTCCTTGATGGCCTTAGTAATATCGATATCACGCTCAAACTGCTCACGAACACCGTCTTTTAAGATGACATAGGCCAATAGATTTTGTACCTTGTGGTCCTTGTTATAACGTGGTACTGCGACAGCAGACTCGATAAAAGCGAGACTTATTGAGGATTTTGAGAGACATCTTCTAACTCAATGCGGTAACCGTTGAACTTAATCTGGAAGTCCATGCGTCCGCCGTAGAGAAGCAAGCCCTCATCTGTCATGGTTCCCACATCGCCTGTGTGATAGGCTGGCAGTCCTTCAAATTCAAAGAAGGCTTCCGCTGTTTTTTCAGGATTATTCATATATCCTTTTGAAACAGCTGGCCCAGAAACAATGATTTCTCCCTGTTCGCCATTTGGCAATTTATTGCCTTCCTCGTCAATGATAAAGGTTGGAGAATCAGCCTTGGTATAGCCGATTGGTAGGCGTTTGAGAGTCGCCAACATCTCGTCTGTCACAGCAACTGCTGATAGGGCTACTGTCGCTTCTGTTGGACCGTAGGCATTGATAATACGGACCTGTGGGAAACGTTCGCGTAGTTTTTGAGCTGTTTTAACCGTCAATTCTTCGCCATCAAAGTAGAAATGCGTGATTCCAGGCATTTTCTCACTATTAAAGTCTTCTGACAACATGGCCATATCCGCAAAAGAAGGGGTTGATGTCCAGATAGCGATCGGCAATGAAAAGATGGTAGCAAAGAGTTGCTTAAAGTCCTGAGTAATGGCTGAAGGAAGAGCGAAGAGCGTACCACCTAGTGCCAAGGTCGGTGCCCAGTACATGACAGACAGGTCAAAAGAATAAGGTGGCTGAGCCAACATTTGCGGACGACTTGGCGTCGCAAATTCCTTATCCGTAATCATCCAGTTGGTAAAGCTGAGGAGATTATCATGGGAAATCTGCACTCCCTTAGGCTTACCAGTTGTACCAGAAGTAAAGATGATGTAGTAATTATCATCGCCCTTGACTGGATGCGTGATTTCATAGTTATTCCCTTGAGCAAAGGCTTCTTGAACCTGAGCTAGAGTCATCATCGGTGTAGAAACCTGCTCCAATGGAAAGTCTGAGATGGCAATAATCAAACTTGGCTCCGCTACTTCTAAAATAGCTGAAACTCGCTCCAAAGCCGAATGGCTATCAATTGGAATGTAGGCATGACCTGACTTAGTCAAGGCTACAAAAGTTGCCAACATTTCATACTCTTGGCCACCAAAAACAACCACAGGAGACTTCTCAGGCAAGCCTAGTTGGTCAATGGCTGCAGCCAAACTATCCGAATCAGCCTTCAAATCGCCATAAGTGTGTTCCTGCCCCAAAACATTATAAACAGGATAGCTAGGCTGGGTCTGAGCAAAATGCTCAATGGTTTCAATCATATCTACTATTGGTTTATTTGACATAATAAGGATTCTCCTTCAAGTTAAAATTCATTATAGATAAAGCTTCCTTGACCCTGACCAAGATAGCTAAAAAAGTAAAGTAGCCCTAGAAAGATAAGTAAAATACAAGGCTGTCCGACCAAAAAAGAGGTACAATTCTTTTCTCTGTTTCATCAAGAAAAAAACCATTCATTTCTGTAATTTTTTGCTAAAAATAAAGATCAGACTTTCTTACTAATTTATTTTTTTCTACTATTATACCACTTTATAGACTAGTTTTTTTCAATTGTTTACCCGTCTATTTTTAACTACGTTTCAGTAACATTAATTTGTTCCATATGATTCTTTCTAATGATAGCTTGAATGCTTTTCAGTATAAATTATATGGGGGCTACAACAAAGTAGGCTCCATACTACCTATAGAGGATTTCTCCACTATAAATATTATAGAGCCCTATCTTATGTCTCACTTTATCGGTGCAGTTCCCTTTATCTAGAGATTTTTATAGTATGTAATCCTAAAATTCACTATAGATAAATTCTTGAATGTTCGAAAAATCGGTCACAAAACAATAAATCACGATGCTTAAGATAACCGTATAGAAAAATAACGTCCACAAGATTAAACGGTGTGTGTTAGTTATCTTGGTTTGCAAATTTGTAAAGTTCTTTTTCAACTTCCATCCATCCTTTCACTCCAACGTGCATCACATCAAATAAAAAGTAATCATCATACTCTCTGTTTCCATAGTTTAGTACTGTTGCACCATGACTTTTTGCAACATCTTCTATTTTTTTGTAAGTTTTTTCCCGCATCTCTCTTGAAACACCTGTGTAGTCGTTCCACTTCCCGTTTACTGGGAAAATAATGACCTCAACTTCAATGCCCAATTCCTTGGCAACTGTCAAGAAGAGTTCCATATCTGAATACTCTGGTGACTCGAGGTAGCTCAAATCTTTATTAGAATCTTTCAGAGATACATAGCGATCTTTTAAGTAGGTATTGTAGTAGTTATTATCAACAGCATAATCATTATTGTCTGTTTTCTTTTTGACCTCTTCTACAAACTGATCCGTCAGTTTCTCCCAATCATAGTCTGGAGTTTTATCTCCTGATAAGGGATAATCTGATTTCTCATGATTTTCATAAAATTTTCGTTTGAGCTTAAAAGAATATATCACGTTATCTAACTCTAATAGTTTTTTATCAACAATGGTTCCTTTCCCATCTATGAAATAACTTTTGTATTTTTTGTAGATGTCATTTTGTTGCTTGTTCCCCTTGGTAATCTCAATAATGCGATTGATTAGTTTTTCTTTTGTTTCCTTACTAATCTTGTCATTATCTAGCATGTGGAAAATATGTTCTTGAGAAGCCTTGTTCAAAAATGCATCTTGATGGGTTCCATCTTTTTCAAACCACTGAACAGACTCTACTATAGCTACTCTTCTCTTACTCATAGATCCCTCAATAGAGCCTAAGGTTGTAGCCTGAATGATATTTTGGGAATAACTAGTCCCAATCTGCATGATATTGAAATCGTTATAGTTAAAAATTCTATTAGGATGATAATCTTCATCCTTTGTCGCAACCAACTCAGATGATCCCAATAAAACCAGTGTATTGGGAGTAATATTACTTGTCAGAATATCTCTACTTTTATATTTTTCATACGAAGTGCTATAGCGAATACTGTTATCCTCAACTTTATAATAATCATCAATCTTCTTGATATATGTCACATTTAAAAGGGCAAGCGTCGCAATTACGAGCACAAGCGATAGCAAAAATGCTTTTAATTTAATCATCTCGTTTCATCCTATCTCTTAGATCCGTCCGATTTCTTTTCTATCTCTTATCTCTTTAAAATCGTCAGTAAGATTTTATAGGGTTCACCTGAAAAGACAAAGAAACCAATCATAACCAGATTCATGGTCACAAACCAACTTAGTAGTTTATACCAATTTTTGTTTTTATTTTTCTTATAAAAAGTGCTTTTCTTTTGATACACTTCAAATCCAGCCATCAAGACACCGTGATAAAAACCATAAACAATGTAGCTAACACTAAGACCATGCCAAAAACCCATGACCAACATATTGACCATATAGGCGTAGATTGCATTGTGTAGTCTATTTTTAAACCATTTTTTCCTGATAACCTGCATCAATACTCTTGAAAACACAAAATCTCTCAACCAAGTCGACAAGGTGATATGCCATCTATTCCAGAAATCCTTGATATCGACACTCAAGAAAGGTTTGTTAAAATTCATCGGTGTCTGAATACCTAGAATATTACTACTTCCAACAGCCATTAGACTATAGCCTGCAAAGTCGAAGAACAGATACAAGGTATAGAGGTACATATACTTGATTGAGTAAACGACTGTGCCAGTATTATTTAGAGTGAGTAACATCTGGTAAACATAGGTTGATAAAACAACCTTGTAGAGAAGGCCTAGAACGATACGATACACACCGTCCCCAGCTAACTCTAGATACTCTTTCCGAGGCATGACCTCGTTTATCTCTTTTAAAAATCTCCTACTCCGATCAATCGGACCAGCACTAACCGTTGGAAAAAAGAGCAAAAACTGTAGGTAATCTTTTACACTGATTTTTTCTTTAATCAAGCCATCCGATATTTCTAGCATGATCTGAATAGTCTTAAAGGACATGTAAGAAATTCCAATAAAGGCCAACAAATGCAGAGAAGTTAGGGCAAAGACTTTATTAATCACCAAAGGAAAAATAGAAAGGAAAACCAGAGGTTTCAGCCGCTTTGTTTCTATCCTCTGTGCTATGAAAACCAGAAAATATTGATAAATTACAAAGGAGATTAAATAGACAATCATTGCTCTACTCTTGCCATAAATAGCTCCTGCAAATAAGAGGGAGAGCGCCAAAATATAGTAGTCCTTACGTTTTTCAAAAAAGTTTACCACAAAACCAATCAGTAAAACTACAAATAAAAGAAGGAAAAACTCATTCCCCTCGAAATAATTCATACCAGCCGAACTCCTTTTTTCTTTTTCTCATCTCTTGATTTATCTTTTTAGGATTAGTTCCTATCATATTACCAAGGATAGTTAAACTTTATTCATTATATCATAATTTAAAAAAACTATAGATACTTCTATTATCTAATTTCTTAAAATAAAAAATCTAACTGACTCTTAGTACTGAATCCCAATAATGAGGCAAAATTGTTCACACAATAAATAAAATTCAAGAACAAAAAATTGATGAAGGAACCGGTAAAGGATTCTGACTTTCTAGCTGTAAAGCTTCGACTCTTTCCTCTAACTCTTTTAGGTAAGCTACCTCAGTATGTAAGCGTTCATTCTCCTCCTTAAATCGTTCTAATTCTGTCATTTCTTCACAAGTTTTCTTCTGTTTACGTCCCATTTTAGCTAACCTTCCTCTTGTTTTCTCAGCAATAGTATACCTGTTTTTCCTGTATTGTGCCAGCCAATTTGGAAGCATTCCTTGGTTTGGGAGGGCATAATCAAGACTAACACTTCCTTGCGAACGACCTTCAAGAAGAACTTTATCAATCATTTTTTGTTTTAATTCTGGAGAATAATCGCGATTCTGCCCTTTCTTGACAATTTCAATCCCATAACGATCAAAACAAACTAAACATGTATGTTACTTTAGAAATACCTACTCCAAATATAGTTGAAAGTTGCTTTAAGCTGATTCCTTGTTTTTTAGTTCATGGATTTGAACTTTCTCTTCATAATTCAATTTCATAATAAAACGCACAATATCAAGTTTTTTCAACACCTGATACTATGCGCTTTTCTAATTTTTCAAGACTTTTTAACCCGTCTCTCATTTAAAATAATCTCGTCTGATATAAATTAAAATAGCTTCTATCATCAGACAAATGGCTGATAGCCAAAAACTGATGCTAATACCAAAACTCTCAGTAATATAGCTCATTAGCAAAACAAATACTGAAAATGATAGTGTCGAAATCACTTCAAGAACGGAATAGACATTAACCAAGTTATTTTCCTCTACTGTTTCCTGAAGAAATACACTTTCAGGAACTTCTTTTAGCTGTGATAACATACCAACTAGAGCTGAAAATACTAAAAACATCTGTGCATTTGGAAAATATAGAATAGTCAGTGTCACTATTGCCATAGCTACAAGAGGAAAAAGAATACTTTCCCATTTAGCAGCGAGGAACTTTTCAGATAGCCTAAAAGCAATTAAGCCACTAATTATAATCCCAATAGAGTATGCTGTATTAGAATATCCCCAGTAACTTTCCGTTTTATTTAATAACTCAGTTACAAAAACAAGTATAATGGAAGAAACCCAAATCGTATTTGAGAAAATTTCCAATAAATTTGCTGATACAAAAAGTCTTAATCTAGGATCTCTAGCAACTAACTTCCAACCTTTGAGCAAAATTTCAAGATTAGTTTCTGACTCTAACACCTCCACTTCAGCCTTAGGAAGCAATAACATCAGAAAGCTAGAAATGATATACAAGATTAAAATGATAAACGTGGTAGGTAACAGACCAATTGTTGCAAATAAGAGTCCACCTAATCCCCAACCCACCAATTGAACAGCTTCACCACTCATTGATAAGGCTGAATTAGCCTTACCCAAATCGGTCGCATAGCGTGGCACAATAGCATAGGAAACAGGTGCTGCAAAACCATCTAATATGGAAATTGCAACAACAAATAGATAGATTAACAAAGGCGCTACTGATTGCATTACGGTAAACATTCCTACCAGTATCGCCAATAATATAGTCTTTCCAAATTGGGATAAAGATAAAACCCTATTGAGCGCTATCCTTTTAGTAACTAAAGGAACTAAAAGACTCGCAACAAAAGAGGATATCCCTATTAAAATGGGAACTAGTGACGTGGCAATTACTGATTTTGAAATAATGTATATGTTAGCAATGATTGTTACTCTAAAGAAAATATCTGCTAAATTTGCAAACAATTGAGAGACTAACAACTTAATAAATGAATTAGACATGTAACGCTCCCATAACATAAAAAAATATTTAACTGATAAATGGTAGACTAGACTTTGTTTGATAACTATTTGACACAAGATTAGGTGGTCAGAAATTGAATTTTTAACATTCCAACTTAGCCATAGTTTTTAGTTTTCACATCTTTAAATCAGCTAAAACAATACGTAATATGCATATATATTATATCTAGCAAGATGCCGAACAAGTCTATTTATTTTATTCTATATTTTCCCAAATCAATTACTTGATTATAAACCGTTTCTGAATCAATATGATGAGCAACTTCAATCAAAATGATAGGCAACTGCAAAAGTAACTGGCGCACTTGATATGCATTGTCCTTGTCTAAGGATGATGTGACCTCATCCGCCAACACAATGTCTTTTTGTCGAAGCAGACAGCGAACTAATTCAAGTCGTAAACGTTGTCCACCTGAAATGTTTTCTCCATTATTTACCAGTTGATAATCCAAGATATTGGTGATTTCATTCGTTAAACCAACTTGTTCTAGGCAACAGAGTAATTCTTTATCTGAAATCTCCTGTCCTAATGTTAAATTTCTCGGATTGTCCCATGTCTGAAAAATGGATTCTGAGAGATATAAGCGATATTCCCTTGATAATGAGTAAATTCTCGACCTGATTTATCACGTACGATAATTCTACCACTATTCGGACTTATCTTTCCTGCTACCAATTGTAGGAGAGTTGACTTTCCGGTACCACTAGCTCCCTTTATTAAAACTTTACTTGGCTTAGTTAGTCTAAGTGACAAATCATAAAAGAGCACTTGCTCTCCAACCTGTTTTGAAACGCCCTCCAAAACTAGCTCAGCTAAAGATTCGACTGTCGGATATGATGTTTCTAAACAAGATTCTTCCAATAATGAAAATATTTTTTCTTTCACTGTTTGCGATCGCTGTATATCAGATATGCTATACATAATTCTTTGAATAGGTCCGCTAAGATTCATTGTGGCTATATACATAGAGACCAAACTAGCTGTTGTTAATTCTATACCGCTCTTTTGTAATAAAAGACCAAGTGCAAGAGGTAGTACCTGACTAAGGAATTCTAAAGGACCATTGAAAAAATAAACGACATTACTAGTCCATTCATTTTTCCAACGAGCATTCTCGTAACACTCGTTGTTTTTTCTCATCTTAGCAAAGTTTTCTTTACTAGCACCATAAAAATATATCGTATCTGCTCCCTTAAAAAAATCTCCTACAGATAGATGAAAAGCTTTTTGCATTTCCGAAAAATTTGCACCACTTTTCATTAAACGATTATTCATTACCCATTGAGGTAATGGTCGAAGAAAAGAAAACACGATAAAAACAAGACCAAGCCAAAAATTTTGCACCAAAATAAAAACAATCGTTGTACAAAGTATAAAAACTCTTCCAACTATCATATCCAGGGGTAAAAAGAAGCGATTATAGAGCAGTTCCATATCTTGTGTAACAATTGAAACTTTTTCATCATATACAACGTTTTCTTTCAAAAATAGTTTCTTAATAAGCTGATCTTTTAACCGAATTTGCAGATGACGCTGCAGATTATTACTGACAAAATTTGCTAGCAACATCGTGCTATAAAAAAACAGGTGTAAACACAGGCCATATAAAACAAAGTATGAAATTGTACCAATTGTAAGTTGCTCTTCACGAATATTCAATAGCTTATCCAATAACAATGGCTTTATTAGAGCCATTCCGCTATTCAAAAAGCACTCCTATTAAAAAAATAGATAAAAAAATATTAGTTTTAATGTATTTTTAGAAATTTCATAAATAAGCCTATCTAAAAAGAAAGCGAATAGATATAAAAGCCTCAGTCTAAAAGTTATAAATAAATTAACTCCAACTGAGACTATACAATAATTTAATTAACCTATATATGATGCTGTTTATTAAGAGTGACTACCTCCTGAACTAGACTAACTAAATTTCGATTTATATTTTTAAAAAAATCAATCTAAAACTCATTTCCATCTTCATCGCAATAATGATCACGGAATACAAGTGTATCAAGTTGAGTAGTACTCTTATTTTTCAATTACAATCATCTTTTCACCCCTCTCTTATTGCATCAAGATAATCACAATATTCCTTATTTAACATAAATAATTCTAGATTTTTTTATCAATTTTTCTTTTTTTATTTGATTGCATAATGTTCTTTGCTTATTACTTCTATGTTTTGGCGGACAAAATCCTGATTTACAAATTAAAGCAATAGGACACTGCTTACAATCTGAATCCATGTTTAAGTGCCATTTATCAAACTTTTCTTGATTAAACTTACTATGTACACTTCCAAATATATTAGATTTAGAATACAAGGCGACCGTACAAGTTTGAATCACACCCTTTACATTAATTGTATAGTGATTTTTTTCTATTTGCATAACAGTTGAACAAATTTGTTATTATACTTCTAGCAGCAGGAACATTATAACCTTTTTTTATGGCAAACTTTGATAATTCAAAACTAGCATCTGAATTAGGTAATGTCACTTTATAATTTTTGGGCACGCTCCCCACAACCCCAACTACCTACATTATAAAAAAATAAAATCTAAATCGTTTATCATGCTTAAAATATTTCCCATCTGAATCTAAAAAAATCTTAACATTATTAAAAATTTTCTTTCGATATATTAAATCTTAAATTACAATAAAAAAATTCAAATTTGAATTTTTGTAAACCTTTGATATTCTCGAGTATCTTGATATATGATCCCTTTCCATTACGCAACACTCTTTTGAAAAATTATGACTTTCCTCATCTCCGTCAATTGTTATCTGAAAATTACTAACTCTATAGTCTAAAATCAACTGATGAATCATTCGTTCATTAAGTAAATATCCATTAGTTGTTATACTAGCAGAATAATCAAGTCCATTTTTGAGAGCAAATACTAATAAACTTTTTCTGAAAGATTCTTTATCGTTTTTTTAGTCCCAATAAAGGCTCTCCTCCAAACCATGATACATGTAAAGATTTAAACATAGATTCAGATAATAGTTTTTTTCTGTAAATTCAACTATCGCAATCTCTGTTTCTCTACTCATTTTTATATTTTTCAAATTTTTTTCATAACAATATTTACATCTAAAATTACAGTCTCCATGTGTTAAAATTGTAAATTCTAACGTCTCCGTTTCACTATTTCTAACATAATCTATTGTATTCTCGAATTCATTTTCTTCTTGAAAATAATTATACTTATTCAAATAATTTTTCATATTGTTCCTTAATCTCTAAATCATTTTTCCATAACATCTTGTAAATCATTTGTAATGAAAAAGAATGATTATTTTTACTATTGAAAAAAATAATTCTCCTGTTTCACTTTTTCTTTCTTAAAAATATATGGAGATAGAACTTGCATATTAAATACCTCAAAATTCATAATTATGGTGACAACTTCGAAAAATCCTATCGCTCAAATACAATGAACTGATAAAACAACCGTAATTGAAATTTCTAAAGACAATTCTACCAAAATATTATTTCGAGATACTTCCTTTCCCATATCTGCGTATTACTTTTTACTTGCTAAAATTTTTTCTAAGTGCCTTTCATAATTCTTTGCCAAATGGTTACTTCCCGCTAATTTCATTGCTCCAATACACTTCCTCATTTCAATAATTGCTTTACAATCCATCTCTTTTTTATAGCGATATAGATATTGGGCATACTGAAATACCAATCGCTCATAAATTTCAGTTTCAGTGAAAAAGCATTGGTTTAGTCGTTTTTCAAAATACAAAGCATCAAGAAATTTTCCTCTTTCAATACATGTGATATACCCGTTCAATAGCATAGATGAAATCAGTCGTCTATTATTAGGAATTTCTTTATAAAAATCAGAACGTCTAGACATCTCTCTAGCCAAAAGCATGAAGACATCGTGTTTTAGGACATCTAAAGTATTTGAAAAAATCAATAATTCATAGTATCCCCAATATTCAACACTAAAGAGATAGTCAGTTAAATAAGATAAATCATCACCAGAATAATAAGCTTCTCCAGATAAATCTTGTAAACGAATTTTTAATAAAATAATGTTAAGCTTATGAAATTTCTCTTGTTTAGAATCTGACTCCATCTGAGAATAAAGTAGTTTTTTCAACCCATCAACATCATGATTTGATACAAAATGCCTAACCTTTGATAAGAGTTCGTTCAGTTCATCACGATGAAAATCATGAACAGCATACATAAATTCATCAATAGGCATGTTAATTTCATCCAAAATAGCCATAAATTTTGAAATGGTTAAATCAGTCTCTCCCTTTTCAAAACGTGAGAGCTGTGATGTTGATATACCAGCTTTTTCGACATCTTTTAAGCGAAAACCTCTAGATTCTCGAAACTTTTTAAAAATTTCTCCAAATTTTTTCATAATATCTCTCCAACAAGCATATATGGGAACAGTTTTTGATTTTTAATATTTTAGCATAAAATAGAAGAAAACAAAAGTGAGGTATTTCACATGAAAAAACAAAAATTATTGCCTTTATTATTCCTAATTTTGGGAGGAATTATGATTATCGTTGTTGGCTAGTACTAAGAAGTTAGTTAGTAGAATAATTACATCTTCAATCGAAAAAGAGACTGGGAAAAAGTCTTAAAAATCAGAAAACGCATCATATCAGGTGTTGAAAAACTTGATATGATGCGTTTTATTATGAGAAGATTTACTTCATTTTTTCCTGAAATTGAGTTTTTACCCAATCACTATCAAAATAAATGCTTTCTAAATTAGAAAAGTGAGAATACAAGAACAGCCAAGCCTGCACCGATAACAGGTCCCACAACAGGAATCCAAGCGTAAGACCAGTCTCCGTCTCCTTTGTTTGGAATTGGCAAGATGCTGTGCATGATACGAGGACCAAGGTCACGAGCAGGGTTCAAGGCATAGCCTGTTGTCCCACCAAGTGATAGACCGATACCGACAATCAAAGTTCCTACTGCAAAGGTTCCGATACCTGCCTGAAAATCGTAAAGACCCAAAGCAAAGATTGTTAATACCAATACAAAAGTTCCTAGGATTTCACTAATCAAGTTAGAAACTGTATCTTTGATGGCTGGTCCTGTGCTGAAAGTAGCCAAAATATTTCCTGCATTTTCTTCTGCCTCATAATGCGGTTTGAATTGCAACCAAACCAAAATCTGACCGAGCATAGCCCCCGCAAACTGAGCTAAGATATAAGGCAAAACGGAAGCCCAAGGCAAACCACCTTTCAAGGCCACACCGATGGTCACAGCTGGGTTTAAATGAGCTGGACTGAGTTTCCAGATACAAATACTGCAACCGCAACTGCAATCCCCCAACCCATAGTAATCACAATCCAACCTGAGCTGTTACTCTTGGTTTTTGGAAGAACCACACCTGCAACAACACCATTTCCTAGAAGAATCAGGATTAAAGTCCCTAAAAATTCTCCAAATAATTCATTCATCATCTTTCTGTCTCCATTAAAAAGAAGGGGCGGGTAGACTAGGAGTCCTGCCCTCCACCTCTTTTATTTTTTCTTAATTTTTTAATTCTGCTAAATCGTTGTTAGCGAGAGCCGCTTCGACATCCACACGGTAGCCTGCTTTTTCTTCTTCTGACCAATCATAGAATCGTCCCATTTCATCCAAAACTGGCTCAACGATGCTATCCAAGCTATCACGCATAAAGAGCATATGGTTGGTACGACGAAGAAGGAAATCAACTGGGCTCAGAGTCAACTCATTGCGCATTGCATAGTGAAGGGACAAGGTATCTGCCAAGCTGAGTCCTGGCGCTTGTTCCAAGCTGTGAGCAAGGGCAAAGACTTTCGGTGCATTTGAACCATAGAGATTTGCGAGATAGTGGGCTTTCCTTACTATCCAATCCACGTGACACTCCAAGTTGCGCAAAGGCTTCGATTTCTGAGTCTACATTTGCTGGGTTCAATTCTCCACCTGAAACAGGGTAAGTCTTAGAGTTGATGAGTTTAAAACTACGGTCAAATTCTGCTTTGAGGATGTCAACCACGCGCTCCATAGCTCCTTCAGCCATCTTACGGTAGTCTGTGATTTTACCACCAGCAAGGGTCAAAAGGCCATTGTCATCACGGTCCAAGCTCGAACCACGTGAAACTGCAGATGGGTCCAAATGTTTCTCAGAGGTACTGCTTTCAAGCTTGCTGACAGCAGACTCAACATCTTCACGCGTTTTTTCTTTAGAGAGATAAGATTCAACAGTCGCAATCAAGTTGTTAAAGCTTTCATCACTGATAGTTCCGTTATTTCCTCCATTGTAGTCAGAAGCGCTATTGCCTGCGATCAATGGACGAAGACCTGCCCAGCTACTTTCAATGTCAGCAACAGTAATGTTTGCATCTGGGAAGCGGTTGTTGACAATGCCAAGTAGATAATCTACATCTTCCTGAGTCACTTTTGGATGTTCCAAATCACCTGTGTAGTCTGTATCTGTTGTACCAAAGTAGGTCTTATTTTCACGTGGGAGAACAAAGACCATACGACCGTCACCCAAACCTGTGTCAAAGTAAACTGGCTGTGAAACCTTGATCTTGCTTGAGTCCACTACCAAGTGAACTCCCTTAGTTGGACGCATTTGTGAGAATTGTGTTCCCTTATTAGACAAATTGCGCACCTTGTCGCTCCAAGGACCTGTTGTGTTAATCACCAGACGGGCCTTGATTTCAAAAACTTGGTCTGTCAACAAATCACGAGCTACAACACCTGTAATCTTACCACTTTCATCAAATAGGAAGCCTTCTGCCTTCACGTGGTTGGCAATGAGGGCACCGTCTTGGTTGGCACGTTTGATATTTCAATCACGAGACGGGCATCGTTGTTACGGAAGTCAAGGTAAACCCCACCTCCTACCAAACCTTCTTTCTTCAAGTTTGGCTGGCGTTCCAAGACTTCTTCCTTGCTCAAGACCTTGTTGGCAGCTGGCGTGTTATTAACCCCTGCCAAAAGGTCATACAAGTCCATGGCTACTTTGAGACGGAAAAGGCTAAAGGTCGCTCCTTCTTCATCGTAAACTGGTAAAAGCATTGGGTCTGGTTTTGGAATATGTGGAGCGATTTGTTGAACTACTGCACGTTCTGAAACCGTATCTGATACCACTTCTACGTCGAATTGTTTGAGGTAACGAAGGCCACCGTGAACCAATTTTGTTGAACGGCTAGATGTTCCTTCTGCAAAGTCTTGCATTTCAATCAATCCAGTCTCAAGACCGCTAGCTGCCGCCTGCAAGGCTACACCAGCACCAGTGATTCCTCCACCAATAATCAAGAGGTCCAAGGTACGTTCCTGCATTTTTTTAATTGATAATTCACGTGTTTTCTTTGAAAATTCCATTTTTACACACTTTCTAACTAAGTCGCTTTATTCTTCCAGTATTAGTCGTCTACTTCCGCAAAGACTTGGGTTGCTTTTACAGCCTTCTTCCAGCCCTTGTAGAGTTGTTCCTTACGAGATTCGTTCATAGATGGTTCAAAGAGTTCTCCTGTCTCGTTTAAGAGTTTCAACTCATCCAAGTCTTTCCAGTAACCTACTGACAAACCTGCTAGGAAGGCTGCCCCTAGAGCTGTTGTTTCCAAGTTTTTGGCGCGTGCGATATCGATTCCCAAAATATCAGCTTGGAACTGCATGAGGAAATTGTTCATAGCTGCACCGCCATCCACCTTCAAGACTTGGATAGCTGTCTGCGCATCCACTTGCATGGTGTCGATGATATCACGCACCTGATAAGCGATAGATTGCAAAGTCGCCTTGATAAAGTCTTCCTTACTTGTTCCACGAGTCAAACCAAAGACAGAACCGCGAGCGTTTTGGTTCCAGTATGGAGCTCCTAGACCTGTAAAGGCTGGAACAACATAAACTTCATCATTGTTGTGAGAATCACGAGCGTATTTTTCAGATTCTGGTGAATTTTCAACCATGCGAAGACCGTCACGAAGCCACTGAATGGCACTTCCTGCGATGAAGATAGAACCTTCCAAGGCATAGTAAACCTTGCCATTGATACCGTAACCAATCGTTGTCAAGAGGTTGTTTTCAGACAACTGCATCTCTTCACCAGTATTCATGATGATGAAAGAGCCTGTTCCATAAGTATTTTTAACCATACCAGGTTCAAAGGCCAACTGTCCAAAGAGGGCTGCTTGTTGGTCCCCAGCCATACCTGAGATTGGCACTTGTCCACCATAGAAATGGAATGGCGCTGTCTTACCGTAAATTTCAGAGTTAGAACGAACTTCTGGCAGCATAGCCTTCGGAATGTTGAGAATTTCCAAAATCTCATCATCCCATTTGAGTTCTTTAATGTTATAAAGCATGGTACGAGCTGCATTTGAGTAGTCCGTCACGTGAGCTACACCATCAGTCAATTTCCAAACCAACCAAGTATCGATGGTACCAAAGAGCAATTCTCCTTTCAGCTCGCTCTTGAGCGCCTTCTACATGATCCAAAATCCAACGAACTTTAGTCGCTGAGAAGTAAGCATCGATGATTAAACCAGTCTTCTCATGGAATTTTTCTACATAACCTTGGCTTTTTAGTTGTTCAGCCAAAGGTGCTGTCTGACGTGATTGCCAAACGATAGCGTTGTAGATAGGAAGTCCTGTTTTCTTATCCCAGACGACCGTTGTTTCACGTTGGTTAGTGATTCCTATTGCCTCAATTTGATTTGGCTTGACACCACTTTCGATGAAAGCACCCGCAATAACTGACTGGACTGAGTTCCAAATTTCATTAGCATTGTGCTCAACCCAACCTGCCTGAGGGAAAATCTGGGTAAACTCTTTTTGGCTAGAGCTGACCTTTTCTCCTTTTTTGTTGAAAATAATGGCACGAGAGCTTGTAGTCCCCTGGTCAATGGCCATGATGTATTTTTCTTGTGACATGTGCTGTCCTCCTGATAAAGATCTTGAGGATGTTTCCTCTTTACACTTACTAGTATACAAAATAAAGCGTTTTCTTGTTTATCAACTTTTTTTAATTTTTTAAAAAATGTGAGGAGATTGTGTGAATTTCACAAAAAAGACCTGGAACAACCAAGCCTTTTAAGTGAATAATAACTGACGAATCCCTGCCAAATCTTCCAAATCCAAGTCGTTTTTTAAATAATAAACTGGGGTCTGTTCCTTCTTATGAATCGGGTTATTGGTAATCAGCAAATCATAATGCCGAGTACAATCATAGGCTTCAATGGTAATAAAACGATTGTATTCCAAATACCGTTTCAAAATGGCTGCCATCCTTGAAAAGACAAGAAAACCAGATGTCAAATCCAGACCAATCCGCATATGCTGGCCACCATTTTCAGCCATATATTCAATCAACTGAAGCCATTCCCAGAGAATCTTCTTATCTAAGTCTGTCCCCTGTTGAAAGTGGGCAAGGTATGAAAAATCTCCTCTGCCATTCCTCTAAAATCATGTTCCATCAGTAAATATGGATGGCGATTCTCTAACTGGTACTTGTAACGATCCTGTAAAATATAGCCCTTATAGAGATAGACTTGAGCACAAAGCTGGCTGAGTTCATAGGTAACATGATCCTCTGTATAATCTCCCAGCAACTCCTCCTTCTTCATTTCTTGAATCAATTGCGTCAGCAAATCTACCAACTGCCCTCCAAAACCAAGAATATACTCCATAGTATGAAGGGGAAGAATGCGATGAGATAAGAGGAAAGAGAAGAATATCATCATCTCACCATCCTCAGTTCCTAGAGGAAGGTGTTGTCCAGCGAAAAAGGACGGAGCCTTTCTCAGCAAACGAAGGTAGAAAATATTGTCAAAATACCCTCGCATTTTCTCTTCTATGACTTGAAACTGACAAGCATTGACCCGAAGACGCTGTTGACTGATATGAGACCAGAGAACCAAATCCAACTTCTGCCCCGAAGACAAGCTTGCACCACAGATTTCTTCTAAACTGGCAATCTCCTGTTTTCTCTCTGGTTTCTGCATGTGACCTTCCCACTCCTGACTAGACCAGACCTTGCGGAAAAGACAGAAATAGAAATAGCGAATCTGATGCTCTGGACCTCGCCAACGTCCATTTTGGATGGATAAGTCAAACTCTGACAAAATCTGATTTAAGCTAGACAAATGGCGACCAAGCGTGGCCTCGCTAATCATCAATTCTTGAGCCAGTTGATGGGCTAGAAACTGTTGGTGGTAGAGAAGATAGATCAAAATCTGGTATTTAACAGCATTCTCCAAAAACAAGCTCCGAATATCTCTCCCCCTTGGTAGCTGCACCGATTGACAGACGCAGATTTTCATCTTCTAAGGAGATATTCAGATCTAAACCACTATCCAAAGCCCTATCATTGAGCAGGGTGACATATTTGGTTAGGGTTGCTTTTGAAAATCCTGTTTCCTCCATTACAGCCTTGACGGTCGTCTGAGACTCTTGTAATAGAAAGGAAAGGATTGAAAATTGGCCAGATTCAGCCTTTTCCATCAAATCTCCTAAATACATTTGTTACCCCTTTCATTTTCTACCTTAAGCATAGCATAAATCTTACAAATGCTGAAATAATCTGTTTCTCTTTTTATTTTCATGCTGATTTCCTGGTCCATTATTCTGAAAATCAGCAAACACACGGCTCCCCCTTTGAGCATTTTTATGCTAAAATAGTAGCTATGGATAAAATTATTAAAACAATATCAGAAAGCGGAGCCTTTCGTGCTTTTGTCCTTGATAGCACAGAAACCGTCCGCACTGCTCAAGAAAAACACCAAACCCAAGCTAGCTCAACTGTAGCGCTTGGTCGAACTCTTATCGCCAGCCAGATTCTCGCAGCCAATGAAAAAGGAAATACCAAATTAACAGTTAAGGTGCTGGGATCTAGCTCTCTAGGTGCTATCATCACCGTCGCTGACACCAAGGGGAACGTTAAAGGCTATGTTCAAAATCCTGGTGTTGACATCAAAAAGACTGCAACTGGTGAAGTTCTAGTCGGACCTTTTGTTGGAAATGGTCAATTCCTCGTTATCACAGACTATGGTACTGGAAATCCTTACAACTCTATGACTCCCCTCATCTCTGGGGAAATCGGTGAAGACCTTGCCTTTTACCTGACTGAAAGCCAACAAACCCCTTCAGCAGTCGGTCTCAATGTCCTTTTGGACGAAGAAGACAAGGTAAAAGTTGCAGGTGGTTTCCTAGTCCAAGTCTTACCAGGAGCCAAGGAAGAAGAGATTGCCCGTTTTGAGAAACGCATCCAAGAAATGCCAGCTATCTCAACTCTTCTCGAAAGTGAAGACCATATCGAAGCCCTTCTCAAGGCTATCTACGGGGACGAGGCCTACAAGCGTCTTTCTGAAGAAGAAATTCGTTTCCAATGTGACTGTAGTCATGAACGCTTTATGAACGCTCTTGCCAGCCTTCCAAGCTCAGACTTACAGGAAATGAAAGAGGAAGACCACGGGGCAGAAATCACTTGTCAATTCTGCCAAACTACTTACAACTTTGATGAAAACGACCTGGAGGAACTCATTCGTGACAAATCTTAATACACCCTTTATGATTGGCAATGTTGAGATTCCCAATCGTACCGTTTTAGCGCCTATGGCTGGCGTGACAAACTCAGCCTTTCGTACTATTGCAAAAGAGCTCGGAGCTGGACTCGTTGTCATGGAAATGGTCTCTGACAAGGGAATCCAATACAACAACGAAAAAACCCTGCACATGCTTCATATCGACGAAGGCGAAAACCCTGTCTCTATCCAACTATTTGGTAGTGACGAAGACAGCCTAGCACGCGCAGCAGAATTCATCCAAGAAAACACCAAAACCGATATCGTGGATATCAACATGGGCTGCCCAGTTAACAAAATCGTGAAGAACGAAGCTGGCGCTATGTGGCTCAAGGATCCAGATAAGATTTACTCTATCATCAACAAGGTCCAGTCTGTCCTTGATATTCCACTTACTGTCAAGATGCGTACCGGCTGGGCCGACCCATCTCTGGCAGTTGAAAATGCCCTCGCTGCTGAAGCTGCAGGCGTTTCTGCCCTCGCCATGCATGGCCGTACCCGCGAACAAATGTATACAGGTCATGCAGACCTTGAGACCTTACACGACGTAGCTCAAGCTTTGACCAAGATTCCATTTATCGCCAACGGTGATATCCGTACTGTCCAAGAAGCCAAACAACGCATCGAAGAAGTCGGTGCTGATGCAGTCATGATCGGCCGCGCTGCCATGGGAAATCCTTACCTCTTCAACCAAATCAACCATTACTTTGAAACAGGAGAAATCCTACCTGATTTGACCTTTGAGGACAAGATGAAAATCGCCTACGAACATTTGAAACGCTTGATTAACCTCAAAGGAGAAAACGTAGCAGTTCGTGAGTTCCGTGGCCTCGCTCCTCACTACCTCCGTGGAACATCTGGCGCTGCCAAACTCCGTGGAGCCATTTCACAAGCTAGCACTCTGGCAGAGATTGAGGCTCTCTTGCAGTTGGATAAGGCTTAAAATGGTTCATACTGCTCTACTGATTATCGATATGCAAAAAGCATTTGATAACCCTATCTGGGGAGAACGGAACAACTCTCAAGCTGAACAACAAGCATTGAGGGTACTGGCATACTTTCGTAAACACGCTCTTCCAGTCTTACATGTTCAACACATATCTGACAATCCCCAGTCGCAATTTCATAACAAACAAAATCAGGAGTTTAAAAGTGGATTTGAACCAGTTGCTTCAGAACCTGTCTTTCAAAAAACGGTTAATAGTGCCTTTATTGGAACAAATCTTGAAACATATTTACGAAAAAATCAGATTTGTCATTTAGTCGTTGTTGGTTTGACGTTGCCTCATTGTGTGTCTACTACGACACGAATGGCAGCAAATCTTGGTTTTGAAGTCACTTTACTAGCAGATGCTACTGCCAGTTTTACCCTATCTAACAAAAACGGTCAGGCCATCTCTCCTGAGACTATCCATGAGATTAATCTCCTTTCTCTACAAGATGAATTTGCTCAAATTCTTACTACAGAAGAATTTTTAACCCAAGTACAAGTATAAAAGAATCCGTCGACTCTTATTTGAGCTGACGGATTTTCTTTGATTGTAAAAATTCAAATACTGAGAGCTATTATTGACTCAAAGCAACACTGGAAACCTTACCATCCGCTCCTGTTGTAATTTGGATGATTTTTCCTCCACCAATTTTGGCATTATACTTACCACCATCAAGAGTATAAGAGTAGCCTCTGATAGAGTAATTTTCTTTCTTTCCATCAGCAGATTCTACTGTAAATTGACCACCTGATGAAACTGTGATGGTTTCGCTATTTTCTCCCTTCCAGTTGCCAGCTGCTGCTGAGAAATCACCGTCTACCATGGCTAAAACACCCTTATAGCGTTTATTCTGCTCTGCTTGCTTGTCTTGAAGTTTACGGTCAGTTGTTGGGTCATAGCTTGATTGGTTAGACTGGACTTGAGGAGCCTGTTGAGTTGAAGGAGCCTGAGCAGGCGTTTGTTGACTAGCTGCCTGTTGATTAGACACTTCTTGACCTTGTCTTTGCTCTGGTGCAGGTGCCGCTTGTGATGGTGTTGCAGTTGCTGCAGACTGATCAGTAGATGCCTTGGCCTTTTCAGATGCAGCTGAACTTGAGGACTTCTGAGTCTTGCTTTCTTTGCTAGCATAAGCTACTTTAGAGCTTGATGATTGGCTTGTCTTAGCAGAACTGCTTGCTTGAGTTGTTTCCTTTTTATTTCCACAAGCTCCTAACAGCAAGGTAGAAGCCAATACAGTTGCTGCCATCAATTTGATATAGGTTTTCTTTTTCATTTTTATTTTTCTACTCCTTTGTAATGTTTTAGAAATATAATGAAATCTTTTTTGTAATATTATTGTAACATTCAGATTTAAATATGTCAATAATTTATCTAAACTATTTTTAAAAAAATCTCACATAATTTAGATACATTTACTCCTCCTACTCTTCTATTCGTAATAAAACAGAAAAAAACAGGAGATTTTTCCTATTAAAAATTTGAATTTGTTTTTTGTGTAATCGCTTTCATCTTTAAGTACAAAGGAATATAATAACGTTGAAATAGAATATAGGAGGTGCATTCTTATGCTAAATAAGTATTACAAGTATCTTCCTTGGTTGATTGTGGCAGCTATTGGCTCTTATCAATCAGCCACTTACTATGCGCGAACTGCATTTGATGTGTTTTATCTGACTACAGTTTTTATGATTTTCTATATATCTTTGTTATTTTTACATGAGAACTATCTCAAGTATCGATACAAAGACTTCTTTACTCACATGTTGAGTAATTCTAAGAAAGATAGCCATCCCTAAAACAGTCGCAACAGCAAATAAAGAAGTCGGGAGCTTTTTCCCGACCTCGTTTTTTATTTCAATCGATAGGTTTTTCTTGGTTTCTTTTTAGGTACTCGTTTGAGTCCGACTTCTTCTACATATTCTCCGTATTTTACGAGAAAGTTATTGCTGACGATTGGACGACCGGGGTTGATAAGATTGACCAGTTCAGTTCCTTCGTAGACAGTGAACTCCTCCTCCAGCAGATAAAGGAAGGTCGGATTCCAGTCGAGACGGCCTTGGATTCGTTTGATGGATTCTTGGATAATGGCATAATGGTCAAAAGCGAAAGCTTGCTCCTCCAACTCTACTCCCTCTAAGAAGCACTTACCCGTCTGAAAATCGACATCTACAAAAACCACATCCTTGGCATCGTCTCCTGCTTGAACAAGTTCTAATGCACGACTAGGCAAATAAACCAAGTGGGCAATGGTCACTGTCCAGCCCCGTGGGTCACGGCCGGGAGTCGATACGGTCATCAATTGCTCGATTTTTCCAAAGGAAGATCGAGATTGACTTCTTCTCTCACCTCACGCTGACAGGCATGCGCAGCATCTTCGCCCTTGTCCATAAATCCTCCAACAAGAGCCAAACAATTTTGATAAGGGTGAGTCTTGCGACGAATTAATAAGAGCTTGATCTTTCCTTCGACAAAGCAGTAGGCTACCATATCCACCGTCACACTTGGTTTTTCGTATTGAGGGAGTTCCTGCTTGTAGTACCAGTCTAAAAACTCCTCCTGACTGGCATGAATTTCAAAATATTCTTTTTCCGTCATCCCTTCTGGAATCTTTATGTCTGCCATTTTATGCCTCCTTACGAACTGCCTTGGCCCATTGGTACCAACCTACTAGACTATTGAGTGTGTAAACCCAGTACATCCCTTGGATATGGATATTTTCACCCCACCAGAGGTAGATACTAAAAAGATTGGTTGCAATCCAGAAAATCCATTGTTCACGGTAGAGACGTGTCATCAAGAGCTGACCGACACCATTGGTCGCATCGGTAACACTATCACGGAAAGGGCGAACACTATGGATACTTTGGTATGCCAAGCCCATACCAATCCAAATGATAGCAGTCAAAGCCAAGTACTTGAGCCAGTCAAGCACAGATAATTTCTTAGCTTCAAAGTGAGATTCTTCTACTTTTCCTTGGTCATTGATACGATTGGACAGCCAAGCATAGAGACCAATCGGCTGCATGACAAAGAAGTAAACAGTCGTCAAAACTTCACCATAAAAAGTCGCATTCATAGCCAAAACCAAATAGATAGCAGAGTTAATGGCCCCAAAGAGATAATTGCTTGCACGCCCTTCTGCTACCAAGATAACACAGACAATCCCAGTCCAAGATGCAAACAAGCTCATCCAGTCATGACTTTCTGTATTTTGCGTAAATTCCAAGATCAAGGGAACACTTGACAGGACGATGAGATACAACCACTGGAAGAGGCTACGACCGACAAAAAGATCTTTCCAGAGCAGGTTCATGATTCCTGCAAAACCAATCTTGCGGGCTTCCGCATGGACATTTTTAAAGTTTTCGATAAATTGTGTGATTTTTTCAGTTAGTTTTTTCATATTTTTATCCTAATCTGCTTGGTAAATGGCATCAATAGCCACTTTTGCTGCTTCATAATTTCCTAGATAATCCTCAGCTAGATAAACTAGTGGAATTGTTGTTAAATATCGCTCTCTCATCTGATCCAAAGCTGGGAAAAACTGTGACGAATATGGTCTTCTGCCATAGTCATATCTCTAAATCCGTCATTGACATAGGAGCCGACAGGCTGCACAAAGAGAATCAAGTCCCATTTTTCCTTAGCCAAGATCGAAACAAAGAGATTATCAAAGGTTTCTCCTGATAAGTCCTCTTGATCCTCAGTCTCCATATAATAATCATAGTATCCCTTGGTTACTAAGGAGTTGGTATCTGCTATCACCAGTCCCCTATTGGCATTGCTGTCAATTAACTTAGAGGTCTGGTCATACTGGCCCAACAGGAGATAATAGTAATCTTTTGGAGTCAATTCATCGTCGCGGACATTGTTTTTGATCTGGTATTCACGCGCGTATTCCAGACTGACGGGTGCATCGTAATACCTTGCCAAATCCTTGGTCAGAGTGGTCTTCCCATTGCTGGCACTTCCCATAATCAACACTTTCTTTGTAAACTGACGACGGAAGGGTTGAGCGATATATTTCCAATATTTGCTTGGGTTTTCTCGAATCATAGTTGCTGAGATACCAAACTTTCTTTCTTGCAAAACAGTCTCAAAACCACGATTTGATAATTCTTGCTGGTAGTCTGCTTCTCCCACAAAGAAAATTAGTTCTTGCTGGATTTCATCATAGGAAAGCTCCTCTAACATTTGGTCCAACCACTCCTGCCAGCCCATAGGGTAACGAGGAAGATTGGTCTCATCTAACTTACAAACCGAGGTCAACTCGTCATCACCAAAGGCCTCTCGGATATAGCGGAATCTTTTTTGAAGCGTTAAGCCTACCTGTTCCCCTCTGTCTCCCTCATAGCCTGAAACGACAATCCAGACCTGGTCACATAGCCGCTTCGCTCGCTGAATCAGATCGATATGTCCTTGATGAAGCGGAGCAAAGGTCCCAAATACCACTGCTGTTTTCTTTTTCATAAACGCATTACCTTTTTTTATATTTTTTTGATATTTTTCGTTATCTATGTTTTTTTATTATAAACTATATTTTTTTGTTTTGTCAATAGTTTTTTTATTGTTTTTTTATAAAAAAAGTAGCAAAAAAAGAAAAATCAAGATTGCTCCTGATTCTCCATTTTTTTATGCAATATCAAATTTTAACTGGCCTGCTTTAACACCAATCTTAAGTGTGTTGCCTGCCACCAAATCTCCCTTAAGAAGAAGTTCTGCCAACTTGTCCTCCACTTCTGTTTGCAGGGTTCTGCGAAGTGGACGAGCTCCCATCTCTGGGTCATATCCTTGATTTGCTAACAATTTCAGTGCGGAAGCTTGTAATTTCAAGTCAATGCCTTTCAGCCAAACTTGCCACTAAAGGTTTGACCATAATCTTCACCACTTTCTGCATATGGTCGCTAGAAAGGCTATGGAAGACCACCTTTTCATCAATACGGTTGATAAACTCCGGTCTATAAGCCTTTTTCAGCTCTTCAAACATGCGTTTTTCCATATTTTCCTGGTCAAAACGAATATCCTTAGCCCCAAAACCGACGGTCTTGTCATCCCGAAGGGCTGTCGCACCAAGATTTGACGTCATGATGATAATGGTATTTGAAAAGTCAACCTTGCGGCCCTTGCTATCGGTCAAGACACCGTCATCCAAGACCTGCAAGAGAACATTAAAGATATCTGGGTGGGCCTTCTCTACCTCGTCAAAAAGGAGAACGGAATATGGTTGTTGCGAACCTTCTCGGTCAACTCCCCACCTTCTTCATAGCCCACATAGCCTGGAGGAGCTCCGTTGAGACGACTGGCTGCAAATTTCTCCATATACTCACTCATATCAAAGCGGATAAGGGCTGATTCGTCATCAAAAAGAACTTCTGCTAGAGCCTTGGCCAATTCGGTCTTCCCGACACCTGTGGGTCCTAAGAACATAAAGGAACCAATCGGGCGCTTGTGACTACGAATACCAGACTGATTGCGGCGAATGGCACGGCTAATGCTTGAAACTGCTTGATCTTGACCGATGACACGTTTATGCAATTCAGCTTCCAAGTTTAAGTATTTCTTAGCATCCGTTTGAGTCAGTTTTTGAACTGGAATACCTGATAAGCGACTCAAGGTGGTCAAAATATCAGACTCTGTCACCAAGTCTTTATAGACAGGTACTTGCTCTTCTTTTGCGATTAGCTGGGCTGCCTGTTTCCACTTACCATCCATCAAGGCCTTGTCAGCTGGACTTAAGCCAGAATCGTCTGCTTTTACATGCTTAGACTTATTTTGCACCGTTGCTGCCGCTTCATCTAAGAGATCGATAGCAGAGTCTGGCAAATGGCGACTAGTCAAGTAACGATGAGCCATCTTAACAGCTGTTTCAACTGCTTCATCTGTGATTTGCACACGGTGATGTTTCTCATAAGTCGCCTTCAAGCCTTGTAAAATGGTCATGCTGTCGGCCACACTTGGCTCTTCAATCGTTACTTTAGCGAATCGACGAGAAAGGGCCGCATCTTTTTCAATGTGTTTTTGGTACTCTTCCTGAGTTGTCGCACCAACCGTTCTCAAAGTTCCACGCGCCAAGGCTGGCTTCAAGATATTGGCCGCATCCAGAGTTGAGTCAATTCCACTCCCAGAACCCATGATGGTATGAAGTTCATCGATAAAGAGAATGACTTGGCCATCTTCTTCAATATCCTTGATGATATTGTTCATGCGTTCTTCAAAGTCACCACGGAAGCGTGTCCCTGCCACGACATTCATCAAATCAAGCTCTAACACGCGCATCTTAGCCATTTCCGCAGGCACGTCACCACTAGCAATACGCTGGGCAAGACCAAGTGCCAGAGCAGTTTCCGACACCTGCATCCCCAACCAAGACAGGATTGTTCTTGGTCTTTCGACTCAAGATTTGAATCATACGTGAGATTTCCTTATCCCGACCGATGACTGGTTCTAACTTGCCAGAACGCGCTTGCTCTGTCAAATCATGCGTATAGTCCTCGAGACCACCACTCGGAGTCTGGGGCATCCCCATCATATTAGCCATAGAATTTTGCTTGTCAGCCACTGTACGATGGCGTTGGCGTAGAGCCTTGAGGTCTTCACGAGTCCAGCCTGCACGTTCTTCTAGATTTCGACGTAGGGCAGCAATCTTGACCTGATCTTTCTTATCTTCATAAGAAAAACCAGCTCTCTCCAAGATACGAGTAGCCAAGGCATTGCCATCATGCAAGATCGCATAGAGGACGTGCTCCGTCCCTAGCACCTTAGCATGGACCACTGACGCTACATACTCTGCTTCGTCAAAAAGAACCTGCAAACGATGGGAGAACGGCAATTCCGTAAAGGTTTCATCCTGGCTATAGTCCGTTTCAGTCAGTTCCAAAGCTACTTCTTCTAAACGGTCCATCTCATATGGATAATCATTTAAAGTTGCCCCTGCCACACTATAACTGTGATTGGACATGGCAATCAACAAGTGCCAAGACTCTAGGTAACGAGCTCCAAAATGGCCAGCCACCATGTAGGCACTTTCGATACATTCATTCAATGCTTTGAATAGTTCATCTTACTTCCCTTTTCTATCTACCTCTTGTATGACCTGTCGTAGCATATTAGCACGAACAACTGGAGCTTCTTCTCCTAAAACGCGATCCAAAGCTACTGATACTAGCAAATTCATCTCCTGCTTGGTCATCAATTCCTGCTCAACCAAAAGCTGTAGAATATCCTCATAAATTTCTTGACTGACCCGCTCGCCAATCGAATAAAGTAGCTCTCGGAGCATTTCATGATGACTAGAAAACTCAATCCGTCCTATACGAATGTAGCCTCCGCCACCACGCTTACTTTCAACCAAGTAGCCTCTACTTTCCGTAAAGCGTGTCTTGATCACATAGTTAATCTGACTAGGAACAACCTGAAAAGTATCTGCCAACTGACTCCGTTGCAACTCCACAATTCCAGATTGATCTAAAATCGCCTTGATGTAGGCCTCAATATGATCCGATGTATTTTTAAATCTCATTACAAACCCACCTCTCTCTTTAAACCTTGACTATCTTTGACTATACTATCATTTAACACTCTATAAGTCAAATTTTTAGAGCTCAGCCCTTGAAAATACTGACTTTCTTTAAAAACATTTAGGCATTAAATCGCCTTAGTTTTTCTTTAAAGTCCCTAAAAAAGTCCACAAAAAAGAGCCCTGAAAAGGGCGTAATATTGACGAGTTCAGCAGGCAAGAAACTAGCACGGTCAAACGTGCTTTTTCTATTACCTGGTAATATTATAGCATATCCTCTCAAACTTATATATAACCAGAATCCCGCAAAAGAAAAAGATAAAAGCATAAAGGATAGGGAGAAAGCTGTTCTTACTTTTATTTTATCAAATAGCAATATGAGAAGCAAGGATAAAAAGCCCTCAGAAATAAATCTAAGGACTTAAATAACGACGTGTTGGTTTGCTCACTTAATTAGTCTACTTAATACTATTCAATATACTATTCAATTATAGTTTACTTTGAAATGTTCTTAATCCTTTCTGTAAATTTTTTTGAATCGCATTCAGTTCTGCAGGTCTTAAATGAGGGTATGCCTTAGTCCTCCCCCCATTTCGTTTAATATGTCCAAATTCAAGTAAATGAGTAAGAGATCCGTATTTAAAACTATATACGACCCAAACTCCATTTCTCACTCTTTTCTTACGCCATCCTTTTGAATATTTACCTGTTCTTTTAGGGCTAGTTTCCCTTAATTCTTTAACTGTTTCTTTAGCGACTTGCTCCGCAATTTTATCAACTTCTTCATTAACCTCTTCGCAATATTCTGCTAAAATATTTGCTAATTGTGCTGCTAAATCCATTTTCTAAAAACTCCTTCTATTTTTTAAAATATCAACTTTTTACCCCCTTTTTGGTTGACAGCTTCCGACTTGGAAAAAGTTCACCGCTCCCGGTACCTAAAATCAACGAAAATGCTTTACAAAGTGGGGGGGGAGTGTCAATATCCTTTCAGTTCTATAAATCTTTTAGCGATTACTTTTCTTCGACTATTTATATAACGGGTAGTTTTATTTAGTTTCTCTGCCACGTCTTCCCAAGTCACACCAGCTTCTAAATATCTCATTTTAAAAATTACTAGATCACTTTCAATTAAGTTTTCCATCAAGGTATCTACAACTAGTTTGAAGCCTTCTAAATATCTTAGTGTTTGGTCTTCTTCAATTCTAATGATTGTCGCTTCAGTAGGACTAGATACTGTCTTGCCTTTCCCACCAGTATAATCTTCAGTGCTATGTTTCTTATTATGTATCAGTTCCTGTCTTCTCAAATAAATTTTATTAGCAATCGTTCTATATCGCCCTAACTCAATATCTATCCCGTTCAGGTCTCTGTTACTCAGTTCATACATAGTCAAGTACCTCCACTTCAATTTTAAAATTTTCTTATCTTGCATTCTGTCAAACTGACAAAAAGCGCTAAAAGCCTTCCAACACTCCACTTACCAGGTATCATTGTTTTAAGTTTGACAACTCTTCAGTATGACAAGTTCAAGGGAAATTTCTTTAATTTATCCCCTCAGTTTCTCATATCTTACATTCTGTGAAACTCACTCCATTCTGTAAACCCCTGATATACCTTGCTTTCAAGCTATTACTTCTTTTCAGTTTATGCTTACTTTGTTATGTGAAACTTAGTAAAGCATAAAAGTAGGACTAGCGATAGTTCTTTTGTTTGAGCCATATATCACTAGCCTTACTGAATCTGTAACCTATTTTTCTAAATACGCTTTGATATCCTGATATTCCTTAGAAAAATTCATCCATCCGCTAGAATCAGGGGTGAAGAATGGTAGGACAGTAAGCGGACTTACTTCTGTTCGATACGGCGATAGAGAATGTCTCTGACTTATTTCCCTGACTACACCTGTATGGATTTCTTCTACATCCTTCTTTAGTTCTTGAATTTCATCATATGCGTCCAGAATTCGTCTAAGTTTCTTTCGGTATTGTTTATAGATTTTCTTAGTTTCCATCCGTTGCTTAGTTTCTTTAAAAATGTATTCAAAGATGACTGCATTAGCTTCTGAAATCACTATCAAATTTTTCCTGAAGGCCATTAATAGCTTTTTCCATCTTTTCCAGCTGCTCTAAAGATTCTAAGTTATTTGACAAAAAAGAATCTATGTTCTCAAATGAAACTGCTTGATTGCCTAACAGGCTTTTCCTTTTTTCGCTTAACTGTTCTCGTGCTGAATTAATCTTACTTTTTTTATTATCTAGATCATCCAGTGTTTCAAATACTTGATTAATATCCATTTCTTTCTCCTAGTTCCATTGAATAAAGTAACCACAATCTTCTTCAACTTTTTTTACATCAAATCGGGTATATAAAATCAACCGCTTTCCAAAATAGTCATTCGCATTCACCCAACTAAGTGTATCTTTCTTGCGATCAAACAAAGTAACAAAGTTTTCTAGATCTCCGATAAAGCCTTTTTGGTCACCTTTATTCCCTAATGTTGTATCATCTACAACTAAAAAGTTATCTACAAAGAATGTTTCACTTGTTCCTGCCTCTTTATCAACTTTAAGAAGATAATCTCCTGAAGTGTCTTTCATTTTGTCTAAGACATTAAATAGTGATTGACTAATAACCATAGATACATTGCGCTCTGGATTGATTAAAGAAACAATAGATTTCAAGTCGTCCATACTTGTAGCAGTCTGCACTTTCGCAGTTTGGAGAATTTTCCCAATCTCTCTATTTCGTGTTCTACGTTTTAATTTAATAATCTTCTTACCAAGAAAATCCGTTAAATTATATTGGCCATCATCTAATTGTTCCTGTGAAAAATCAAGTTTTCCACTGAATAATTTGACTAAGTAATCAACGCTGATAGTTTTCTTTTTATCTGCTTCTGTTCTCTCAGCCGAATTTTCGCTAAGTTCTTGTAATGAATCAGATTCAAAGTCAGTTACTTCATACTTCCCACCACGGGTACGAGTCTCAATAACATTTACTAGATCAACCAGTTCTTTACGTTGATGTCCATCTTCGTAACTATCAAGGATTGGTTTTTCAATGAGTACATGATTATTCTCTACGTTCATCCCTCTAGTGTTATAACCTGTACTTCGGATATAAGCTTCTAGATTTTCTTTTTGTTTAGCTAAGTTAGTTGTCATTTTTTGCTCCTTCATCTTTTAATATCTGATTTTTTTGTTTATAATTTTTTTCTAAAAATTCTTTGCTCTTAGTTTTTTTCTTTTATGACTCTCCGAGCCTTTAGAATCATTTTTTTCTAGATTTTTGATTTGTCTTGTTTGTTAGCATATTTTTTTCTAGTATTTCTTGTTTCCGTTGTTCTAAGCTATCATCTTCTTTTTTACACTGAGAAAAGATTTTCTGTCTTTTATCTGGATCCATAGAAAACTTATTGGCTACTACATACCCTAAAGAAGTATCTCCTGACATCTCCCTCACCCCCTTTCTATGCAAACAAAAAGGGACATACCACCAGCATTATATGCTTACGGTATGTCCCTGAGTTGTTCTCAATAGACTTATTTTTTAGTTTCTTTTTTGACTAGATGGGTAAATTTTCCATCTGAGTAGAATAAAGTTATCTCTCCAAACCTTGGAACTTTTTCTATCTCTATTATACCACATTTTTCGTAGACAACAAAGCCTTTTTCTGTTGAAAATCGCATTTTATCATCATTCATTGAAACTCTCCCCTCACTGTGTTAATCGTGTATCGCTTATCTTTGATCGTGAAAGCCTTGAAAGTGTTCCCTTCTAAACCTTTCAAAATTCTACTTGAATTTCTAGCATTGTATACCGTCCGCAGTTCACTACTATCTAGGTTCGTGTTGAAAATCGTAGTTTCTCGATTATTGATAATATCAAACAAGAAATCCTGTTCCCAATCGCTCTTAGGGGTTACCGTCCCATTTTTTGCCCCTAGGTCATCGATGATTAGAAAATCAACATCAACAAGCTTTTTAACCGCCTCATACTCTGTTAAGTTTGCATTTCTTCCATAAGCCCAGCCTTCTTTTATCTGCTTTATAATCTCGGTTAAGCTGACAAATAAGACACTCTTAGGCTCGTTCTTCTCTCTGAAGCTCTCATTGATTTCTTTGGCCAGGGCAAGCGATAAATGACTTTTTCCTATTCCTGTGCTACCACTGATTAAGGTATTTCCCGTCATACCTGCAAGGTACTTCTGGGCTTGACCTTTTACAAACTCTAACATCTGGCGCTCCTCTGCCGTCTTAACAAAGAAATTATCAAACGTTGCCCCCTTCAACTCGTTAGGAATCGTACTATCACGCATTAAGACATCATAAGTTTTAAAGTAAGCTTGCCTGTCCTCGAACTGCTGCAATAGGTCTTTCTCTTTTTGTTTAATCTCTCCCTTCACGCACTCCGGGCAAAATGCTTGTACTTTTCTTTCTGAACTCCCTAACACTGGTACAGAAATTTCCCAGTAATTTACCTGGTGAACATCGCAAACTTTATCCGATATTTTTCTGTTATTAAATTCTTTAAATTGTTCCTTCATCTGTACAACTCCTAAAATGGTAGGTCTGGGAAGTTGTCTTCAGACTTCCCTTTTATGGTTTTAGGCTTTTGATTCAAATAACCGTCAAACTTAGATCCAAAAAGTGTTTCTGGTCTCAGATACTTAGAAAATTCAGGACTATCCTTCCATTCTGCTGTTTTAATATCTATCACCTGTTTAAAATCTTCAAGTGTATAGCCTTCTTTGAATCGTGCTAGTAAAAGCCTTTTTGTCTTATCAACAAACTTATACCTCTTATTAGCTACTTGGTTCAGATAAGCAATAGGAATCCAAAGTTCTTTATGTTTTGTTTTCTCTAAATCTTTTATAGCTGTTTCTTCAAGCCAAGTAGGAAAAGTGAAGTCGGGATTTCCCGACAATATATTATCTAAATATAAATTATTACTCTTACTATTAACTCTATTCTCTTTCTCTATCTCTGTTGGACATGAGTTGGAAAAAGTCTCTTTACTTTGGACATTCTCCAATTTTGGTAAATTTTGACTATTTTTTCTTTGGTCTCGCTTGTATTTTGCCCAATTTGTTTCACTCTCAACCATGGCTTTTGCTTGCGATAATGTAGCATGGCCATCATCATCAATCTGAATCAGTCCACATCTTGTAAAATATGCAACTGTCATATTTATATCATCTTCAGAAACATCCAGTTTTAAAGCTAATTCCTGTACCAAACTATCAAAATATCCTTCATAGTACAAAATGCAGTCATCTTCTAAACTTTCCAACATAAGACGGATATAAATCACTGTCATAGTGTAGCCACCAGGCATATTTTTAAGTCGCTTAATAAAAAGGTTATCAAAAAACTTCTTATCAACTTTTAGCCAAAAATACACTTTAGTCTTTGCCATCATCTACCCCCAAAAACTTTAAAACGTCTGAGATTTTATAATACGCTTTTCTAGTATCTTCAATAGGCGGTATATACTGTGAAAGTCCTGCACCTTCCCATTTTGTCAAGGTTTTATCTCCTATGCCCAGTTCTTCCTTTAGTTCCACCTTGCTGATCAAATCTAATCTTTTTTGAGGTGCTTTCTCATGGCTTTTTAAATATCGTTCCACTGCTTCCAAAATCTTAGACTTTAAATCTTCAATCATTTTTTCAAACATCTTAGTACCCCCATGGCTTAACCCCTGCAAGCTGAATATATCGCCCATAATCAGGGCTTAAATCCTCGCTAGTTGTTTCTATCGTCTGTGTACTTTCTCGCTCGATTTGGGCGCTTTTTTTGCGGTCTCGATGGTTCAGGTAAATGAGAAAGCCAATCAAAATCACGGTAAAAATAAACGCCTGTGTATTGCTTAAATCTAGTTCATTCATGCTATGCCCTCGCTTTGTAATTCTGGATATAATTTACTTGATAGCTTCGCTCCATCTTCAGAAAGTCGTACACCTCTTCTGGAGTTACTTTATCATCTAAAAAGTCAATGATGAACTGAAAGAGTTTCGGATTTCTATCCTTGATTTTAGTCATTAGCTTATCAAATTCTGATCGTGTCATGTTATCTAGGTCTAGAGTCATATTTTTCTCCATTAGCCTTTCCTTGTCCTTTTTCTTGCCTGTTTTCTATATGGTATGCTTCACCACTCCAAACGCTGGGCGTTTGCCCCAAGTTGACGAACGCTTGTAGTGATGTTTCGTAGGTAATCATCCACATTTTCGCTAAACAAGTGCTTAGAGTCGCCGTGTCAGCACTTGATTTCAAAACCTTTTCTAATTGCTTGCCTGCTCTTCGGTTTTTCTTTATGTATTTGATAGAATAGATATTTTTTTGATATAATCAAAGCATAGAAAAATTTTCTATACTCTGAATTGTGTCGCTTGCTCGCCTCGTCTAAAATTTGAGCAAGTGATTTTTTTATTTTCTTTTTGCATGATTACTACCCGACTGTGGTTTATAAATCAAATCTTTACTATCGATAAGATCTAGAATCCAGCTGAATCCCTGCTTCACCATTTCAAGAAATGCGCCCAGGTCTTCACTGTCCAAGTTCTCGTAGTTCATACAAAGATATTCGGCTAGTTGTCTGTCTTTCTCAACTAGCTTTTTAAAATCCTTGGAATACTTAGGAATTTCTAACCCTTTGGCATTTGTAACTGTCTTAAATTCATTTTCCATTTTCTATACTCCTATACTTTAAAAATTAATTCCTTAATTTCTGAATACCCCCTATTCAAGTTAATCATGGCTATTGCCATATCTTCCAAACGTTGGTAGTTTGTCAGTTCATCACTTGTTAAACTGTCAATACCGTTTCCACTTTCTCGCTCTTGCATGAGTTGGGACTTGTTTTTCCCAGTCGCTCCCTTTAGCAGTAAGTTTGTAAGTGTACTATAGGCATGCTTGGGCGCTTTCTCCCATGATTTGATAGCTTCGGTTAAGGTCTTGCGCTTTGGCTTTTCCAGTTCCCTTTGAAGATAGCGTTTAGAAAGTTCATCACGCATTTCAAAGAATGCTTTGACTAGGTTCATTTTGAATTGCCGTACTGGTTCGGTATTCTTTAGATAAGTGATCAGCAAGGTTGCCTGTTGCTCATTCAGAAGATAGATTTTTTTCGGTTGCCCTCTCTTATCTAATTTATGGATTTTAAATCCAAGTATTCCCAACGCTTCAAAATCAGCTTTATTGTCTCTGACTAAGCGTGTAATAGTATGATGCTGTACTTCAGCACATTCAGCGATAATCTCGCTCGTAGTATACGGCTCTTTCTTGCCGTCCATGTAAACCAGTTCCATTGGTTCGCTCCTTTCTTCTTTTGTCAGTGCTTGCCACCTAAAACAGTACCAAGGTAAAGCATTAAAGTAGGGTAAAATCGGAGAATATGAACCCCTACAAACCCTTGATACTGCTATAGGTAGCAAGCAAATTACACTAACGAATATTTAGCTAGATCCGTTTATCAATCCCCAGTAGTAAAGCACCACATGAGAAATCTGTAAATGTAGAGTATTATTGCGATTAGTTCGCTCCTTTCTAATAATCTTCTAAAAGCCACTCTATCACACTTTCGTAAATGCGCTTAGGTGCATCGTAGTTGCCAGCTTCAATTTTTGCTAGAGTAGGAGGTGTAATTTTTAGTTTCTTGGCTAACTGAACTTTTCCAAGCTGAAGCTCCCCTCGTTTTCGACGAACTTTTTTTGCATGTTCTATTGTTAATAACATTATCAACTCACTCCTTTCTAAAAAATCTTGATTTAGACGAAAGTTTTTTCATCACACTTTGAATTATAAACGAATTTATTTTCGTTGTCAAGCGATAAATGAAATTTTTTTCGTCTATGATTTTATTTTTTCTCTCTACTATGTTATACTTTAGATAAACGTATAAGAGGATAACTAATGGAAAAAAACAAACACCTAAAAAAATAATCTAAAAAAACTTAGAATAGAAAAAAAGGATTCTCCCAAAAAGAATTTTTACGAAGATATTATAAAAAAAGAACTAGGTTTTGGATATTACTTTACGAACTTATCAAAATTGGGAAAATCCAAATAATGAAATCAAATCAAAACCTGCTCTACTACTTGCAGAATATTTCGGGGTAAATGTTGGATATCTTTTAGGGGAAGACGAAAGAAGAACAACCTACCTAACCTCTACTCTAGAGAAATATAGTGATAACATGGAATCCCCAGTAGATTTCGCAGGATATGGTTTGTTGGCGCTAACTCGTGGTGAAAAAGTAAGGGATACCGTAATAGAAAACCTTAGAGAAATCACAGACTATTATGGACATAGAAGATTTGCTAAAGAAGAATTTAAAAATTGGAATCAAGAAAAAAAAGATCTTATGTTAAAAGGAATGCAAGACTATGCTGATTCAAATATCGGAAGATTTCTTGCGGGTCTAATGACCTTTCCTGATAAGACTAAAATTACTATTATTGATTTTTTAACACTAGACAATAAAGAAAGGGAAGCTATTAGTACAATAATTTCCTCATTAGCTGATAATCCTGTTCTTCATAAAGATTATGATGACTAATATAAAATCTATAATCACTATATAAGCTCCATATCCGCCAATAGCTACTCTATCCCATAGGTCTATTGTAAAAAAGATGGAATATCCCACTAAATCTTTTATCAGAAAAACATCAGCATATAGGAGGCTACTTATGAAAAAATTACTAAGCACATCAGCTATTTTACTTTCTGCTACCGTTCTAGTAGCTTGCTCTAACAATCAATCAACTACTAAAGATAGCTCAGAGCAACCAAAAACGGAGCAAAAAAACACTACTTCAACAAACACAAAAGCCAAAGTAGATAACAGTAAATACGATAATCTAATTTCTGAAATCAAATCAAAATTAGATCCTGAATCAACTGGAGCAATAAGCGTTAAAATTCAAAATAACGTAATCGATTCAGATTCATCCGAACCGCATGATACAATCATGATTTTGCTAACTGGAACGGCTAAAGATAGCGCAAAAGAGACTATGGACGCAATCAATTCAAATTCTGCTACAACTAATCAGCAAAATGCAATTACTGTATTTCGGATGTCTATATCTGAGTTTGCTAAAAAATTACCAGACGACAATACTACTCTTTCCCTTGGATATGAAAAATCCGCTGATCAATACGACTTAATCGCTAAATCTTCAAAACAAAAAGATTTTATCCCTGTTGGAGAAATCATCGTAAATTAAAAAACTCCCCCATATTCGCCAATAGCGCCCCTATTTCTAAGGTCTATTGTGCAAAAACAGGGGAAATTGAAGAATAGAAAGCCAATTTTACAGACTAAAGCGCAAAAAAACGGCAAAATTGACAAATAGAAAAAGACAAGCCTGCTACTGCTAACTTGTCTGACAATGCAATAAAAGCAACATTCCCAGCGTTGAGTTTTTTTCGATACTCAAAAATTTTTTTAAAAAAACAAACTAAAAAAATATTGACAAAAAAACTAAAAAAATTACAGTATTATTAGGCAATGAGAAGAGTTTCTGCTCCCAAGGGAACAGAGTACGCGAAACACCGCCTAGTTCTACTAGGTGGTGTTTTTGTATATAAGGAACATATATGAAACCATTTCAAACATTAGATGAACAAATAAAACTTCTCCAGTCTAGAGGTTTAGAAATAGATAACATAGAAGAATGTAAAAGATACCTTCTAACTAACAACTATTACAACGTCGTCAACGGATATAGTAAATTTTTTTCAAACATCAAAAGATAAATTTATAACTGGTGCAGACTTTAGAGAAATAGCTGCAACACACTTTTACGATAAAGAAATTAAATCAGCTTTTTTAAAAGCAATTATAGATGCAGAAAAACACTTTAAATCCGTACTGGCATATCGTTTTTCAGAAGCATATCCAAAGCCATACTCTTATCTAGATATTAATAATTTTTGAAACACAAAAAGATGCAAAAAGGCTCGTACAAATTACAAATTTAATCAGTATATTAGCTAGAATACTCAATGATTATAATAGAGATAAAGCAAAAACAATTCTATAAAACACCACTATAAACAACATGGCGTTGTTCCTTTCTGGGTTATCATCAATGAACTTACATTAGGGCAAGTATTTAACTTTTATAGAAATCTAAACACTGATATAAAAAATCAAATAGCTAGAGATTTATCACCATTCTTACAAGAAAATATTGAATACATCCAAAATAGACCTAGTAAAGACCTTTTTAAGTGGAAAGGCTTTTAGAAAGTATTATTAAAAAAATATACTAGAAATTAGAAATATCACTGCTCATAATAATAAGCTTTTCAATTATAAATGTCGTGAGAATCTTCCACAACTAGCTTACTTCCACTATTACAATAACAATGCTAATACGTCAAGACAATCTGTATATTATGTTTTTCTTGCCTTGCAATGCCTACTTGCGTCCACACAATACGCTCAATTACATAACACTATTATAAAAAGAACCAAAGCTCTAAATAAAAAAGCGCACTCCATTGAAGCCGGCATTGTATTGGATACACTTGGATTTCCGAATAATTGGTATAATATCACCGACACATTAAGATAGAACTACTTGCAATATATGGGCCTTTTAAAACCCCATATCCGCCTTGTTTTATATTCTGGTACAATTTACCGTCTGACTGCTTAAAATCGAAAATAGGGGTATTCTCGTAGCTCCTCGCATGGTATAAACTCAAAACCTTTTCTAATTGCTTGCCTGCTGATGGAAAAAGGAGTTAAAACCATGAAAATTACACAACACACGAAAAAAGACGGATCAGCAGTCTACCGCTCCAGTATCTATCTTGGCATTGATTCTGTGACTGGTAAGAAGGTCAAGACTACCATATCAGCACGAACAAAGAAAGAACTCAGAAACAAGGCCACCCAGGCTAAGGTAGAATTTGAGAAAAACGGCTCGACACGGAAACAACGCTCACATATAACAACCTATCGTGAACTTGTAGACTTGTTTTGGCAAACCTACCAGCATACCATAAAGACTAACACGCAGATAAAGATAAAAGGCTGCTTAAATAATTACCTCTTGCCCTCATTTGGTACTTACAAACTAGATAAACTTACACCTGTCATTATCCAAACTCAGGTAAATAAGTGGGCGGATGAGTACAATCAGGACGGAACGGGGTATAAAGAATACAATCATCTTCATGCCTTAAATAAACGTATTCTGCAGTATGGGGTTTCCATCCAAGCATTAGACAATAACCCTGCTCGTGATGTTGTCATTCCTAGAAAGATAACTAGAGATAAACAAGAAATTAAATACTTTCAAGATCAGGAACTTAAAAACTTCCTCTCCTATCTCGATAACCTGGAGAATACCTTTATCAATTTTTATGATACTGTGCTTTATAAAACTCTCCTAGCTACTGGCCTGCGTATCCGTGAATGTCTAGCCCTGGAATGGTCTGATATTAATCTGCAGAACGGAACGATTGATATTAACAAAACACTCAACATTTTAAACCAGGTAAACAGTCCTAAGACAAAATCAAGCTATAGAGTTTTAGATATCGATCATAAAACAGTACTCATGCTTCGTCTCTACCGAGCAAGACAAGCGGAAAACGGTAGAAACATTGGCTTAACCTATGAGAAAGTATTCTCTGATAGCTTTGACAACTATGTCAATACTCGAAAGGTTGATTATCGCCTACATAAGCACTTAAAAAGCGCTAACTGTACTGATTTAGGCTTTCATGCTTTCCGCCACACTCACGCTAGTATCTTGCTTAATGCTGGCCTGCCATACAAGGAAATACAGACACGGCTTGGCCATGCAAAAATATCTGTAACTATGGACACTTACAGCCATTTATCAAAAGAGAACCAAAAAAGAGCAGTCTCATTCTTTGAAACTGCCCTCGAAAAAATAAAAAGTTCTTAAAAAAGTCCACAAAATTAAAAAAGCGATACATAAAACCCTTATGTATCAACGATTATAGAATGATTTCGGTATAATTGACTATTATACCGAAATTTTCTAATCCACAAGGAAAAGGAACGAGTTGCCAAGATTATTATAAACTATCCAAAACAAAAAGATGGGACCGTAAAACAGTCGCCATCTTTTTTAGTTATTCAAAGTTGAGATTAGTCAACTTTTTTAGCACGGTATACAAGTCCTGCCAAAGCTGCAAGAACTAGACCAAGAATGGTAGAGAATGCTGTAAAGTCTGCTCCACCAGTGTTTGGCAAATCTTTCTTAGGTTGTTCACCCTTAGGACCTTCCTTAGGTTCTTCTTTTTTCGGTTCAGTATACGTGTTAGTGAAGGTTGGGTTGTTACCTGTAACTGTTGTTACAAGTTGGCCTGTACCGTTGTCAACCACTTCAACTGTCACTTTGTAAGAATTCTTATCATATGTGATATTCTCATCCTGACCTGCTTTTTCAGAGATAGTGTAAGTGTAGACACCTGCTTTTGCGAGATCAATTGCTGTGAAAGTAACCGTACCATCTGCAGCATTTTTAACTGTTTCGATTACTTTGCCATCTTGTTTAAGTTCAAACTCAAACTGACCTGCTTCAAGAGGTTTACCATTCAAGACTTTCTTAGCTTTGAAAGGTACTTGTGTTGAAGACGCAACATAAGTGTTGGTGAAGGTTGGGTTGTTGTCAGTTACAGTCGCAACAAGTTGGCCTGCACCGTTGTCAACAACTTTAACAGTCACTTTATGTGTAGCAGTGTCATATGTCACACCTGCTTCGTTACCTGCTTTTTCAGAGATAGTGTAAGTGTGGTCGCCTGCTGCTGCGTACTTGATAGCTTCGAAAGCAACTGTACCGTCTACAGCGTTTGTAGCTGTTCCGATTACTTTGTCACCTTCTTTAAGTTCAAACTCATATTTACCTGCTTCAAGAGTTTTACCATTCAAGACTTTCTTAGCCGTGATGTTTACAGTTGTTGAAGCTGCTCTATATGTGTTGGTGAAGGTTGGGTTGTTGTCAGTTACAGTCGCAACAAGTTCGCCTGCACCGTTATCAACAACTGCTACCTTAACTTCATGTTTAGCAGTATCGTATGTCACACCTGCTTCGCTACCTGCTTTTTCAGAGATAGTGTAAGTGTGGTCACCTGCTGCTGTGTATTCGATAGCTTCGAAAGTAACAGTACCGTCTGCAGCGTTTTTAGCTGTCGCAACGACTTTATCACCTTCTTTAAGTTCGAATTCGTATTTGTCAGCTTCAAGAGCTTTACCAGTCAAGACTTTAGTAGCCGTGATAGTAGCTGTTGTTGAAGTTGCTTTATAAGTGTTGGTGAAGGTTGGGTTGTTGTCTTTTACATCTGCAACAAGTTGACCTTGGCCGTTATCTGTAACTTTTACTGTTACATTGTGAGTAGATTTATCGTAGGTTACACCTGCTTCGCTACCTGCTTTTTCAGTGATAGTGTAAGTGTGGTCGCCTGCTGCTGCGTACTTGATAGCTTCGAAAGTAACAGTACCGTCTGCAGCGTTTGTAGCTGTTCCAATTACTTCATTACCTTCTTTAAGTTCAAACTCATATTTACCTGCTTCAAGAGCTTTACCATTCAAGACTTTCTTAGCCGTGATGTTTACAGTTGCTGAAGCTGCTTTATATGTGTTAGTGAAGGTTGGGTTGTTGTCAGTTACAGTCGCAACAAGTTCGCCTGCACCGTTATCAACAACTGCTACCTTAACTTCGTGTTTAGCAGTATCGTATGTAACACCACCTTCGCTACCTGCTTTTTCAGAGATAGTGTAAGTGTGGTCGCCTGCTACTGCGTATTCGATAGCTTCGAAAGTCACAGTTCCGTCTGCTGCGTTTTTAGCTGTCGCAACGACTTTGTCACCTTCTTTAAGTTCAAACTCGTATTTATCAGCTTCTAGAGCTTTACCATCCAAGACTTTAGTAGCTGTGATAGTAGCTTTTGCTGGAGTTGCTTTATAAGTGTTGGTGAAGGTTGGATTGTTACCTGTAACAGCCGCAACAAGTTGGCCTTGACCGTTATCTGTAACTGCTACCTTAACTTCGTGTGTAGCAGTGTCGTATGTCACACCTCCTTCGCTACCTGCTTTTTCAGAGATAGTGTAAGTATGGTTTTCTACTGCTGCGTACTCAATGTCTTTGAAAGTAACAGTACCGTCTGCAGCGTTTGTAGCTGTGTCAACGACTTTGTCACCTTCTTTAAGTTCGAATTCGTATTTGCCAGCTTCAAGGGCCTTACCATTCAAGACTTTCTTAGCTGTGATAGTAGCTTTTGCTGAAGCTGCTTTATAAGTGTTGGTGAAAGTTGGGTTGTTACCTGTAACAGCCGCAACAAGTTGACCTTGACCGTTATCTGTAACGTTCACTGTTACATTGTGAGTAGATTCATCGTATGTCACACCGCTTTCGCTACCTGCTTTTTCAGAGATAGTGTAAGTGTGGTCGCCTGCTTCTTTGTATTCGATTTCTTTGAAAGTAACAGTTCCGTCTGCAGCATTTTTAGCTGTTGCAACGACTTTGTCACCTTCTTTAAGCTCGAATTCGTATTTATCAGCTTCAAGAGCTTTACCATCCAAGACTTTCTTAGCTGTGATTGTTGCACTTGTTTTAGCTGCTTTATATGTGTTGGTGAAGGTTGGGTTGTTATCTGTAACTGTTGCTACAAGTTGTCCTTGACCATTATCTTTAACATCAACAGTTACTGTGCGAGAAGTTTTATCATAGGTCACACCTGCTTCACTACCTGCTTTTTCAGTAATTGTGTAAGTGTGAGGGCCTGCAGCATCATAGCTGATTGCTGGGAAAGTAACAGTACCGTCTGCAGCGTTTTTAGCTGTTGCGACTACTTTGTTGCCTTCTTTAAGTTCAAACTCATATTTGTCTGCTTCAAGCGCTTTACCGTTCAAGACTTTAGTAGCTGTGATAGTAGCTGTTGTTGGTTTAGCTTTATAAACGTTCGTGAAAGTAAGGTTGTCAGCACCTGTTGCAGTTGCGACAAGTTGACCTTGGCCGTTATCTTTAACGACTACTGTCACTTCATAAGCATTTGGATCGTATTCAACTCCGGCTACATCACCTGATTTTTCAGTGATAGTGAATGTACGAGTTTCTTCTTGTGTGAAGGTAAGTTCTGGGAATTGAATCTTACCGTTTGCATCGTTTGAAACAGTGTGGAGAACTGCTCCGTTTTCTTTCAACTCAAATTCAAATTGGCCAGCCTCGATAGCTTTACCGTTCAAGACTTTCTTAGCTCCAAGTTGAAGTTTTGCTTCTTTAGCAGCGTATGTGTTTGTAAATTCTTTCTTAGAATCTTTATATTTAACGCTGGCAATCTTTTGACCATACACGTTTGCTACAGTAACTTCTGCTTCAAGTACTGAATCATCGTATGTATAGCCAGGTTTGTTGTCATTTACTTCTTTAATTTGGTATTTGAATGTACCTTCATTAGAGAATTTAACTGCTGGGAATTTAACTTTTCCTTCAGCATCGTTTTTAGCTTCAGTTACAGAACCATCTGGAGCAATCAATTGGAAAGTAAATGCATCTGCCTCAAGAGTTTTTCCTTCAAGTTTTTTCTTAACTTGGAATTCAACCTCATCAGACTTCGCACCTGAACCGATACCTTCTGTAGTTGTCAAAGGAGCAAATCCATGAACATCAAATGTTTCTTGATCTGTTGTCGCTTTAACATCGTTAAATGCTTTTTTAGTTGCATTGTCAACTGGAGCAGTTAGACGAGTTTTATATAGGATATAGAGACCTTGTCCGTCCATTGTACCATCACCGTTTGGAGTGATGGTAAAGTGATTTCCATCAACAACGTTAACATGGGCAAGCTTCTAGTCTTGGACGAGCTTCAGCTTTGTTCCACTCAGTAAAGTAGTAACCAGTAATTTCACTTGCAAGAACTTGTCCTTCTGGAATCGTATCTTCGAGTTTAACCCCTGTGTAAGATTTTGCATAGCGGTTAACACGGATACGCCAGTTTACATAGTTAGGATCGTCTGAGTCTTGAACTCCCCATTTAGTAAATCCAGTTGGGTCATCATCTGGGACGATACGAGTCAAAGTGTAAACTTGGTCACCTGGGATATTAATTTGATAAGGAGTGTTTAGTTTAACACTATCTGCCCAAACGACTGTAAATAGGGCAGTAATCTCCTTGTTCTCTGACAAATTAGCAAAGTAAGCAGCATTTGTCACTCTGACAGTAGCTGTGTTATCTGCTCTACTAGTTGTCAATTCAGCAATAGTTGTTTGCCCATCTGGTGCTTTCAATTCCGTAACAGAATCTTTTTCAATCTTAAATTCATTTGGAACATGATACACCATGTAATCCCCGTCTTTGAGGGTTACTTCGTTGGGGAAACTATAAGTTGGTTGAAGATAGAATTTACCTTCCCCGTACTTAGCGCCATCAACAAGTTTGTTATTGTTGATTTTTGAAACAGTTTTCATTGTGTAACTGCTTGCTGGTAGTTCCTCCGCTTGAACAACAGTGCTAACTTTGAGCGCAGGTAGAAAAACTGACACTACTAGTAGCAAGGCCATCAAGCCATGAAAGAGTTTGCTAGTTCTCTTTTTCACCACATTATCCTCCTTATTATCTATAATGGTTCAATTATATTATACAGGTCTATAACAGAATGTCAACTATAATGTGCTAATTTTTATATTAACTTATCAGATAGATGGATAAGTCAGCCAATCCCACGTCCGCATAAGCTTTGAAACAATTAAATCCAAGCAGGGTTCTTGCTTGGATTTAATATATAATATTGTTCTAAGGATCTAAGTATTTAATCCCAATTCCGCTAAGATTTGACGTTTGTAGGCAATCTTTTTGAACTTCCTTGTCCTCATCTTCAGACCAATCTAGTTTGACTTCAGAGACGATCTGTCCAGGCCGATTTTTCAAGATATAGATACGGTCACTTAGATTGAGGGCTTCCTCAATGCTGTGGGTGATGATCAAGGTCGTCAGCTGCAACTGTTTGTGAATCTCCAGGTACCAAGCGTGGAGTTCCATCTTTGTCATCTCATCTAAGGCACTAAAGGCCTCATCCAAGAGAAAGAGCTTGTGCCCGAAAAGGTAGGTCCGAAGCAAGGCTACACGCTGGCGCATCCCTCCGCTGAGTTCGTGAGGATACTTATCCCGTACAGCTGTCAACTGGAAGGTCGCAAGGATGTCATCCGCTCGGGCAATGGCCTCTGCCTTATCCACCTTTTGAATCAAGAGGGGTAGGATGATATTGCCAAGTACCGTCTTGTGCTCCAAGAGTAGATCCTTTTGCAACATATAACTCACGCGCCCCTTGGGATTTTCTTCACCGTCCAAGACAATTCGCCCCGACTGGACTTCTAAAATCCCAGCGATTAGGTTAAAGAGGGTGGTCTTTCCAACACCACTTGGACCTAGGATAGAAACCACTTCACCCGAAGTCACCTGCAGGTTGATGTCCTCTAAAATCTTTTCATCGCCATAGGCATAGCCTACGTGTTCTAGTCTAATTTCTGTCATTATTTTACAAATTCGTTAGTGAAGCCTTTGTCTGTCAAATCTTCTTTAAGGATACCATTTTCTTTATCCCATTTGTAGAAAGCATTCCAGCGAGCTGCGTCAAATTGTCCCCATTTTTCCTTGTCACTTGCGTATTCTTTTGACAAGTATTTTTGAGATTCGATGACAAAGTCACGTTTTTCCTGAAGTTCAGGTGCATTCTTGATAAGGATATCCGCTGCTTCTTCTGGGTGTTCCATAGCATATTGGTAGCCTTTTTTAATAGCTTGGATAACTTTGCGAGCTTCTTCCTTGTTGTCTTTCAGATAGTCGTTGTTTGCGATGATAACGGGTGAGTAGTAGTCAAACTCCTTGACGTAGTCTTTCAAGTACATGAAGTTAGCGTCTACACCTTGAGATTTGGCAAGGATACCATCCCAACCGTAGTAAATCCAAGCGGTGTCAAAGACCCCATTAGCAATAGGTGTGATCGAGTTTGAGTCGTTGTTTGGTACTTTCAACCTTTTCAAAGTCTCCACCTTGTGATTCTACCAAGGTTTTTAACATAGCAAGCTCAGTTGGGTCATTCCAAGTTCCGTATTTCTTGCCAACCAAGTCCTTTGGACTGCTGACATTGTCAGATTTACGAGAAATGATTCCTGATGTATTGTGCTCAACGATAGCTGCAACGGCAGTAATGCCTGCACCTTTTTCCAATTTCTTAGCCATGTAGTCTTGGAAATAGATAGCAAATGGTGCCTTGCCATTGATCACCAAGTCAGATGAGCTTTCTTCAGGTGGCAATTTCAAATCAACATCCACTCCAGCTTCTTTGAAATAACCTTTTTCCTTGGCAACATACAGCCCTGTGTGGTTAGTATTTGGCGTCCAGTCTAGGATAAAGTCAATCTTCTTGAGTTCTGCTTCTTTATTGTCCTTAGAAGCAGTCCCTTGACCACAAGCCACCAGCACGACAGCTACAAGAGCTGTCACAAGCGTTAAAAACACTTTCCATGTTTTCTTCATCTTCATTTCCTCTTTTCTTTTTCTAAAACATCCTTATCTTAGGGACGTTTCCATTTAATCACATATTTTTCACTAATATCGACCAATTTCATACCCAAAAGGCTGATAATCGACACCAGAATAATAATGGCAAACATGGTATCATACTGAAACAGTTTCTTGGACTGAATCATGTAGACACCTAGTCCTTCAAAGCCTCCCAACCACTCAGATACCACTGTTGTGATAAAGGCGTAGGAGACACTGACCCTCAGACCTGCATAAAAGTAAGGTAGACTGACCGGGATTTTAAAATGCCACAGGATTTGCCAAGGATTCGCTCGCATCAGACTAAACAAGGTCAGCATATCCTTGTCACAATGCCTAAAACCATCCAAAATGCTGACGATGATAGGGAAGGTTGTTGTCAGGATTATCAAGACAATCTTGGGCAAATTCCATAGCCTAGCCACAAGACCAAGATAGGAGCTATAGCAATGGTCGGAATGGTCTGAACAACCACCATCATAGGGTAGATAAGATCATTGAGCCAAGTCAGACTGTCCATAAGCACAGCCATGATACAGGCAATCAAGACTCCTAAGACTAGTCCGAGTAAAGCCACTCTCAAGGTCGCCCAGCTATGGTGCCAGAGAAATTCTCTGTCACGAACAAAGGCCTGGAGAATTTCAAAAGGAGTTGGTAGGATAAACTTGGGTAAAAGTTTGAATATTCCCGCTAACTGCCAGATTGACAAGACTCCTAGAAAACCCAATAGACTAATGTGTCGTCTCAGTATACTTTTCAAGTTTCTCATCGATGCTTAAAATTTCTCCTACATTTATTTTGACATTTGCAAAGACATTATCTGCCTCCTGCCCAGCCACTTCAAGCGCTTCTTTGAGAATGCGCATGAGCTCATCAAACTCTCCTTCCAAAACCGTTTCAAATGGTGTCACTACCATGGTCGCGGACTGAGCTTGCAGATAAGCAATCACCTGATCGATAATAGCAATTCGATCAATCCCCTGTGATAGGGGCAAGACTTGCAAGGCAATGCTTGCTTTCATAAAAACCTCCTTTTCTCAGGTTTCCCTTTGACAAAAAGAAAAACCTTTGCCATATATGGAAAAGGTGCAGAATTCGGCTAAGTATCGTTCCCTACGCTGGCATTACCCAGATCAGGTGCGGTCGAAGTTTAACACTTCCTCTCAGACTGTACACAGACTCCCATATCTTATATGGAAATATAGTAACGCAAATACTAGGAAAAGTCAAGGAAACTGCTTACAGAAAATCATGAAAAAGAGTTTGAAGTCAAATGCTTCAAACTCTATCATAGCTTTCTTATTTAGCCTCGTACCAGGTTGCCCCTTCATTCTCATCTGCGATAAGGGGAACACTGAGCTGGATAGCTTCTTCCATGGTTTGTTTCACTAGATCTTTAACGGCTGCTAGTTCTGATTTCGGAACTTCAAGGACGATTTCATCGTGCACTTGCAAGAGCATCTTGGTCTGATAGCCACCTTCCACTAGAGCTTTGTCTAGCTGGATCATTGCAATCTTGAGAATATCTGCTGCCGAACCCTGGATAGGAGAGTTGATGGCAGTCCGCTCTGCAAAACCACGAATGTTGAAGTTACGCGAATTGATATCTGGTAACTCACGACGACGCTTGAAGAGGGTCTCTACATAGCCCTTATCACGCGCTTCACGTACCACTTCTTCCATATAGTTTTTGATTCCAGGAAAACGTTCAAAGTAAGTGTCAATGTAGGCTTTGGCCTTCTTACGACTAATACCAAGATTGTTTGCCAAACCAAAATCTGAAATCCCGTAAACCACTCCAAAGTTTACCGCCTTGGCATTACGACGGTCGTTTGGAGTCACATCTTCAGGACGTTCAATGCCAAAGACCCGCATGGCCGTTGAAGTATGGATGTCAGCTCCTTCTTGGAAAGCCTTAATTAAGTGCTCATCTTTAGAAATATGAGCCAAAACGCGCAATTCAATCTGAGAATAGTCCGAGCTGAGCAACACACTATCCTCCCACTCAGGGACAAAAGCTTTACGAATGAGACGGCCTTGTTCCAAGCGAACAGGGATATTTTGCAAGTTTGGATCCACACTAGACAAACGCCCAGTCTGAGTCAAATCCTGCACATAGCGCGTGTGGATCTTGCCATCATCCAAAATCCAGTCTTGCAAACCAATCACATAAGTGGATTGAATCTTAGCAATCTGACGGTAGTCGAGGATTTTTTTAACAATCGGAGCAATAGGAGCTAGACGCTCTAGCACATCCACGGCCGTCGAGTAACCTGTCTTGGTTTTCTTAGTGTACTCTAGAGGAAGACCGAGTTTTTCAAAGAGAAGCACACCCAACTGCTTAGGAGAATTGATATTAAACTCCTCACCAGCCAGTTCGTAAATCTCTTGAGTGAGTTGCTCAATGACAACCTCATTTTCAGCCTGCATTTCAAGTAGGGTTTCTTTTTTGACCTTGATACCAGCAATTTCCATCTTAGCAAGGACAAAAGCCAGAGGTTGCTCCATATCATAGAGGAGATCTAACTGTCCATGTTCACTGAGTTTTTCGAGTAAAACCGGCTCTGTTTCAACCAATACTGCAACCTTGCGAGCCAAATGCTCCAAGAATTTCTCTCTCTCAGGGATAGCTTTCTTGACCCCCTTACCGTAGAAAGTCTCATCATCGACTAGGTAAGTTTGACTATAGAGACTAGCAATAGTTGAAATTTCATTATTCTCGACAGTAGAGAGTAAGTATTTTGCCAAGCGACTGTCAAAAGCAGGTGCCTGCAGGTTCAAACCCAAGCGATTTAAAAGAACCTTCGCTTTCTTAAAGTCATACACTTTCAGAGATGTTTTTTCTAAAAATTCCTTGAAAATCGGCTCTTGCAAGAGCTCAAGTTTGTCTGTGGCGTAAAGTTTATCCCCACAGGACCAGGCAAAACCAACCAAATCATCTGTATGGTAGTTCTCACCAAAGAGTTCAAAGTGGAAGATAGAGTCTGCGCTCAGCATGTCTTGACTGACGTGGTCAACGATGGCGAAATCCAAACTTTCAGGCACATCTGTCAATGAAATATTTAAAGCTTGTTTGAGCTGTTTGAAGCCCATTTCATCGTAGAATTTTCCGAGATTTTCCACATCTGGTCCACTATAGAGCAAATCATCTAGTCCAATCTCAATTGGTGCCTGAGTTTCAATGGTCGCTAGTGTTTTAGATAAAAAGGCCTGTTCCTTGTCATTGATGAGATTTTCCTTCATCTTAGAAGCCTTCATCCCATCGATATTTTCATAAATACCCTCGAGCGAACCATGCTCCAGCAAGAGCTTGATACCCGTCTTTTCACCGATTTTCGTGACGCCAGGGATATTATCAGACTTATCCCCCATAAGAGCCTTAAGATCAATAAACTGAGCTGGTGTGAGGCCCATTTTTTCCATGAGATAGTCTGGCGTAAAGGCCTCAAACTCAGCCACACCTTTCTTGGAAATCTCGACCACTGTATGCTCATCCGTCAACTGGATCAAATCCTTATCTCCACTAACGATAGTCACATCGAAAGAATCTTTCTCAGCCAAACGACCTAGAGTCCCGATGATATCATCCGCTTCATACTGGGCTAACTCATAATGGCGAATCCCAAGATGGTCTAACAACTCACGAATGAAGGGAAATTGCTCACGAAACTCATCTGGAGTTTAGCACGGCCACCCTTGTAGTCTGCATACATCTCTGTTCGGAAAGTCGTCTTGCCTGCATCAAAAGCTACCAAAACATGACTAGGCTCAACCCGCTCTAAGACATGATTCAACATGAGTTGAAAGCCATAGATTGCATTGGTATGAAGGCCATTAGCATTTTTAAAACGATCCAACTGCTGATAGAGCGCAAAAAAAGCTCGAAAAGCAACAGAAGATCCATCAATTAATAATAATTTTTTCTTGTCCATACACCCATTATAAAGGAAAGCAAGGAAAAATACCATCGGAAAGAGCTGAAAAACGTGGACTTGTCCCTATTTCACCATAAAAAAGAAAAGGACCATTCAAATCCTTTTCTTTTATTGATTTTATGCGATTTATTTGTTCAATTTTCTCTTTGCAAATGGTAGCAAACTAAGAAGGAGACCAACAAATCCTAGTGATGCGACTGCTGAAGCATCTTGGCTTCCTGTATTTGGAAGGAGTTGCTCATCTGTTGCTGCAGGCGCTTTGTAGGTACGATCTTGTTCAGTTCCAAGAGTAGGGTTTGTAGCCAAAGGAGCTACACTGCCAGTGTATTCTGGAACTTCATTTACTGCAGGTTCAATCTTTTCAGCATAGGCTGGAATAGTAGCCACTGCCGGAGCACCACTTTCTGCATAAACTGGAACATTTGCTAGGGCTGGGACGCCACTTTCGCCATAAACTGGAACTTCATTTACGGCTGGAGCTCCGCTTTCTGCATAAGCTGGGACATTCGCTACGGATGGGGTTCCGCTTTCTGCATAAGCTGGAACATTCACTACGGCTGGGGCACCACTTTCTGCATAGGCTGGGATATTCGCTACAGCTGGGGTGCCACTTTCTGCATAAGGCAGAGCGTTGTTTACTATTGGGGTACCACTTTCTGCATAGACTGGGACATTCGCTACGGATGGAGTGCCACTTTCGCCATAGGCTGGGAGTTCATTTACAGCAGCTTCTACCGCATTTACACCTTTGTTGTATTCTGGCAACTCTGCAGTTGCAGCTTCTACTGCGTTCACCCCACCTTTAAAGTCTTCAATTTCAAGAACAGCTGACATAACACTACTTAGAGCCTTAATAGCATCCTCATAGTCGACTAAAGCTTGTTGCAAGTCTTTTACTTGACTATTCTTGTCACCAGAAACTTGTAAACTTGATAATTGTGCTTTAATCTTAGCAACTTGCTCTTCTAATTTACTTAGCTCAAGTTTTTTCACATTACTATTTTCTTCCGCAGCTTCCTTGTCCGCTGCAGCAAGTTTAGCTTGGTCTTGGATTGAGAAATCTTCTTGGCTCATCGCTTCGGCCGGTGTCACCTGATCGCTGTCTTCTGCCAATAAATCATCTAACAAGTTGGACGCTTCAATATCGCCTTCTTCGATAGCTTTCAAGATGCCGTCCTTGCCAATCACTTCTTTAGCTGCCTTAATCGCTGCTTCCTTATCAGTGATAGTGACATCTTTGTTGATGTCGTCGATTGTCTCTTTTTCAATTTTTTCTAGGGTAGTGATTAAATCTGAGCGAACTTTTGCTGCTGCTTCCGCTGCTTCCTTATCTGCTGCAGCAAGTTTGGCTTGGTCTTGGCTTGAAAGTTGAGATTGAGTTTTTGCTTCAGCTGGTGTTACTTGATCACTGTCTTCTGTCAAGAAATCTGCCAGCAAGTCGGACGCTTCGATATCGCCATCTTCGATAGCTTTCAAGATAGCATCCTTGCCAATCACTTCTTTAGCTGCCTTGATGGCTGCTTCCTTATCAGTGATAGTGGCATCCTTGTTGATGTCATCAATGGTTGATTTTTCGATACCTTCAAGAGCAGTCAACAATTCGCTGTGAGCCTTAGCTTCTGCAGCTTGCTTAGCTTCTTCCTCTTTCTTAGCCTCCTCGGCTGCTTCCTTATCTGCTGCAGTGAGTTTAGCTTGGTCTTGACTTGAGAAATCTTCTTGGCTCTTCACTTCGGCCGGTGTCACCTGATCGCTGTCTTCTGCCAAGAAATCATCTAACAAATCTGACGCTTCGATATCGCCATCTTCGATAGCTTTCAAGATAGCTTCCTTACCAATCACTTCCTTAGCTGCCATAATCGCTGCTTCCTTATCAGTGATAGTAGCATCCTTGTTGATGTCATCGATAGTTGATTTTTCGATTTTTTCTAGGGTAGCGATTAAATCTGAGCGAACTTTTGCTGCTTCTTCCGCTGCTTCCTTGTCCGCTGCAGCGAGTTTAGCTTGGTCTTGGCTTGAGAAATCTTCTTGGCTCATCGCTTCGGCCGGTGTTACCTGGTCACTGTCTTCTGCTAAGAAATCATCTAACAAGTCTGAGGCATCAATGTCGCCTTCTTCGATAGCTTTCAAGATGCCGTCCTTGCCAATCACTTCTTTAGCCGCCTTGATCGCTGCTTCCTTATCAGTGATAGTGGCATCCTTGTTGATGTCATCTATGGTTGATTTTTCAATTTTTTCTAAGGTAGCGATTAGATCTGAGCGAACTTTGGCTGCATCAACCTGAGCCTCTTTATCAGCTTCATCTAACTTAGCTTGGTCTTCATCTGTGAATTCTGATACAGGTTCAGCTACTGTTTTATGCTCGCTTGTATCTGCTGGCCAGTCTACAATAACATCACCAATCTCCAAATCCTCATCTGCGATAGCCTTCAAAAGATTTTCTTTACCAATCTCTTCTTTGGCTTCTTTGATAGCCGCTTCTTTATCGATGATTGAAGCGTCTTTTTTAATATCTTCAATTACAGCATTTTCAAGAGATTCTAGGGCTTGAACCAGAGCATCCGTCGCTTGAGAAACTTGTTCTTTGGCATCTTTTTCAGCTTGGTCTAGTAGGGTTTTCTCCTCAGTAGATAATTTTTTATTAGTTTGAACTTCAGGACCTGTTACCACAGCCTTATCTTCTGCACCTTCTGGCAATTCAGCGATGATATTATCTAAGCTGAGCTCTCCAGACTCAAGAGTATCTGAAATATACATCTTACCGATATATTCCTTCACAGCTTCAGCTGCATCCTCTTTGTCCTCAATTGCTTCCTTATCCTTAATATCACTAATAGCCTGTTCCTCAAGTTCATCCAAAGCCTTCATCAACTCTTCTTTGGTCATCTTAGCTGGATTTGTCGCACCAGGATTAGCTGGACTAGCGTTTTCTGATCCCTTTTCAGTTTGAGCATCGCTCTCCACTTCTGTTCCAGCTTGTGGTTGTGCAGGAGCAACCGCCTGCTCTTCTGCTTTCCCTTCATCTGCCTTAACTACTGAAGGCTGTGAAACGAGTACACTAGCACCCAATACAGTCTGCACTTGCTAAACTTGTTAAAAATAACTTTCCTCTTGTCCATTAGACAATGCCCCTTTATAGTTTTTTTAATATTATTATATTATACTATTCAAAGAACGTCAACTAATTCGATATCCATTTTAAAAATTTTTATCAACAAGAAGAAAGCCTGTATGATGTTTAAGAGACACTTCCTATCCTTACCCCATCACTGTCTAGTCTGTAGCCATCAATAATCGTATTAACAGCTAAGGCTCCCGAAGCATTGACATAGTAATGTTTGCCCGAGACTTGGAACCATTGACTAGCTTTCATCTGGCCAGATTCCTCTAAGTAATACCAAGTTCCCTTGTCTTTAAGCCATCCCGTCTGCATCTCACCCGAAGCCTTTAGATAATACCAATGAGAGCCATCCTTAATCCATCCAGTTGACATGGCCCCATTTTCTTTTAAATGATACCAATTGCCGTTAACTTTTTTCCATCCTGTCGCTAGCTTACCATTCTCTCTGTAATACCAACTCCCTCCTTCTTTTTTCCATCCATTCTCTGTATTGCTTAACTCTGCATACTGCACATATCTTCTAGAACCGCTATAAGACAAATAACCAATCCACTTATAACCATCCTTTTCAAGAACTTGATCATAACTCACACTCTCACCAGCATAATAGTAGTCAATAACCTTTCCTGTACTTGACGGTTGGTCCATAATAGGTGATTTCCCCGTGAATACTATTGTCCCACTAGACGGAAGCTCTGAGCTACGAGCATTCTCACCCGCACTATGGCTAGTAGATAAATCCTTGAAATGAATAAAACCTGTCATCGAACTAGCCTTGACTTTTCGACGGTTATACTTTTCTCGAACCCCATAGTTATACTCTTCGATTTCAATCGTATCCCCTGATACATTTGATACCCAGGCCACGTGCCCATAATATCCTTCTGTCGACCAAGCAATAGCCCCAACTTCTGGCTTAGTATCCACACGGTAGCCTTCTCGCCTTGCACGATGTCCCCATTCATTCGCATTTCCGTAGGCAGGAGGAATCTCAAAGCCATTTACACTACTCAAACGAAAGGCCGCAAAAGAGGTACACTGGCGAGAATACATCCGCCACTGATCGATTTCAACACTACCATTTTTGTAGTGAAGCGGATAGTCATCTCCACGCGCTACACTATCGGCCTGAACCGATTCTCCACCAAACAAAAAGGTACTTGTAACAAACAAAGTAGCCAGCCCTAAACCCAACTGAGTATATCTACTCTTCTTAACTCCTGATTTAAAAAACGTCATTCATTCTCCTTAATAATATAAATTTCCGAGGTTACCCTCGTTTATACTATTCGGGAGAAAAAGAAAAAAGTGAGCAAAGCTCACTTCATTTTAGGATTCTTAGTCTAGATAGCGAATCAAGTTCTTTTCTGTCAAGATATCTGAGTAGGTGAAGGATTCAACATAGACATTGGCTTGTTTGTCTCCTTCAACATCCCCAAATTCAACGATAAATAGAGATGGATAAACCTCAATTAGCTTACCCAATCTATTTTTTTGGCGCTTACGGCCATTCTCCAAAGTCATTTCAACGACTTGTCCCTCATGTGCCTTGATCTCTTCTTTGATTTTTTTCATCTTGGCTACATCTGTAAATGCATCTGACATTTTATGCCTCCCTCTTTGAGATACTTGAAAATTTATTGTATTCTTTTTGGAAAATCAATTCCACCGTTCCACGAGCTCCACTACGATTTTTCTCAATGATAACCTCAACCTTGTTATTTGGAATTCCTTCCTCTTCTTCACCTGCACGATCATAGTAGTCGTCACGGTACAGAAAGGCTACGATATCCGCATCCTGCTCGATAGAACCCGATTCACGAATATCAGACAAGACTGGTCTCTTATCTTGACGCTGTTCAACTCCACGAGATAACTGACTAAGAGCAATGACTGGAACCTTTAGCTCCTTAGCTAGAATTTTTAACTGACGAGAAATTTCAGAGACTTCTTGTTGGCGGTTCTCACGACCAGTACCTGTGATAAGCTGTAGGTAGTCGATCAAAATCAAGCCTAGATTGCCTGTTTCTTGAGCCAGTTTACGTGAACGCGAACGAATTTCCGTGATTCGAATCCCTGGCGTATCATCGATATAGATACTCGCGTTAGCTAGGTTCCCTTGAGCAATGGTATACTTTTGCCACTCCTCATCAGTCAATTGACCTGTACGGATAGAATGGGACTCCACCAAACCTTCAGCAGCCAACATACGGTCTACTAGACTTTCCGCACCCATTTCCAGCGAAAAGATAGCAACCGTCTTGTCCAACTTAGTCCCGATGTTCTGAGCAATGTTCAAAGCAAAGGCCGTCTTACCAACTGCTGGTCGCGCCGCTAGGATAATTAACTCCTCCTCATGAAGACCTGTCGTCATATGGTCCAAATCACGGTAGCCCGTTGCAATACCAGTGATATCCGTTGTTTGTTGTGACCGAACTTCTAGGTTCCCAAAGTTGATATTTAGAATATCTCGGATGTTCTTGAAACCACTACGATTGGCGTTTTCGCTAACATCAATGAGCCCCTTTTCAGCCTGAGCAATGATTTCATCTGCAGGCTTAGAAGCCTCATAGGCTTGGTTGACAGACTCTGTCAATTTGGAAATCAAGCGACGTAGCATAGCCTTTTCAGCTACAATTTTAGCATAATACTCCGCATTAGCTGAAGTTGGTACAGAGTTGACGATTTCAACAAGATAGGACAAGCCACCAATATTTTGGAGATCCCCTTGGCTATCCAAAATCGTCCGAACTGTCGTCGCATCAATTGCTTCCCCACGATCCGACAAATCTACCATCGCTTGGAAAATCAACCGATGAGCATACTTAAAGAAGTCACGAGAATCAATGTATTCTCGGACAAAAACGAGCTTACTCTCATCTATAAAAATAGCCCCCAGAACAGATTGTTCTGCCAAAATATCCTGAGGTTGAACTCGCAGTTCCTCTACTTCTGCCATCCGACTTTCCTTCCTTTTACAATCTTGTCAAGAAGTTGTAAACTTAACCTTCTTTTACACAAAGATTGATGACACTTGTAACATCTTGATAGATCTTCACTGGTACATCAATCAAACCTACTGCTCGAATTGGTGCTTGCACTTGAATATTGCGTTTGTCAATCTTAATACCAAACTGCTTTTGCAATTCTTCTGCAATTTTCTTGTTAGTGATGGAGCCAAATGTACGGCCATCTGGTCCAACCTTTTCAACAAACTCTACAACTGTTTCTTCTGCTTCAAGCTTAGCCTTGATGGCTTTTGCTTCAGCAATCATTTCAGCATGAGCCTTTTCTTCTGATTTTTGTTTTCCACGCAACTCACCCACTGCTTGAGCAGTTGCTTCCTTGGCCAAATTCTTTTTAATCAGGAAGTTTTGAGCGTAGCCAGTTGGTACTTCCTTGATTTCGCCTTTCTTCCCTTTTCCTTTAACATCTGCTAAAAAGATTACTTTCATTCTTCTTTCTCCTTTTCCTTTAGTTCTTCCAAGATTAGTTGAGTCAATTTTTCTCCTGCTTCCGACAAACTCATATCCTCGATTTGCGCAGCTGCTAGATTAAAGTGACCTCCACCACCCAGCTCTTCCATAATGCGTTGCACATTGATTTTACTACGACTTCGAGCTGAGATAGAGATAAATCCTTGTGTATTTTTTGCTAGAACGAAGCTGGCTTCAATACCTGACATAGCCAGCATAGCATCGGCAGCCTTACTGATAACAACTGTGTCATAAGACATTGAGTCCTTAGCTCGGGCAATCAAGATATCTGAACCTAACTTACGACCTTGTAAAATGAGTTCATTTACCTCACGGTACTCTTCAAAATCTGTCGCAGCAATCTCCTGGATAGCAATACTGTCACTTCCCCGTGTTCTCAGATAGCTAGCCACATCAAAGGTTCGGCTCGTCACTCGAGATGTGAAATTCTTGGTATCCAGCATCATACCAGCCATCAAAACACTGGCCTGCATACGACTCAAACGATTTTTCTTAGAATTTTGGAACTGAATCAATTCTGTGACCAACTCACTGGCACTACTTGCCCCACTTTCAATATAGGTGATGACTGCATTCTCAGGGAAATCCTGATCACGTCTATGATGGTCAATAACAATAGTTTGAGTGAACAAATCATAAAAATCTTTTGACAAAGTCAAAGCCGTCTTGGAATGATCCACCAGAATCAATAATGAACGGTTTGTAACTAACTTCATCGCATCTGTAAGAGATAAAAGTTTCGTGACATCTTCCTTCTTCAAGAACTGAATAGCACGTTCGATATCTGCTGGCATATGGTCTGCATCATAGACAGCATAACTGTTCTCAATAATATTACTTGCAAACAACTGCATACCAACAGCAGATCCCAAAGCATCCATATCTAGATTTTTATGACCGACTACAAAAACTTGGTCAACACTTCGAATCTTATCAGAAATGGCTGTCATCATGGCTCTGGTACGTGTACGAGTACGTTTGATAGATGCAGCAGTTCCTCCACCAAAGTAGACAGGATTCTTGGTTTCGTTATTTTCCTTGACCACCACCTGATCACCACCGCGAACTTCTGCTAAGTTCAAGTTGAGCAAGGCAATTTTCCCTATCTCTTCATGGTTTCCATCACCATAAGAAAATCCCATACTTAAAGTTAGGGGTAGCTGCCTCTGTTTTGATTCTTCTCGGAAAGTATCAATAACGGAGAATTTATCATTCATCAATTCCTCTAGTACCGTGTAATCTGTGAATACATAAAAACGATCCATCCCCACACGGCGAGAAAACATAGCATACTTACTAGCAAATTCTGAAACAAAATTGGCTACAAAACTATTGATATGACTGATATCGGAGTCAGATGTCGCATCCTCCAAATCATCATAGTTATCTACTGAGATGACTCCAATGACTGGACGGCTAGTTACCAATTCGACAGTTGCTTCGTACTCTCCAGAAACATCAAAGAAATACAAAACACCCGAAGCCTTGTCCATATGAACAGCATATCGTGTTTCGCCCAAGGTAGCATACGAACCAGGATTCCCAACAGAAGCCTTGATGATGGTTTGAATTAACTCAACATCAATTTCGCCTTCTTCAGTAGTCAAATCAACTCAGCATAAGGATTAAACCATTCCACTTCGCCAGTAGATAGGTCTAATTTCAGAACTCCCACCGGCATTTGATCAAGCAAAGTACTCAAGCTATTTTCAGCTTGGTGATTTACATATTGGATTTGTTCAATTTCGCTCTTTTCATACTGTTTTTTTTGCCAAACGAATAAAAGCAAATAAAGTAGTACAAATAAAAACAAAACAGTGATTGTTACAGCAAGATTATGTGAAAAAATAATCAGCAAAGTTAAGATTCCGAAAGTTGCAAGTCCTAGCAAGACTGCAGAAAACGGGATTAAATTATTTTTTTTTCATTCTAAACCTCTTGCGCATTATTATATCACAAAAACCCTTAAAAAGCGACCTTTTAAAAGATGCAAGCCTTTCTTTCATGATTGATTTCTCTAACTTCAGACACAAAAAGAGGAGGGAATCATCACCCTCCTACCCACGTGTTCAGATCACTAACACCTAACGTTCCACGATAAGGGCAGTCCCCATCCCTCCTCCGATACAGAGAGTTGCTAACCCAGTTTTAGCATCACGTTTCATCATCTCATGTACCAGCGTTACTAGGATACGGCAACCGGAAGCCCCAATTGGGTGACCAAGAGCAATGGCGCCACCATTGACGTTGACAATATCTGTGTTGAAACCAAGTGTTTTACCAACTGCACAAGCCTGGGCAGCAAAGGCTTCATTTGACTCAATCAAGTCGAGATCTTCAACTGTCAAATTGCCTTTTTCAAGAGCCTTGCGAGTCGCATAAATCGGTCCACATCCCATCATCTTAGGATCCAAACCTGCACTTGCATACGAACGAATGCGGGCAATCACTGAAAGGCCTAATTCTTCAGCTTTTTCAGCACTCATGATTAAGACAGCTGCTGCCCCGTCATTGATTCCTGAAGCATTTCCCGCTGTGACAGAACCGTCTTTTTTGAAAACAGGACCTAGCTTAGACAAACTCTCCAAGCTAGCATCTTTTCTAGGATATTCATCTGTATCAAAAACGATAGGATCGCCTTTGCGTTGAGGAATGACAACTGGAATAATCTCTTCTTTAAAGCGACCAGATTCTATAGCTGCAACTGCTCGTTTTTGTGACTCTAAAGCAAGAGCATCTTGCTCTTCTCGACTGACACCATATTCTTCAGCCACATTCTCGGCTGTAATTCCCATATGGTATTCGTTAAAGGCATCAGACAAACCATCCTTGAGCATGGTATCAACAACTTTCGAATCACCCATACGGCCGCCCCAACGGAAACTTGGCAAAACGTATGGAGCCTGACTCATGTTTTCTGCACCACCAGCTACGATAATATCTGCATCGCCACATCGAATCGCTTGAGCAGCCAACTGCACGGCCTTCAAACCGGAACCACAAACCTTGTTGATAGTAAAGGCTGGTGTAAATTCAGGGAGTCCTGCATGAACGCTCATTTGACGAGCTACGTTTTGACCTAAACCAGCACCCAGTACATTCCCCATAATCACTTCGTCTACCTGCTCTGGTTTGACATTGGCTTTTTCCAAAGCACTCTTAATAACCAAAGCTCCCAAATCAACAGCTGAAACATCCTTCAAAATTCCTCCAAAGGAGCCTATTGGAGTTCGTACTGCCGAAACAATCACCACGTCTTTCATAACTGCCCCCGTTTATACCTTTTATAATAATGCAATACAAAAGTGGTTTACACTGGTGTAAACCACTTTAAAAATTCTATTTTATGATTCTTTCACTTCTAACAAACCGACTTCACCATCTTCACGGCGATACAAAACATTAGTTGTTTGATCTTCTACATCTACATAGATAAAGAAATCATGTCCCAATAAATCCATTTGGAGAAGAGCTTCTTCTAAATCCATTGGCTTCAAATCAATTTGTTTTGAACGAACGACTTTTGGTTGCACAACATTTGCATCTTCAACTAGAGCGTCTGTAAAGAGTTGACTTGTCGCAACTTTGTTTTTATTCTTACGTTCGATTTTAGTTTTATTTTTACGAATCTGACGTTCAATTTTATCTGTTACAAGATCGATAGAACCATACATATCTTGAGAAATATCTTCAGCACGAAGAGTGATAGATCCAAGCGGAATTGTTACTTCAACCTTTGCTGTTTTTTCACGGTAAACTTTCAAGTTCACACGTGCATCCAACTCCTGCTCAGGTTGAAAATACTTTTCGATCTTTTCGAGTTTAGAAACTACATAATCACGAATTGCTTCTGTTACTTCTAGGTTTTCACCACGGATACTATATTTAATCATATAAGTACCTTCTTTCTAAACATTTTTGTTTTTCTAACTATATTATAACGCTTTCATTTTCATTTTGCAAATTTTTTCCTCATCTTACAAGGGAAAAAGTTTTAACTTCCAAAGCACCCGCTTCTTCCAAAAGTCGTTTTACACGATTCACAGTCGCCCCTGTTGTATAGATGTCATCAATCAGCAAAATCTTCTTAGGAAGTGAGATCCCATCTTTAATAAAAAATGGAATTTCAGTAGCTAACCTTTCCAAACGGCTTTTAGAAGAACTAGCACTCTCTTCTCTTTTTCCTAATATATCTTTAAAAGAAAAGCCTGCTGCCTCAACCAAACCCTCAACTTGGTTGAACCCCCTCTCAAGCAATCTTTCAGGACTTAGGGGAATTACAACAAATTGATAACCTCTATACTTTTTCAGCTCCTCAGCAAGAACGGAAGCAAACACTTTTCTAAGCAAAAAATCACCATCAAACTTATATTGACTGAAAAAGTCTTTCATAGCTTGATTATAGGTAAAGATTGCCTTATGATCAACCTGAATTCCTTCTTTACACCAAAGTTTACAATCTTGACACCTGGTTGACATGCCTGTTTTCATACAGTTTGGGCAATAATTCTCACCAATCTTCTCAAAACTAGAAGCACAAGCTGAGCAAAGATAACTGCAGTCATCCTTCAAAAGGAAGAGACTGCTAAAAGTCAGCTCACTCTTTGTAGTCTGGCCACATAATAAACAGTTCATAACCCTGCCTCCTTATTCATCTGCTTGATTTCCTTGATTGCCTTTTTGATGGAAGCATTTAATCCATCATGAAAGAAGAGCAACTCACCAGTTGGTCTATCCATACTGCGTCCAACTCGCCCTCCAATCTGAATCAAACTAGACTTGGTAAAGAGACGATGATTAGCTTCTACTACGAAAACATCCACACAAGGGAAGGTAACCCCACGTTCCAAGATTGTCGTACTGATCAGTATTGTTAGTTCTCCATCTCGAAAAGCTTGCACCTGCTCTAATCGGTCTTCTGTCACAGAAGACACAAAGCCGATGTTTTCATTTGGAAACTGTTCCTGCAAGACTTCTTTTAGTTTCTCGCCTTTCTTAATCTCAGATGCAAAGATTAACAACGGATAACTTGTTCTTCTCTGCTTCTTAATGTAGGACTTTAACTTTGGAGACAACTGACTCTTCTCTATATAGTGATTAAAGTCTGATAACCAAACTGGCTTTGGAATAATCAATGGATTTCCATGAAATCGTCTTGGCAAGCTCAATCGTTTTAATTCTCCTGTGCGAACCTTCCTATCTAACTCATCTGTAGAAGTTGCTGTAAGGAATATCCTTAATCCATCCTCCTTTACACTATTCTTTACAGCATAGTAAAGCATAGAGTTATCAACATAAGGAAAGGCATCTACCTCATCCACTATCAACAAATCAAAAGCATGATAAAATTTTAATAACTGATGAGTTGTTGCAATTACTAAGGGAGTTCGAAAATAGGGCTCTGATTCGCCATGGAGTAGCGCTATATCACAAGCAAAGTCATTCTGCAGTCGCTTATACAGTTCTAAACATACATCAATTCTAGGGCTTGCCAAACAAACTGCACCACCATCATCAATCACTTTAGCTACAACTTGATAAATCATCTCTGTCTTTCCAGCACCCGTCACAGCATGAACTAAAGTCGGTTCTTTCTTTTCGACTGCTCGAATCAACCCCTCTGATAACTTTTCCTGAAAAGGGGTTAACTGACCACGCCATTTGAGAACATCTTGCTTTGGAAAATCTTCCTGCGAAAAATAGTATAAGGCTTGATCACTCCTGACTCGCTTCATCAGCAAACACTCCCTACAATAGTAGGCACCAATAGGCAAATGCCATTCTTCTAGAATACTACTATTACAACGTTGACAAAACAGTTTCCCTTTCTCTTTTCTCATTGCTGGAAGTTTCTCAGCCATCTGACATTCTTCTTTTGTTAATTCTTTCTCAGTAAACAAGCGACCGAGGTAATTTGGATTTACTTTCATACTTCTTTATTCGTAAAAATCTAGCACTTTAGGTAATTTTTTAGTACAATTAAATCATGGAATTTAGAACAATTAAAGAGGATGGGCAGGTCCAAGAAGAAATCAAAAAATCACGCTTTATCTGTTATGCCAAGCGTGTCTATAGTGAAGAAGAAGCTCGTGACTTTATCACTGCTATCAAAAAAGAACACTACAAAGCCACCCATAACTGCTCTGCTTTTATTATTGGGGAACGCAGTGAGATCAAGCGTACGAGTGATGATGGGGAACCTAGTGGTACTGCTGGAGTCCCTATGCTGGGTGTCTTAGAAAATCATAATTTAACCAATCTCTGTGTGGTAGTGACACGCTACTTTGGTGGCATCAAACTAGGTGCTGGCGGTTTGATTCGTGCTTATGCAGGTAGTGTGGCCTTGGCTGTCAAAGAAATTGGCATTATTGAAATCAAAGAACAGGCTGGTATAGCCATTCAGATGTCTTACGCTCAATACCAAGAGTATGGTAATTTCCTTAAAGAACATAATCTCATGGAACTCGAGACAAATTTTACAGATCAAATCGATACCATAATTTATGTTGATAAGGAAGAGAAAGAAAATATCAAGTCTGCTCTTGTAGAGTTTTTTAATGGAAAGGTTACTTTAACAGATCAAGGTTTACGAGAAGTTGAAGTTCCTGTAAACTTAGTGTAAATAAAGGAGAAATACATGGCGTTTGGAAAATTTATTCAAGGACTTGCTGGTAACTTCAGCGAGCAAAACAAAGAAGTTCTTATCAAAGAATATGGTCAATACCTACTAGAGAATGAAGAAATCCAAAGTGGATATAAGCTCATTCGTGACGCAATCATCTTTACAAATATTCGTATCATCTTTACAGATAAGCAAGGCGCTACTGGTCGCAAAATGTCTGTTAAGTCACTCTTTTTGATGAACATTGTCAACGTTGAAATGGAAACTGCGGGAGCAGGTATAGACGATAGTGAGATTACGATCACTTATTTAGAGAATGTCTTTCTAAAAGCACATAATGAGCATTTTAGTTACCACAAATTTGAATTTCCTAAGAAAACGGATATTCTTCCCCTTTACACCTATTTACTAGAACTTGCTTATCACAATCGATTGAAAATTAATGGCTTAGACCTTTGATATAAAAAAATCCTATCGCTTCGATAGGATTTCTATATTTTACAAATAGCCTAGAGCACGTTATACTAGAATCATCTTATACAAAGAGGTATATCTATGACTATCTACAATAATATTACTGAACTAATCGGACAAACACCAATTGTTAAACTTAACAATATTGTTCCAGAGGGTGCTGCAGACGTCTATGTTAAACTAGAGGCCTTTAACCCAGGATCTTCAGTCAAAGACCGTATTGCCCTTAGCATGATTGAAAAGGCTGAGCAGGATGGCATTCTAAAACCCGGTGCTACTATTGTTGAAGCAACAAGTGGAAATACTGGAATCGGTCTTTCATGGGTTGGTGCTGCTAAAGGATATAAAGTTGTTATCGTCATGCCAGAAACGATGAGTGTGGAACGACGTAAGATTATCCAAGCCTATGGCGCTGAACTCGTCCTTACACCTGGTAGCGAAGGTATGAAAGGTGCGATTGCCAAAGCCCAAGAAATCGCAGCTGAACGCGATGGTTTTCTTCCACTCCAGTTTAATAATCCAGCTAATCCTGAAGTACACGAAGAACAACAGGAGCTGAAATACTAGCTGCTTTCGGTTCTGATGGACTAGATGCCTTTGTGGGTGGTGTTGGTACTGGTGGAACGATTTCAGGCGTTTCACATGCACTTAAAGCAGCAAATTCTAATATTCAAATTTTTGCAGTTGAAGCTGATGAATCTGCTATTCTGTCTGGCGAAAAACCAGGACCTCACAAAATTCAAGGTATCTCAGCTGGATTTATTCCTCAAACACTTGATACAGAAGCCTATGACGGTATCGTCCGTGTAACATCAGATGATGCTCTTGCACTTGGTCGTGAGATTGGCGGAAAAGAAGGCTTCCTTGTTGGGATTTCTTCCGCTGCAGCGATTTACGGGGCAATTGAGGTTGCCAAGAAATTAGGTGCGGGTAAGAAAGTCCTTGCTTTAGCACCAGATAACGGCGAACGTTATCTGTCTACAGCACTCTATGAATTTGAAGTGTAGTCTCCTAAATGCACTTAGCCCTTATTAAAGGGCTTTTTGTTTACTCACTCTAAAATAAAAAAAGGAAGCAAATTGCTTCCTTTTCATTATTAGTTATTTAAGGCTGCTGCCATTGTAGCTGCAACTTCTGCTTCGAAGTCGTTCGCAGGCTTTTTCGATACCTTCACCAACTTCAAAGCGAGCGAACTCAACTACTGAAGCGTTAACTGATTCAAGGTATGCTTCAACTGTCTTGCTGTCGTCCATGATGTAGACTTGTGCAAGAAGTGTGTATGCTTGGTCAACCTTAGTGTTGTCAAGCATGAAGCGGTCCATTTTACCTGGGATGATTTTGTCCCAGATTTTTTCTGGTTTGCCTTCTGCAGCCAACTCAGCTTTGATGTCAGCTTCAGCTTGAGCAATCACTGCATCAGTCAATTGTGCTTTTGATCCATACTTCAAGTGTGGAAGAGCTGGTTTACCAACCATTGCACGACTTTCGTTATCTTGGTCGATTACGTGGTTCAATTGTGCCAACTCATCTTTAACGAATTGCTCATCCAATTCTTTGTAAGAAAGAACTGTTGGTTTCATCGCTGCAATATGCATTGACAATTGTTTAGCAAGAGCTTCGTCTCCACCTTCGATAACTGAGATAACACCGATACGGCCACCGTTGTGTTGGTAAGCTCCAAAGTGTTGCGCATCTGTTTTTTCAAGCAAAGAAAAACGACGGAATGAGATTTTTTCACCGATTGTAGCTGTTGCAGATACATATGCAGCTTCAAGAGTTTCACCTGAAGGCATTGTCAAAGCAAGAGCTTCTTCGTTGTTCGCTGGTTTTCCTTCAGCAATTACTTTAGCCGTTGCGTTTACCAAGTCAACGAATTGAGCGTTTTTCGCAACAAAGTCAGTTTCGGCATTTACTTCAACTACTGCTGCAACGTTACCGTTAACAAATACACCAGTCAAACCTTCTGCAGCAACACGGTCAGCTTTCTTAGCTGCCTTCGCCATACCTTTTTCGCGAAGCAATTCAATCGCTTTTTCGATATCACCGTCTGTCTCTACAAGCGCTTTTTTAGCGTCCATAACACCGGCACCAGATTTTTCACGCAACTCTTTTACAAGTTTAGCTGTAATTTCTGCCATTTTGATTCTCCTATATTTTTTAAAAATAGGAGAGCTGGGCTAGGCCCCGCCCTCCTAGGTAATTACTATTTATATGAATTAAGCGTTGTCGCCTTCTACAACTTCAACGATTTCTTCGATTGAGTCAGCTTGAGCTTCTGAAGCTGCAAATTCAGCTTCAACTGCTGCTGCATCTTCACCTTGACGTCCTTCGATGATAGCGTCAGCCAATTTAGCTGTGATCAATTTAACAGCGCGGATAGCGTCATCGTTAGCTGGGATGATTACATCGATATCGTCTGGGTCAGTGTTTGTGTCAACCATCGCTACAACTGGGATACCCAATTTTTTAGCTTCTTTAACAGCGATTTGTTCTTTATGTGGGTCAACTACGTACATTACATCTGGGATACGAGGCATGTCTTCAATACCACCCAAGAATTTTTCAAGACGTGCACGTTGTTTGTTAAGAAGTGCAACTTCTTTCTTAGGAAGAACGTCGAAGATTCCTTCTTCTTCCATACGTTTGATTTCTTTCAAACGAGCAATACGTTTTTGGATAGTTCCCCAGTTAGTAAGAGTTCCACCCAACCAACGGTGGTTGATGTAGTATTGACCTGAACGTTCTGCTTCTTCTTTAACAGCGTCAGCAGCTTGTTTTTTAGTACCAACAAACAATACAACTGCATCGTTAGCTGCCGCATCACGCATAAAGTCGTATGCTTGGTCAGCGTATTTTACAGTTTGTTGCAAGTCGATAACGTGGATTCCGTTACGCTCAGTGAAGATGTACTTAGCCATCTTAGGGTTCCAGCGACGAGTTTGGTGACCAAAGTGTACACCAGCCTCAAGAAGTTGTTTCATTGAAATTACTGCCATGAGTATTTCTCCTTTTTGTTTTTTTCCTCTCCTCGACTTCAACTTGCAAAACGACCCGAGGGCAACAGTTTTACAATTCATCAAGAATGAGTATTATCGTTTACACGACAAGTTTCATTTTACCACATTTTAGCGATATTTTCAAGTGGTTTTGATAGATTTCGGCCTTGCTTCCGATAAAAAATAATAAAAGAGGCTCAAATCGAGCCTCTTCGTTTCATTCATTAGTTTGGATAGATGTATGTTACGTAACCTTCAGAAGTTGTAGTTGGGTTGAACCATCCACGCTTGTTACCGATTGTGCGATCTCCACCATAGTTTGATTCTGATACTTGAATGCTAGTTGATGATGAAACTGCTGTAACAACCGCTACGTGTCCATATCCACCGTCATTCCAACATGCAATCGCACCAACTTGTGGAGTTGATCCAGTACGGAATCCTGCAGCTGCTGCACTTGTAGCCCACTGCGCTCCGTTACCCCAGTAATCTCCAGCCCAAGGTGCTAATGTTTTAGCTCCCCAAGTACATTCTCCAGTTGGATAACTTGAAGCATTTGTACTGTATGTTGGACGCTGTCTTGTTGGAGTTGGTGCAGGTGCTGGAGTGTAGCTTGAATCATCATCTGATGAAGAGCTTGAAGTTGCTTGCACTTGATCTGAAAGTGTTGTATTTCCAGAAGCAACAACTGATTGTTGTTGGCTTGTTTGACGTGCTTTATAAGCCGCTTCTGCTTCAGCTGCTGCTTTTGCTTCTGCCTCTGCTGCTGCTTTTTGTTCCAACAAAGTAGCTTTATCGCTTTCTGCAGTAGCTTTCTCTGCAGCAAGGTTTAACTCAGCAACTTTCAACTCTGCTTGTTTTGTTGTCAATGCTTGTGCATCGTCTGCAAGCGTTTGTTGGTTCGCAATGACAGTGTTGATTGCTTCATTATTTGCAACCTGTTTTTCAGCGATAGATTTCTTATCAGCTTTCTGTTGTTCCAACATTTTGTTGTTAGCTGATACAATCTCGCTCATTGCTGCAACACGTGAAATAGCTTCTGTAATTGATTTTGAGTTTACAATTGTATTGATGTAGCTAGTTGCAGCACCGTTTGTTTGTGCGCTACGCGCTTGTTTCTCCAAAGATTCATTACGAGCAACAATGTTCTTAGAGAGCTCTGTAATTTCTCCTTCAAGTTTTTTAGATTCAGCTTGTAGAGTTTCGTTCTCAGCTTCCAAGTTCGTTTGTTGAGTTTGGATAGCTGTAACTTGCGTTTGGATTTCATCTACTTGTTTTTGAGCTTCTTTTTGTTGAGATGTCAAATTACTAATCTTACTATCTTGAGCAGCAATCTTTTCATCAGTTGTTTCAGCGTGGACAGTTGTCAATACTGCCACTTGAGACACTAATACTGTACTTAATAAAAGTGACGCTAAGATTTTTTTCTTCATATTGTGTAGATACTCCTTCTATTTAAGACATTACTAGTATACCAAAAAAAGACATAATAAATATTACGCCTTTGTTACATTTTTATTTCTTTCTTATAGATAACATTTTTCAAAAATATATTGGAAAATAAGCATCCATAAAAAGTTCAAAATCATTGATGGGACAAGGCTATAGACGATGAAAACTGGCATCGATTCTACTGTCAACCCCATAGCAAGAGCGAGGAGATAGCTCCCCATATCAAATAGGAAACTCATCACAACTATTGTTAACATTCTTGTCCAACGGTTTAGCAAAATTACACTATTAAATTTATGGAGTGAAGCACCTATTAAGATAAATAGAAGCGTCGCAATTCCTATCAAGTGGAAAAAATAGATATCGTACACCAAACCCACTATACAGCAATAAGCTAGATAGAGATATTCTGAAACCTCAATTGTCTCAAACAAGAGAAATAAAAACAGAAAATGACTTACTAAATGAAAGTGAGGGAAGAAGGATCCTACCAATTGTCCAGTATGTGCATCAATTAATACAACAAAAGGGAGTAAAAAGAAAATACCAATTTGTTTTAACAGTCTCATTGCTAATTCCCCACTAACTCTACCGCATGAAGATTTTTGGTGTCAGCACTTAACTTTACTGTTACTTCCTTTGTTAGATAATCACTGCTGTGTGTTGTAGCAACAACCTCTCCAACAGGGATATCCTTAACATTAAAGTTTCCGAGCCCCCCCTGTAGTCACCTTGTCTCCTGCGCTAATGTCACTGTTACTATTTAATTGGCTAATTTTAAGCAGTTCTGACTCCTTATCATAACCAACGATAATCCCGTAAATTTCAGTAGAGCCATGCAGGATTTTAACAGAAATTTTGTCTGAATTTTCGGTGTTTGTCAATAGATTGACCGTTGTTGAATGATCCTCCACCTTTGAAACACTACCAATCAAGCCCCCGTTTGCAATGGCCAACATATTTTCAGAAGCTCCTTTTGAACTTCCCACATCAATTGTTAACTCTTGTTTCCAAGATACTGGAGCTCGCATAATCACATCTGCTGCAATGGTTTTTGTAGCCTGCAATTTTGACTTCATATCCAGCAACTGACGTAATTGTTCATTTTCATTTTTTAAACTTTCTGATTGATTAGACTCCACCTCTAGTTGATAAAGCTGTTTTTTTAGACTTTCGTTTTCATTGTAAGTCTGCGTCAAATGTCCCAAATCTGATTTGAAAGTATCAAACCACTGAAAGGGTTTTTGAACAATTCTATCTACCAAGGAAATCCCATCTCCTAGTTTCGTCACAATAGCGCTTGAATAGGTTGTCACTAATAGAACAGAAACTGCCAGAACTGTGACAAAAACGATGATTAGATATTTTGATTTTTTAAAACGGTTCATATTCCTACCTTTATACTAAAAACCTGCTACTGTGAGCTTCTTATCAACCCTACAAACCTGCTAAGATTTTAAGAAAAATAAGAAACATCCCAGTACCAAAATCACAAGAATTGCCAGTGTATCCTTTTGACTCCATCTCAACTGTCTATACTGACTTCTACCCTTTCCTCCCTGATAACCACGCGCTTCCATGGCTATTGCCAATGAATCTGCACGCTTTAAGCTCGTCGCAAAAAGAGGAATTAAAATTGGAATCATAGCCTTTACTTTTTGAACGATGCTACCTTCGCCAAAGTCAACTCCACGAGCTTTTTGAGCATTCATAATTCTCGTCGTGTCATCCATCAAGGTTGGAACAAAACGCAAACTCATTGATAACATGAGACCAATTTCATGAACGGGAACTTTCACGCGTTTCAGCGGTGCTAAAAGAGCTTCAACTGCAGCTGCCAGACTCAAAGGCATGGTCGTTAAGGTTAGCAAGGTTGAAAAGAAAATAATCAACACAAAACGACAGAAAATGATTCCTGCTTGTTGCAAAGCATAATCCGTTATTCTTATAAAAGAAAACTCAAATAGGACATTTCCACTTGAAATGAAAAAGAGCTGAAAAAGAGTCGTAAAAGCAATCAAGAAGAACATGGATTTTAATCCCTGAACGAAAAATGAGAGGGAAACGCCTGACAAAGCGATAAATATACCTGTCGCTATAAACAAAATGAGATTGGTGAGGGGATTATTAGCCCAAAATACAATCAAAATCAACAGGATCATGGCAAGCAATTTACTACGTGGATCCAAGCGATGAATAATGGAATCCCCCGGTATATAACGCCCTAAAATCATACTATCCATTTAGTGACTCCTTAAACTCCTCTATCTTGATTGGCAATTTTTTAAAAGCTACACCTCTATCTGCCAAACGTTTACAAAAGGCTGTTATTTTAGGCACACCTAACTGCACCTTTTCCATAGAGGCTACATCTTGGAAAACTTCGCTCGGTTTACCACTTTTGACCAAACGCCCCTTTTCCATAACATAGACCTGATCAGCATATGCAGCTACGTCATCCATCAAATGTGTTACCAGGACGATTGTCATTCCAGCAAGGTGAAGTTTTTTAAACAGGGTCATCAGTTCTTTTCTGCCCAGAGGATCTAGTCCAGCTGTAGGCTCATCCAAAACCAAGACAGTTGGCTCCATGGCTAGCATACCTGCTATAGCCACACGTCTCATCTGACCACCCGAAAGTTCAAAAGGACTGCGCTCAAAGAGTGACTCATCGATGCCTACCAAGGCTAACTTTTCACGCGCAATTTTCTTGGCCTCTTCCTCAGAAACTCCAAAATTTTGCGGTCCAAATGCAACATCTTTCAAAACAGTCTCTTCGAAAATCTGATTTTCAGCAAATTGAAACACTAGACCAACTTGCTTTCGAATCTGACGAATTTCTTTATTGGTTGATGTAGGGGTAATGACGGTATCGAAAACTCGAACAGAACCCTTACTTGGTACCAATAGGCCATTTAAAAGCTGTAAAATCGTTGATTTCCCACTGCCTGTGTGCCCTACTAAAGCTGTATAGGAACCATCCTCAATCGTCAAAGAAACATCAGTCAAGGCTGATGAAGATAGGGGAGTTCCCTCTTGATAGGTAAAGCTCACATTTTCTAGAGTAATTCCCATAACTTGTCCTCTAGCTCTCCTTCTGTCAAATAGCCATCCGGCAACTGATAACCAGTCTCTCTCAAAGATTCTCTCAATTGATTAGTAAAAGGCTCATCCAACCCTATCTGGTCAAGATCATCCCGAGAAAAAAGTTCTCTTGGGCTGCTGGTTGACTCCACTTGGCCTTTTTTCATGACCAAGACACGGTCACTCATCGCAACTTCTTCCAAGTCATGTGTAATGGAGACGACTGTCATCTGGTTGTCTTTTCGAATCTCTTGAACTGTCTGAATCAGTTCTCGTCGTCCCTCGGGGTCCAACATACTTGTAGCCTCATCTAGAATTAAAATAGCTGGCCTCAGGGCAACAACTCCTGCAATGGCCACACGTTGTTTTTGGCCACCAGATAAACGAGCTGGTTCTCTCTTCTTAAAGTCCAGCATCCCTACCAACTCCAAAGAATCAGCCACTCTCTTCTTCATTTCTTCACGAGGAAGTCCCTGATTTTCTAAACCAAAGGCGACATCATCTTCAACAGTTGCCCCCACAAATTGGTTATCTGGATTTTGAAAAACCATACCAATTTGACGGCGTAAGTCCCAAACGTTCTCAGAGGACAGCAATTGCCCATCTATCCAGATTTCCCCAGACTCTGCTTCAAGCAAGCCATCAATCAAACGGATAGTTGTCGATTTCCCACTCCCATTATGACCTACAATCGAAAGCCATTCTCCCCGTTTCAAGTGAAACGAGACATTATTAACGTCATAATGTTCCTGGTCTTCTTTGTAACGAAAAGACAGATTTTTTACTTCAATAATCGATTTCATTTCGAACCAAATGTCCCTTTGAATACATGAGCGCTACCCTTGAAATAATCATAACCAGAGTAGATAGTGAAAAACAAAGCGATATAAAGCAACAGCTGACCAATTAAATTCCAATGTAAGAGCAAAAAGATAATGGCAAACATCTGACTAAAGGTTTTGATTTTCCCTGGCATCGCTGCTGCTAGAACTGTCCCTCCCGTCTCAACAAGCAACAAGCGCAAGCCTGTCACCGCAAGTTCACGACAGATGATAATAGCAACAACCCAAGCTGGAGCCATACCTAACTCAATCAACATGATAAAAGCTGACATAACCAACAGTTTATCGGCCATCGGATCAGCAAATTTTCCAAAATTGCTGACTACATTCCATTTACGAGCAAGGTAGCCATCAAGATAATCCGTTATACTAGCAACTGCAAAGATGATCGCTGCTAGCAAATGACTGCCTTGTGAATGGCCCAAAGTCAAAATAAGAATAAAGAGAGGTATGAAGAGAATTCTACCAATAGTTAATACATTAGGAATTTGTTCTTTTTTCATTAATTTTTCCTTAATCTGTAGTAAATGTAAGTGTTACAGTTCCAGTCTGAGTTGTCAGCTTCGAAGTATCAATCGTTTGATTGTCCACAGTCACAGTAACTCCCTTCACTACACCTAAAGTAATAGTAACGGGATTCTTAGTTGAAACTGTTGTTTTTGCATTCTTATTGTCTGCGGATAGTGTCACACCACCCTCCAGCTCACTTCCTGAAACACTTACCCAGCTAGTTGCATCCGAAACAGTCAGCTGAACCGTAGCTGTTTCCTTACTCGTTTTATAGCGAGCTTCAATGCGGTTCCCTTCACCTGAAACGGTAATAGTTGATTCCGCAGTAGAAGATGAGCTTGATACCTGACTACTAGAAGATGAACTAGATGAGGTTGTTGAACTAGTTGAGTTCACAACACTATAGTTAGCTGAAGAAGGACTTGGCTGAGTTTGGATGTAGTTCCAAACATAGTAAGTCACAAAAATTAAAATTGACAAAGCAAATAGAACGAAATAAAACAAGGGGAGATAAGACGTTTTTTTCTTATTTGATCGTCTGCGACCAGATAAGTCTTCTTCATCGACATCTACCTCTTCGTAGGTAATCATACTGCCTGAATCATATGCATCCAAAACAATTCTTTCATCTAACTCTACTGCCCAGGCATATTTTCTTAAAAAAGAACGAGCGTAGAAGGTACTAGGAAGTTGATCAAAATCATCTGCCTCCATAGCTTCTAGAAAATGCAACTGAATTTCAGTTTTCTCCTGTAATTCTTCCAAACTCAATCCCTGGTTAATTCTAGCTAAACGTAGAACCTCGCCAATTGTTTTTTTTCTCATACGTACCATTCCTTCTTTCTAGTATTAGTCATCTTTTAAGCTGGAAAGATTGTAAAATCAACTAGATCACCATTATCAATCAAACGATGTCCAGCTTCTAGAACATCCTCCAAAGTAATTTCCTGTAAAATTTTCGGAAAATCAAAAATTGTTTCTCCGCGATCCATCGGATCGTATTGAGTTGCAATAAATTCCAAGGAGTTCATGCTACTGAAAAATTCCCCAAACATCTCACTCTTAACAAGATCTAAATGTTCCTCTGTAATATCCGTATCACTACTAAACTGACGAATCGCTTTCCGAAATTGATGCGACAGAGAAACAGGCTCTTTGGTATCCATTGTCAATATCACAAAATGAAAGCGACTGTTGACTTCAACCTCAAGTGACAATGACGCATCTAACTTCCCAGTCTCATATAACTTTTGAAAACGATCAGAGGTCCAACCAAACATCATCGTAAATAGTAATTTCAATAAAATATTGTAACGATAAGACTCAGCTTCTGTTATTTGCCCATTACCTCTAATCGCAACAGCAAGTTTGGGTGAAGAAACTTCCATCCGAAGACTATCTGTTTGCCTCACAGACTGCAAGGGTAGTTTCTCTTTTGAAACGGTAAACTGTTCTAAAGTCTTCTTTTCCTTTTTCGAAAAGTATTCCTCAACAACTTTTACATCAATATTTCCAACTAAAAACAGTGACATGTTGACAGGTTTGTAAAAGTCAGTAAAGTTCTCTTTTAAATTTGAAACTTGAATATCAGAAATTGATTTTTCACTTCCAACTATATCTGTTGCTAAAGGAGTATCAGGATAAAGGTTGGCTAATGTTGCAAAAAACAAGCGTGAATCTGGATCGTCTTGGTACATTTCTCGTTCTTGCTGGATAATATCCTGTTCCCTTAAAACTGATTCTTCTGTAAAATGAACATCTCCGACTAACTCATCTAGCAAATCTAAATTCTCTAATAGATGGTCAATTGTTGAAAAAAGATAGCTGGTCTTAGTAAAGCTTGTAAAGGCATTACTGTCCGCACCTAATCGAGTAAAAGCAGCCATTATATCCTCAGAATTTTCTCTTTCAAACAATTTATGTTCAAGAAAATGTGCAATTCCTGCTGGATGATGACGTAAACCTTTTTCCAAGCTTGTATAAGTTGCATCTACAGAACCAAATTGAACTGTTACAATCCCATAAACCTCATTGAAATCTTGTTTAGGGAGTAAAGAAACTGTCAATCCATTTGACAATTGTGTTTTGTAGACTGTTTCCTTTACAGCAGGATAGTATTTTTCTTCAAAAGTAACCTTTGTCATTCTACTCCTTCCATAAAGTAAATCGCTTGTAACTTCAAACTATTGGCAACTTTACATACAGCTTCTTTATCAACACTCTCTAATTTTGCCACCAATCGATCAATATCAAAGCTTGATTTCCCCAATAGAGCATTCAAATAGACTCTTTCAACTAAGGTCTGTTGATTATCTTGAGCCATCAACAAAGATCGTCGAATCATCTCCTTGGTTTGTTCAAGCTCAAAATCTGTAAAGTTACCCTTTTTCAGATCTAGCAACTGATGATTCATCAATTTTCTAGCCTGATTTCGATTTTCTCTATCAATACCCGCATACATCCTTAACAGACCACTAAACAAATCCAATTGACTAGAGACTGTGTAGGCTATTCCAGCATTTTCACGAACGTTTGTAAAAAGTTTCGAATGTGCAAATTCACCCAACAAACCATTCATCACAAGCATGGGCAAATGCTCATCATCGCCATATTTTATAGGAGAATGATAGCCTAATTCCAAAATTGATTGCCCAACATTCCTCTGAATCATTCCCTCTCGTAGAACATTCGAATAAGACTGATAATATTGGATAGGAACACAGTTCTCTCTAGCTGTAAGGGATAATGACTTCAGTGATTCTGTGATTTCTACTTCATTAAAATCACCTAAGAAAAAGAAATCAATACGATCATTCTTCAGAGCATTCTGAAAGCACGTGTAGCTACTTTCTGGAGACTCATTTGAAATGCTATTTCGTAAATCACTGTATCTCAATTGAAGACGCTCATCATGGAAGAACAAGCTATCCAACTCCTTATGAGCAAAATAAAATGAATCATCCATATCAGTAGCTAAACTAGCCAATAACTGTTTTCTTTCAATTTCAAATAAGGCTGGCTCAAAAGCACCATCTTGAACTAAGGGGGAAAATAAAGTCTGTTTTACTAATTCCAAAATTCGAGAAGTCAAGACATTCTTTTTACTTAAAAAAATCATCCCTCACATAAGTAAATGTTAAGTCAAGAATATGTGCCTGTCCTCTACGATAAGCACTTGTGGAAATATCTGTTCCATATAAACTTGCCAAGTATCTGCGAAATGCTTGTGATGTGGGATAAGCTTGATTTGCCGTCTCCAACATACTCGCACTTAACATGCGTCCTGCTATTGTCTCAAGAGATAAAGGGAGCAGTAAAACGAATAGTGATTTTATTTGTTTTTAAACTTTTTGGATTGAACAAAATGTGCTGAAATTCCAGGCACTAATTCCATACCTTACCTCCTTACATATAGAGTTCTATTATACCACGAAAATCAAAAATTTTTTTCTTGTTCTCTTTATAGCTTTAAAGAGTAAAACCGTTTTCATTTCAACTAACTTTCCTTCAGCTATTTCAAGGAAAATATGGTATAATACCAAAGATTGAGGTGAATTATGGAATACAAATTATTTGAAGAATTTATTACGCTCCAAGCCCTCCTAAAAGAACTTGGAATTATACAAAGCGGTGGTGCTATCAAATCCTTTTTAATAGATCATCAAGTTTACTTTAATGGCGAGTTAGAAAGTAGACGTGGGAAAAAAATCCGTATTGGAGATACGATTGACATTCCTGATTTAAAGATTGACATCACCTTGACACAACCAAGTTTAAAAGAGCAAGAAGAGTATCAAGCAGATAAGATTGAGAAAGAGCGAATTGCTAAACTTGTCAAAGAGATGAATAAAGGTATCAAGAAAGAAAAACAAAAAACTTCTTCATCGCCTAAAACCAAACAAGTTCCACGTTTTCCAGGAAGATAACCATGTGGCTCCAACATTTAACAATTAAAACCTTTCGAAACTACAAAGAGGCAAAAATTGATTTCAATCCAAAATTAAATGTCTTTCTAGGTCAAAATGCACAAGGAAAAACCAATATTCTAGAAGCAATCTATTTTTTAGCCTTAACACGTAGTCATCGGACTCGTACAGATAAAAATCTCATTCATTTTGATAACGAGCAACTCCATCTTTCTGGCTTGCTACAGAAGAAAACAAGCTCTATCCCTCTAGAAATTGATTTAACGCCAAAAGGGCGTGTGACTAAGGTCAATCACTTAAAACAAGCGCGCCTATCAGACTACATCGGACATATGAATGTTGTCCTCTTCGCACCTGAAGATCTCCAGCTAATTAAGGGAGCACCTTCTGTCCGTCGAAAATTTATAGACATCGAACTGGGACAAATTAAACCAATCTACTTGTCAGACTTGTCAAACTACAACCATATACTCAAGCAGAGAAATACCTACCTAAAATCTAGTCAGAAGATTGATGAAACATTTCTGTCAGTATTAGATGATCAGTTAGTAGAGTATGGTTGTCGCGTCATAAGCATCGGATAAAATTCATTAAAGACTTAGAGAAATTTGGTCAAAAAAAACACTTAGAAATTTCAAATAAATTAGAAGAGTTGTCAATATCTTATCAATCATCTGTCAACTTCACTGATGACGAACAGCTAACAAATTCTTTTAAAATTGCTTTGGAGAAAAGCAGATCCAGAGACTTATATAAAAAGAATACTGGAGTTGGCCCTCATCGAGATGACATTGCTTTTTATATCAATGGAATGGATGCTAGTTTTGGAAGCCAAGGTCAACATCGTAGTCTTGTACTTTCTATCAAACTAGCAGAGATTGAGCTAATGGAAAGTATTACCAACGAGTCTCCGATACTACTGCTTGATGATGTTATGAGCGAACTTGACAATACACGGCAACTAAAATTACTAGAAACCATTTCTCAATCTATCCAAACCTTTATTACAACAACAAGTTTAGACCACTTACAAAACTTGCCAGAAAACCTTAGTATTTTCAATATTCAAAACGGTAAAATCTCTGTAAATCAAAATTGACAACTTTGTAAACAAAAAGAACTCCTGAAAATCAGGAGTTCTTTTTTACCTTTTTTACTACTTACATGGAGTAGTTTGGCGCTTCATTAGTAATTTGCACATCATGAGGATGGCTTTCTTTTAGACCAGCCCCAGACATTTCAATAAATTGAGCATTATCATGTAGTTCTTTAAGGTTAGCTGCACCACAGTAACCCATACCAGAGCGAATACCACCAATCATTTGGAAGACAATATCAGCTGCTGCTCCTTTATAGGCAACACGGCCTTCAATTCCTTCTGGAACAAGTTTGTTTGCTTCATTGACAGAACCTTGGAAGTAACGGTCACTTGAACCTTTCTTCATTGCAGCGATTGATCCCATACCACGATAAGTCTTAAACTTACGTCCTTGGAAAATTTCCGTTTCGCCAGGCGCTTCGTCTGTTCCTGCAAACATTGATCCAAGCATAACTGCATTCCCACCTGCAGCAAGGGCTTTCACGATATCTCCAGAGTACTTGATCCCACCATCAGCAATAATCGTTTTTCCATATTCGCGCGCAACTGCTGCCGCATCATAGATTGCTGTCACTTGTGGAACACCAACCCCTGCAATCACGCGAGTGGTACAAATAGAACCTGGTCCGATACCGACTTTGACAACATCTACACCTGCATCATAAAGAGCACGCGCACCTTCTGCAGTGGCAATATTACCCGCAATCAAAGTGCGGTCTGGGAAGTGAGCACGAATCTCAGCAATTTTACGCAAGACACCTGCAGAATGACCATGTGCAGTATCAATAACAATCGCATCCGCTCCTGCTTCAAAAAGAGCCTCTGCACGTTCAAATGTATCTGAAGTAACACCTACTGCACCAGCAACTAGAAGACGACCAAACTCATCTTTTGCTGCATTAGGAAATTCAATTACTTTTTCGATATCTTTAATAGTAATCAAGCCAGAAAGACGACCTTCTTCATCAACCAAAGGAAGTTTTTCAATACGGTGTTCTTGAAGAATACTTTCAGCTGTTGCAAGATCTGTACCAACAGGAGCAGTAACAAGATTTTCACTGGTCATATGGTTTGAGATTGGCTGATTGTAATCTGAAATAAAGCGAAGATCTCGGTTTGTTAGAATACCAACCAATTTACGATTTCAAGTGTCTCCACAACTGGAACACCACTGATACGGTAACGTCCCATCAGTTCATCTGCTTCAGCAATAGTGTGTTCTGGAGTCAAGAAGAATGGATCAATAATAACACCGTTTTCAGAACGTTTTACCTTGCGAACTTCATCTGCCTGTTGCGCAATAGACATATTTTTATGGATTACTCCAAGACCACCCGCACGAGCAATGGCAATAGCCATTTGACTTTCTGTGACTGTATCCATGGCGGCTGTTATAATTGGGATATTTAAAGTCAGATTATCTGCCAATTTTGTTGTTAAATCTGCATCATTAGGCAACACATGACTTTCTGCTGGAATGAGCAATACATCATCAAAGGTAAAACCTTTTTTTAAAAATTTAGTATCCCAATTAGACATTGAAGTTTCCTCTTTTCTTTCTTTTTGAGCTTGACTCTTTTTGTATTGTATCTATCATACCATTCTATGAAAATTTGTCAATTATATTTATGGTAGAAATCATAAAAAACTATCCCTGTGATCCTATGGAAGAGATAGTTTTACGATTCATATTTTATCTATTATTTAAAATAATTTAGTCCCATTGCTCCCTTAACTTCAGATAGAGTTTGCCCCGCAACCTCACGCGCTTTCTCACTACCTTTTTGAAGCATATTGTACACTTCTCCCATATCCTTAGCAAATTCGATACGGCGCTCACGAATAGGACCAAGTTCGCGTTCTAATATTTCAAGTAGATAACGTTTCGTCTTCACATCACCAAGACCACCACGTTGATAATGTTCTTTCATATTCGCAATTTCTTGAGCATCTTCTGGACGACCAAACACATCTAGATAATGGAAAACCATGTTTCCTTCAATCTTACCTGGATCCTCCACTCGAATATGATCCGGATCAGTATACATGCTCATGACTTTTTACGCAACGTATCCGCATCATCTGCTAGATAAATACCATTATTAAGGGATTTAGACATTTTAGCATTTCCATCTAAACCAGGCAAACGCCCTGCTCTCTCATTTTCTGGATAAACACCTTCCGGCTCCACCAAGACCTCACAATTATAAGCATGATTAAAGGAACGAACAATCTCGCGAGTTTGCTCAATCATTGGTTTCTGATCTGTCCCAACAGGAACATAATTAGCCTTGAAGGCAGTAATATCTGCTGCTTGCGCAATCGGATAAACCAAAAATCCTGTCGGAATACTTTCTCCAAACCCTTTTTGAGCAATCTCTGTTTTTACTGTCGGATTCCGTTCCAAACGAGCTAGTGATACCAAATTCATATAGTACATAGACAGCTCAGCCAACTCTGGAATCTGGCTTTGAATAAAGATAGTTGATTTACTTGGATCCAATCCAACTGCTAAATAATCCAAGGCAACATTCCCAATCGATTCTACAATCGTTTGAGGATCTTTGGCGTGATCTGTCAATGCTTGTTGGTCCGCCAAAAAAACAAACATCTCATACTTGTCTTCTTCCTGCAGTAATACTCTATTTTTAAGACTCCCAACATAATGTCCAATATGCAGTTTTCCTGTTGGGCGATCTCCTGTTAAAATAATGGGTTTCGTCATTTTTTTCTCCTTCGAAATGGTCTCTTCAATTATAGCATTTTTTTGTTAAAATAACAGAAAATTATTTAAATCAAACGACTAACTCTTTGTAAATAAACCTGTAAATTTAATTGACATAAAATTGACAAACAAAAATTTGAATATTTCTCTCTTTTCTAGTAGAATAAATATATTACATATTATAGGAGAAAAACATTGCTTACAGTATCTGATGTTTCACTACGTTTTAGTGATCGCAAACTTTTTGATGATGTCAATATCAAATTTACAGAAGGAAATACATACGGATTGATTGGTGCTAATGGTGCTGGAAAGTCTACATTCTTAAAAATCTTAGCTGGTGATATCGAGCCAACAACTGGTCACATCTCTCTTGGTCCAGATGAACGTCTCTCTGTTCTCCGTCAAAATCATTTTGACTATGAAGATGAACGAGTTATTGATGTTGTCATTATGGGAAATGAAAAACTTTACAACATCATGAAAGAAAAAGATGCCATTTACATGAAGGAAGATTTTTCCGATGAAGATGGTGTTCGTGCAGCCGAACTCGAAGGTGAATTTGCTGAACTTGGAGGTTGGGAAGCAGAAAGTGAAGCGTCTCAACTACTTCAAAACCTAAACATTCCAGAAGAATTGCACTATCAAAACATGAGCGAATTGGCCAATGGTGAAAAAGTGAAGGTTCTCCTTGCCAAAGCACTTTTTGGCAAACCAGATGTTCTTCTCTTGGACGAGCCAACCAATGGTTTAGATATCCAATCGATTACTTGGTTAGAAGACTTCTTGATTGATTTTGATAACACCGTTATCGTAGTATCCCACGACCGTCACTTCTTAAACAAAGTGTGTACTCATATGGCCGACCTTGACTTTGGAAAAATCAAACTCTATGTCGGAAACTACGACTTCTGGAAGGAATCTTCTGAGCTTGCTGCTAAATTGCTAGCAGACCGTAATGCCAAGGCAGAAGAAAAAATTAAGCAATTGCAAGAATTCGTTGCTCGCTTCTCTGCCAACGCTTCTAAGTCAAGACAAGCAACGTCTCGTAAAAAAATGCTTGACAAGATTGAATTAGAAGAGATTGTTCCTTCTAGTCGTAAATACCCATTTATCAACTTTAAAGCAGAACGTGAGATTGGTAATGATCTCTTGACAGTAGAAAATCTAACTGTAAAGATTGATGGCGAAACTATCCTAGACAATATTAGTTTCATCTTGCGTCCAGGTGATAAGACAGCTCTTATTGGACAAAATGACATCCAAACGACTGCATTAATTCGTGCAATTATGGGTGACATCGACTATGAAGGAACTGTCAAGTGGGGAGTTACTACTAGCCGTTCTTACTTGCCAAAAGACAACTCGGCTGATTTTGCAGGAGGAGAGTCAATCCTTGACTGGCTGCGTCAATTTGCAAGTAAAGAAGAAGATGACAATACCTTCCTACGTGGTTTCCTTGGTCGTATGCTCTTTTCTGGAGATGAGGTTAACAAACCTGTAAACGTCTTGTCAGGGGGAGAAAAAGTACGTGTCATGCTTTCAAAACTCATGCTCTTGAAATCAAATGTCCTTGTACTTGATGATCCAACAAATCACTTGGACTTGGAATCTATCTCAAGCTTGAACGATGGATTGAAAAACTTTAAAGAATCAATCATCTTTGCCAGTCATGACCACGAGTTTATCCAAACTTTGGCAAACCATATCATTGTTTTATCTAAGAATGGCGTGATTGATCGTATCGATGAAACCTATGATGAATTCCTAGAAAATGCAGAAGTACAAGCAAAAGTTAAAGAACTTTGGAAAGATTAAATAAGACTTCAAAACTCAGTTGGGGTAACCAACTGAGTTTTCTATCATTCTACGAGGTAACATGAAATCATTTTTTAAAACATATTGGACCTATTTTGTTTCTTTCATCATTCCTTTAGTAATTATGACTGGAGTATACCTAACTCAAGGTATCTACTGGAATAGCGATGCATCTCCACTATTAGGAGACGGTTTCCATCAATACGTTATTTTTGATGTAGCTTTACGAAATATTCTGCATGGAAATGGTAGTTTGTTTTACACCTTTACAAGTGGCCTCGGACTGAATTTCTATGCTCTATCTAGTTATTACTTGGGTAGTTTTCTTTCACCCCTAGTTTACTTTTTTAATCTGTCGAATATGCCAGATGCTGTCTATCTAACCACTCTCTTAAAATTTGGATTGATTGGTCTGTCAACCTTCTTTAGTCTAAATAGATTATTTAAAGATATCCCAAAATTTTTAAAACTTGCCTTATCTACTTCCTATGCTTTAATGAGCTTCACTGTCAGTCAGTTAGAGATAAAAACCTGGCTAGATGTTTTTATCTTGATTCCTTTCATTATAACTGGTTTACACCTACTTATAACACAAAAGAAGCGCCTACTATACTTTACAAGTTTGTCAATCTTATTTATTCAAAATTATTATTTTGGGTATATGACAGCATTGTTTCTTATTTTCTGGTATCTCTGCCAAATTTCTTGGGACTTTAAAACTCGAAAATCATCTTTTCTTGATTTTGTTGTTACCTCCTTTTTAGCAGGAATGGTTAGTTTGATTATGACTCTTCCTACACTGTTTGATTTACAAACTCATGGGGAGAAGTTAACTGCCATCACAAAATTAAAAACAGACAGTAGCTGGTATCTGGATATTTTCGCAAAACAATTCATTGGATCTTTTGATACAACTAAGTATGGATCTATACCAATGATTTTTGTTGGATTGCTTCCCTTTATTTTGACCATTCTATTTTTCACAATAAAATCCATTAAGTTTCACGTGAAACTTATCTATGCAATTTTTTTTACTTTTTTAATAACAAGCTTTTACATAGAGGCACTTGATTTATTTTGGCAAGGGATGCATACCCCAAATATGTTTTTGCATCGCTATGCTTGGATTTTTTCCACTCTGTTAATTTATACTGCAGCAGAAGTCTTAAATCGTCTGAAAGAACTGAAGCTATGGAATCTATTTGTCTCACTTTTTCTTGTACTAACAGGATTTTTGGCCACTGTCTATTTTAAATCACACTATTCTTTTTTAACTGATTTGAATATCCTACTCACTCTTGAATTTTTACTAGTTTATGCTCTTTTACTTCTTGCAGTCATTAGAAAATTTATCTCTGTAAATCTATTTGCAATCCTTTTGTCTTTATTTATAACAGCTGAGATAAGCTTAAATGCATCATCTCAAATGGAAGGAATAGCTAAAGAATGGGCCTTTGCTTCTCGTAGTGCCTATAATAGAGATATCACCGCTATGGAATCCATTCTAAACCAAGTTGACAATCCATTTACACGTACTGAAAAACTGCAAATTCAGACTGGAAATGACAGTATGAAATTTAACTACAATGGAATCTCTCAATTTTCGTCTGTACGAAATCGCTCAGCTAGCACTAGTTTGGATAAACTGGGATTCAAATCCTCTGGAACCAACCTCAATCTCCGTTATGCAAATAACAGTCTTTTAGCAGACAGTTTATTTGGAATCCAGTACAATATTTCTGAAACTTCACTTGATAAGTATGGCTTTCAAGAGATTTATCAAAAGGATCATTTAACCTTATATAAAAATCAACTCTCTTTACCCATTGCCTTTGCCACTCAATCTATTTACACAGATGTAAACTTTAACAATCACACTCTAGATAATCAGGCTTTATTTATAAACCAGCTTGTTAATCTCAACTTAGATTACTTCTCCCAAATAGCATCTGATAAAACAGATACTTCAGATGGTTTAACCAGCATCACAGGTTCTGCTAATGAAGATGCAAAGATTGATTATCAAATTGAGGTTCCTCAAAATAGTCAAGTCTATCTCTCTTTTTCAAATCTTCATTTTACAAACGATAAGCAAAAGAAAGTTGACATCATTGTCAATGGAGAAAAGAAGACTTTTACAACTGACAATGCATTTAATTTCTTTAATTTGGGTTATACTGAAAAACAACAAACTTTCAATATCAGTGTTAGTTTCCCTGGAAATTCTCAGGTGTCATTTGAATCTCCAACCTTCTATCGTTTAGATACTCAGGCTCTTACTGAAGCAATCCAAAAGATTAAAGAACAACCTGTAGAAGTATCCACCTCTAAAAATAAAGTCTTTGCTACATATGAAGTCAAACAAGATACCTCTATTTTCTTCACTATTCCTTATGACAAAGGTTGGTCTGCATACCAAGATGGGAAAAAACTTGAAATCAAGCAGGCTCAGACTGGTTTTATGAAAGTTGATGTTCCAAAAGGAAAAGGCACCATTACACTTTCCTTTATCCCCAATGGTTTTGTTATTGGAGCAGCCTGCTCACTAACTGCCCTTCTTCTTTTTTGGATCTATAATCACAGACGAAATTTATCTAAGACAGAAAAAGATTGACCAATTTCTTGGCCAATCTTTTTAATCTTCTTCCATTTTCTTAGGTTGGTAAGCTAGCATACCTAAAGCAGTAAAGAAAG